>Ga0208457_1000533_pt1 | contig 37266 bp, 42 predicted proteins | sample June2015DPH_10_1_FD_185513 | JGI IMG/M metagenome (GOLD analysis project Ga0208457, IMG submission 185513) | Peatland microbial communities from SPRUCE experiment site at the Marcell Experimental Forest, Minnesota, USA - June2015DPH_10_150... | ecosystem: Environmental > Terrestrial > Soil >... | reverse complement strand
CAGAGTCATTCGCTCCAGAGTTGGGGATATTTACATTTCAGAAGCCATCAAGCGCGCGGGTGCTGTTTTCGGAGGAGAGCCATGCGGCGCTTGGGTGCATCCGCAGCTTCATTATTGTCCTGATGGGTCGTTGTCTGCAGCGTTGTTCTTGAAAGCTTTGGAAGATGAAGACAAAAGTGTATCTGAGTTTGTCGGTGCGGTTCCCGAGTACATTACGCTGCGGGAAAACGTTACTTGCAAAAAGGAGTTAAAGTACAAGGCGGTGGCAAAAATTGGGGCTACCCTAAAAACGGCGTTTCCAGATTACACTGATTTCTCCACGGTTGACGGCGTCCGGTTAGCGCTAAAAGACGGTTGGTTGCTGGTTAGGGCTTCTGGAACGGAACCGCTTATCCGCTTAACTGTCGAAGGCGAATCATTAGCAGTGGCAAATGATATAACCAAAAAGGCAACAGCACTAATAAAGAAGCAAATTGAGGCTGAAATGAAATGAAGGCTGTATTGTTAGCGGCTGGGGAAGGCGTTAGGCTTTTGCCGATAACGGCGACGCGTCCTAAGCATTTGATTAAGGTTGGCGGAAAACCAATCCTTCAGTTCTGCTTGGAAGCGGTAAAAAACGCTGGAATAACCGAGGTAATAATTGTTACGCATTACATGGGTGACGCGATTCGCCAATACTTCGGAGACGGCGAAAAACTTGGCTTGCGCATCATTTATGTTGAGCAAAAAGCAGTGTTTGGCACAGGAAACGCCGCCAGCGTGGCTGAACCCTATGTTGACGATGATTTTGTTCTTGTTTACGGGGATTTATTGTTCGGTCCAGACGCCGTAAAAAACGTTTTGCAGTCGTACAAGCGCGGAAAAACCGCTGCCGTCATGGGTGTCGTGCCTGTTGATAAGCCTGAAAGCTACGGAATAATCGAGTTAGACGAGGAGAAAAAGGTTAAGCGCATCGTGGAGAAGCCTGCTGCTGGGAAAGCACCGTCAAACTTGGCTAATGCAGGAGTTTACGTGTTTTCCCGTGAGGTTTTTAATAAAATAAAGCAAACAAAAGCTTCCGTCCGCAATGAATGGGAGCTCACCGATGCCGTAACGCTGTTGGCTAAAGAAGGCAAAACGGTTTTGGCTGCCGAGATTTCGAAGGATGACTGGTTTGACGTGGGGAGGCCTTGGGATTTGCTGGATGCTAACAATTGGGCTTTAAAACGCATGGAGCACCAACTTTTAGGCACGATAGAGCAAGGAGCGCATTTGATTGGTCCAGTTTCAGTTGCAGAATCAGCTCGTATCCGCTCTGGCGCTTACATTGAAGGACCATGCTTTATCGACGGAGAATGCGATGTGGGACCTAACTGTTACATTCGAGCGGGCACAAGTTTAGGCAGAAACGTGCGTGTAGGCAACGCTTGCGAAATAAAAAACAGCATCATCATGGATTACACGCATGTGGGGCACTTGTCTTACGTTGGCGACAGCATCTTGGGCGAAAAATGCAACTTAGGCGCGGGCACTGTCACGGCTAATTACCGTTTAGACGCTGGAGAAATCAAAATGATGGTTAAAGACCAGCTGGTTGATACTGGCAGGCGGAAGCTTGGTGTTGTTCTTGGCGATAACGTGAAGACGGGGATTAAGTCGCTGTTTATGCCAGGAATCAAGGTGGGCGTTAATAGTTGGGTAGGACCAAACTTCATGGTTGAGCGCGATTTGCCTGCAAACTCGGTTGCGTTCCTTAAGCAGAACTGTGAAATACAAGAAAAGAAAACCTAAAAGTGCATATCTCGTGTGAAGCGCTGAAAACTCGAAGGTTACCAAAAGAAGAGAGGTGGAGAGAGACAGACAGAGAGAGGGGGGTACAAGCCCACACGCACACACGCGTGTACGGGAGTCATCTTTCTTGCTAGTAATTTAAATATTTGGAAATATTATGTTTCCGTTAGGGAAACAAAATGTCTCTTGAACAACGAGCTAGAATCCTTCAAGCAGTCACATCGAGAGTCTGCGGAGTCAGAGACCTAGTTCAACTATTAAAACTAAAAAGCTCTAACGTCATTTCACTCTTGAAAAGAATGGAGGAAGAAAAGCTAATTCAGGTGCAGTTTGCTAAAGGTCCAAAGAAGGGCAGACCCAAAAAATGCATTACCGCTAGCTCTTTAGGCTATGACTTTCTTGATTCTTATAAAAAATTAAACCTTAAACGGCTTACAGCCAGAAAAGCGGATTTTGACCATGCGGTAAAAGACGCAATATATGCCTGTAGCCTCGCTGAAAAAGGCCATTCGACATTTCAAGTTTTTATGGAGTTAAACATGATTGTCAGCAATATTAAGAACTCTTCATAGGCTAATCACACTTTTCGAGGAAAACAAAATCGATTACATGATAATAGACGGTTATGCCTTACCTTTCTATGGCAGAATTCGAACAACCGTTGATCTAGACCTTGCTGTCGCAATTGAAACTCAGAAAAAATTTAGTTATCTGCTGAATCTACTTAGGGCAGCTGAATTTGAACCAACCATCTGCTCACCAAACAATCCTCTAATAGTAGTAGTCGACCGCCAAGAAAAAATTGAATTTGAGCTTTGGACTAAACCGGATGGTATTGTTTTTGATGAGCAAACATTAAGGCGGCGAAAAAAAGAACAACTAAGTGAAGGCTTCTCGGCTTGGGTTGTTTCTGCTGAAGATTTCATTGTAACTAAATTGGCTAGACCTGACCGCGGCGTTATAGACGAGCAGGACGTGAAAAGCGTGCTGGTTAGGCAAGAAGGCAAGCTGGATTGGAATTATCTTGCGAAAAGAGCAGAAGATGCACAGGTGCTTACTATTTTGAAAACTATCCAAAATGTATGAGCGCATTTTTTAGCTTTTAGCGATTTGCCTTTTTAATTTGATCCTCAAAGTTTTTGTGTCCCTTTAATTAGAAGACCGCTTGGCCAAAAATGTCTTTAGGCCTTTGCTGGTTGATTTAGGCTTTGAGCAAAGGCTTCGGCTTGCTTAATGTCGTCTTTGTTTGGTCGTCCTTTGTTTAAGCCTCCAACTATTTTGGTAATTCCATAGGTGTCTAGTCCTGCACAGTTGAACTCCCCAGCGATTTCGAAGCCTTTGGATTGAAGTTTTTCTCTGAGTTGCTTGTGAAATTTAGACGTGGTGTTTCCTGTTCGACCGCTTGTGGAGAATATGAATGCTTTCTTGTTGGTTACTTGAGGCAGCTTGTCGGCAAGGTCAAGCAGAACTTTATGGTGTTTTCCAAAGTAGATCCCTGAACCGAAACCGATAAGGTCATACTCGGAAAGACCATTCGGGTTAACTTCTGGTGGCGTTTTAATTTCTGCGTTGAGAGTGCTTGCGAAAACCAAAGCTATTTTCGCTGTGTTCTTATGGTGATAAGAAAAACAGATTATTAGTGTTTTCATAATTTTCACGGGCAATCAAGCTTAGGTACAAAGCTAATATATTTTTTGTTTTGACGCCTGCTTATTTTAGTCACATAATTTGTTTACGGATTTGTGGGAGCTTGTTGGGTAAGGATTCACACATGAGAGACAGAGAGACAAAGCGTTCAAGAACCGATCTGTATGCTTCGGTCTTGGAAGTTTTAATCCGCTATTCTGAAGGAGGAAAAATCACCCGCATCTCCTACGGCGTCGGCGTTCTCATTGACTGACTCAGAACGATAATCGAAAACCTGTGCAGCTTCGGCTTAGCTAGAAAACTCAAACAGCAACCAAAAAGACCAGTATACAAAGAATCAGACAAAAAATCAAGTAGCCAACCGTTTTATAGTATGCTATATAAATCAAAGATAAATAGTGGTAGTGCAATCTCGTTACTTTAAAGGAGAAATAAACTTGTCTGTAGCGCAAAGAAAGTATTTCACTGAAATCGCGGCGTTAGCAGATAAAACCGTGTCTGTAGTGACAACTACTGGAAAAACATTCAAGGGCACACTCAGCGGCATTAACCCTGACAATATGAGTCTTTGCATAGCTGATGCAAAAGACGAATCTGGAAACTTAATTCACCGAGTATTCTTAAACGGGAACGTGGTTGCTCAAATATCAAGCGCAGAAAAACCCTTCGACCTCAAAGCCTTAGCCTCAAGACTTGAAAAAGTCTTCCCAACAATGGTTAAACTATATGAAGACAAGGGTTTCATTTGGGTCATGGACAAAGTGAAATTAACAGAAAAAGGCGTTGTTGAAGGTTCAGGTCCAGCTGCCGACCGAGTGCAAAAAGTATACGAACAATTCATGAGCGAAGTTAAAGCCTAAATAAACCAGCGCAGTTGTTCTTCCTCTTTCTTCTTTTCTTCTGTTATGCTTCTGATAATGCCAAAGGATTCTAAAATTTTCTTAATCTCGCCACTGCTGGCTTCAAGTTTTGATAAGTCAATGTTAAGGTTCAAGTATTTACCAAGTGTAGTCAACGCGAACCGCGCAGCGTTCACGTCAGGATTCATTCCCGGCGTATCTACCAAAAGAGAGAAACCCTTCAAATCTCTAATCCTTGCTAATCCAATGGATAAACCAGCAATGCCAAAAACATGTCCAACCATCACTTTAGTTCCTAAATCAAGCGCCTCTTTCATTGTGTCCAAATCCGTGGCTGTGCTGTAAATTGCTGGTACAGGTTGAGCTTCATCTTTTTTGAAGCCGCCGATAGATATTACTAAGCGGCAGCCAAGCTCCTGCGCTAAATCAAGCACTTTACCGCATAGCTCGTATTGCCCAACAGTTGTCAGCGCCTGAGTGTTCCCATACCAAATAATCAAGTCGCGTCCACCATCCTCTCGCTTAGCATAGTAGAGTTCATTTATAGGCGAAAGCGTTCCACCATTTTCGGTTGTTACTGCAAAATCCTGAAATGACGAGGAAAATATTTGGACGAACCGTTTAGCTTTTAACTCTTTTATCAAATGTAACGCTGCAATATTAGCTACAAACCCTATGCCTGGCAACCCTTCAATTAGGATTGGGTCGTTTAGTTTTGGTTTTTCGCTTATGTCTATTGAGCAAACCATGGTTTAGCATCTCTCTTGTCGGTATTAGACAAATTATGCGATATAAGGATGTCTAATCCAAATGGCAATCGCGTTTCACTTGCGTGCTGAAAAGAATGTTTTTGATTTAAAAAAATTTACCTTATCTTTTTTATAAGCGAGTGACGATTCTTGTTTAGGCTTTAGCGTTGAGTTTCGAAATAAAAGAAAAAGACCTGCTTGGCAGAATAGGCAAACTAAAAACTAAAAGCGGAACAGTGGAAACTCCACTCTTATTCCCAGTAATTAACCCCAGCATTCAGCCTGTTCCGCCGAGAAGGCTTAAGGAAACGTTCGGTTTTGAGGCAATCATAACTAATGCTTACATACTAAAAAAACGCTACCAAAACAAGCCAATAGATGAAGGCTTACATAAATTTCTTGATTTCGATGGCGCAGTAATGACTGATTCAGGAGCCTACCAAATCCTCGTTTACGGCGAGGTGGATGTTAGCCAAAAAGAAATCGTGGACTACCAAGAAGGCATCGGCAGCGACATCGCCACCATGCTTGACATACCAACAGGCTGGAAAGTAACCAAAGAACAAGCCGAAAAAACCGTGGCTGAAACCTTGCGTAGAGCTAAGGCCTTTTTCAAAACCAAGACGCGAGACGATATTTTGTGGGTTGGGCCAGTGCAAGGCGGAAGGCATCTAGACCTTGTAGCTAAGTCGGCGGTTGAAATGGGAAAACTGCCTTTCCAAATTCACGCTCTCGGAAGCCCAACTGAAGTAATGGAAAGTTACCGCTATGATGTTCTAGCCGACATGATACTGACCGCGAAAAAAGGTTTACCCATAGAGCGTCCGCTGCACCTGTTTGGCGCTGGGCATCCAGCCATGTTCTCGATGGCAGTGATGCTGGGCTGTGACCTTTTCGATTCAGCAGCTTACGCATTGTACGCTCGTGAAAACCGTTACATGACGGAAAACGGTACATGGCGGCTTGACGAGCTGGATTATTTCCCATGCAGTTGCCCCAGATGCTCAGCGGAAACGCCACGGGGACTGGAAAGGAAAACTAAAAAAGAACGCGAAGTTTTCTTGGCTGAGCATAATCTTTACGTTTGCGTTGCAGAACTAAAGCGCATTAAACAAGCCATAAGGAACGGCAGGTTATGGGAGCACACGGAAATGCGAGCCCATGCTCACCCAGCGTTGCTTTCAGCCCTCAAAAAACTACGAAGCCACGCCGATTTCCTCGAAAAGTTTAGTCCAACTGTGAAAAGCAGCGGTTTCTTCTATTTCGATTCAGTTGGGCTTGCGCGTCCAGAAATCACTCATTACCGGAAACGATTAAACGAACGATATGACCCGCCAAATAATGCGAAAGTTCTTTTTCTTATGCCGCAAACCCGAAATAAGCCGTTTCATAAAGCTCCTGAGTTTAAGAAGATAAGACAGCTTTTCCGCAGTTTAGGCGAAGAACTTTCATCGAAAATCCACATCTGCGTCTACGTTGCTCCATTCGGCGGTATTCCGTTGGAGCTTGATGAGGTTTATCCGCTGAGCCAGCATGAGGCTGCTTTGCCGCTTGACTTGGAAACCGTGAATTACGTTGCGAGCCAAACCCGTGAATACATCAAGCGCACGGCATATGCAAGTGTTGTTTTGCTTAACGATGCTAAACTTTGGAAAAACACCGTTGAAAAAGCATGCAAATCAACCTGCAAAGCGAAGGGTTTAGCGTTTGATTCTGTTGATGCCAGTGTGGAAGGAAGCAAAGAGATTTTAAGTCGTTTAGAGAACATTTTGCGGAAACAGTTGAGCGAATAACATTGATTCAAGCTGACTTACATATTCACACGGTTTATTCTTCGGACTCCGTTATTCAACCAAAAACTCTCGTTGACCAGCTTGTAGCGCACAGTTTTATTAAGGTTGCAGCCGTGACGGATCATGACAGCGTAAGAGGATGCAAGGCTACGGTTGAGTTGGCTTCGGCTTACCCTGATATTTTGGTTATTCCAGGTGTTGAAATTAGCACGCAGCATGGCGATATGGTGATTTTGGGTACCTACGAGTTGCCGCCAAGGCCATGGACGCCTGAAGTTCTCGTTGATTACGCAAAAAGCATAGGCGGAGTTTCTATTGTGGCGCATCCTTATCGTGAGTATGGCATGGGCGATTTAGCAAGAAACTACAAAGTTGATGCTATTGAGGTTCTGAATGGCGGGTCCACTGCAGCGGCGAATAATCAGGCAAGGGAGCTTGCTAAGAGTATGGGTTTGCCTGGGACAGCGGGCAGCGATGCGCATCAGTTGTCTGAGTTGTTTAGTGTTTACTCGCGGGTTGATGCTTCTTTGGATGTTGATGAGATTTTAAGGGCGATTAAGAAGGGTTCTGTATCTGCTCAGGTGACGAGAGGGTCAATACGTTTTTAAAACAGCATAGTTCCTTTTTAATCGTTAACTGTTAACAACAAGGATTGGTCTGATTGCAGGTTGGATTTTTAGGTGGAGCCAGAGAAGTTGGCAGAATTGGTATAACTGTTAAATCTGAGAAAAGTAAGGTTGTGTTAGATTACGGTGTCATGCTTGACCATGAACCGGGTTTTCCGATGCATGTTCCGCCGAAAGAAGTTGATGCGGTAATTTTAACTCACAGTCACCTTGACCATTCAGGCGCCATACCAATCTTTTATATTAACGATAAGAAACCGTTGTATACGAACAAGCTTAATTTGGAATTGACGCAGATTCTTATTCAGGATTTTATTCATTTGTCTGGTTATTATTTGCCTTTTGAGTATCTTGAGCTTGATGCTATGATGCATAATAATAGGCATTTGGATTACGGCGTTGAAGAAACCATCGGCGACATGAAGGTTAAACTGTTTGATGCTGGTCATACGCCTGGGAGCGCTCAGGTGCTGATTGAGGCGGATGGCAAGAAGATTCTTTATACTGGCGACTACAACATGGAAGACAGTAAATTGTTAACGGGCGCCTCGATGGATTATGGAGATTTAGATGCAGTTGTGACAGAGAGCACTTATGCGAGTGAGGATCATACTTTGCGGCCCGAGCTTGAGAGGAGTTTTGTTGAGGCTGCGACTGAGATAGTAGAGCATGGTGGGACTGTTCTGGTGCCAGCGTTCGGTGTGGGTCGCGCGCAGGAGATGGCTTGTGTTTTGGCAGCGAATCATTTTGAGTACCCTGTTGTTTTGGATGGGATGGCTCGGGAAGCTAGCAGAATAATAATGAACTACAAAGAGTTCCTTAGGGATCCGAGGCTTTTTGTGAATGCCATGCACTCGCTGGATTGGGTTGATGGCTGGCGAGACCGACGAAGAGCAGCAAGGGATCCGGGCGTGATTATTTCGCCTGCGGGCATGTTGAAGGGTGGTCCATCAGCTTTTTATGTTTCCAAAATAGGTAAGAAGGCAGGCAATGCGATTTTCTTGGTTAGTTATCAGATTCCTGGGACGCCTGGGAAACAGTTGTTGGAGAAGGGTATCTGTACGATTGATGGGAAAGTGCGTAAGGTTAAGGCGCAGTATCGGCATTTTGATTTCTCTTCTCATTGTGGGGCAAGTCAGCTCAAAGAAGGGTTGCGGCGGCTTGGGGGTAAACCTAAAGTTTTCGTTGTTCACGGTGCCGAGGGTAATTGTGAGCTTTTTGCGAATTGGGCGAAAACTGAGTTGGGATTGGATGCTGTGGCGCCGAGGACTGGAGAAACCTATCAAATTTAGGCTGTTGCTATGAAGATTGGTATTTTGCCTGTTGGGCACGTAGATTCAGAGGTGTTGGCTGGGCTTCAGCAGGGTTTGGTTAAAACTTTTCCTGATACCGCTTGTTCGGTTATTAAGGAGGTTTTGCCTGTTCCTCAGCTATCTTTTGATAAAAAACGTAACCAGTACAATTCAAGTGTGATTCTTAACGAAATCAGGGCTTTCGCGGCTAAAAGTGAAGAGTACCATCGGGTTTTGGGTGTGGTTGATGTTGACATTTTTGCGTCTGGATTGAATTATGTGTTTGGTGAAGCGTATGCTCCAGGCAGGGTTGCTTTGATTTCGTTGTGGAGGCTTAAACCTGAATTTTACGGTGAAAACGCTGGTTCGGCTGTTTTAACGTTGAGGACGTTGAAGGAGGCTGTTCATGAGTTGGGACACACGTTGAGTTTGCAGCATTGTCCGAGGTCTTTGTGTATTATGCATTTTTCTAACTCGATTTTTGACACGGACAGAAAACAAAGCTTATTCTGTGGCCAATGTTATTTGCAAGCGGCATTAGCTATTAGCAATTTAGGGTGAGGAACTGTAACTGAGCAAGATAAATTCAAATTTCAGATAGTGTATTTGGTTCCGATACTGGCAAGCTTAATTTTCGGTTTAGGCTGTGCTTACTTGCTGTTGCCTCAGCAACCAGAGGTTATTCCTGTAACGCCTTTCCCTGAGAATACTCCTTCAGGACCGTTTGGCAACGCTTTTTACTTTGTCATTCTTTTGGCTGTAGCCGCGACAGTGTTTTATATTTTGATTAAGCGGAGAAGCAAAAGAATCATCAAAGGAATAATCACTGTTGCTATGACGACTGCATCCTTGTTGTTGTCGATGATTTACTTGTCCGCGGTCTTCGCCTATTTTCCAAGCTGGGACATCCTAGTAATACCCCTGTCCATAGCCATTACAATATTGTTTGACCTTGTCATTTTCCGTTTAGGTAGCATCGCGCGAAACACGGCTGTAATCTGCGTAGGCGGTGCACTGGGCATTTTCTTCGGCTTCTCAATTCCACTATACAGCGCAGTGCTAATTCTCGCCTTTCTAGCAGTATACGACGTAATTGCGGTTTATCGTGGTCCAGTGGGAAAAATTGCTCAGACAGGACTCGACGAGCTTCAGGGCTTGACTTTCGCATTTAAAGATATTCAGATGGGACTAGGCGACTTAGTATTCTACTCCATGCTGACTGGAGTCATGCTCTTCACCTTCTTACCTAACATTCTACCATACATAATGTCAGTAATCGGCATCTTAGTAGGCTCTATCATAACTTTTTTCATGCTTGAGCGAAAAGGAATCTTCCCAGGCTTGCCCTTCCCAATCATGCTAGGATTAGCAGGTGGACTAATCACTGGTTTGTTAATCATTCCGCTTCTTTAGTTATCATGCTTTGCTATAAGGAGTAGAGATTCAAAGGATAGGGACATTTGTTCGATCGCGTAAAAGTTTTGTTCAAACAATCCAGCCCGCAAAGACTTGAGCATAGACGAAGTTATTAGGCTATACACACAATTTGAAGAACTTGTAACAATGAGAATTCTGATAATCGTCTAGTCCAGATAAGTCTGTTGAGCCAAAGATAAACGTTTAAAGCTTCGTTAAAGTTAATTGAGCGAACTGTGTCGTAAATGGAGAAATCGAAAGTCGCAATTGTGAAAGGCGAAAGAGGACACGAGCCCGTTTTCAAAGCGCTCGACTTGATAGACTACGAATCGTGCCTATCCGGCTACAAGAGGGTGCTCATAAAGGTCAATTTCATAACCACCAAAACATGGGACACGGGAGCAACAACAGACCCCCTTGTAGTTGAAGCCATAATAAAAAAGCTGAAACATTTACCCGTTGAAATTTATGTTGTCGAATCAGATGCAACTATGACTAATGCTGACAAAGCCTTTGAAGCAACGGGAATGAAAGAAATGTGCAAACAAAACGGAGTGCAATGTCTTAACTTACGACACGTAAAAGAAAGGGTCAAAATTGCCATTCCAAACGGCGAAACATTGCGGAGCATTACCGTGCCGCGCATCGTTACAGAATCCGCCATAATAAGCGCTGCAAAACTCAAAACTCATGCGTCAACAAAAGTCACGTTGGGCATGAAGAACATGTTTGGTCTTTTGCCAGACAAGTTCAAAGGAAAATATCATGCAAGAGGCATAAGCAAAGTCGTAGTGGATATCAATACAGTGCTAAAACCAGCGTTAACACTGATAGATGGTTTCGTAGGAATGGAAGGCAAAGGCCCAACTGACGGGACGCCTATCAAAATGGATTTGATAATTGCAGGGAAGGATGTTGTTGCTACAGACGCCACCGCAGCCAGAGTCATGGGATTTGACCCCATGGAAATTTCTCACATTCGAAGAGCCTATGAGAAAGGATTAGGAAACATTGAAAACATAGAAATCGTAGGCTCAAAGCTCGAAGACGTAAGACAAGTGTTTAAGAGAAGTAAGTAGCGCTAAGAGGGCTCCCAAGAATAGGAAAAACCGAATAAGCAGCGTGCTCCTCATGCAGCTTTGGATGTTCTAAACCCTAAGAGCTAAATATTGTAGCCCTCAACTTTAGGATAAAGGGATTCCTTAGGTGCATGGTTTGAATGGGACTCTTTAGGAAATTGGTTTTTACCTTGCTTCTGTTAGTCGCAGTTTTCCTGTTGTCTTATCTTGTTGTTTTCTTTGCCATTTCGTCCACGCCTTATGGATATTATACTGAACATGTATATTCCAAACCACAAACCCCCAGTTCTTATGACTATTCCAATTTAGGAGACCAATGGAAAAACCAATTACTCACCCCAATGCCCGAGGCTGGTTCAACCAATGTCTCGCGTGATACGGCAATTTGGATTGATGAACCGAGGCCTGTTAGAGTGGAGAATTTGAGTTTAAGTCCCGAAGTGCCCATCGCCACAATAACTGACGAACATTTTCCACCTGCATCGGCAATTATAACGGTGTATCCAGCTGAGCTTTTGCAGCCGAACACAACGTATAATGTGTCAGCAATAGTGGCGGGTCAACCTGCGTGGTGGACTTTTACCACGTCGTCTGAACCTTCTTCGCGAAGATTGAACTACTTTTCATGGGTCGCGTTTACAGCAGCGATTCTTGCAACCATGACAGTAATGTTAGCATTTTTACTCCAAAGAAGAAGAAAGCATACTCGGCTTCGGGGCAACTTGGTGACAAACGCTGCAAAAGCTACGCCTTGGGCATTATTCTTTCACTATTTCAAATGTAGAAGTAATTGGCACTGCTTTCTTTATCATTGTTCCAACTGACCAATAGGTGCCCTCAGATTCAGCTATCGCATTTTTCACAACAGCCTCACTTACATCTTTGCCTTTAATGATGTACTTGAGCTGAATGCTGGTGAAGGTTCTTGGCGGTTCTTCTTTTCTTGTATGTGCCCTTCCAATTTCATCAAAACCGTATTTTGCACTTCAAAAACTAACTTTCCAATTGCTCCAATTTGCCCTCTCTACTCAGGGATTATTTGGGCGTCTGCGCAGCCGCTGATTAGTTTTGTTATTTTTATTTTTAGGTGTTCGTTGGGTTTTGCGTTGCTGATGAAGATTGGGAAGCCTTTGATTTTGGCGATGCCTTCCCCGTTTGGACTCATATCGATTACATCTACTTCGTATTCTTCCCCGATGTCAAATGGGTAATCAATACCTTTGCCGCGGTTTTTTGCATTTCTCGGGGCTCGTTTTTTTGGGCTAATAGGGCATCTTCCTCGCTTTCAACATAAATTAATACTGGTGCATTTCGAAGAGCATAAGCATTTTGCTTTAACCCCTCAGGCTCGGGTTCGAGAATTCAGTTTCCAAGGGAATTTTATAAACGGGTGCTTCTTTTTTGCGTGAGTGCCCGACTGACAGAGAGGCAGGAGACAGGCAGGCGGAAGACAAGAGGCTATAAACTCCAAAGAGCCTACATTGCTGGAAAGGTTTATTTTGTTGCATGGTACTATGATGTGAAATTGCAGGCGGACAATCATGTCCGCTGGGATGTGGCCGAAAGGCTGAACCGTAAGCAAGTAAAACATTGAGGTGAAATTGAAAAATGGCATACAAGTACATAGCGGAAGAATGGTCTCAACCAGAAAAATCCTTCGTTGAAGAACTCATGCGGGAAAGACTAGTGCAATGGCGAAAACAACCATCAACCCTTCGCATCGAGCACCCAACAAGGCTTGACAGAGCAAGAAAACTAGGCTACAAAGCCAAACAAGGCTTCGTAATGGCACGCACAAAAGTGCGCAGAGGCGGATTAAGAAAGAAACGCCCGCGCTCAGGAAGACGACCCAAACGCATGGGAGTCGCCAAATTCAAACCAGCCAAAAGCATAAGACTCATAGCAGAAGAACGCACAGCAAAAAAATTCCCAAACATGGAAGTTCTAAACAGTTATTGGGTAGGCGAAGACGGACGACACAAATGGTTCGAAGTCATACTGCTTGATCCAAAGGCTCCAGGCATAAAAACAGACAAAGACGTAAGCTGGATAACTGAAAAACAGCACACAAGCAGAGTCTTCAGAAGCTTGACAAGCGCAGGCAAAAACGTCAGAGGCTTACATCACCGTGGAAGAGGAGCAGAAAAAGTTAGACCAAGCCACCGTAGAGGAGCAAGAAAACGAGGAGACAAGTGATAATTATGCATCATATCAAAGCAGTAATAACTAAGCAAAACGGAAAACAAAGCACTGGAAGAGGATTTAGCCCAAGCGAGCTGGAAAAAGCAGGCGTAAACAAACAGCAAGCCAAACAAATGGGCATACCCGTTGACGTCAAAAGAAAATCATCACACGACGAAAACATCGCAACCCTAAAAGCGCACGCGCAAAAAGCAAAAGCAGAAGCAAAACCTAAAACGCCAAAAACCGAGCCAAAACCGAAGAAAAAAGCTAAAAGCTAGAAGCTTAAAAACAAAATAGGTGCTCAATGTCTTCTAAACCGCCAATAGGATACATAGACATCCATTGTTTTTTTTTGAGGTATCCATTGTTTTTTTCATTATTTGCGCTTCCTAAAGAGCTTATGACCGGCAACTTCAGCGTGAAATTCAAAACCGATTTCCATAAGTTTAATGGCTTCTTCTAAGGTATCAGCCCTTTGGAAGGGCATCCCACTATGTTAAAAGCATTCCAACAAGCTTAGCCAGTTTTGCAAGTTTCGGCACATCCGCATTTGGAATGCTTTTGCAAACAAATTTACTTTTTTTGTATGTTTTGGAACAGATAATGACGAAATATGCGGCATTTCCGCAAAAGTCTTATAAATAAAAATAGATGATAAGGTTGCTGAGCGAGAGCATAAGCTTACGCTTTCGTTCAAATAAAATAAAAGGAAGAAAAAACAAAATGAAAACGCTAAAAAACAAAACAGCAGCTATTACGATTGCTATATTCTTAATGCTTTCAATGTCAGCTTCAATGATGCTTATACCAAACGCTAGTGCACATACACCTGCATGGAGTATTCCAACGTACGCTTACATTGTTGCGGCACCTAGCCCTATAGGTGTCGGTCAGGCAGTACACGTTTATATGTGGCTTGATTGTGTTTTTGGAGCGGCTGGTGGAACAACTGCCACTATTGGAACGAATGGTTACACAGCCAGCGCATCATTGCTATCAAACAACTATAGGTTCCACAACTACAATCTTACCATTACAGCGCCTGACGGAACAGTAACAACACAGATTTTTGCTGTTATCTCTGACACAACATCGTCACAATACACCACATTCACTCCTTCTCAGGTTGGCAACTACACTTTCGTCTTTACTTTCCCAGGACAAGCCTACGCTCAATACGACCATTACGCCAATTCAGTACTAGTTAACGATACTTATCTGCCCAGCTCTGCATCAACAACGCTTAATGTGCAGCAAACACCAATTCCTGCGGCCACAGGTAGCGCTCCGATGCCAACTGCTTACTGGACGCGCCCAATTTACGGTGAGGCCACTGACTGGTGGACGATTTCGTCAAACTGGCTAGGAACAGGTTCAGCCGTTATGTCAGCAACAGGTGCTGGCACCATCAGTGGCTTCGGCGGGCAATCAGCTATACAGAGATACCCAGGAGATGCCATAGGATCCCAAACTGCTCACGTCATGTGGACAAAGCCAATTGAGAGCGGCGGAGTTGTCGGAGGAAACGACTACTCCACTCAAGGAGTTGGCTACTTCGAGGGCTCAGCTTACCAGCAAAGATTCACCAACCCGATAATAATAGACGGATACCTCTACTACACCGAACCAGCATCATTCACTGGCCCCACCAGTGGACCAACCGACAGCGTTGACCTTCGTACAGGACAACTCATTTGGTCTAAGAGCAATATACCACCGCTATCATTCGGCTACATATACAACCTATGGGACCCAGACCAGCACGGAGTTTATCCACCAATACTAGTTGCAGCTATAGGAGGCGGTTTTACCGGCTTGCCAGCGATGTGGGAGTTGTTTGATGCATACACAGGAACCGCATTGTTCAACGTAACTGGTGTTCCAGGCTTTGGAGCACAAGCGGGCCAGCTAATAGCGGGCCAGTCAGCCGTAGCTCTCACAAACGCGGTAGTAATGGGTCCAAACGGTGAACAGTTGAGATATGTCTTTATGAACGCAGGCACAAGCGCGAGTCCATCATGGTATTTGGCGCAGTGGAATATGTCCAAACTATGGCAATACGACATTAATCCATATACCTTCGGTGGAAGTACCTCACCAGTCATTATAAATGCATCAGCCAACGGAGCCCTCATTCCAACCCTTCCTATTCCGATTCTAGGCGAAACTGCTACGCTGCCAAGTGGTGGCAGTCTTTTTGTCCCATATGGTTCCGCGCTGACAGTCGATGCAAGCACTTCCATCGCGCAAGGTAACGCTATATCTACAGCTAATCCGCCAACCAAATATGACTGGAACGTTTCGGTACCATGGCTTAACACTATGCCTTTGCAGCCCGTTTTTAACGCCATCACAGGACTAACAACACAACCAATGGAACAAGGAAACGCTCAAGGCTTCCTTGCAGCAGGCGGAACAAACCCTGTAACGATACTTGCAGCTTTCACTGGAAATATGATGCTTTGCAGAAACGGCTCCCTACCTAGTGGTTTCGAGGCAAGCAATACAGGCTACCCACAACTTCCCTACACATACTTCGCTGTCAACCTCAACGCATCTAGGGGTGCAATCGGTACGATACTATGGATGCAGACATATAACCCGCCAGCAGGCAACCTCACTATCTCATACGGCGGGGCAGATCCAACAGTCGGTGTCTTCGTTGAATCATTTGGGGAAACTATGCAATGGGTAGGGTTCAGTCTGACAACAGGCCAACAGATATGGGGTCCAACTGCATCTCAAAACGCTTTTGACTATTATGGCAACCCAATGTATCCCTATTTAGTTGGTCAGGTTGCTTACGGCAATCTCTACAGCTCAGGTTTCGGAGGCATATGTTACTGTTATAACTTGGCAAATGGAAACCTAAAATGGACATACGGTAATGACGAAGAAGGCAACAGTACTAAGGCTGGCATGAACACGTTTTACGGTGAATACCCGACCTACATTAATGCTGTTGCTAACGGCGTACTATATTTGGTTACTACTGAGCACACTATCACCGACCCGATTTACAAGGGTGCAATGGCACGCGCTATTAATGCTACAACAGGACAAGAAATCTGGACGCTATCAGATTACACTGGCGAATTCGGTGCAATAAGTTATGCTGTTGCAGATGGCTATAACATATTCTTTAACGGCCTTGACGACAATCTTTACAGTGTTGGCAGAGGACCAAGCGCTATGAGTGTTAACGCTGAATCCTTTGGTACATCCATAGTCATTAGGGGTACAGTAACTGACACTTCTGCTGGCACAACGCAAACTCAGCAGGCAGCTGACTTTCCAAATGGTGTTCCAGTTGCATCTGATGCAAGCATGAAAGATTGGATGGGTTATGTTTACCAGCAAAAACCATGCCCAACCAACTTTACTGGTGTTCCAGTGACAATAGATGTTCTGGACTCTAATGGCAACTATAGAAACATAGGCACTGCAACAACTGACGCGACCGGCATGTTCAGCCTCACATGGACACCTGACATTCCAGGGAATTTCACTGTTGTTGCAACTTTCGCTGGCACTAACGGTTACTGGCCATCATACTCAGAGACTGCATTTGCTGTTTCATCACCTGCCGCCACTCCCACGCCAACAGCCACACCACAAGCATCAATGACTGACACGTATGTCTTAGCTTCAGCAGTCGCGATAATAATCGTAATCATCATAATCGGCGCAGTACTTATGCTAACGTTGCGAAGACGACCATAAACCCACACAAGGGAAAAACCAAATTTCCCCTTTTCTTTTGTTTCAAATATCAACAAGTTAACTTCAAATTTCAAAACGGTTCGATAGCATAATAAAGATTACTGCCACAAAATACTTCCGCAGAAATCTCGAAAATCCATCAATGCACTCAAAAGATGTGTAAACGCTTTCTAATGATCTTGTCAAATCTCCAACTTTGACGTATAGTCCGTTAACGAAGCCAAAATTGTAGGCAATGCCTGCTGGCACAAACTGCGGGCAAAGATTTGGGATTATTGCAACGCTATCCTTGCTGAATTCATAAATATTGCCAGGAGTTCCTTTTTCCTCAACTTCGCCTTTTCTAGCTCATTAAGGTCAGCAATAATTTTGTTTGTTAAAGTATCGCATTTCTCAGGATTACGCTTCTTAAATTGTTTAAGCCGATAACGCTCCCGAAAGAACGCATTATAGTTTTTCCGCTTAGACGTGTCATCATCCACAAGCAGAGAAGGGATTTTCTTCTTAACCCGGTCAGCATTCACCATAAAACTAAAAGCCTTCTTAATCGTAGTAAGCATAAAAAAGAAAGAAAAAAGGGAAAGTTTATGCACGGAGATGGTGTCTTCACCAGCGAAATTGGCTTCATAGATATTCGAGTATTTGCACACGCAACCGAGGACACAGACAAAGTCCAAACCGCAGTACGCAACCTGCTGCCAGAGGAACTGGCGCAAACCCTTGTTTTCCAAAAAACAAGCTTAACGGGGCATCATGGAAATCCCATCATCCTTTTTACAGCCAAACTAACAGACAAAAAGACCCGTCCAGCAGCACTGGAAAAAATAGGCGCAGGCTTAAACGCGTTAGACAAGGAAGAGTTATCTCGCGACTTAAAGCTACATTTAGAAAAGCGAAACTTATACCTCCGATTCGACAAGCAATCAGCCTTTTTGGGAACGCCAAAATTCTCGCAAAATGATCCTGTCCACTTCAAAACACATTTTAAAAACAAATCCCCTCAAGAAATAATGGATATTCTCAAGGATACTGGGTTGCTGCCATGACACGAGCTTACGCCGACTTGCATTTACGCGTTAACCCCAAAGACCAACAGGTCACTCAACGACTAATCAACAGGGCTGCAAAGTTCGGCTACCGCCTAATTTCTATCCCGTTCACTTCAGCATTACGCGAAGACGAAATCGCCAAGCTCAAAGCATCATGCAGCGAAGCAGGCTTAGATTTTATTTCACGAGCCGATTTCCATCCGCGAACAGAAAATGAACTAACGCATTTTTTGCGCAAATTCAGACGACGATTCGAAATCATATGCATATCATGCGACAATAAGGAGGTTGCACGGCAAGCAGCAAAAGACAGGCGCGTTGACCTCATATGTTTTTCCAGCCTTGACTATCGCAAGCGGTTTTTTGACCGTGCAGAAGCCGAATTAGCCAGTAGCAGCTTAGCAGCGTTAGAAGTGGATGTTAAACCGCTTTTGATTTTGGAGGGTCCGCCTCGGGTTAGATTGCTTTCGAGTTTGCGCCGTGAAGTCGCCATTGCGCGCGAGTTCGGCGTGCCCCTGGTGGTTTCTAGCGGTGCTGGCGAAGAGCGGCTTATTCGCATGCCAAGGGACATGGCAAGTTTAGCTTATCTGTTTGGGTTAGATGAGGCTTCAGCTTTAGATTCGGTTTCAACTAATCCAGCGGCAATCGTTAAGCGTAACCGTGAAAAACTCAGCAGCCGGTTTATTGCACCCGGCATAAACGTAATTAAGGAGGGCAAAACTCCTTGAAGCGGATTAAACGGCGCTACTTAGCCCTGCAACTGGAATGCGAAGGCGCACCTGCTGAACGCGAGTTAATGGATGTAATTTGGGCTGCCGTAACGAAGCTTTACGGTGAAGTTGGCGCAAGTTTAACTGGTTTAACTTTGATTGACTTTGATTTGGAACGGAAAGTTGCGGTGGTTCGCGTTTCGCTGGTCGCTTTGGGTATGGTGAGAGCTTCGTTGGCTACAGTTACCAGCATCGGGGGCAGAGAGGCTGCGGTGCATGTTTTGGCTGTTTCAGGCACGCTAAAAGCATTGTATGCGAGCGCAAGATAGCATTTGCTTGTTTATGTGTAAAGATTTTGTTTGCTTTTAGATAAGACATTTTGCAGTTAAGTCACGTATTCTCTTGGACAAACTTACAAAAGTAGTACAGAAATGTTTATCAACTTCATGTAAGCGTTAATAACCGTTACAAAAAACGCTTTGGGAGAAGCATAAAAAGGACAGCATAGTGCAAAATGGACTTACAAGACTTCTATTTCAAATTGCCCCTAAAAACCGAGCCAATAATAGACGATACCACATTGCGTGATGGTATTCAAATGCCCGGCTTAGCTGCTGGACCAAAAGACTCAGCAAAAATAGCCCAGTTCCTCAGCGAAATCGGCGTCGAACGCATCGAACTATTCCATTATCAGGAGCCAGACAAGAAAGCAGCAAAACTAATCGGGGATTTGCATCTTGATTTGCGCGTTGCTGGCTGGTGCAGAGCATTAAAAGAGGACATTGACAGCGCTATGGCATGCGGGTTTAAGGAAGTTGGGATTTCTCATCCTGTTTCAGACTTGCATTTTAAGGCTAAGTGGCCTGAAAAAACCCAAGAGCAAATCCTTGCTAATGTGGTTGACGTTGTTGAGTATGCAGCTAAAACGTGCGGATTGAGAACTTTCGTTCACGGCGAAGACAGCACACGTGCCGACTGGAACTTTGAGAGACGCTTCATCAACGCCGTTGCCGATGCTGGCGCGGAATGTTACCGTATCTGCGACACTGTTGGTATTGGGTTGTCTGACCCGACGGCGCCTTTGCCCAACGGTGTACCAGCCAAAGTGGTGGCCATCAAGAAGGAAACTAGAATTGGCGCCATTGAGATTCATGCGCATGATGATTTCGGGAACGCTGTTGAGAACACGATGGCGGCGATTAGGGCAGCTTCAGGCGTCTGGGATAAGGTGTACGCTAGCACAACGTATCTGGGCATTGGCGAGCGTGCAGGCAACGCTGAAACCGAGAAGGTACTGTTGAACTTGTACTTGCATTATGGCATCAAAAAGTTTGAAGGCAAAACTCAGAAGCTAAAGCAAACCGCCGATTACATTGGCAAAGCAACAGGTTACGTGGTTCCGCCTAACAAGGCAATTGTTGGCGACTACGGTTTCGCGCATGAGTCAGGAATCCACACGCATGGTGTCTTGAACGACCCGTGGACGTATGAGCCTTACCCGCCTGAACTGGTGGGCAACACAAGGCGTTTGACGATTGGGAAGCAGTCGGGAAAAGGCATAATTAAACACAAAATAACTGAGCTGGCAGGAAACATTCCAGACGACCACACGGTAGCCATAGTAGTAGAAAGGGTAAAAGGCATGTACGCGAACGGCAGAAGAGCCTCGTTGAAAGAGGAAGAATTCAAAAAAATCCTTCGAATACTAAAAATAATCCCAGAAAACAACCACTAAAATAATCAAATTAGCGCAAAATTTTTTTAATTTGTGGAATTTATTGATTGATTAAAGGGTCTTGAGCGAAAGGGAAAATAACCTAAGTCTTGATATGCATAAGCGAGAGGGGATGTTCAATTGGTTGACATTTCGTTAATCGTCATAGTAAGCAACACACTGGTTGTTTTAGCGACTTTTGTGGCTACGCTGTATAGGATTAAGATTGAGCGTGAGCAGATACGGACCTTTAAAGAGAACGTTAGTGCCAGTCAATGTTTGGATTCTTTTCGCAAGTACGTTAAAGCTGAGCGGGCAGAACTCGTGGATATGGACAGGGCTGAGCTGGTAAAGTTTCTGGATTATCTTGAGAAACTAGGCGGAAGGCTAACCTAACTTTTCTTGGCACTATTTTTCTCAACAAACTCATTAATCCTATTTGAAAGCAAAAGAGACATATTCTCCGTAATCCTGCCACCATCCCAATCCCACCATTTAATCTCTAAAAGCTTATTGATAAGCGCTTGATCAAACCGTTTCCTTATCAATCTCGCAGGGTTGCCTGCAACAATAGCATAAGGCTCCACGTCCTTCGTTACCACGCTGCAGGCTCCAATAACCGCTCCATCACCCACCGTAACACCGGATAAAATCAAGACGCTCATGCCAATCCAAACATCATTTCCAATGACAACATCACCCTTAGTAGTCGAAGCCCCCAGAAAATCATAGAACTTTTTAAAAAAGGTGCTGAAAGGGAATTAAGCTGTCTACAAAGCTGTCTAACTAAATTGTACTAATTTACAATATACAAGAAACAAAGAAAAGCCTTCGGAGAAAGGGCTTTACCCTTTGACTTTAACTATTTGCTGTCGACTAGATGGGCTGTGCCGTCTGGACAAAAAACCTTCTCGCCTAAACAAACATGGGCAAAACGGCGTTTACACTCAAAAACCTGTCTTTCGCATCCGTCACAATCACGAGATAGCATCTTAACACCTCACCATACTTAATGTGAACTTGTAAGTAAAAACGACTTATTAACTATTACTATTCAATACAATGTAGTCGAAGCTGACAAAGATTCTTTTTTGTTAATGTTACCTAAGCTTGGTCGATTAAGAAACAGAATTGGTAAGTCATGATTTTCTAATTCTAAGGGTAATAAAACAAAAAATCTGGTTACACTTTACGCAGGAGCTCTTTTATTAAATCTGTATTTGTGTTGTACATATCTACAAATATAAGTTAGAATTCTGAAAGTTTAAATTAAAGTCGAATAACAGAGAAGATATGCCTCAGCAAAGTAGCCAGAGATCAGAGCAAGTATTTAGCAAACTATCTGACTATGGTTATTCAAAAAAAGTTGCTACAGCAATTTGGCGATGGTATCATCCTTCTAAAAAAGTTGCAGCAATTTTCTAATTACTAAACAGATTAAAAAATAGAACAGCTAAGCCAGTGACTTTCTAAGATTATTAATAATTTAGAAATGTAAAATGGAAACATTGAAGACGTGCCAACGGCACGCCTTTTACCAACGGCTATTACATCGTATTCGTTTCTCTGGATACAAATCATTTTAAGTAAACTATGCCGTAGACACGTACTATCCCCGAGTAGTTCGTTTCTGTAGAAGCGAAGTTTGATTTTTCCATTTAGTTCACCAAAAGAGAGTAGGCTTCTCAGCCATATGTGGGCTTCGGCAAATTAAGTATGGCTTCATTATCACTTCAAACGACTCCTAGCCTTAATCAACACAGATTTCGTCTTTTTGGCTGGTTGGACTAAAATTTAATCTTTCTCTCTCTCTCTCTCTCCCCTGTTCCCCTACTCACTACCGTTTACGCACGTACGCCCCCGCCCGCGTGCGTACCTAATGTCTGTCTGTCACTCACTGTCAGCCCGTCACTCTGTCTGTCAGTGTGTCAGACAGCCAGTCAGCCACACTTTAATGTGCAATATGTAACAAATCTTAAATCTGCATAGAATGCAACTTAAGGCTTAAAAGAGGGCAATTTATCATAAGTTGTAATTAGTTATAACTGCAGAAAAAGCCTCTTAAACCGCCCTCTCGGCAGATTACCCTGACTTTCGGTCTCTACCTTCTGGAATGGTCTTAAAGCATAAAGGATTATGTAAAAGGTGAAAAAATGTCATTTAAAACAAAACCTGAAAAAGAAACAAAGGGCACTCATATTAAAGATTTTTCTGATATAGCAAAAGATTATGAAAAAATATCCCTTGTGCAGAAGTCAGCTGCAGAAATTCTATTTGCTATAATCAATATTAACAAAAACGAAGATGCTTTAGACCTTGGGTGTGGAACAGGAAATTTAACTAAAAGAATAAGGGATATAACTTCTGGAAAGATAGAAGGAATCGACTCCGCAGAAAATATGATTGCTCAGGCTAAAAACAATTATGAAAAATTCAAAATACAATTTAAAGTGTTGAAAGCCGAGGATATTAAGTATGCTCATGAATTCGATGTGATATTTTGCAATTCAGCTTTTCAATGGGTAACTGATCCGGAAAAGGTTATCAAGAATTGCTATATGGCATTAAGAAAAGGTGGAAGGATAGGAATACAGGCTCCTGCAACAAATGAGTATAGCCCGACATTTATCCGAGCGGTGGAAAGTGTTAAACAAAATTCCGAAACAAAAGAAACATTTTTGCATTTTAAATCGCCTTGGTTTTTTATGGAGAATGCTTCTGAATATAAGGAATTATTTGAGAATGCTGGTTTTACTGTAGCGTTATCTGAAATTAATACTGTCGAATCAAAACATACGCCAGAAGAAGCATTCAAGATATTTAGTTCTGGAGCAGCAGTCGGATATCTTAATGAAGATTGTTATTCAGTAGATTTAGATGAACGTTATGTTTCAAGTTTTAATAAACTGGTGAAAGAATATTTTGCATCGCAGATAGATAAGGATGGTCTTGTTGAGGTAATATTTAACAGGATTTTTTTAATTGCTATAAAATAAAGATGGTTGGGATTAAATTTTAATCCCCCAAACCCAAATTTACTCTTACTCTTTCTTTCTCTCTACTACTTAGACACATCTCACAGAAAGATAGAGACACAGAGATACATATCACAGACAGCAGGCGTTAAAACAAAAAAAGAGGGAGGAATTTAGCGCGCATGCGTGTTCCTTAATTGGTGAAAAATGGTTTTAATTCATGGTTCAGAGGTTGGATCGGTTTTGAGGGCATGGATTCCAAATGGAGACAGGAACAATTGTTAATGCCAAGAACTGAATTATTACCATTTTTAACCATTTTCGGAACAACCATGCGCGCTAAGCCAAGGTATGAAGAAATGTCGCTAAAAAAAGGTAAAAAAAGCCAATCTTAAACATAATAAAATAGAGGTTGCTCAAGGCAAAAAATACGATCCTAAAGCAAAAAAAGATCCGAATAGGAGAGATGATTAGCACACGCGTGCTAGATAGTCACCAATTCTATTAAATTCTTTATACATTGTGGACGTTTACTGTTCCTTCTGGTTTTGACGATTTGATTAAATACCATCCATATACGAACAGGACGAGTGCTACTACTAACAAACCTATTCCTAATGGGATAACCAAGCTCGCCTCAGCGAAATTAAAAAATCCTAACATAACTGCAATTGCAAAAATTCCTAACAAGACAGCTAATACACAGAGCACTCGACCACCAAGATAACTTCCAAAACCCATATCCTTTCACCTTTATCTCTATTTATTTCCTCTTTTGATTGTTTAATAGTTCGTCACAATTTAAAAGTTTTTTCTAACGTAACCCATTACATAAATAGATATCAAAAACATGTGTGTGTGGGATTAAATTTTAATCTTTCTCTCTCTGATTAATCAGACAATAGCTATCGTAACGATAGTTCTTTCGATATTACTTTTTGTTGGTTTTTTGATAGCTGTGTTGATTGATAATTAACATTAAACCACCGAACATGGAACTTTTTCGCTATTCAAAAAAACTTTAATCATTAAGGGAAGACCAGTCTCTCATTAGAATTTAGGGTAATTTTCACAAAGAAAAGTCTTAAATCTGCACAGCGTAGAAATAGCCTAACATGGGAGAGAAAGATAACAAAACCGATGAAGAAGAAGCGAGGAAAAATAGACGGCTTGAAATAAATGATGCCGAGTTTGCCTTTCTTGTTTTTCATGATTTTACTTGACGCGTCTTTCTGATATTCACCTACAATAAAAGAACCAACAATTTCTGTATAATTCATGAGCCCCATAGCCACTAAAAAATTTGCTTTTGCGCAAAACATGGAAAGTGAAATATCATTACACATCCATTGTGACATCTTTCTAAATTTCTCTAACAGTTCTTTCTCGCAATCCAACATTTTGAGTTTCACCTATGTAATTGCGTAATTAATATTTACCCTCTAAACTCTTTTTTCTTATTACTTTTTTGTTTTTCAAGCCCATTCTTTTTCCAGAGTATTTTCATCAAATAATGGGGATTGACAACAATTGAAGTTATTTTGTTTTTTGTGCTTGAATGACAGACTGACAGACAGACATTAGGCACGCGGGTGCGTGCGTGGGAGAGAGCAGTCGTAGTCGTAAGCGTTAGTGAGTTCGAGAGAGAAAGACTAAAATTTAATCAAAACATCACTAGCTTAATTGGTACACTAATAATTAAGCATTTCAAAAGCGTTCTCTAACCGCCTTATGTAAGAGCTATAAACTTTCCCAGAGCACTATACCACAAAAAGCAAAAAACAAAAAGAGAAAGAAAAGTTTAGGTTGGCTCGCATTTTTGGAGAAGTCGTTCCCAACGTTCATCAGTGAAACGTTGAATCTCATCCAGAATATGTTTGTTTTGCGGGGTGAACAGGTGCCTGAATCTGCCTTGTCCAGCAAGGTAATCTTTAACTGGCTTCTTCTTTTGCGGTGCCAAAGCAATCAGTTTGCTTGGTGTTGAAAGTTCTCGTTTGCCGTTTACGGCTTCCCAGATTGGAAACACGCATGATTCCACCGCCAGCTTCGAGTACTCTATGGTTTTGCCTGGTTCACAGCGCCAACCCCTTGGGCAGGGGGCAAATATGTGCAGAAACGCTGGTCCATTCACTTCTAAGCCTTTTCGTACTTTTGTTAGCATGTCTTTCCAGTAGTATGGTGATGCAGTAGCCACGTACTCCATGTCATGCGCCAACATTATCTCAGCGATTGGTTTTTTCTTCTCGAGTTTTCCAGGAATAACTGAGCCAGCAGGAGTTGTCGTTGTTGCTGCGCCGGTCGGGGTTCCACCGCTTCGTTGGATGCCAGTGTTCATGTAAGCCTCATTATCATACAGTACAAACAAGAAGTCATGTCCACGTTCAACAGCACCAGACAACGCTTGCAAGCCAATGTCGTAGGTTCCACCGTCACCAGCTATCGCAATAATATCAATGTGCTCTTGCTTCACTTTGCCCTTCTTACGCATAGCTTTCAATGCAGCATCAATACCTGAAGCGTTTGCAGCGGCATTCTCAAAAGCCGTGTGCAACCATGGCACAGCCCAAGACGTGTAAGGGTAAATTGATGAGACTACTTCCATGCAGCCAGTTGCTTCAGTCACAATTGTTGGTCCTCGTGTCGCTTTCATTATCAAACGCAGCACTGCTGCTGGTCCGCAACCTGCACATGCCCTGTGACCTGAAAGGAACAAATCTGGTTTTAAGGCAATATCTTTGGCTGTGAATTTCCATTCTTGAGTTGTCAATTTTTTTCCTCCTAATTTACTCCCTTAACCCTAAATAATGAATTTGGCTTTCAACATGCCCAGTCCTTGCAATATGCGTAAGCTCTTCGAAGATTCTTCGCAGTTCACGTGGACTTGAATCTCTCCCACCTAAACCATAAATGTAATTCACAATGGTCGGATGCTTCTTATCATCGTAAAGCGCATGGCGAACTTCACCAAAAACTGCACCGCCAAAACCGCCGAAACTCATACTTTTATCCATAACCGCAATTGCAACGGCATTGCCTAATGCTTTTCGAAGTTCTTCGACCGGTAGTGGCCTGAACGTACGTAGTCGTAGAAGCCCAGCTTTAATGCCCTCTTGCCTTAGTTCGTCAATAATTACTTTTAGTGTTCCAGAGGTTGAGCCAACACAAACCACTGCAATTTCAGCGTCCTCAAGCTTGTAAGCATCTATGAGCCCGTTGCCATAGCTTCTGCCACTGACTTTAGCATATTCACTGTTGACCTCTTGTATTCGCTTTAACGCGTTCTTCATGCCTTCTTCCTGCTGGCGTTTAAACTCAAAATAGTAGTTTTGAAAAGCAATCGGTCCCATAGTCATCGGATTCTCTGGATCAAGCTTAAACGGCACTGTTTTACCTTCATGCGTAAGTACATTTGGCAGTTGCCTGTCTCCAATAAATTGTTTCACAGTGTCTTCCGTTAGTACATCAACGTTCTCCAGCGTGTGACTTACCGTGAACCCGTCTAAGCCAACGATTATCGGCAAAGACACGTCAAGATCCTCGGCAATTTTAAACGCTTGAATAATAGAATCGTATGCTTCCTGAGCGTTCTCAACGTAAATCTGAATCCATCCACTGTCTCGCTCAGCCATGCTGTCCGATTGGTCACCATGAATGTTAAGCGGCGAAGATAAAGCACGGTTAGCTACCGCCATTACAACTGGAGCACGTGAACCCGAAGTCACGAAAAGCATCTCATGCATCAACGCTAAACCTGCTGAAGCACTAGCGGTAAACGTTCGTGCACCTGTTACAGACGCGGCAAGGCAAGCGGTCATGGCACTGTGTTCTGATTCAGTGCAGACAAACTCTGTTTGAACTTCTCCGTTAGCGACGTATTCGCTGAATTTTTCAACTATGATTGTTTGAGGTGTAATTGGGTAAGCAGCAACTACGTCAACATCGCACTGTTTAACTGCGTAGGCAACTGCTTCATCTCCGTTTAAAGCTATGGTTTCCTGTTTAGCTTGTGGTTTCATGTTTTTTATTCCTTTTCTATTTTCATTGTTATTGCTTTAGTTGGGCACTCGTTAGCGCATATTCCGCAGCCTTTGCAGAAGCTGAAGTCAAACTCGATTTTGCCCATGTCTGGGCGCCACTTTATTGCTCCTTCAGGGCAAAACATTACGCATGTTAAGCATAATGTGCATTTCTCTAAGTCACGCACTGGCATGTAAGTTTTCCAGTCGCCTGTCATGAATCCAATGCTAGACTTTGGACATACTGCAGCAATAGAGATTTCTTTCCAGCTTTTTTCTCGACTCATACCGTTTTTGCCTCCTTATACGCTTCCTTGATAACCATGAAGTTTTTCTCAGCCAAATCTGGTCTGAAACGTCCCTTCAACGTTTTCTCAATGCCTTCTAAGGTGACTATTCCAGTTGCCTTAGCAACACCGCCCAGCATTGCTGTGCTGGTTATTGGTACCCCCAAAATTCTTAGGGCAATTTCGGTTGCTGAAACTGTCCAAACCTTGCCTTTTGTCACCCTAAGGTTTTCTTTCAAAGCAACTGGTTCCTCGGTAGAATTAATAATTAATACATCTTCATCGCGGTTTAATCCAGCCGTAACTGGAACCGTTTTCAGCAGAGTGCTATCTAAAACAACAACAACATCAGGGTCGTAAACTGCGCAATGTAACCTTATTGGTTCAGTACTTATTCTTGTAAAAGCAGTCACAGGCGCACCCATTCGTTCAGGTCCAAATTCAGGGAATGATTGAATGTATTTGCCCTCGTCAAGGGCTGTTCTTGCCAGCAATTCACTCGCGGTCCAAGCTCCTTGACCGCCTCTACCATGCCATCTAAACTCAACCATGTTTTTCAAATAATCCTCTCTCCCATGAAATGTTTTCTCATTTAAATTGTCGAATACCTTGATATACATTTTTCTACGAAGTTTTCATTATATCTAGGTATTCTTGTTGTCATTTTTACTTTCGCTTCCTGAATATCTTTACGCCTTCTACTTCAGTTACGTATTCAAAGCCAACTTCAATAAGCTTGCAAGCTTCCGCGGCGGTCATAGCTGTCTTTACTAAATATTCGTCTGACTTAGTTGCAAACATTACTTGCTCCATGTTGACGTAGATTTGTGTGTTTAGGATGCTTTTGTGACCAAGCCGACGGCGAACATAATCCATGTCAGGTTTTTTATGATAGTGAATTTTTCCTATTCGTGGGTTTGCGAGTTTATGGGCGACTTTTTTTCTTGTGTCACGTAGACATCTGCCTGCGCTGTCCGTATTCATGATGCCGAAGACTTTATCGTTTTGTTTTGGCAGGTTTTGAAGCATACTTATCAATGCATGCGACACATTAAAGAGGCGAGGTAAACTGTGCTTTTCTGCGGTCGTTAGAGTTACTATTTCTTTTTGAAAGTCAATGCATGTCCATTTTAAGCTTAAGCATTCGCCTAGCCGCATACCTGTTTCTTTCATTATTTTAAGCATGGTTGCAACTTTTTTGCCTGCTCCAGCGATAAGCTGGTCTATTTCTTCTTCGCTTTGCAGGGTGTTTCTGAAGCTTTTCCACCTTTCAATTTCAAACTCCAAAGCGATCCGATACGAAGGAACAGTCTTACCCATAGACGAAGTCTCTATATAGATAATTGAGGGATCCAACAATACGTGCTAGATTGCTTTTAAACTATCGCAGATGCAGCCCTACAGAATGAAGAGACAGCAGAGTAAAAGTGATATTTTGCGTTTTGGCTTCGTTGGCAACAGCTGAATCCTCGTGGTTCGTTTGAAATAGTATGCTTAGGGGGTAAAACTGCAAGTGGCAAACCCGCTTCAGCGAATAAGAGCAAGTTTGGCCCATTTTTCATTAATTGTATTCTGAGTGAAATCTTGAGTGAATTCGCTAAAGCTGGGACGGATTATTACGGGCTGGTAATAAGTCTTAAATCGAAAAGGTTCTACCTAATGTTCAAGGAGAAGGGCAGGAATATGTTTAATTTTGATGGGGGGAAAACTGCCGAGGAGTCACCGGAGCAAACGATGATCGTTTTGGGTGTGGCGTTTTTGTTGTGTAGGAGGTTTTCGTTTGGGTCTTAGTCGGAGGAGCTACGTGGACATATTTGGTGACATCTTAAAGTTCAGCTCTAAAGGCTCCACCAAGACCCAGATTCTCTACGGCTGCAACCTAAATTCAGTACGTCTAACTTTGCATCTAAACGCACTAATTTGTATGGGGCTGCTAGTTAAAGAGGTGGAGACTTGGAAAACCGTTTACATAACCACTCCTCAAGGAACTCGCTTCCTCAAAGGTTATTTTACCAAGAAAAGCAACTTGTCCCCCTCTGTAAAACCATTCAGGACGCAAGTTAAGCGCGTAAACATGCTTCAGCTGGTTACTTCGACTACGCATTTGATTGTTGATTCAACACTGCTAGTAGACCTCTACGACATGGAAGCGGGTGGGCATATCCAGCAAGGGTCCGTTTAGGGGGTTTAAGCTTCACGCCGCAGTCAACCAGTAAGGACTGCCTTTAAAAGCTGTGGTTACTACAGGTAACCGCTATGACTCGCCGCTGCTGCCCAAGCTGCTGGAGGATTTAGAAGCGGATTATGTTTTGGCTGATTCGGGCTATTATTCACTGCGAAATATCAAGTTTGTTTTGGCTATGAGCGCACAACCTGTTATCGTCATTAATCCGAGGCAGGGAACGCAAAGGAAGGTTGTTCACGGCGAGCTTTTAAGGGAGAAGCGTTATTTGGTGGAGCAATTCAATGGGCACGTCAAAGATAACATCTTGAAGGAATGTTGGTTCTGGCCTAGAGGGTTGGTGAAGAAGGCTGCGATGGTTATGGCTGGACTTATAAGTTACGATGCGGAAGCTTTGAAATCGTTGTTGCTTTGCGAAGCGAGCCTCAAAAGCGTGAGCAAGTCTGGGTTTAACCCATTAACAGTCGGTTATGGCGCCAGCTATACTCCAAACCAATGGTGTACCCGGGTGAAAGCCCAGTCCTGCTCACAGAACCATTAGCGAAAAAAATATAAAAACGAATTGTGCACACCTCTAGAATATTCTAGTTTTCTTCTGTACTAGTTGGTTCCTAGGGTTTTAAATATCGATTTGAAGTAAATAAGCGAATTTGCGAAAGGGAGAGGGCAAAGCGCTGCTCGCGCAAAGAAAATACAAAATCTTAGCTGTAATTGTAGTATGCTTCATGGCAATATCCACAGTTGCAGCTGCAGCTACATACTACTATGCAAGCTATACGAGGGCCCTTAGTTTGTAGCTAAATGTCAACCACATCAAAGTTTGATGTTAGCTTGCAAAGTCACGATGACAAAAGAGAAGGGAGAAGGTCATGGGAGGTGAAAAACATGAATAAAACAATCAAAACAATCACTATTGCCATAACAGTAATAGCTTTTCTAATGTCATTTGCAATAATACCAGCAAACGCATGCACCGTAACTTCAACACGTCCAAAATATGATTTAACAGGAGTATGGACTTTTAATGATGCAGGGTATCTTCACGTAATGGTCATTTTTAACTCTTTTAAGTCAACAGGAGCCTTTTCAGGAATAGGTTACTACCTTGGCGGACAAATTGCATGGACAATTACAGGAAGTGAAATTGGAAACACTATCAACTTCGTTCTAACAGTAACAAGTCCACCAGCAGATAATGGAATAACCTTAACTGGAACTGGAACTGTAACTTCCAGCACATCAATGAGTGGAACAGGATACCAGACAAACTATGGAAATCTAGTATGGTCAGCAACAAAAGCCACACAAGTGATAGATGTAAGTTGGGCAGTGACCAACGAAGAAGATGCAAGTATGGGTTCGTGGTATTGGGCAATGGACTATTTCATGGTTAATCTAAACGTTTGGCAATTATCAGACGGTAGTTACTTTGTTCAAAAGACTTATGATGGAATGTCTGTTGTTCCAAATGGTGCGCATAGTCCTGTTGCAGGAACTCTTGAGGCAAAAGACGGAGTCTGTGATTTTGATGCTTGTTATATGGCAACCTTTACAGGTACATTAGCTCCAACGACTTTTGCAAACGGTGCTACTCTGAAGACGAAAGGTTTCTTAGGTATAAGTAATGAAAAAGGAACAGTTAGTGATATCATAGCTTCATACCCAAGTGGTACTGCTGGCAGTAATCCCAACTATTGGAGTTGGTTCTCACACTATTTCACAGGCTCTTCAGGTCTTAATTACCAAAGTGACAGTTGGACATACAAGCTATGTGGTGATAAAAGTGCAACAGCTCGCAGTCTAGTTGAAACTGGAATCTACAGTACGACACTCCCAACTGTTGTAGGAGATATAGTCACTTAGGTACTGATGTGCGAGAAATCTACGATTCCCCTTTTTTCTGTGGTTAGACAAACCCGTCTATAGCTAAAATTGTTTTGTGCGATATATGCTGTCAATTAATGTGACGTGTGTGGTTTTGCCTTCTCTGCTTGCTTTAATCTCAAGTTGGCGGTTGCGGAGGCATCTCAAGAATTCATGGAGTTCTTTGGGAAAGTTCAGAGAAACCTGTTCGTACTGGTAAACGCCATTCTTGTACCGTTTCCTTATAATTCTGAACTGAAGCTTCACCACGCCTAGCCGTTCCTCCCGCTGGCAAGCCAAAAGATTTCGTTCAACTGCTCCTCTAACCTGAAGATTCTCTTTTGCCGAGCCAAAAGAATAGACATCACCATGGGCTCGTACTTATGGTTTGGATTGCTTAAAAGATAAGTGAACAAACTACCACGCTGAATAGTGGAGAGGTAAGTGAAAGTTAAAATCTATTTACATAATTGACTTTTACGTGAGGTTTGCTGAGGCTCTGGAACACTCTTAAGGAGAAAAGAAACGCAAAGCTTGCTAAAGGCTATTGCTTTTCGTTAATTTGACCAGAGCCTTCTCAGCCCTTATCTCTTCTCCATTGTTTTTTAAGACTAAAAAAGGGGGAAATGTTGTTTTTGTTTGGCATTTTTATGGTCGCTTTCTTAGCATCAGGATTGTTATAGCAAAACCTATGGCTATTGCAATTATTATTGCGATTCCTATGCCTATGATATACGATTGAGTGGATGCTAGACTAACCGTCGGATATGGTGATGCTGTTGGTGCTGGGGCACTGACAAAGAATGATGTTTCAGCGTACGATGAATAGTATGACTCGGAACCTGCAAAGCTAGCGACCACAGTGTAATTGCCAGGTATGTCAGGAGTCCAAGTCAAAGTGAACATGCCGCTGCCGTCACTTGTGGTGCTGCCGATTTGCCTGTAGTTGCCGTTTGAGTCAAGAACGCTTAGGGGAACTGGAACACCAGTAGTGTTGGTCGGCATTGGTTGCTGCATGTAAACAGCTTCCATAAAGGGAGTCATGCTCTCGTCAGAGACGCATGGAACACCATTCGGGAAGTTTGCAGCTTGTGCCTCTTGCTGTGTGCCTGCAGACGTGTCGATGACTGAACCTCTTATCACTATGGCTGAATCAAAGGATTGAGCAGTAACACTCATAGCGCTGGGTCCTTTGCCCCAGGCGTATATCTGGTTGTCGTAGGCGTTTAGCGTTGTCATGACGCCGTCTGAGATGGCAGGAGCGCTGGTAACGTCGAAAGCGTCTATGCTCCATACTACCTTGCCGTTAGTGAGATTCAGTGCTAGTTGCTGTGCTTTGTGGAATAGTGGTGGACTGTACATGTGGCCTTCAGGGACGAACAGCTTGCCATCAGCGATTGTTCCCACGGTGAAAGTCCATAGGGGCTCTCAATTCTATACTTCTCTTATCCAATGGTGAAATTGTGAACCTGTTCCTATCAATGTTTAATGACATCAAAACAACATCAATAGCAGGGTGGGTATGTTCAAGCCACTTCCTATTTGTTTCTTGAAAAAGGGTAATTGTAACTTCTTCATTTTGAGTAAGATTTGCAGGATTTGTATGGAGGTTTAGCTTTACAGCATCTATCACAGGTTGTCCGTGCTCGTAGTCATCCCCGTAAATAACATGTTTGTTAGTTACTAGATACAAGCTTTCATTATCAGAAAAGAAAAAACCAGTAGCGCAACCTCTTTGTTGACCATTTGACGATCGTGTTATAATAGTAGTCGTTACCCAAAGCGGGCTAATTGCTGGCATATGAATCACCCTTGAACTTGAAATGCTTTAAATGTTAATGGTTGTTTGAATATAAAATTTCTGTGCTTGAATGCAAGATTAGCATTTCTTGTTGGGTGGGTAACTTAACTTAACAGTGTCGTTTAGTTTAGCCGAATTTACAGTTACTTGAGCTTAGCATTGTGTTTCTGCCCAGTCGTCGACTACTTCCTTCATTATTGCCTCGGGCATAACGACCGCATAGCCTTCACTCTTACTCTGCCTTAAACGAGTCTCTAACCTTCCTTCTTGACTGTTCAAGGATATCAGGACAGACGAATCAACGACTAAGGGCTTACGCATCAATCTGCGCCAGTTTCTTCCAGAAGCGAAACAAACTCAAAATAAGTTATTCCCAAAGTTGACGCCGCCTGCCTATTCGTCATTTTGCCAGCCTTCACCTTCGCAGTAACGGTTCTAAGCCTCTCCATTCCTTCGTCACCAAACTTGGCTCTGTAAAAGTCTTCTATGGTTTGCTCCTCAAAAGCCTCCATTAGCTTCTGTGGTGACACTTCAAGCTTAAAGTCCCCCGCAAAGTAAATCCTTGTACTGCCCCTAGCTTCGCTCTCAACCGCTCTTGCAGCCTCAAGCTCCCGCAGGTACTTGTAGACGGTTGGTAAAGGATAGCCTAAATGTTTCCCGATGCCTTCCGCAGTCTCTCCCCTGTGCTTAGCCAAGTGGGCAATTATCTTGGCCTTGTTGGGGTTTCCAAGCGCTCTAAGAATTGAAACCGTTTTTTCAGCCATAAAGGTCAGTTAATAAAATATATAATGTCAACTATAAACGCTTCGGATTAAAACAGCAATTATTATAAAAAGAGCTATCGTTTAGCCCAGAATAAGTAAACCTTTGTTTGCCGCAGCATTCCAACAAGCTTGACCAGTTTTCCAATTTTCGACAAATCAGCGTTTTCAATGCATTTAACGTAATCAGAGGTTTTTCCAAATGGCTGATGGCGGCTGATTGCAAACTCTTTTTTGAAGCCCACCCTTCCAGTTTGTACACGGATTTCAAACATTCCATCAGTTGCGAGGAGCTGGTAGAAACCAAGCTTTTCCCCAGCATACTCCTCAAGAACATCCCAATCCTCAATGATGTTAACCAATTTGTTGTCACCTTGAAGGTCTTGCAGGCTGAGAATAAAAATCATCTATCGCTGCAAAGCCATCATGGCTTTGTGATGCTCGCAAAGACAAGTGTCTAAATTCGCACCTATATTTCTAAACTGAATAAACGAAAGAAAAGACTGGAATCCAAGAATAGGAATAACAGCCTAATTCTTCGCTTGCCATTAAGGTTTTGCCCCGCCGCATTTTGGGCACTGCATTAACTTGTCATCATAAATCGTCCTACAATAAGGGCATGTGATGGAGTAGCTGTAGTATCGCTCAACAATACGCACTTCCTTCTCTATTTTAGATTCCTTTTTTGCTTTAGGCATAGTTGAAGATACTGGCGGTGAAGGTGGAGCAGGAGCTTCGGGTTCACTATCCTTGCTTGTAGGTACAATCAGAGGCGTTTGCAAATTCTTTAACCTTCGCTCGTATTTCAAATAATATATCCAAAATCCTGCCATTCCACCGATAAGAAAAACTAAACCAAGAAAAAAATATGGAACCGATAAATATTGGTAGGGGTAAGATGGACTTGTTCCCAAAGTAGGCACCGAATACAGTTTTGAAATTACAGCAATAATAAGGAACAAAACCCCAAAACTTGCTAAGCCATAACCTAAAATCTTGTAAATAGCCGTCATTTTTGTTCCAACCAATTACTTGCCAATGTTTGTTGGTTTTACGAATATAAGACTTTTCGAGTTAACGATTACTTAGCTCTATCCTTTCTTTTCTTTCTTTCTGTCTGTGTCTGTCAGAGAGAGAGTATGAGTGTAAGTGTGTGAGAGTGGGTGGTTGTTAGGTAGGTTAAGTGAGTAGGGTGAGTAGTGTTAGTGAGTGGAGTAGGGAGTAGAAGAGAGAGAAAGATTAAAATTTAATCCCACAAACAGAGTTTCCTAACTGGTTCCCGAGTGGATTTGTCTTTCTTGTTTCATCCTTACGAATGTAAGTGCAACAAAGGATGCAGCAGAACTAATCAGAAACCAGAAAACAACACCACAATAGTAGTCTGGGTTTGGGTTTTATTAAAATTTAATCCAACCAACCAACCATTAAATTATGGTTAAGGTGTAAAACAGCAGGTATTCCATAGAAAAAACTTGGATTCAGATTGTACCTGTATGGAATATGGAATAGGTAGGATTAAGCGTTTTCATTCATTAATACGAGGGGTAAAAAAGATAAGAAAACTTACCCCTCGTTAATTAACCAACTAATACTCTACTATGAGGGGTAAAAAAGACGAGAAAAGTTACCCCTCACAAAAAATATAGTCGGAATCGAGTATACGGCTTGTGCTCAAATTACCCCTTGAACATTTAAATTTGTCCAGCGCGGGCTGTTAGGTAGTTTTGTTAAAGCATAGAGAAAGAATTGGAACCCTTTTAAGCCTTACCCGCCACAGTCCTTTTAAAGCATCCAAGCCACAGTATTCAGCGCAGTGGCGATGAATGGAGGTGATAAGAGTATGCCTGAAACTTCTGTTTTACAGTTAGCCTATTACTTAGCGCTCATAGGCGGAATCATCATGGTAATCTTTGGATTGCTTTCATTCATAGGGTATTCTTTTGGACCGTCGTTCCTGCATTTGGGCTGGGGCTTCGCCTATGGCAGCATCGTCACCATTATTTGCGGTGTCATAGCAATCATTGGTGCAAAAAGCGCATCTACTCTCGTTTGGGCCATCGTGCTAATAATCGTAGGGCTCATAGGCGGCGGACTCGGCGGATTGCTTGTTCTACTGGGAGGAATAATTGGACTTGTGACAGTGCTGTCTAAAAAGAGTTAACTTCACACCACACCCTCCACCAACTCCTTTTTCTTGAAGTAAGCATTGGCACCTACCTCGGTGTTGACAATGAAAATCTGGTTGGTTGGACTAAATTTTAATGCTCACACACATGTTTTAGGGTTAGGGGTATTTTTCAAAACCAGCTTTTTGACCGTAGTACTCGGCAAACTTTGCAACCACTCAATACCGATTCGCGTTCATAGACGGTTTCGGTCTCAGTTGAACCGCAAGAAGGACATTTATCATTAGCTTTCATTTTTAATCACTTTCTAAAATTTGCTTTCGCCGTTCCTTTTGGCGTTTCTTTTGGTTTTTCATTTAGTTCTCTCTTGTTGGGAGCTTGTAAAACATGCCGTCGCGTTCCAGTTTTTGCGTGTCTTCGTTAATTCTTTGAGGTTCAAAGAAAATAAGCCTTATGAATCAAAAATATGAATCAAAAAATAGATTGAACAGACTTAGCAGAAAACGCATAACCGTTTCCCTTCAATATGAGTTTTCAACTCCTAAGTAACCTTCATTCAGATAGGTGAAGCCTTGAAGTTCTAAGATTGTGTGACTGTAGTCTATCAGCAACATTCTTCACGGAAAAGAACAATCTTGTTGTT
>Ga0208457_1000531_pt1 | contig 37440 bp, 27 predicted proteins | sample June2015DPH_10_1_FD_185513 | JGI IMG/M metagenome (GOLD analysis project Ga0208457, IMG submission 185513) | Peatland microbial communities from SPRUCE experiment site at the Marcell Experimental Forest, Minnesota, USA - June2015DPH_10_150... | ecosystem: Environmental > Terrestrial > Soil >... | reverse complement strand
TGGATGTGCATCAGGCAACGATCTCCGTCGCCGTTCGGGATTCGCGTGGGAATCTGGTGATGGAGGCCATTCTCGAAACGAAGGCGGAGACGATTCTTCAGTTTATTCGCGGCCTGCACGGCAGTTTGTCCGTGACCTTTGAAGAAGGAACCTGGGCCGCCTGGTTGCACGATCTGCTCCAGCCTCACGTCACCCGAGTGCTGGTCTGCGATCCGCGCAAGAATGCCCTGTTGAAAGTCGGGAACAAGAACGATCGCATCGATGCTCGCAAGCTGTCCGAGCTGTTGTATCTGAACAAGCTCAGCTCGGTGTATCACGGCGAGCCGGGCATCCGAACTTTGAAGGAACTGGCGCGTAGCTACATCGCGATGACGCGCGATCTGACGCGGGTGATGAGTCGCCTGAAAGCCATCTACCGAAGCTGGGCTATTCCTTGCGCCGGCCAGCAGGTGTATGCACCGCGCTACCGTGCGGAATGGCTGGCGAAGATCTCGGAAGCCGGCGTACGCCGTCGTGCCGAACTCTACTACCAACAGTTCGACGCTTTAGCGGCATTGCGCCAGCAAGCACGACGAGAACTATTAGCGGAAGCCCGGAAACATCCGGCCATGAGATTACTGCGGCAGATTCCCTCGATCGGCCCCATCCGCGCCGCTTTGTTGATTGCTCTGATGCAGACGCCCAATCGCTTCCGCACCAAGCGACAACTGTGGGCCTACTGTGGATTGGCGCTCAGGACGTACACCAGTGGGGAATATCGCTTCGTCGGTGGACAACTGAAACGCTCCAAGAAGGTCCTGGCCGTCCGTGGGCTCAACATCAACCATAATCACGATCTGAAAAATATCTTCAAGGGTGGCGCGACGCGAGCCGCCTCGACCGTGGGACCTTTCCAAGACTTTTACCAAGCCTGCGTCGCCCGAGGCGTGAAGCCGCATTTGGCGCGGCTCACCTTGGCGCGCAAGATCGCGGCCACCACTTTGCTCGTTTGGAAGAAAGGAGTTCGTTTCGACGCAGAACATCTGAAACAACAAGCAGCTTAAGCGTCGGGTTGAGGACCGCCCTTTGCTGGATTTATTTCTGGTGACGGTTTTTCGGTTCTTCTGACGCTTTGGTTCGAGGGTGAGTATCCATAAGCGCGTTAGGCGGAGAGTGTGCTTCGAGCACCGCGAGTCTCTTGATTAACTATATGCCCCCTCGGATAACCAGAAAAAGCTATAGGCCTCGAGCCTCAGATAGAACCGTGGTTGACAACGTTCAACCGCACAGCTTGTCTTGCTTCAGAATCCGAAAGCGCCATCACGACAACAGAATGGATCTACGAAGAGCAAATACCCCAGAGCCTCTCAACATGACTTGGGCTGGAGAGCGCAGCGAACATTTTTGCTCCTTCCAGTCCCCGGAGATGTTTTTTCTCTTGACTCTCCCCTTTATAGAACCCGCTTACGAAGAGCATGATCGCGGTCAGGGCCCCCATCAACCAATACTCCCCTGGCCTCCAGTTCTTGAATTCAGCGGGATAGTAGTTGACCGCCAAAACCCAGGTGAGCAAGCCGAAGACGAGGAACCAGGAATAGTCCAGGTCTATGACGATGCCAAAGATCCGTCCCAATGGAACTGTGTGTCGAAACATCTCTCACCTCGCAACCTACGATCGATGATCAGTTCTCGTGCGAATACCCTATGAGGCCGCTCTTTACAGAAATCCCGAGCTGATCGTGAGTTTCTCGTCACGACCGTGACGCTCCTCCTCGATCCATTCCTAGTTGTGCAAGAAGAGGGCCAATCCTAACCGCATGAAAACACTTCGCCCTGCGAATCATCCCTGATCGTTGCGGGACCACTTTTCACGAAGTTCGCGAATTCGCGAACGGTCTGGGATTTTGTGATGCGTGGACTCCCACATTTTCAAGAGTTTAGGTCTGGCCTCCGTATTGCTGTAGGACAAAATGCCGTTTCGGAAGAATTTTCCCGTAAACCGAATGCAGTACGCGAGGAGCAGCGGCACTACCGGCCGACCATGTATGCCCTGATCACTCTGGCAGTGACCGGCAACATAAGCGCCCTGGTCTACTTCAAATGGTACCGGCCCAAAGCACAACGTGAAGAACGTGAGCGGGGCGAGCAAGTTGAAGAATACCCCAGCCTGTTCAAGTAGAAATGAAGTTCGTATGACAGTGGCACTGTCAGCGAAAAGAGCACGGGTTGCGAAAACGAGAAAGAGGCGGAAGCAGCGGAGCAATGGCTTTAGACTCTAGGTACCACAATTCTCTTTCAAAGAGAGTTGAGTGGGCGAGGTGGACTATGAACGAACCGGGATCGTCACCAAAAAAACATGACCGCGAGGATGAAAAGAAGCGGCAGGAGCAAAGTCGGCGTCAGTTTCGTTTCGGCGTCAGCTACTTGATCACCAGCCTGGTTGTTTTGTGGCTGTTCCAGGTGTTTGTTTTGACTCCGCTGGCTCGGAACTCCGAAATTCCTTACAGCGAGTTTAGGAAAAAACTGGCAGATGCTCAAATCGTAGAGGTAACCATCGGTGAAAGGGGCATCGTTGGTGAGATGAAAAACCCCAAACCGAACGGAACTCCTTCGGTCGTCCCATTCAATACCATACCTGCGCCTGCCGGCGACCCCAAGCTGATTGAAGACTTACAAAACGCAAAAGTCAATTACCGCTTCGAGCGCCCACCGAACCCCTTGGGTGGCATTTTGCTGCAGTACCTTCTGCCGCTCGTGCTGCTCGGCGGTTTCTGGTACATGGCCTACCGGCGAGCGGGCGGAGCCGCTGGCGGAGGAATGGGTGGCATCTTTGGGGTCGGCAAGAGCAAAGCGATCGAGGTCAAGCCCGAGGATATTACCGTCACATACAAAGATGTGGGCGGGGCGGATGAAGCCATTGCGGAGCTCCAAGAGATCATCCAGTTTCTGAAGGCGCCAGAGCAATTCACTGAACTCGGTGGGCATATTCCGAAGGGAGTATTGCTCGTCGGTCCGCCGGGCACAGGCAAGACACTTCTGGCCAAAGCCACGGCGGGCGAGGCTCACGTCGCGTTCTTCGAAACCAGTGGCTCCGAATTCGTTGAGATGTTCGTTGGGGTGGGCGCCGCACGCGTGCGCGACCTGTTTGAGCAGGCGCGCAAAGCCGCTCCTGCGATCGTTTTCATTGACGAGATTGATGCCATTGGTCAGAGCCGGGGAGGCGCGATGCGTATGGGCACCAATGACGAGCGTGAGCAGACCCTCAACCAGTTGCTGGCCGAGATTGACGGCTTCAAAACCGACGCCAGCGCCCCAGTGATTATCATGGCCGCCACCAACCGGCCGGAGGTGCTCGACCCGGCACTTCTGCGCGCGGGCCGATTTGATCGCCAGATCGCCATTGGCAATCCGGATCTCGTTGGCCGAGTGGAAATCCTGAAGATTCACAGTAAGAACGTAAAGCTGGCGGCAGACTTTGACTTGGAGCGGGCCGCCCGGATGACAGCTGGGTTCAGCGGAGCTGATCTGGCGAATGCCATGAATGAGGCCGCGCTACTCGCTGCCCGGCATAAGGCCACGGCAGTTACATTGGATGATTTCGAGGCTGCTATCGAACGGGTGATTGCGGGCTCCGAGAAAAAGAGCCGGGTGATGAACGAGCAGGAGCGAACTACGGTTGCGTTCCACGAGTCTGGCCACGCGCTCGTGGCTGAACTCGTGCCGCATGGCGAACCGGTCAGCAAAATCAGCATCGTTCCACACAGCCGTGGCGCCCTGGGCTACACAATGCAAATGCCAACAGAAGACCGCTACCTGCTCACGATCGACGAACTGAAGGACAGGATCGCCGTGATGTTGGGCGGGCGTGCCGCCGAAATGGTGGAGTTCACAATGATCAGCACTGGGGCCAGTGACGACATAATGCGGGCGACTGAGTTGGCCCGCCGTATGGTCGCCGAATTTGGCATGAGCGAAAAGCTCGGCTCGGTGCGCTACGCGGGTCAACAACTGCAATATCTGGGGGGATCGGTCGAAGACAACAGTCAAATCAGTCCAGAGACTCGTCAAGTGATCGACACGGAGGTCCAGCGTCTCGTGACCGAACAGTACGTGCGTGCTCAGGCGCTGCTGAAGGACCACCTCGCGGCCCTCAAAACACTGGCCCAGCAACTGCTCAAGCAAGAGACGGTGAGCGGTAGTGACGTGAAAGACGCACTGGAGAATAGTCCGGCTCTAGGATCTCCTGCCGATGCCGCCCAATTGCAGAGTCATGCCAAGGCGTGAGCGGTCGACCTTGTGGCGGAACGCATTGTCCTGTGTTTCACAATCTAACCGGCAGGAGGGAAAAGACCCTGTTGGATAACTCAGCGTGCTCCTTTCTCTTGTTCAAACACATTCTCACCAGGAGAAGGTACAGGGGGCGATGCTTTTCATCGCCGTCGGTTATGACCTGACGCCCAGAGTTGTTCCGAGCTCATGATGTGTTTTGACAAGTAAGACAGGAGAGGATGTTCGCAAGGGTTCTCAGCTGCCCAACTCTTGTCGGTGTATGATGCACAGGATGGCCCCTCAAGGGCACAAACTCGAGCCCACGGATCTTCAACTCCTTGTTGATTCCGTTCCCGCGCTGATCCACACCGGTCTGCCTGACGGGTATCTCGATTTTTTCAATCAGTCCTGGCTGAGGTATGTGGGACTCTCGTTAGAGGATTTGCAGGGCTGGAAATGGACGGCCGCAATTCATCCGGAGGACAGTGCAGCCACCCTGGAAAGGTGGCGTGCCTCGTTAACCAGTGGTGAGCCCTTCCTGCATGAAGCACGCGTGCGGCGGGCGGATGGCGAGTATCGCTGGCTGCTGCACCACGCAATCCCTGAGCGCGACGAACAGGGGAAGATTGTTAAGTGGTATGGGTCGAGCATCGACATCGAGGACCGAAAACGGGCCGAGGAAAGGCTCCGGCAGGAAGAAATGGAGCTTCGGCAAATCGTAGACGTTGTTCCACAGCACATCTTCGTTTTGGAACCGGACGGTAGATTCCTTTATGTGAATCGGCGCGATCTCGAATACTCCGGTCTTACCCTGGAAGACGTTCTTGCGCCGGACCATCTTGCCAAAGTCTTGCATCCCGACGATTTGGAGAGGCTCCAGCGCGAGCGCGAGCAGGTGATTGCACAAGGAATTCCATGAGAATCGGAAGCACGACTGCTCGGAAAAGACGGCCAGTATCGCTGGTTTTTAATCCGTTTGAATCCGCTGCGGGATGAACAGGGACGCATCATCCGGTGGTACGGTACCCGGACCGATATCGAGGATCGGAAGCAGGCGGAAGATGGTCTCCAGACAGCTCTTGACGAAGTCAAGAAGTTGAGGGACCAACTCTATAATGAGAACATCGCGCTGCGTGAAGAAATTGACAAAGCATCCATGTTCGAGGAGATCGTCGGCATGTCTCCCGCTCTGCAATCCGTACTTTCTCGCGTGGCCAAGGTCGCGCCGACGGATTCTACTGTACTTATTACCGGCGAAACTGGCACAGGGAAGGAACTCATCGCTCGTGCCATCCACAAGCGCTCGCAGCGCTCCTCACGAGCGTTTGTAACCGCGAATTGCGCGGCGATCCCGCGCGACTTGATTGCTTCGGAATTGTTTGGCCATGAAAAGGGCGCTTTTACAGGAGCGACTCAACGGCATTTGGGCCGCTTTGAATTGGCGGGAGGAGGTACGATTTTCCTCGATGAAGTCGGAGAGCTTCCTGCCGAGATTCAGATCGCTCTCTTACGTGTTCTACAGGAACACGAATTTGAGCGCGTGGGCGGAACTCGATCCATCCACGCGGATGTTCGTGTGATTGCAGCCACAAACCGTGACTTGCAGGCTGCCATCGCTGCCGGCGCCTTTCGTGACGACCTCTTCTACCGGTTGAACGTTTTCCCCATTGAGATTCCTCCGCTGCGGGAACGAAGAGAAGATATTCCCCTGCTGGTCGAGTACTTCATCGATCGTTTCGCCAGGCAAGCAGGAAAGAGGATACGGGGGTTAAACAAAAAGACCCTGGAACTCTTCCAGTCATATCCTTGGCCAGGTAACATCCGCGAATTGCAGAATGTGATTGAGCGATCTGTAATCGTGTGCGAGACAGAAGTTTTCTCGGTAGATGAAAGCTGGCTCTCTCGACGGCCTCTTGCAGTTGAGGCGAAAAGCGCCCTTGACCTCACTGAAAAACTTGCTGCTCAAGAGAAGGAAATGATCGAGGCTGCCTTGCACGAGTGCGGAGGACGCGTATTCGGACCTTCAGGCGCAGCCGCCCGGCTGGGCATGCCGCGCTCTACCCTGGAATCGAAGATCAGATCCCTGAAGATCAACAAGAATCGCTTTAGAACTGCAGCTTCTTCTGAAAACAACTAGCTGTTCTACCGAGTCCATAGGACCCCCAAAACAATTGTCCAGGATTTCGCCAATTGGCGAGAAATCGTCACTTCTATAGACATTAACACGCCCATATTCAGTAGCTTACAATTGGAGCGAGGATTGCTCCTATAGGGACAGACTTGCTTCAAGAGAGGGCAGATGCTAAAGATTCAGCGGTCAGCAAACGGAAATGTGATCTTCAAGCTGATCGGTCGATTGGACGGAGAGAATATAGGGGAGTTGCATACGCTGTTTGGAACAGAAGAGCCGGGTCGCCGCATCATTTTGGACTTAGAAAACTTGACGCTCGTGGATCGGGACGCCGTCCAGTTTCTCGATCGCTGCGAAGCAGACAGCATCAAGCTCGAGAATTGCCCAGCATATATCCGCGAGTGGATTGCGCGAGAAAGAAAAGCAGAGTGACCTGGATCAGCAAAAAGTAATTCCTAGCGGCCAAAATTCAAGTCTTGGGGGATTGTCATGAACTTGGGAGCTGTATCGCATTCTGACGCGCGCGATGAGAACGCATGGTTCGGGCCGGCCTTCTTAAGCATCATGGATGAGGAACTCTCTCCAGAAGAAGACCGTCCGAAGCCAGGCTTTGCGAGCATCGTGGGACAGAGTCCCGCCCTTCGAGAAGTGCTGCAACTCATTGAAATGGTAGCCCCGAGTGATTCGACCGTGCTCCTGCTGGGTGAGACAGGCACCGGCAAGGAACTGCTAGCGCACGCGATTCACAATCTCAGCCGCCGGAAGGACCAGGCGTTTGTAAAGCTCAATTGTGCTGCGATTCCCAGCGGCCTGCTCGAAAGCGAACTTTTTGGCCACGAGCGCGGTGCCTTCACCGGTGCCATCACTCAGAAGATTGGCCGGCTGGAGCTAGCAGACCAAGGTTCGCTGTTTCTGGATGAAATTGGCGATATCCCACTGGAATTGCAACCCAAACTCCTGCGCGTCTTGCAGGACAAGGAATTCGAGCGGTTGGGCAGTACGCGGACGAAGAAAGTCGACGTTCGGGTTGTGGCGGCAACTAATCGGGCCTTGGAAGAAATGATCGTCGAGAAGCAGTTTCGCCTTGATCTGTACTACCGCCTGAATGTTTTTCCGATTTCCATTCCTCCCTTGCGCGAACGCCCGGAAGACATTCCGTTGCTGGTGCGGCATTTCGTGAAGCAATTCGCCCAGCGGATGAACAAAACCATCGGGAGGATTTCTCCCGAAACGATGGAGGCGTTGACTCGCTATCCATGGCCCGGAAACATCCGCGAGCTGCAGAACGTGATTGAACGATCCGTGGTTCTCTATGCAGAGGGGAACCTCTCGGTCAAAAAGAGTTGGCTCTCGGGCGAATGCTTCCAGCCGGAACCCGCAATACAGCCGCTCTTCAGAAGGTCTGCCAGGGAGGATCGAGAGCTCATTGGAGCTGCCTTGGCCGAAACGCGAGGCCGTGTGTCTGGGCCCTCGGGTGCGGCAGCCAAGCTGGGCATTCCGCCCTCCACTCTGGAATCGAAGATCAGATCGATGAACATCAATAAGTACCGCTTCAAGACTTCCAGCCCAATTGCACTCCCCTCAAGAACTCAACAGAGCCTTTCACGAACTTCGCGAATTCGCGAAGAAGCGGCAACTCTGTGATGCGCGAGCCTGAACGTTTTGAAGGGTTTACCGATTGGCACTTGCATTGCATTCAAGACGCTGTTGGAAGCAAGGGCCAAATCGAAAGGAGCTTAGAAATTATGGACAGAATGCTAGTAGTTGTATTTGACACCGAAACCAAAGCTTACGAAGGCAAGAAGACGCTTCTTCAACTGGATAGCGAGGGGAGCATTGCCGTCTACACTTACGCCGTGGTTGCCAAGAATGCGGATGGCACAACAACGGTGCGGCAAAGTGATGACCCGGGACCGCTCGGGACTCTGGTGGGAACGTCTCTGGGAAGCCTCATCGGTCTTCTCGGCGGGCCCGTCGGCCTTGCCATTGGCGCTGGAGTTGGGTTGGTTGCCGGCAGCGCGGCGGACCTCGACAACGCCAGGGTTGGTATCGACTTCGTTGATGACGTGACCAAGGTACTTCTCCCGAACAAGTTTGCTGTCGTCGCGGAGATTCAAGAAGACTGGACAACCCCGGTGGACACCCGGATGGAAGCGATCGGCGGGATTGTATTCCGGCGGGCGCTATCCGACGTGGAGCACACGGTCAACGAAGAGGAAGTCACGGCCATGAAAGCCGACATCGCACAATTGAAGGCGGAGCACGCCGAGGCTCATGCTCAGCGGAAAGCAAAACTTCACGAGAAGATCAACCAGCTCGAATCCAAGATCCAGGCTGGGCTGGAGGAGGCCAAGGAACAACGCGAGGCAGCCGAGCGCCAGGCAAGAGCCAAGGTCGAAATTCTTAAGACCAAGGCAGCCGCTTTGAAGGCCAAGGCTGCGAAAACCAACAATTAGCACACGGCGAACGATTGATCGCGCGCCTCACACCGTGCGGTCGAACCGTATGGCCTTGCTGGAAGCTCAGCATTGTTAGCGGGAGGTTCCATGTCTGCACGAGGAAACAAGACCGACGAGACTAAGACGCGCCGAAGGGCAATGGCCTTCATGGGCAACCTGATCGCCATACTGAGTCTGGTCGTCATTGGATATCCTCTGGCTCCGGCAACGATCAGGACGATGCTAGTCGGCTGGATCCTGGTCGTTGCCGTCATCATGCGGTTTAGCTTGGGGCATCGCTTTCAGCCTCTAGGATCCGCCGTGCCCCTGGGGTCAGTGCGCATGCCTGAATGTGATCGCCGCCCAAACGATCTTATTTAACGACCAGCAAGCAGCCGTGAACTTTCGCATGCAACGGATGGTGGCCAGCGTTCAGCTCATCAAGGCGCTCGGTGGCGATTGGGATGCTGCGCAACTCCCCTCGCCGAAGGAAGTTCAAGCAAAAACTTCGGCGGTGTCAAATCTAACGCCGTAGCAGCCCTTTGAAGCTCCGCCATTCACCTTGGAATCGAGAATAAGCTCCACGAATGCCAACACGCACCGCTTCAAGGTCTTCTAGTTAAAGTGCGTTCCCCTCAAGAATCAAGCCAAGGGTTTCATGAAGTTCGCGAATTCGCGAGGAGTTCGCGGCCGTAGCCTGCGAGAGCCCCTGTCTTTTGAAGGATTTACCAGTTGGCTCTTGTATTGCCTTGACTAAGCTGAAGGACTACCTTGAATTACTGGCAGAGCAAGCGAACTCCAGCCGGATGCGGCCCCCAAAAAGCCCAAGGTGCCGTGTTCTGGCGGCGGTTCGCCCTTCTGATTGTCATTTTCTCCGCGACAAATCTTCATGCATCAGCCCAATCCGCTCCATCCGGCCGCGTGACGAAGCCCAGTCCATTGGCACCATTGCACCACCCGTACAAGTCCAAGCATCCCAGTTCAACCTCACTATTGACACCCCTGAAATCGCAGACGCTGGAGGCACCCTATGACCCAATCACACCCAGGCAAAGTCTCCGCTGGTTCGTCACCAACACGGCCGGCCCGCAGGCTCTGGCAGGAGGATTTTTCGAGTCTGCCTTCGGAACGGCTCTTAATCGGCCATCAGAGTATGGGCCACGCTGGGGAGGCTTTGCCGATCGCTATGGAATGCGCATGACCCGCGTCGCTGCGGGAAATGCCATTGAAGCGGGTGTCGGCCGTATCCTCCACGAGGATCCCCGCTATTTTTGCGTGCCGGGCAGGCCCCTTAAGGCTCGCATCGGAAATGTGATAAGGCTCACGTTTGCTGTTCGCGGAGGCGACAATAGCTTCCGGCCCGCCTTTTCCCGCAGCATAGCGATTTTCGGGAATAACTTCCTTTCGGACACCTGGCGCGTTCACAGCGAAGCCAATATGCAGGACGCGCTCTTGCGCACGTCGGAAGGTTTCGCCGGACGCATGGCTGCCAACGCTTTTGAGGAATCTTGGCCTGACATCAAACGGTTCGTTTTCCGCAAGCATAACAACTCTCTGGCACTGTCAGGGAAGTCGCACAACTGAAAAGACAGCGTTCTCGGGCCCCTGATTCCGGTCGTTGCGCGCTCCAACTCGCCCAACATAAACCCAAGGCCGTAGCCGACAATGACCTTCCATGATTTTTGCGAAGTTCGCGAATTCGCGAAAAGTCCGATCCTCTCTGCGGCGCCAGGCTCTGTGTTTTGAAGGACTTACCGATTGGCGCTTGCATTGCCTCTATGAAACGCAAGAGGTACATGGAAGCAAGGCCAAACCGAAGGTAGCGATCTCTTGATCGACTGCGCATCTTCCTTCGCCTTGGCCGTTGACGCGCCTGACAGCACCGCGTTCTGCCTTGAAAAGATCATCGGCCGCAGGAGGACAAAGCCGTGAACACCGCCGCTACGAGAACTCAAGTAAGGTTCCGACACGTTTTATTTGCTACAGATTTTTCCCAGGCCGCCGCTCAGGCTATCCCGTACATCAAGAAGATTGCCGAACACTATGACGCCAATCTCTTGACCCTGCACGTCCGCCCCCCGGTTGTGAACCCTATGGCCGAACCGATTACTTGGGCGGCTGACATCGATGTGGCGAGGGCACAGGATGATGAAGACCGTGAGGAACTTCTCAAAACCTTTGCTGGAATCCGCACGCAAGTCCTGATCGAGGAAGGCGACATCCAGCCTTGCTTGGCTGCCGCGATCGAGAAGAACAATACGGACCTGGTGGTAATCGGCACGCGCGGACGCACCGGACTCGGGAAGCTTCTTCTGGGCTCGGTCGCCGAAGAAATATTCCGCACGGTCTCCTGCCCTGTGCTCACCGTTGGACCTCATTCTAGCGCTATCCATGAACATGGTGGCGAGCTTCGTGAAATCCTCTACGCCACAGATCTCAGCCCTGAATCGCGCGCCGCCGCTCCCTACGTGATTTCCCTGGCCAAGGAATTCCAATCGCGCCTGATTCTCATGCACGTGATTCCGGAAGAGCAGCCCGACGATCTCGTTTCCGACGCTAATGTCAAGCCGGCCTTGGAGAAGCTGCTGCGCGAACTGGTTCCACCTGAGGCCTCCTGCAAGCCCGAATACATCGTGGAATGCGGCGACCCCGCGGATATGATTCTGGAATTCGCTAACGTGAAACAAATGGATCTAGTCGTTCTAGGTGTCCGGCCGGAAAAAGGCGTACCCGGCGCGGAGACGCATCATCTGCCGGCCGCAATCGCTTACAAAATCGTGTCCCATGCCGAGTGCCCTGTATTGACAGTACGCCACTGATCGCCAGGAGTTTCACTAAAGTTCCGGCCAAGAGCACGATTCAATTCTTGGCTAACCCTGGGGTAGTTGAGAATTCGCAAAAGGAGAGCTGACAATGTTTGGTCCAATCAATGTAGTGGTAGTGGGCGCCACCCCGGAAATGACTCATCACTGGGGATGGCTTTTGGCATTTGGCATCGTGCTGTTGTTGCTGGGTGTCGCCGCAATAGTCCGGTCCTTCGCCGCTACGGTGGCCTCTATGGTGTTCTTCGGATGGCTCCTTGTGTTCGGGAGCATCATCGAGTTTGTCCATGCGTTCCTGGTCGGGAATTGGGCGGGTTTTTTCCTGCACTTGTTGGTCGCACTTCTCTTCGGAATCACTGGTGTAACGATGCTCGTGAAGCCGGTGATAAGCGCCGAAGCAGTGACTCTTCTGATGTCGGTGTTCTTTCTGATCGGCGGGCTCTACCAATTGATTTCCGCGATGTGGATGCATCTGCCGGGCTGGGGTTGGCATGCCCTGAACGGAATCATCGCCTCAATCTTGGGCGTTCTACTTTTGGCACAGTGGCCGATCTCGGGCCTCTGGGTGATCGGTCTCTTCATTGGTATTGATCTGGTTTTCTACGGTTGGGCCTGGATCGCGCTTGCTCTTAACCTGCACAAGATGTGAGCGGAGCATATGGTTTGCGTAGAGAGAGGGTTGAAATCGAGAATTCCGGCCTTGGTTAGAATATTTCACTGAGGGAAAGGAGCATGTCATGGGCGACTTGAGTTTGATCGTATTGAATGCCAATTCGAAAGATGGGGCGGCACAAGCTCTCGATGTGGCGAAGAAACTTGATCACGATGGATGGATTGAGCTGATGGATTACGCTCTCGTGACTAAAGACGAAAAGGGTCATGTCACGGCTCGAGAGATGGGAGATGAGCGTTCGGAGAAGTTCGTGGCCGCAACTGCTGGTATTACTGGTGGCGTTCTCGGCGCAGCCTTCGGCGGCCCAGCAGGGGCTGCTGCTGGAGTCGCCGCCGGCGCCTTGGCTGGAGCAGGATCCATGCGGCTGGCGGAAAGGCTTTCTCCAGACAAGTGCTTGGAGGTCTTTCCTGAGAACCTCGGAGCCAACAACTCTGTACTCGCGGTGATTGTAGAGGAGCGGTGCGCAGAGCGGCTCGACGAGGAGATCCAGAAATTTGGGCGGACCGCTCGCAGGGAACTTAAACACGCGGAGCGCGACGCTGAATTCGATGCCTATTTGCAGCGGTCGAAAGACAAGATCCAGTCAATTCAGAATGATATCCAGGCGCACTTAGCCAAGGCTCAGGCTGCCACAGGAGCGGAAAAAATCAGGATTGCCGCGGATTTGGCCGCCAAGCGGGCTGAACTGGAAGCCACCTGGGAGAAGGTCGAAGATCACATTAAGGAGATGAACTCCGGTTTGAAGTCGGACATTCGAGATATGAACTTTCGACTGGAATTGGCCGGGCTCAAGGCAAAATCCTCGTTGGCGGCAGGCATTGACCATCTCCATCGCCAGCTCACTCACTATAATGACGAACTGGAGAATCTTATCCAAGACCAGATTGACACATTGAAGAAGGAGGCTTCAGAACTGAAGGCTCACGCGGTGCAGGCTAGCGGAGAGACGAAAGCCGCCCTCGAGAACCATCTTCTGACTATCGAGTTACGTCTCCATCAAGAGCGTGCCAAGCTGGAAACTAGTTTCGAGGAGCGCCTCCTACAAATGAAGCAGTGGTTCGATACCTTGCAAGTCCGGTCCGCTTTAGCACATGCTGAACTGCGAGACAAACTCCAAGCAAGCGTCAAAGCGGCTCAACATGCTTTAGCCGAACTAAAAGCTCGCGTGCGCATGAGAAACCGCGAGGACGAACGATCCTGGAACGATATCAGGCAGGGCTTCAACAAGGCCTGGAAGGACCTCAAGGAAGCGTTTGACCAGGCGAATCGCGAGCGGGTATAAGAGCATCAGCACAAATCTCCGGGCCAAAGAAAAGATAAAAGGAGAACTTTATGACCGCTACTCCAGTGGGTACATTTGTAAAAAAATCGGTGGGTTGGTCAATTGGGCTCAGCGTGCTCATGATTGTGGCGGGGATTCTAGCGATAGCTTCGCCCCTGGCTGCCGGAATCGCCGTCAACCTGCTGGTCGCCTGGCTGCTCGTTTTTAGCGGTGGCGTCCATCTGGTCTTTGCCTGGCATACGCGAAGCGCCGGAGGCTTTCTCTGGGAATTGCTGGTCGGAATTCTCTATATTTTCATCGGCGTGTATCTGCTCATGCATCCACTGCCGGGCTTAATGTCACTGACGATTGCGCTGGCGATTTACCTGCTCTTGGAGGCGATCCTGGAGTTTGTCTTGGGGTTCACACTTCGCCCGCTCCCGGGATCAGGTTGGCTCCTGTTCGATGGGATCATCACTTTAATCCTCGCGGTCATGATTTGGAGGACGTGGCCAGGTGGCGCTCAGTGGATAATCGGCACACTGGTGGGAATCAGCATGCTGGTTAGCGGCACGACTCGCCTGATGCTTTCTCTGGCCGCGCGCAGCGTCACGACTAAGTTGACCTAGGCGTCGGACGACCTCGCCGCGAACAGTTCCAGCGCGTACGCGCTTGCAAGGATTTCTTAAGTGCACGGTTGGACTGGATCCAGAGACACTGAGCCAAGAGGCAGTTTGAAACTCCGCTGCACCCTCCCTCTGAAGTTGAGGGGCACGCCGTGGAATGGAGGAACACGCCGTGGGAGCCATGATTCCATTAGCCGATGCGTCGCGACGGCCGGCGCATTTTCCCATCGTTACGACCTGCATCATTCTCACGAACTTTTTCGTTTTCGTACTTGAGCTAACGGGCGGTGATGCGTTCGTGCTCCAGTGGTCGGCAATCCCCGCGAACATTATGGCTGGCCATCATTGGATCACCATTCTGACGTCCATGTTCATGCACGGCAGTTGGTCCCACATTATAGGCAACATGATTTTCTTGTGGGCCTTTGGCCCCGAGATCGAAGACGCGATGAATCCATTGCGCTATCTGGCTTTTTATCTTCTGGGTGGGCTGGTTGCGATGTTGGCGCAGATCGTGGCCATCCCCCATTCCACAGTGCCAAACTTGGGTGCGAGTGGCGCGATTGCCGCTGTCATGGGCGCCTTCCTGGTCACCTATCCCCTCGATCGGATTCGCACGCTATTAGTCATCTTTGTGTTTGTGCGGATCAGATTCATCCCAGCCGCACTCCTGATTGGCTTTTGGTTCCTGACGCAACTCTTGAACGCCGGGTCGGTGGCACAAGTGCAGACCGGTGGGGTAGCTTACCTCGCTCACGTCGGTGGCGCCGTCTTTGGAGCTGTTACCGCACATTTTTTTGAAGACCCGCGACGGTTAGCTGACTAGGTTACTCACCATGTCAACCAACACAGATGAGACTCGCGCCGCGAAGACCGGCTTGACGGCAGAGGAAGCTCAGGCACGGCTCGACCAGTTCGGCCCCAATGAGCCCGCCGCGACAAAGCACTATTCCTTCTTTTCTGATCTCCTGCATGCGTTTGCAAATCCTCTGGTGCTGATCCTGGTGCTGGCCGCAACGGCCTCCGCATTTCTGGGCGACAAGGTGGATGCGGCCATCATCGGCGTCATCGTTCTCATCAGCATTGTTATCGACTTAACCCAGACCTACCGTTCGCAACGCGCCGTCGAACAACTCCGCGATCGCGTGGCCCCGACGGCAAGCGTCCTGCGCAGCGGTGAGTGGGAGGAGATTCGGCGGCGCGAAGTTGTGCCGGGAGACATTGTCCGGCTTTCCGCCGGAGATCTCGTTCCCGCGGACGCGCGCCTCCTGATTGCCCGCGACCTCTATGTTCAGCAGGCAGCCCTAACGGGCGAGTCGCTCCCCGCAGAAAAGGAGGCAACAGGAGAGCCCGCCTCGATCAAAGCGGATGCGCGCAACATGGTTTTTCTCGGCACATCCGTCGTCAGCGGAACGGCAACAGCAGAGGTCGTGGCGACCGGCGCGCGGACTGCTTTTGGCGATATTGCAGCTCGCCTCGCGGCTCGTCCGGAAGAGACCGCCTTCGATAAAGGTCTGCGAGGCTTTAGCCATCTCCTGGCACGCACGGTTTTCTTCCTTGTGCTCTTCCTGGTGGTCGTCAGCGTCGCGCGCCACCGCGACGTCCTGCAATCTCTCATGTTTGCGGTTGCGCTGGCCGTCGGCTTGACGCCGGAATTCTTGCCAATGATTACGTCGGTGACGCTCTCCAAAGGTGCCGTCGCCATGGCGCGTAAGAAAGTCATCGTCAAACATCTCTCCGCCATTCAAAACCTTGGGAGTTTGGATGTGCTTTGCAGCGACAAAACCGGAACGCTTACCGCGGGAACAATGACGCTCGATCGCTCTCTCGATCCTTTTGGCAACCCATCCCCGCGCGCACTCGAACTTGCCTACCTCAACAGCAAGTTTGAGACAGGTATCCGCAGTCCTCTCGACGAAGTCATCCTCCACCAGCCTTTACCAAAGACGGAAGACTTTACCAAGTGCGACGAAATCCCGTTCGATTTCGTGCGGAGACGCCTCTCGGTTGTAATGGAACGCCAGTCCAAACGGATTCTCATCACCAAAGGCGCTCCAGAAGGGATTATCCCGCTGCTCTCCGCCTATGAGCTTGAAGGCAAGGTTGAACCGATCGCCGAAGAGGCTGCCAAGCACATCCGGAAGATGAGCGATGAGCTGAATGACCAGGGATACCGCACACTGGCGGTGGCCTACGCGGAGGTTGCCGCGCGCGCGAATCATTCCGTGCAGGACGAGCGTAATCTGATCCTGGCCGGTTTCTTGAGTTTCTCCGACGCGCCGCTGCCGGATGCCGCCCAGGTTTTGTCCGACCTAAAGCAGGATGGTGTTGAGGTCAAGGTGATCTCCGGTGACAACGACCGCGTCACCGCACACGTCTGCACGCTGGTGGGCATTGAACCCGGCAAGATCATCACCGGCGAGGACCTCGACCAGATGACGGACCCGGCGCTAGCCCACGACGCCGAGGAAGCGCGCGTATTCGCGCGCATCTCTCCGGCGCAGAAAAACCGGATTCTGATGGCTCTCAAACACCTCGGCCACGCGGTCGGGTTCATGGGCGACGGCATCAACGATGCTCCTTCGCTTCACGCTGCCGATGTGGGCATCTCCGTGCCCAGTGCTGCGGATGTGGCTCGCGAGGCTGCCGACGTTATTCTCGTTGAGCCTGGTCTGCGCGTCCTTCACGACGGCATCATCCAGGGCCGCAAAGCCTTTGGTAACGTGATGAAGTATCTTCTAATGGGAACTAGTTCGAACTTTGGCAATATGTTCAGCATGGCCGGGGCTTCGCTTTTCCTGCCGTTCTTGCCGATGCTGCCCACACAAATCCTGCTGAACAACCTTCTCTACGACTTAGCCCAAATCACCATTCCCACGGACAATGTGGACGATACTTACCTCAAAAAGCCGCAACACTGGGATATTGGTCTGATCCGCAATTTCATGTTGTTCATCGGGCCGATCAGTTCCATCTTCGACTTTCTGACCTTCTATGTATTGCTGCACTTCTTCCACACCAGCGAAGCGCAGTTTCACACAGGCTGGTTTGTCGAATCGCTGGCCACCCAGACGCTGGTTCTGTTCGTTATCCGGACATCAAAGAACCCGCTGCTCAGCCGCCCGAGCAGTCCCTTGATGGCCACCTGCCTTGCGGTTGTGGCCATCGGGCTTTATCTGCCGTTCAGCCCGTTGGCACACGTGCTCGGCTTCACTCCACTTCCGGCGGCCTTCTTCGCTTTTCTGGCCGTCGCGACGGCCACCTACCTCTTGCTGGTGGAAGCCGCCAAACGCCGCCTTCTTCGCGGCGCCGCCGCCAAGAATGCGGTCAAGCACGGTGACGCCCTGGCGGTCGCGGGCTAGCCTCAGAGGGGGAAGTAGTCTGATATGAAAGATATGACTGCAGCCGACATCTGTGAGTTCCGCGGCCTGGGAGCGAAAAGCCCCTGGAGTAAACGAGCAATGATCCGAAGTGTAATCCTCGCTGCTTTATTGGTGGTTCTGATTCCCGCAGCCGCCCTGCCTGCTTTTTGTCAGTCGAACCCTGATCTCCAAACGTTTTTTCAACAAGACATCGGTCTGACTCAGGATCAGATGGCCGCCATTCGAAGTGGACAGCCGGTCGTGAAGGCTCTTCGCCCCCGCGCGCCGGCCGAAGTCTTCCTATTTGGTGCAATCTACATCCACGCTGCTCCGGAGAGCTACGTCCAGTTTTCCCGCGATTTCGACCGCATTCGTAAGCTTCCCAACTACCTGGCACTCGGGGTGTTCAGCAGTCCGCCGCAGCTTTCCGATTTGAAGGGCTTTTCGTTTGAGAGCGATGACATCGAGGCCTTGAAGGATTGCAAGCCCGGCGACTGTCAGATTCAGATGCCAGCGAGCTCTATCGAAGACTTTCACCGATCCATCCATTGGGATGACGCCGACGTAAATGAACAAGTAAATCGGCTCCTGCAGAAGACGGCACTGCAGCGTCTGCTCGCCTACCAGCGTGAGGGCAATCAGGCTCTGGGGCTTTATAACGATAAGCGTGATCCGATCGTGGTGCCGCAGCAATTCGCTTATATGCTCAGTTATGCCAAAGCTTTGCCAGCGCACCTGCCGGATTTCTACACATACCTTCTCTCCTATCCCAACGCGAAGCCCGCAAACGTCGAAGACACGTTCTACTGGGCGAGAGTGAAATTCGGATTAAAGCCAACGTTGCGTGTCGTGCAAATGGTGACCATGCGCGGGAGCCCTGCCGAACCAGTCGCTTATGCCGTCGCCGAAAAACAGCTCTATTCGAGCCACTATTTCGAGACTGCGTTGGACCTTTCCTTCTGCGTCCGCGGGAGTGACGACCCGAAGCAACCAGGTTTTTATCTAATCATGTCCATGGGTTCCGAGCAGGCGGGTCTGACGGGTGCCAAGGGATCTGTCATTCGAAAGGCTGCGGTGGGCCGGTCGGTTTCCCATCTCCAGAAAGCGCTCACGGCCATCAAGAGCATGCTGGAAGCTAACCAGTAGGCCCGCGGAGACCGCCCAACCCACGATCAGCACTCGGAATGCAGGCGTTGTGACGGAATTAGTTCAAGTTCGACACAGGGCAGATGATTTCTGGCTGCATGGTGCGTGAAATCAGGGCACGCACACGGAGGCAAACATGAAGTTCGGTGTGTTGGCGCTCGATTACGACGGGACCATCGCACGAGACGGTGTGCTGGACCCTGAGGTCAAGGCCGCAATCGTGGAGGCACGTGCGCGCGGGATCGTCGTCGTCATCGTCACTGGTCGCATCCTCTCCGATCTGAAGCAAGCGGCAGGAGATCTCGGATTTGTCGACGCAGTAGTTGCGGAGAATGGTGCAGTACTCGCGTTCCCAAATGGTCAGACAAGCCTGAACGGTCATTTCCCACCTCAAGTCTTCCAAGATGAACTACGCCGCCGTGGGATCGAATGCAAGACGGGCCAGTGCGTCGTGGAAGCCGCTGCTGCTTCGGGTCCCCAGATTCTGGAAGTGATCAGGGAGCTTGAACTGCCACTCGTGCTGTTGTTCAACCGCAGCCGTCTGATGATTCTTCCGCAGGCGATCAGCAAGGGAACTGGCCTGCGGGAGGCGCTGAACGCACTTCGCCTCTCGGTCCACAACGCGATCGCGATCGGGGACGCCGAGAACGACCATGATCTCCTGGCAACGTGCGAGGTCGCCGTGGCTGTTAGCTGGGGCAGTGCAGCGCTCCAAAAGGAAGCCGACGAGATTCTGCAGGGAGATGGCCCCTTTGCTGTGGCCGCATATATCCAGCGAGCGGCAAAAGACGCTAGGTTACCTCGCGATCGGATTGGTCGGCATCGAATTACCGTAGGCACGGCGGAGGACGGACGTCCACTTGCACTCGCCGTCCATGGACGGAACTTTCTGGTAGTTGGGGATCCACAATCCGGAAAATCCTGGGCCAACGGACTTGCTTGCGAACAGATGATCCTCCAAGGCTACTGCGTCTGCCTGATCGATCCCGAAGGGGATTACGGTTCACTGGAATCGCTGCCTGGCGTGGTGGTATTGGGAGGTGAAGATCGGCCGCCGGAAATACCCGACGTGGCTCGCGCGCTCCGGCACTTCGACCTAAGCGTTATCGTCGATTTATCACGCATCCTGTACGAAGACAAGGTCCGTTATCTAAACGCACTGCTGCCGATGCTGGCTTCGCTCCGGCGAACCACGGGTCTCCCGCATCGGATTGTCGTTGATGAGGCCCATTATTTTCTTCATGAACCCAACGTCAAGCAGTTGTTAGATTTCGATTTGAACGCATACACCCTTGTGACCTATCGTCCGTCAGACCTGGACCCCGATCTTCGCAAGGGCATCGAAGCGGTTATTGTCAAACGTTCGACGCATCCGGCAGAGGTACAAACGCTGCTGACAATGGCTGGAAACAAGGGCATCGAACAGGAATGGACTACCATTCTCGGAACCCTCGCCGATGATGAGGCTGTTCTGTTGCCTGGGATTGAAGAGGCTGAAGGCAAATTAAGGCGCTTCAAGCTCTTACCTCGAATGACCCCGCATGTCCGGCACAAGACGAAGTACCTTGATGTTCAGCTGGTCGCAGGCCAGGAATTCGTGTTTACGGATAATGGGAGAACGATTGGGCCACCTGCTCGATCGCTGAAGCAGTTTGTCCTTTTATTGCCGAACACTCCAGCCAAATCTCTTGACGGACACGTGCGCCGTGGAGACTTCTCCCGTTGGATTGCGGATGTATTCCACGATCATCGGCTGGCATCGGACGTGCGAAAAGCCGAGCAGCGATATCGGCTCGGCCATCTGGACGATGTACGTCAACCAATGGCCAGACTCATTCAAGACCGTTACAAATTCTCTCATGACGGGGCCATGTAGCCCCTGGATTCTAGTGTGCTGTCCCAGAAGTTCCTGGTGTTTCTCTTTAGGAGGTGGGGGCTTCAGCCCCCACGTATGTGGTTTGGAATCAGTCGGGCTTTAGCCCCTGAAGCTGTAACACTCTTCTCAATTATTTACGGGACAGCACACTAGGAGCAACACAATATGTTCAGGCGGATACGGTATCAATTCGGTTGGTTGGAGTTGCGAAAGAGAAAGAAAGGGCCCGCAGTTTGGCTTTGGCGCTACCGCGGCAGCGACTCCGAGAATAGGCGGGAAAAGGAGTCGGTGCTGATCGGGAGCGTGAACCAGTACCCGACAAAACGGTTGGCATGGAGGGCGGCTGAAGGATTACGCCTGACGGTCAACCGGGATAATCCTGGCCTCGATGTAACCTTTGGCGGTCTGGCCGACAAATACATGCTAAAAAAACTTCCAAGACGGTACTCGACTGCAAGTAGGTACCGCTCTTGGATAATTCACCACGTCAAACCTCGGTGGGGTGATTACCCCATTGCGAAGGTCAAGCCACTTCCAGTTGAAGAATGGATCGAGCAGCTCGACTTGGCGCCGAAGAGCAGAGGGCACGTCCGAACCATGATGCACATTCTTTTCCGTTGGGCGATGAAATGGGAGTTGATCGAAGTTCAGATAAATCCCATGAGCCTCGTTCACGTGGAGGGTAGTTCAAAGCGAATGCGGGAAACCCGTTACGCTGACGGTGGAACAGTTCCATAAAGTGCTGGAGTTTGTAAAGGAACCGTTCCGCTTAATGTGTATTGTGGCCATTTGTCTGGGGCTTCGCGCCAGCGAGTTGGTTGGTTTGCAGTGGAGCGACTTTGACTGGGAGAAACCCCACGTGGCTATTCAACGTGGAGTGGTGATCGGAAGAGTAGACGAAGTGAAGACGCGCCACTCGAAAAGAGCTATCCCCTTGGACCCGGCTCTGGCCTCTTTGCCGTTGTCATACCGGCGAGAAGCGGTTCCGAGTCAGTGGGTATTCCCCAGTTCGCGTACAGGCAGGCCGTGGTGGCCTTGGGTGATCCAGAGGACTCACCTCGCTCCGGCAGGCATCAAAGCGGGGCTAGGACGAATCGGCTGGCATACGTTCCGGCATACGTACTCAACGATGCTGCGCGGTTTGAAGGTCGATGTAAAAGTGCAGCAGGAGTTGCTTCGCCATGCGGACATTCGCGCGACGCTAAACATCTACACGCAGGCAGTGCCGGATGCTCTGCGCCAAGCGAACAGCAAAGTCGTTGATATGGTACTGCCGGAGAGGAAAACTGCATGAGGAAACGCGTGGGCAACTGGTGGGCAATAAGAGTACCCACATGTTCCTTTCCGTTACTTTAGAGGGGGTGCGGTTTCGCGTAACTCCTTTAAATTCTGAATAACCGTAAATTCGACTTCCACACGCCTCCGCCACTTTTTTCCTTGTTTTTTGACGTATTCCTGAATTTTGTACCACTTTTGTACAACAGAATCACTAGCGTGTGGCACTCTGGACCGCGTGATCGAGAGCGTCTTGGCGAGTCTTGACCCACGGGTTGTAGTGCTTTTCCGTCAAGTGATAATACATACTGGCTGTTCGTTGTCTGAGGTATTGATCGAGTAATGGCAGATTGATTTCAGATGTGCTTCCGCTCATGAGGATTTCCTGGCGCCTCATTCGAGATCACCGGATCCACGAGGCAGAGAGCGCAGATGCTTCGGCTGCAACTATGAGCTCGAGGATCATGATTAGCGGCCTCCGATCAGGTGATAGCCAACGCTGGCTAGGCCAGCGAAAACTCCCATCAGAAAGAAGAGAGCCACAGGACCAACCACTCCCAGAGAAACCAGGGCTAAGGGTTCTGGTTTCGTTGGAGGATCAGCGAGGGACCTCAACGGAAGGAGAATGAGAGAGCATACGAGCGCCAGGTCTAAAGACGAGGCTTGACAAACCGACAATCCTGGAATAGGGTTCGAACTAATAGAAAGAAAACGAAGGAATTCAATACAAAACGAAAGAGCCAAAAAGGCGATGGTATCGACACGAAAGATCAAAGCTGCTCGATTCGGTGCGCGAGGGAAGGGAACAACGCCGCGATCTGTTTTCCTCGCTTCAGCAGGATTCCCGGTCTTAATGAGCCGATGCCATGCCGGGGTTCTCTAGCAGTGTGCTGAAAAAGCGATTGGGGAAGTGAGTTGTCAGAGGGTGCAGTCATTCAATTCCAGGACCGGGTGCTAGCCTAGCGAAAGGATGGAACATAGTCACCATGTTTAACGCTATTTCGAGTCGCAAATTGTCCTGTATTCTCGCGCTTTTCTTGCTGGGGCTGGTTTTGCCCTCAAGAGTTCTTGGTCAGGTGGATATGGGTAGTGTTTCCGGGACAGTCAAAGATACCAGCGGGGGTGTCATACCCGGCGCTACCGTAACGCTTACAAATGATGGCACTGGAATATCCATTTCGACGACCAGCCTGTCTGCCGGCGAATACACCTTCTCGCCGGTAAAGATCGGGCATTACTCGGTGTCGGCGGAAATTAAGGGATTCCAAAAGGTACGGCAAAATAACGTCACCGTGGACGTGCAACAGAAAGTGGTTGTCGACCTTTCTTTGCCGGTTGGTCAATCCATAGAGACGGTGATTGTCGATGCAGCACCGCCGGCGCTGCAGACGCAAGAGGCTTCCGTGGGACAGGTGATTGAGGAGCAAGCGATCAACGCACTGCCTCTGAATGGGCGTAACTTCACGTTTCTCGCGCAACTCTCGGTGGGAGTTACCCAGGGCCAACAGGACACGCGCGGCCTGGGCGCGAGCGGGAGTTTTTCCGCGAATGGTATGCGTCCCGCGCAGAATAACTATTTGCTCGACGGCATGGACAACAACACCAATCTCGTCGATTTCCTGAACGGGACAGCCTACGTCGTGCGTCCCCCGGTGGATGCGATTCAGGAATTCAAAGTCGAAACCAACAACTACAGCGCCGAGACGGGACGTTCGGGCGGCGCCGTCCTGAATGCAACCGTCAAGTCTGGAACCAACAAGTTCCACGGATCCGCGTGGGAGTTCTTCCGGAACGACCATCTGGACGCCGCCAATTTTTTTGAAAATTCGGGAGGAATTCCAAAAGGCAGGTACCAACAGAACCAATTCGGTTTCACCATTGGCGGTCCGATTCGACGGGGCAAGACTTTCTTCTTCGCGGATTACGAAGGCACGCGCATCCGGCAGGCGCTCACGTCCACTAACACGGTTCCCACGGCTCTCGAGCGGAGCAGTGGTTATACGAATCTCTCGGAACTGCTCACCCAAGGGGGTACCTACCTCCCCGACGCTCTAGGGCGAACCTTTCCACTGGGGCAAGTGTTCGATCCTGCCACCACGCGTGCAATTGATTGCGGACCCCCCGGCGATCCTGTGACAGGGATTACCGTGCCATGCCCCAAGGACACACCGACCGGTACGCTACTGGGATTTGTGCGCGAGCCTTTCCCGGGCAACATAATACCCACAACTCCCATAAATCGCCTGGATGCCAATGCGATCAAGCTTCTCAATCTGTTTCCTCCCCCAACGAACTCCAATCTTTTCCTTAATTATACGGCAAATCCAGTTTCGAGCATTAACACGGACCAATTTGACGTGCGCGTGGACCACACCTTTAGCGAAAAGGACAACATTTTTACCAGGTTCAGTTATATAGACAACCCTTCCTTTATTCCTGGGCCCTTTGGAGGCATTGCGGATGGGGGATCGTTTTCTGACGGTAACCAGACCTCGAAAAGCCTTAACGCCGTGGTAAGCGAAACGCATCTGTTTTCAACATCTCTCGTGAATGAAGTGCGCGCGGGCTACAGCCGCCTGGCGGCCACTCGCCTGCAACCAAATGCCGGCACCTCTGGTATTCCCGATCAGTATGGGATTGCCGGAGTTCCCAACAATCCATCGAACGGCGGTTTAGGATCCATCTTAATCACCGGGCTGAATACGCTCGGCAGTAATGAGTACCTCCCTTCGATTGAGCTGAGCACGAACACGGAAATTACTGACAATGTGACAAAAACTGCGGGACGCGAATCCTTCAAGATGGGATTCACATACCAGCGCCTGGGATTCTCCATCCTACAACCTGCTGCCGGCCGAGGAACGTGGACCTTCGGCGGCGCTTACACCGAAGTGCCATCGCAACTGGGAGGCAACACCGGGCTAGCCCAAATGTTATTGACGCCGATCCTGGGCAACGTTCCGGGTGCGGCAGACAACGTTGGCGGTGCTGATGACGTCTACGTCTCCAACTTTGCGACTTCTTCCATGAAACACAATTATTTTGGGACGTATTTTCAAGATGACATTAAGGTCACTCCAAAGCTGACCGTCAACTTAGGGCTGCGCTGGGAGTATTTCGGGCAACTCCTTGAGAATTATGGGGCCCAGTCCAACTTTCTGCCGTCCGGTGCGAATGGGAGTTCCACGTTTCTGCTGACGAAGAAGCGCTGCAATACCCCGTTGTCAACGGAGTTTTACGCGGCGGCCCAAGCGGACAATATCAACATCGTGTGTTCGAGTCAGCCAGGGCTTGGCGTATCGCAAAAACTCAATTTTGCACCACGAGTGGGGTTTGCGTATCAGCCGACGCGGAAGTTCGTTATTCGAGGAGGTTACGGTATTTTCTACGGCGGCTTTGAAAACTCGGTAGTCGAGACGTACATTGATTTTCCATTCCAATTCTCCCTGGATTATCCCAGTTTGAGGCCAGATGCGCCCATCACCTTCAGCAATGGCGCATTCGGCACCCTTGAGACGGGGCTAACAGCCATCCAGCTCGAGACTAAGTACGTCGATCCAGGCGGGGTAATGTTTCTCGGTGAGGACTACCACATGAAGACCCCCTACACCCAAGGCTACAACCTGACCTTGCAATATCAACTCACGCCGAGCGATACCATCCAGGTGGGGTATGTGGGGAATACGGTTCGCCACCTCGGGGTGTACACAAATTGGAATACACCGAGAGAGATCCTACCTCCTGCGCTACCTGATGAATTAAGCTCGTACGATTACTCTCCTTATCCCGATTTTACCACCGCAGTACAGTACACAAGTTTTGCGGCGGACAGCAACTACCACAGCCTGCAGACAAACTATGAACGAAGATTGGGCGGCGGCCTGAGCGTCCTCGGGAACTTCACCTGGTCGAAGTGTCTTACGAATGCCATTGACGTTTTGAATGGCACTGCTATTGGTGCGCAGGGGGCGGGGTTCCGCGCAGCGTACCTGCCGGGATATGGTATCCACCCGGATTTCGGAGAATGTGATTTTGACGTGCAAAAAGTATTTCACTTTAGCGGCACCTATGACCTGCCGGTCGGCCATGGCAGACACTTCCTGAAAGACAGCCGCGGCGTTGTGGATGCCTTTATTGGAGGTTGGGACACGAACTGGATTCTGACTATGCAGGATGGGCAGCCGGGAACGATTCCCTGCACGATCTCCACGACCTCGGGGTTTGGTTGCAATGCTCTTCGAGTTGCCGGGCAGGACATCTATGCCGGCCCTCATAATGTGGATCAGTGGCTCAACGGGGCGGCATTTGCGAGTCCGCCCGTGGCGACCACGATCGGCCAAACCGACTACAGCCCGCTGGGCGGAGGACCAAGCCAGTTCCGGGGGCCCGGCTTCCATCGTCTCGATTTTTCTCTCTTCAAGGAGTTTCGCACGACGGAGACGACGCACCTGGAGTTCCGGGCCGAATTCTTCAACCTAACGAACCATCCCAACTTCTCGATTCCTGGCTTCGGTGGTAATGGCGTGCTGCCTGCTCCCGGCGCACTGGACTACACCAACCCAACTACCTTTGGAATGATCAATTCGACGCGGGATGGTTCAAACGATCAGCGCGAGATTCAATTTGCACTCAAATTCTACTTCTGAGAATAGAAGGCGAGCTTGAACGCGAAGCGGAGGAGGGAGTTCCGCTTCGGCTAGCGCATCTGCAGAAAAAACAGCCCAGGAGAAAGTGATCGCATGGCGACCCTGCTTGACCCCTGCAGAGTAATCGCGCCCGCGGAGTGAAAGGCAAGCGAAATTGGGCAGCCGATGAAAATCAATGTCAATGTAATGAGTGCCATTTGCAGAAAGGCATGATCCATGATGAGCAGGGGCCCTGGCCCGAGTTCCGAAACCCGTAATCTGAGAGGAGTACTGACTCTTACCGAGATTCGCCAGCAACCGGAAGTTTGGCCAGCAACGCTCGAATGCGTTGCCGCTTGTAACCTCAAGTCAGTGGTGCAAGAACGAGCGGCGATTATCTGCGGAGCTGGCACCTCCGCCTATGCGGCGTCAGCGGTGGCAGCGGGCTGGGCAAATGCCTTGGCGATCCCAACCACCGATCTCCTTCTTTATTCAAGGGAGGAACTAGCGCGCCTGGCCCCCGATTTTGCTGCCAATGGCATACTTGTTTCCTTGGCACGCTCCGGTGAAAGCCCTGAAAGCACCGGTGTAATCGCACGCATACAAAAGATGTTTCCCGACGCGAGGCATCTTGCCATTACCTGCAATCAGAATGGCCAACTTGCCCGGTTGCCGCGGGTCAAATCCATTGTCCTCGACCCCCGCACCAACGACCGGAGTCTCGCGATGACGAGTTCCTTTTCAAACCTTGTTTTGGCGGGACTGGGAATTACCGAGGGCGAGGTTTTGGCTAAACAGCTGCCGCACATCATTGATAGAGTCAGCAACGCTCTTCCCGGATTTGAACTGGCGGCGCAACGCTTGGCCTCGCGAATGCCCACTCGGGTGATGGTCCTCACCTCTGCAGGTTTGACGCCCCTCGGACGGGAGGCTTGCCTCAAAGTTATTGAGATGACGGCTGGAGGCATTACGGCTTTGCCCGAAACTTTCTTAGGTCTTCGTCACGGCCCGATGAGCTTTCTGCGGCCCGATTCACTTGTGCTGTGCGTGCTGTCATCGGATATGCACAGGCGTCGTTACGAAGAGGATTTGCTGCGTGAACTGAGACAGAAGAATCTTGGCTACTTGATCGTCGTCGGATCACCCACTACCGCAAGCGATCTGGCCCACGACTTCATTCCTGCCGTGGCGCCGGACATCCCAGATCATTTGCGTATACCGTTCGAAATTGTCTTCCCTCAACTGCTGGCCTATCACCTGAGCCTCGCTTCGGATCTAGATCCGGATAACCCAAGTCCGGACGGTGTGATTGCCAGAGTAGTGCAACGATTTCAATTGCACGAAGGAAGCGATATCAGCTGATTTTCAGGGCGGTTCCCGAAGCCACCGGAACCTAGCTGGAAAACGATATGCAGCCGCAATCCCTCATCCCACCGGCACCCATCGAGGTTCGTGTGGAGGATTTTTACTCGGAGGTGGATCGCCGCGACCTGGCGGGTGGCGAAAAGGATCCAAGCCAGACAAGTGCGTACCAGTTGCAATGGAGGCCCACGGAAAAGCATGTTTTGATCGTCGAAGGCGGAAGGAAGGTTTGTCATGTGGGATTGGTGAAGCATTGCGTCGCGGTTGAGGGACATCCTGTTCCCGTGGCCGGAATTGGAGGAGTGCTGACACGGCCTGAGTGCAGGGGGCGTGGACATGGCCGAATTGCGATGAAGGCAGCGGAAGCTTTTGCGTTGAGCCAGATGGGTGTGGAGTTCATGCTGCTTTTTTGCAGGCCTGCACTGCAATGCTGGTATGAAGGCCTGGATTGGATGAAGGTTTCAAGTGCCGTGTGGATTGAGCAGCAGCAAGGAACGATCATACATCCGCTTGTTTCGATGGTGAGATGTCTTGGTGCGAAGCAATGGCCGCAGGGCGAGGTTCGGTTAGGGTGTCTTCCCTGGTGAGTCAAGGATTTGCGCGTCTCGCGTCCAAGGTCAATATGGAATCCAGCGAAATCAATGGCCATACCACGAAAGACGAAGTTAGATCGATTGAGAGGAGTCGAACGAGCATGTTCAAGCTTATCGTTTCGCTGTTCTTGTCATTGTGTGCGGGCGTCCTCCCGTCTTCCGCTGCCCCGGACTCCCCCAGAAGCATCGAGTTGGCCGAGAACTGGAAGCTCACTTCCGCAAAGGATTTGCAGACTGGCGGAGCGGCCATCTCCCTCCCCGACTATAAGGACACGGGCTGGTATGCGATCCATCGAATGCCCGCAACCGTTCTGGAGACGCTCGAAGAGGACGGCGTGTATCCAAATCTCTATTTTGGCAAGAACTTGCTTGAGAGCGTTCCGCAAGAGCTGTACAAGCAGGATTGGTGGTATCGCACAACCTTTAATGCGCCGGACGGGCATGCGGTTTATTTACTGGATTTTCCGGGAATCAACTATCGTGCAGAAATATGGCTGAACGGCCAGATGGTTGCCGACAATAAGCGTGTAGTCGGCATGTATAACGCGCACGAGCTGAATGTAACGCAATGGATCAAGCGTGGAGAATGGAACACGCTTGCGGTCAAAGTGACGCCGGAACAGGCGCTGCAAGATGTTAATGGAGTAGAGTTAGCAGATAGCTGGTTCGACTGGATCAACTGGAAGTATTTGGGCTATCAAGGTCCCCGGAAGAATTCTGAGAACGGAATTTCTTTTGTTGCGGATCGCAATGCGGGGATCTGGAAGCCAGTCTATTTGAGGGTCTCGGGTGATGTCACACTCGACCATGCGCTAGTCAACTCTGATCTTCCGCTGCCAAAAACCACCACGGCCCGGCTGACAGTTTTCTCCGACCTCCGCAATTTTTCGAATCGCCAAGTGAGTGGGATTCTCCGGGGAATTATTTCGCGTTCGGGCAAACCCCCTATACGGTTCGAACAATCGGTCAGTCTTTCACCAAACGAAGAGCGACACGTAAACTTCACACCCGATAGATATCCCGGGTTAGTTGTAGAGAATCCCGACCTTTGGTGGCCCTACACGATGGGAACGCCAAACCTCTACGATCTTCGCCTCGAGTTTCTGGAGAACCAGGAACTTTCCGACGTTACGCAAATGCGGTTCGGGATCCGCACCATCACCCAACATCGCGATCAGGATGAGCAGTTCCCCGGCCTCGGCAAGGGGGGCAACTTCTATGTAAAGGTCAATGGCAGAGATTTCTTAGTGCGCGGAGCGGTCTACACGCCAGACCTGTTATACCGGTACGACCCGGACCGGGAGGCCGCGGTGCTCCGATACGTGAAGGACCTTGGACTCAACATGCTCCGGTGGGAATCGAAAATTTCGAGTGAGCACATTGTGGAGTTGGCAGACGAGCAGGGCATCCCACTCATGTTCGGTTGGATGTGCTGCAACCAGTGGGAGAAGTGGGGCCAATGGGATGAAGAGGATCATCGCGTTGCGGCCGAGAGTCTTCAGGCGCAAATCCTGATGCTCCGTCCCCATGCTTCGGTGTGGATATGGGCCAACGGAAGCGACGGTCTGCCGCCGAAATCCGTGCTCAGCGTCTACCACGGGATCCTGTCGGACTTGCACTGGCAGAACGCCACGGTTGACACCGTCTCATCATTCGCCAAGAACGATCGAGGCGAGCGCCTATGGGACGGCATCCATATGGCGGGTCCCTATAGTTGGCGGCCACCCACCTATTGGTTCAGCGGACAGTATGAAGCCTCGAGAGGCTCCTGCGCCGAGCAGGGCGACAATGAACATATCCCTCCCTTCGAGAGCCTCAAGAAGTTTATTCCCAGCGACAAGCTCTGGCCGATCAATGAAACTTGGTACTTCCATTCCGGCTCGAACCCGGGAAACAGCACGCTGAGCAACATTCAGCGCGCCGTTGATCGCCGCTATGGGCCCTCAAACAGCGCGGAGGAGTTTGCGCGGAAGGCCCAACTTGCCCATTACGAAGGTACCCGTGCGCAATTCGAGGCGTTCGCCGCCAACGGGTGGGCGAATCACAAAATGACGATTTATTGGATGCTGAATAGCCACTGGCCTTCTTTCTTTGGAAATATTTTCGATTATTACTTGCGCCCGGGCGGAGCCTATTACGGCGCCAAGAAGGGCTTGCGGCCCCTCTCCGTGGTCTTTGATTCCTACGCGACCGGTGATCACAGTCAGGCAAAAGTCACAGTCGTCAACCAGATGCCGACCGGGCAGCAAGGCTTGCGTGTGCGCGTGCGCATCTACGACATACAAGGCCAGGTGCTGGACGACCGCGACGCGGCGAATATCAAGCTCGCCTCGGGCGGGGCCTTCCAGGCCATGACGTTGCCCAGGTTTCCGAATAGCTCTCCCGTCTATTTTGTGCGCTGTCAGTTGTTTGACAATTCTGGCAAGGTCCTTGCGGAAAACATCTACTGGCAGTCGCAGAAGGACGATGATTTGGGCGATCGCAAGAACGACGGTGCATTTGCGTTGCAGCAAGCGAGTTGGGCCGACATGACGGCGCTGAACTCCATGCCGCAAGTTCCGTTGGAGCTAAGTGCGACACAAACGTCAGCGGGCGGTGCGAATCGCGTCGCTATTCGGCTGCACAACGCGACCGGACACGTCGCGTTCTTCGAACGTGCGGAGATCACGCCCGACCGGGATGGCGACGAGATTCTTCCGATCGAGTACGACGATAATTACGTCACAGTTTTTCCGGGCGAAACAGCCGTGATTCACGGTGTCGTCCCGCAACCAGGCAAGACACCGGCGTGGGTGAGACTCGAGGGGTACAACACTCCGCGGATCACGGTGGCCATCAAGTAAAGCTTAAATGTTAAGGTTTGCTCCACCTGTGAGTCGCGTGGCCGGCCAACTGGTTTCAGTTTCTGGTGAACCCGTTGAATTTTCAGATGACTCTATCGTGGCTGTAATGCGCGTCACCGCAAAAGTATTGGCTGCTGTTATGGAAACCTGCTTGGAAGGGAGACTTACACCGTGTCGAAAATGAGTTGCGGATTGTTTTGCAATGTGGGAATCGCGATTATCGCTGTGGCGCTGGTTGTCAACACGCCCTGCGCGGCTCAGCAATTGACGAACGATAAACTGTCCCTGAGCGTCAACGCCAAGGATGGGACGTATCAGCTGGCGGTGCGGGGCGGCCAGCTCATCTTCACGAGCGGTGTGGCAGCTCAGGTCAATCACCAGTGGCTGCGCTCGACCGAGTATCCGCGTCACCAAGTATCCGAATCCACGTTCAGCGATGAACTCGGCTCTGGCCTGGCAATGACCGTCACGAACTCTGGACTCCAGGGGAAGGCTGACCTCATCTATGTTGTCCAGCTTTACGACCAAAGTCCTTACGCGACTCTCCAGGCGACGGTACGGAACAGCACTGGAAAGGAAGTGACGGTGCAGGCCATCCGAGGCATAGAGGCACTCGGGGAACCATTGCTTAATCTGGGTGGTCATGCCTTCGCCGATCGTATCCTTTCCGACAGCTTCAGCGAAGATTGGCCGCAGTTGCGGCTCTACGACCTGGGGAAAGCGCCAGGCGGGATGCATCGCGGAGTCGGGAGCCAACTCGTCTACAACCGGGAGAGCAAACAAAGTCTTTTCATCGGCGCGCTGACCGCGGATCGGTTTCTGACTCTTCTGCATCTGCAGACTGCGGGCGATGGGACCGGAGCGAAGATTGCGTCTTATAGCGTTGACTTCACGGGAACCACGGAAATACAAAAGGAATTTGATCTGAAAAATGCTCCAGCGGAAAATCAGGTCGAACTAAGCCTGCCCCTCGCGTCCGGCTCAGACGTGGTCTCGGAGCGCGTGATGCTGCAAGCCGGGCTGGGCTACCACAATCAGTTGTTGGCTTACGGCGATGCGATTCGACGGCTGCACCACGCTCGCGTCTCCATTGAGAATCCTATCGGTTGGTGGAGTTGGACGGCTTATTATGGCGCTATCAACGAAGGCGAGACCTTGGCCAACGCGGATTGGCAAGCCGAACATTTGAAGGCACTCGGCTACAAGTACTTTCAAATTGATGAAGGCTACCAGTACGCCCGCGGAGAGTACGTAACAGCCAATGCGACGCAGTTCCCCGATGGCATGCGCGTTGTGGGTCACCACATCACCGGGGACGGGCTAACGATTGGCGTTTGGACCGCTCCGTTTGAGGTGACCGCCCGGGCTTGGGTTTACGAGCAGCACAAGGAATGGCTCGTCCACAACGCCAAGGGTGAACCTATCTCGGGTCGCGAGGTCTGGAATCAAAAAACGGATCTGCTCTTCATGCTGGACACAACGCATCCCGGAGCACAGGACTATCTGCGCCAGACCTACAACACTCTGGTGCATGAATGGGGGGTCCGGTTCATCAAGCTCGACTTTATGGACACTACCGCCATCGAGGGCTTCAGGTACCGGCCCAACACGACCGCCCTGGAAGCGCTGCGCATCGGCTTGCAAATCATTCGCGATACTGTGGGTGACGCCGTGGTCCTGGACAAGGACGGAAGTCCCATGCTCACGCCGGTAGGGCTGGTCGACACGGGCCGAGTCTCCGCGGACACCGCACATTCTTTTCGAGCAACAAAGAATGCTGCGCCGGGGATTGCCGCCCGGTTTTACATGCACCGCAATTTTTTCCTGAACGATCCGGACGCCTTCAACACCACAGATCAGACCCTCAGCGAATTTAGAGAAAAGCCCCCCGTGCTTGATCTGTCCGCAGGACAGGCGTCGATTGCTCTCTCGGCAGTGTCCGGAGGCATGTATGAGATTGGCGACGACATGCTCGTTCTGGGTTCTCAGAAGGATCGCTTGGCGCTCGTCGAGAACAGAGACTTGCTGAATGTGGCGAAAGTTGGACGCGCTTCCACGCCCCTCGATCTGATGACCTACGAGCCCGGCGATGAACAACCCAGCATCTTCTTCCTGCAGGAAAGTCCGCACCAAGCCATCTTGACCGTCTTTAATTGGACAAAAACCTCGCGGTCGCACACGCTGAAATTCGCTGATCTCGGGTTGCCCGCGGAGCATACCTTTACAGCATTGGACGTACTCAACCAGAACGCGCCGGTTGCGGTGGTGGGTGGCACCGTGAAGATCGAGAAGCAACTTCCCGAGTCCGTGAAGGTGATCAAGATTATCGATAGCAACGTCGCGCCGGGCGCACCGGTCGTTACCGCAAAAGTGCCCTCGGTCGCCAATGCTGGTGAGACCATCTCTTTCTCAGCTCAAACAGAAGCCACCAGTGTGCCCGCAGTCGAGTATCGCTGGGAGTTCGGCGATGGCACGAGCGCAAACGGTCCGAGGGTCTCTCACGCCTACACAAGGGCAGGGAATTTCACTGTCCGTCTCACAGTGGACGGGGTGGACGGCGTGCCAACCGTTCGGAGTTTTTCGATCAAGGTAACTGGCAATTTACGGGCTGTTCCAAACCTTCTCGATAATCGCCGCTTCCGGGAACCCACCGACCACTGAAGGATTTTAGAGGCGGTCCGACATTCTTCAAAAGAGCAGGAGTCGCGGCCGTCGGAAAGGCGCAGCACTCAAAGGCCGGGTTGACCGCCGGGGCGACTTCCACACGCCGCCGCCAGATCAGAGCAGCGGAAAAGACGAAGAGCGGACCCAGCTTTTGCGAAAACCGCAATGGGCAGTCTACCCGTTCTGCCCGGCTTTGGATCTCTTAATGGGCACGCCTTGCCCTCCATCGCACGGATTCTCCCTCACTCCCGCGGGACACATTCAAGCCGGTCACGTCAATGCGGCGGGCTAAATGCGGATGAAGGTGCGGTTGCGATAGAGGTAGTAGAGGCAGAGCCAAAGGATGCCCAGAGCCCCGAAGGTTACCAGCGCGTCTCCAAAGACTCCGAGGTGTTTGGCGAGGCCCGCAAAGAAGATGCCGCTGATTTGTGCGAAGGGCAAAACTTCCGCGGCCATGTAAGCGACGATCGCGTTCATGCCGATGACGATAAAGAAAAAAGCCCAGCGCCGGTAAGCCTTCACGTCGATCAGCCAGTAAAACGCCGCCAGGAGCAACAGACACCAACCGCCGGACCACAGCACCATCGAACTCGTCCAGATGTGCTTGATGATCGGGAAGGCGAAACTCCAGAGCCATCCGGCGAGCAGGCATGCGCAGCCGGAGGCCGCGAGCCACTGGGCTTTGCGCGGGCCGGGGACAGACGAGCGCAGGAGGTGGCCCGCGAGAACGCCCATAAGCACGGTCGCACCAAAGCCCAGGCTGCTGAGAATCCAGGTGTACGTAGTGCCGTCCTGAAAACGTCCGAGCAGAGCCTTGTCAATCCACATGGCGAGATTCCCGTCGGGCGTGAATACGCCGGCGCCGTGACCCGGGACGCGGACGAAAGCGAGCAGAAGCCAGTACATGACAAGGAGCGCGACGACCAACGCGGCCTGTCCGCGCACCCGCAATTCCACGAGTGCGACCGAGGAGATCAAGTATCCCGCGGCGATGGCCTGAAGCGTGTTGCTGTAGAACTGCAGGTTGTGGGGGTCGAAGCCGAGGAGGTTGCCTTGCGCAACCATGCCGAGGATCCACAGCACCACCACGCGATAAGCTACCTTGCGGTAAATCTGCCCGCGGGTTCCTCCAAGTTCGACGCGCTTGCCGACGGAGAACGGCATGGCGACTCCGACAATGAACAGGAACAGCGGCATGATGAGATCCCAGCCTACGAAGCCTTCCCAGTCGACATGGTCGAATTGCCGGTCCAGCCAGCGCGGGAGGGGATTCGCGAAGAATTTGCAGACCGCCATCACAAACGGTCCGCCCCCCATGATCCAGAACATGTCGAAGCCGCGCAGGGCGTCAACGGAGCTGAGGCGTTGCGAGGAGGCGACGACGTGGGCTTCCGGTTTTGCAGATCTTGTGGGTTCCATGATGGTCATTCCTGTGATGCCGTGGGCTGGCCGTCCTTGAGTCGGAAGGCTGAGCAGGGCGATAAGGCACGAGCGAGCTCCGGTCCGACCGGTCGGTCCATCAGGGCGGATATTTTCGCGGCCCAGACATTGCCACTTATATACCGATTCGGGTTGCCGTCCAAGTCCTGGAGGGGTGGAGGCGGGGTCCCTGGCAGAGCAGGCAGAGGGAAGGAAAAGCTGGCCCAGCGACCGCACCCGGGATAGACGCGGGAGATCGGCATGCACGGCACGAATCGGTGGCGGAGATCGATCTGCACACGAAGGTATTTGCGGAAGCAGCGGGGAATTGCCAAGGGGGTGAGAAGGGGAAGTGAAATTGGATTTTGCGTAAGTGTGAAGGGGAAAGGAGTTAGTGAAATTGGGGGTTGTAAGTGCGGATTCTGAAGGGTTTATAGGTGCTTTGTTTTGAGAATGATGTGCAAGTGTTGATTATGAAGTAGTTATAGGCCACATTTCTTGTAAGTGTTGATTCCGATAGAGTTAACATTGGGCCGTGCCACTCGCTCCCACGTATTTCGCATAGTAACATAAAGGTAATTCAGTGTCAAGAAGAATCGAGGGCTACTTGTTTCTAAGCTGGTGCCAGAAGGGAACTCCGGAAAGGGGAGGTCAAAACCCGCCAGTAGAAAAGTCAAAGAGAGGAGGAACCCCACCCTTTGCCAAAGCCGCAAAGGGTAGGCCACCCACTCCTCTGCCTTTTGTCACTCCCAGGTTAACTTTTGAAGTGGTATCCTGCCCCTGTGCAACCCGAATGCAATTCATAAGGATGCGCCACCCGCCCGACGTTCTTGGACGTGGGCTTATGTGATCTCAGATTACTTTTGAACAGTCACAAAGAAGTGGTGCCGATCTTGAGCTTCACAGGTCTGACATTCTGAGGTTATATCAAACTCGAAAGTGCCAGCACTCTCTGGCGGAATCACTTCCGCCGTCAATTTGTGTATCCCAGTATGCGGCAAGATATTGGCAAAACTGAATTCTCTATCGTAATCTTCAACACCTCTTATCTTGCTGAACCCCTCAGGTTCTTTTGCAAACTTGCAGCCACTGCAAATTCTTATGAAGATGCTCCCATTAACGGCAGCTACATCGCTCTTGTTGAAAACGAAAAAATCAATCGTCACAGAATTACCAACGAGCTTGGCAGCGGTCGTGAGGAGCGGCAATTGAGACGGGTCTAATGTCCAGAGACTTGGAACTAGTATTGCTTTTGGCTGGACAAGTTTAGCTTGAGCTTCTCGCAACTCGGTTCGAGTATCACTCAACTGCTTGGACAACTCCTGAGTGGCTGCTTTGGTCTGGAGATTTGCGACCTTCTGACTCAATTGCGCAAAGGATTCTCGGAAACCGCTCTCGGCGGCTGCCCGATCCTTGGACATTTGGACGATCTGGCTCGATAAGGTCTCAATCTGAGCCTTGCTCGCAGCAGCTTCGGCTTGCGCATTCGCCTTGTCCCTAAGGGCTTGGGCACGTCCAAGGTGGGTCAAGTAAATTGAGGCACAAAACAAAAACAGAATGGCGAATGCAGAGAATCCAATTATCCATCTGCCCCACTTCTTAGACAGATCGCCATAGTCTTTTGCATCTTTCCACAACGCAAGAAAAGTGAGAACGCCACCTACAACTTGTCCGGCATAGGTGAAGAGCCATTCCACCATCGGAGTGTAGTCGTGCCTCCACTAGAGTACAAATGCGTTGATCCAGATCCCGCTGTGGGGCTCCCCTGCTGTAAGCGCAGCCAGGAGGAAAAGAGCAGTCGTCGCTCTCATAGGGGCATGATACCACCTACCTGAAGACGTGGCTCGGTGGCTGGTTCAGGAGAAAGGACGCCCGTCCGCCAGATCAGAGCAGAAGAAAAGACGAAAACGAAGAGCAGACCCACCCTTTGCGAAAACCGCGAAGGGTAGGCCACCCTCTATGACGGTGTCGGCGTTGTCAAGAGACACTTCCAGGGTACGAGCCGCGAGCGGCTCGTTTTCTTCTTACCTAGAAAGGACTCTTTCTTCATTTCGACCAAGGCTCGCTTCGTGAATC
>Ga0208457_1000528_pt1 | contig 37725 bp, 37 predicted proteins | sample June2015DPH_10_1_FD_185513 | JGI IMG/M metagenome (GOLD analysis project Ga0208457, IMG submission 185513) | Peatland microbial communities from SPRUCE experiment site at the Marcell Experimental Forest, Minnesota, USA - June2015DPH_10_150... | ecosystem: Environmental > Terrestrial > Soil >... | reverse complement strand
CACTAAAATCCGCACTCTGGCTCCTTATATGAAAATTACCCATGGTTTTATTGCCTCTATTATATGGAAATAAGATGAACAGAAGATGAAAGGATGTGCAATCTGAAGCTCTAAACTGCTATTAATATCGGGTTCATTTTCTATTCATCAACAGTTAATATAAAAGTGTTAAACTGCTTTCAAAGAATTGAATTAATACGAAGTATGTAGAAAAAGCTTAGACCATAACAATAATGCTGATGCGAATGGCCCGGCATTTAATTAAAGGCAACAGCAGCAACCACTTTAAAATCTGAATTATAATAGTTCCATAATGTCATGGCGATGGTCCTTCCAATACGTTCCTCATCAGCACGAAAGAGGTGAGTTCCGCCGATCACGGCATATGTAAGTTCTTTACCTGTTATTTTCTGTGCGTGACGTAAAGTATTAATTAAACCACGGTGAGCGCACCCGAGAATAACTACTAAGCCATATTCTGTATCTATCACCAATGCAAGATCATCAGCAAGTTTGTCCGGCAGCATCTGGCCATCATCTTTAACAAATAGATTTCCGTCAATTATCTCGTAATCCGTGAGCACCTCAATTTCACCGGTTGTGGTTATATGTTCAGCAATGGAAACCGGTTTCCCACTAAAAATGAAACGGGCACCACAGCTTTCTAATTCTTTGCGCGAAAATGGCATGCCTATATACTGAAAATCATCTCGATTACGTTCGGCGAATTTAGGAGTCAAAATATCCGGGTGAGCAATTACATCAACGTTTTTATTTCTTTTTAGAACTTCGAAAAGGCCGCCAGTATGATCTACATGACCGTGGCTTAATACAATGATACGTATCCCTGTAAGATCGATACCCATGAAGTCAGCATTATAAACTGTTGATATGCTCATCCCAGTGTCCATAAGGATTTTCTTTCCATCCGCTTCGACTAATATACTTAGGCCCCACTCGCCAAGAAAACCATAATTTGCCGTATTTTCACTCAGCGTGGTAACTCGAATTTCCACGATATATCCTCCTTTTCTTGGCTATATTTCACGTAGAATCATTAAAACTTAATAATTGTTGCTTCAAACAGCGTCTATATTCATATCGTTATAATTGAGGAACGTAGAGTCATTGCCAATCACCCCAACGTATGTGACTAAGCAATCGTAGCTGTTACCCCTGGTTTTATTACCTATCACTTCTGGTGAAACCGGCTGCTCTTGGATTTCAATCATTTTTGCCTTGCCCAGGAGGTATATTCGCTGACGTAGACCTGACGATAGATTCTCCCAGTTCGGTCATGATATCCGAGTCATAGCGCTCGATTTGGCCTTCATCGCATAGTCTGGCTAAAGCTGGGTCTATAGGCAGCCTACCTATAAGAGGAGCGTTAGCTGATATGGACATTTCCTCAGCCCTGCTTTTGCCGAAGATTTCGATATTTTTATTTATCTCGGGCACATATAGATAGCTCATATTTTCTACGACACCCAATATCCGTTTATCCATTTGCCGGGCCATATTTACAGCCTTCCTGACGATCATAGACGTTAAATCCTGCGGTGTAAAGACAACTATTACGCCCGAAATGGGCAGAGTTTGCATGACTGTGAGCGGAGCGTCCGCTGTGCCGGGCGGCAGGTCGACGATCAAATAATCCAGGTTGCCCCAGAGTACATCTTCCCAGAATTGGGTGATGGCCTTGCCGATGAGAGGCCCCCGCCATATCACAGCCTCGTCTTCCCCGGGCAGGAACAGGTTGATAGACATAATCTCTATACCCGATTTCGATGTCACCGGCAACAGGCCGCTGTCGTTCCCTGCAGGATGGTCGGTCAGGTCGAACATCTTGGGTATGCTGGGGCCGGTTATATCTGCATCGAGAATGCCGACTTCATAGCCCTTCCGTCTTAATGCAATAGCTGTAAGGCCGCTGACCAGGGATTTGCCCACACCGCCTTTGCCGCTCATGATGGCGATAACGCGTGGTGTACATAATTATGGAGGACGGTACGGGCGTAGCCGATGTGACCGTATTCAACGATGTTCAGGAGAGGTGCGGGAAATACCTCTTTCGCAGTGGCTGGCTGGAAGTGCGGGGCAAGATCCAGCGGCGTGGGCCAAAGTCGCTGTCTATAATCGCGGATGAGGTAATCCCGCTCAGACAAGGAGGGGACAAGATAAAATTAGGGAACTGCTAAATAAGATGATCCTCTCCTGACCATACCTCCCACTGCTCGTAATCTCAAGGTTTCGCCAGTTGATTGACCATCCGGACTATATCAGTGCCCACATTTCGGGCTTCTTCAAGGGCTGACATATTGATGCCACCTCCCACTCCCTGCAGAACGTCGCCTTTTTCCATGCCATAGCCAATGGCGCCTCGGACAGGAATCATGCCGTGGACCATGAAGAAACCATACAGCAGGTTGCGTGTTTGTCCAGCTCCCACCCGCCTCACAGCCAAGATCGGCGCAGCCACTTTACCTTTCAGCTTCAGCCGCCCGAGAAACGCAAAGGTCCTGTCCATGACTGTCTTACCTTGAGCGCTGACGCTGCCGAAATATACCGGGGAACCAAAGATAATACCGTCTGCTGTTTCCATCTCTTGGTATATCGCCTGCATATCATCTTTGATTAGACAGACGCTCGTCTTGCGGCAACCGTTGCATCCTTCGCACGGCGCTATATTCTTGCCGGCCACAGACACCAGTTCGGTCTGGGCTCCCGCTTCTCTCGAAGAGGCAAGCGCTTCTTTTATCATGATTTCTGTATTGCCTCCCTGGCGAGGACTGCACACAATGCCCAATACTTTCATTTTTGGTCCCTTCTTCTGCCGGCTACAATTTTATCACTTGTCCGCAAGGGATAATTACGAATTCCAAATAGCGCAATAGCCAGCATTTTCCATTGACCTACCCCGATAGTTGTAACACCTGTTAAGTTATAGCCGCTCGAAGCGCTGCCAGGAATATATGGGGATTTCTTTATGGGGTGATTGTATTTCAACCTGAATCATTTGGACTGCAGCATCTGCTCTAGCATACCGGCGTTGAACCCGCCATTATTAAGTATTTCTTCAATTGGTATTCTCCCTATCATGTAATCCCTGACAGGGCCGCCGGGTTGAAACTCCATATGCAAGGTCGTGCTTTCGCCATCATTTACGTAGCTGGCAAGATACCTGGGTATACCGGATGTATTTATAATATTGGTTAACCTGATCTCGTTGTAGCCGGGGCTTAGTGTAATGGGACCACCAGCTGAACCATCAATCATTTCGATCCCGTTGGCCGAGATTCTATAGCTGTCCACGGATAGATTAATCGGGTTTTGGCCTTGGTTTAAGACCTCAATATCTTGGAGTGTCTGGATTTGGTCATCGGTCACGTCGCCCCAGGCTGAATTTATTCCAACGATGCTTACCCCCGGCAGCGGGAGTTTCATGCTTTGAACAGCGGTTAGATAGCCAAATATGCTGGTATTAAAGCTGTGCTCCCATGTGAACGGATAGGGAAAGGAAAACCAGCCGGAGCCGATATTAGCCGTCCCACTGATCAGTAACTGGCTGGATTCCCCCTGATTGATATGGCTTGCAATGCAGGCGCCTGCCTGATCTGTATGTACCAGTAACATCAGGTTGAGGCTGGTATCCTGCTGGGCAGTAAGCGTTGCATCCCCCTGCTGGGTAATATCGGCTACGTTTATATCATTGAGGTATACTTTTGCCGTCAGCCGCGATAAACCTACGGAAACCGGGTTGGGATTGAATACCTTCAGCTGTAAGTTCACACCTGCGCTACTGTCCGTCACACTTCCCCACGTATAGCTAAACCCGGTGACACGCGGCATCTCAATACCAAAGGGCGGGGTCAGGGAAACCGACCCGCACGTGCAGCATACCAGGCAAATTATAAGCAAGCAGGCCACCGTGCCAATAGCTCTGATGCTAATGCGATTGCGGTTATTGTTATCGAATATTGCCCTCATATTCTGTTCTTTTTAGAATAGTCCAATGTAGGTCGAAATTCAATCTGGAATGACTTTGAGAGCATACCTTTTTCTGTATAGGCGGATTGTACTTCATAAGCCCCGGCTTATCCTTAATGCCTTTAGGTCTACCTTGTCTGCTGTTTCAGTAAACATTGCCTGTAACCAATCCATTTTTATGGCATCAAATATAGCCGTCACCATCCGGTGATAGTGTGCGCTATACTCGGCGTCGGCGATGTTGACAGGCCGTTTCTAAAGTCCTTTCCAGTCCTGAACAGCTCGAGCTGGGTGTTGCCTGTGTGCGAGACCGAGGATATCTAGTCACTCTTTGTCTGAGTGGACGTATTTACCGCCACGTAGCCAAGATGCACCAGCAGAAATGAGGCACATAACGATGGAGAAACCCAATACTATCTTTAATCCATGGCCAAAAGCATCAGAAACTAGCTGCGGAAAATAGGACTTACTGGTAAGCAGCGCTGCGGCCGTCGGGTTCAGAGAATTTACGACTTGAGGTCCTAGAAGCGTACCAAAAGGATTATAGCCCAGGAGCGCTGCAAAGAGGTAACTGAAAGGCGGAACTTGAGAAAGCTTCGTCGCTACCGCCGTCGCCACCCCGTTCTGAGTTAGGCCGCTGAATATTGCTTGTGGCACAGAAGCATTTAGCCCAATGGTCATGAGTGTGAAGTAGATGCCTTGCGAGAGTGGCATACCCAGGTTTTGAAACGTGGAACGCATGCCTGATGCCGCGCCCCGATCCCCTGCTGGAACGCTGTTCATTATAGCTGCCATATTGGGTGAGATAAATAACCCAAGACCGGCGCCGCTACAGACCAGTATCAAGGCGAAGTGGATGTAGGAGAAATCTACTGGCAAGGTCATCAACAGCGCAAGGGCGATAGCTTCTAAAATCATACCTCCTGTAGAAAAGAAACGCGCGCCGAACCGGTCGGAAAGGCGACCAGAAAGAGGACCAACGATCATGATAGTTGCTACCTCAGGGAGTATGCAAATACCGGCCCATAGAGGAGTGACCTTAAAGTCATACCCATGTAGAGGCAGCCAAATTCCCTGAAGCCAAATGCTGAGCATAATCACCAGGCCGCCTCGAGCCAAAGCCTGAAGGAATCCCGCAATATTTCCCGCGGTGAAAGCCCTGATTCGAAAGAGGGCAAGTCGAAACATAGGGGCGCTGGCCCGTCGCTCCCACGCAATGAATAGCGCAAGTAATACGAGCCCGCCTAGGAGCATGCCCAACACGAATGGAGAGGCCCATCCCATGACCTCAGTCCCATAAGGGATGATGCCATATATGATACTGACAAGTATCATAGTCAGGCCGACAGCAAAAGTACCATTTCCGATCCAATCGATCTTCTCCGCCTTATGTACCCCAAGCTCCCTGAGCATCCAGTAGGCCCAGATGGTTCCAATGATACCTATAGGTACATTCACCAAGAAGACCCAGCGCCAATGGGCCTCTGCCAGCAACCCTCCAACAAAAAGGCCAATGAACGTCCCGGCATTGAATGTCACCATGTTGATACCCAATGCCATGCCTCGCTGTCCCACAGGAAAGGCATCAGTCAAGATAGCCGCTGAATTTGCTATCAACAATGCACCACCAATCGCCTGGACAATGCGAAAGAGAATCAATTCGATAGCCCCTGCGGATCCAGTGTTCCAAGTTAGAGACAACAAGATGGACCCGATGCTGAAGATGACAAACCCGATATTGTACATCCGTACCCGCCCGAACATATCCCCAATGCGCCCCACAGTCACGAGTGCTACAGCCAGCACCAGAGGATATCCCATAAGTATCCACAATAGGTAAGTAGTGTTGACAGGATCCAGTGGATTGAGGTTGATTCCCCTGAAGATGGCCGGCAGAGCAATCATGGTAGTTGACCCGTTCAAAGACGACATCAACGTCCCCAAAGTCGTGTTAGAAAGGGCTATCCACTTGTAGTTCTTGCCAGGTGATCGCTGTTCTGGTGCTTTGATGTTGAACATACCTAGACATTCTCTTGTGGTGGCGTTGTTACGGCCGACTTCGTTTATTAATCGGTCAGCTATAAATGCTGTATCTACATAAGATGATTTCTCTGTTGAGCCATTATCATTCTAAGGATATTCAACGGGCCTTACAAACTTTCAAAGGTTTGTGATCAATGGCAAAAACAGCGGTATTCTTCACCTTGTGCGCACCCTATCCGACCCTTGCTTTCTATCCATCGGTAGGTATTGGCAGCAACCATTTATAAAGCGTAACTACAATGTTATAATTTAAATAGGACGTATTCTTAAATATTGGAAAGCAAACCGATCCAAGTACAAAATAACATAACGCAGCCCTACAGTAATCCTAACTAAGGGAGATTCAAGTGCTTGAAACAGTGATGGTCCCATTAGATGGCTCTAGCGCCGCAGAAATAGTATTTCCGTTTATTGAGGAGATCTCGTCCAAGTTTAGTTCTCGGATTAGTCTCGTCACCGTTGCGGACTCTGGCCGTGCCCGTTTGGATCAACTTTATCGCTCTTACCTCGAGCGAGTCAAGGAACGAGTACAGGGCCAGCTCAATGACCGCGCAGTTAAGGATACAACTAAGATATTGATCGAGGTGCTTTTCGGTGATCCAACTGATCAGATATTGCACTACGCTGACATGACAGACGCCAGCCTTATAGTCATCGCAAGCCAGGGTTCCTCTGGGCGTGGTGACCCGCTTTTAGGCGGCACTGTTGCAAAAGTGCTCCGGACTTCGAAAAGGCCCGTGCTGCTAATTAGGACGCCTGTCAGCAAGGCCGCTGCTCATCAGAAGACACTATTCGAAAGAATTCTGGTGCCACTTGACGGCTCCAGGGAGGGAGAGGCCGCAATTCCCTTTACGGAAGGGCTTGCCCGAATGTTTGGTAGTGAGTTAGTCTTGTTCCATGTAATGGATTCTGTAGCAATCTCGACAGGTTATGGATTCGATTCGAGCTGCTGTATACCTCAGGAGTTTTACGATAGTCTCCGGGATTCAGCTATGGCTTATCTTGATCGCACGAAACAGCAATTGATTCAGAAGGGTTTAAAGGTAACCAGCGAGATAAAAGATGGCTCACCGGCAGACCTCATCATCGGCTATGCAAAATCGAAGGCTATCCAGGTTATAGCCATGTCGACGCACGGACGATCGGGCATAGGACGATGGGTTTTTGGTAGTGTCACAGACAAGGTCTTGCATTCTGGCGATGCAGCCGTATTGATGGTCCGAACAGTCAAGAAATGACCATCAGGTCATAGAACTGGCCGGGCGTTAGCTTATTAGCCCTAGCTTTGCCACCCTTCAATCCTCCCAACCTACCCAGGGCAACGGCATGAGGGTTCTTGCCGTCAACTAAGACTCCTTGGATTATTTCTTGATGAATATTTACCTGGTGGAGCTAAGTGTCTCTCGCAGAATTTCGGATTTGTAGCAGTGGTTTTTAATATGTTATTTGCGTGGTTTCAGGGAAGCATCTTTTGACCGAAGGCACATTCTGCCATTCTTTATTTCAATCTAACACTGGTCACCATTGGACGAACATCGGGATGTCTACGTGGGCATATAGCTATAAAATAACCCTAAAATAGCAACTATGAACCTCTGCTGATGCAATTACCTCTAATGTCGAGGAGAATGGTCACCATCTCGTGATAGTGTTTGCTGTCCAACTCAATGGCCGGTTTTCAGTTGTCCCTACCTGGCGTATTTGGGGTACACGCTAACATGCCCCGCTTTTAGCTGCAGCAACTCATATGTCTATTGGGCGAATCCGCTTGTCTGTACGAGCATCTTGTCCTTTCCGGTCGACAGTGTCACGACTGCTACGTTTGATTCGGGACCATTATCGTGAGCAATGGTGAAATCAAAATGGAAATATTGGCTCCATTCGCCTCCAATTTGGCTGAACTGGGGACTTTGGATACCGAAATTTACAGTTTCCTGGTCACCGGGATTTAAATCATTGAGGCTAACATCTTCATCGTCAGCATTTGGGGCCACAAATGGTTGGTCCATCACCTGTGTAATGAAGTAACCTCCGGGATCGGCCCTGCAATAAAGATGAATGTTCCGAGCTGCCACGTCACCATGATTACTTACTGCAATCTCCACATTAAGGACTTGACCATAGCTGATTTGATCGGCAGCGAGGATTACGACTTGGATAATAGGTCCCTTTGGGACCCCATTGTCTTGTTGTCCCATCCTGACACTCGGCGGATTGCTTATCTTCGGTAAAGTACTGTTTTCTGCGTTGACAGATGACTTATTGTCCGATGGTGCTATAGACTGTACCGTACTCGGCGAATTGCCTATTTTCTGTAGAGTACTGTTTTCTACGATGACGGACGACTTATTATCCGACGGCGCTATGGACTGTCCTGTCGTCTGACGACAAGCACTCGTGACAAGCAAAAGAAGAAGACATATCAAGCCAAAGACTCTGTGACTTTCAGATGTCATCATCAACCTGCCGATAATTGATTACTGATATATAAATTGGATAACAATTTTTATTGGTGATTACATAAAGGACAATTTGGATCCGGAGCGGCTGGTTTTCCCCAGTCAGGTTGGATACCCTTTAGATAGGAATCACTAGCCTCGTTATAATTGTAAGCATTAGTACCAGGAGAAGACGACGAAGGAATCTGGGCAGGGGCAGGAGTACTAGCCGCAGGCAACGGAGTTGAAGCATTATCGGGGGCTGAAGATGAAATAGTGGTATTTGAGGGGGTCGGAACATTAAGTTGCTGAGTCTTAGAAGCCGGAATCGTGCTCGTTGATGAAGTGGATACTTGCTGAATGGTAGGCTGAGCATTAGAAACTGAATTCGTGGTCGTTGGGGAAGTGGGTGGCGACTGTGTGACTGACAGACTCGAAGCAAACCTTGCTGAATTTGACGCACCTGCTATTAAGCCTAAGGTGATTATCACCAGCACTCCGCCACCAAGCACAATAGCAGGCCATTTGCCTTTCTTCTTTGGCCCTCTGGTCTCCTCGAAATCAGTGCTATTTGTTCCATATTGTTTGTTTCTGGCAAACGTGCCTTGTGGCTGGTTCTCTGCCGGCCAGGGGAGAACCATGCGGCAGTTCGGGCAGTTCATGAAGGTATTGTCAACCGGAGCACTGCAATTAGGACAGTTGTAGTTAAACTGCTGGTTGCAGTGTCTGCACCACTTGACCCCGATAACATTTTGAGTACCACACCTGAAACACCCGAAAAGACCACTACTCATATTTTGGCTGTCACTGGGGTAACTATACCTGGTTTCTGTTTGTTGTCGATTCGGCCAATGCAAAACTAAGTGGCAATGGGGACAATTGATAAATGTGCTATTGACGCGAGTCCCACATTTAGGACATGTGTACGGTAATAGCTGGCCACACCCTACACAATGGCTTTCTCCTATAAAGTTTTGAGCACCACACCTATAGCAACGAAAGGTATCTTGCATTTCTTCTGTTACCTTTGAACTCATCTATTTTATTACCTCTATTATACGAAAACAAGATGAACAGAAGATGAAAGGATGTGCAATCTGAAGCTTCAAACCGGGCAATACCTCGCAAACTGGCCCTGCCGATCTGGCAAATAATTGATCACATAGCATTGACTGCATTGACCGTTCAGAGTAATATTTCCCGCGCAACCGCATATTGGGTTCAGCTTCCTTGTAAAACATCATTCACGCGGAAGGAGGTTGTCTTGGAAAACCAGAAAGATATGGGCAATAATTCAGCAAATGAGGCTGCTCCAAAGAAAAGGAAGAAAGGTGGTAAAGGCGCCCTTGCGTTAGTAATTATTATTTTAGCCATAATCGTGTTGCTCGCAGGTGGAGGTTTCGCCTATTTTAGCTATATCAACAATGCGCCCCTGCCGCAAATTGATGGTCAGCTTGAGGCACATGGCCTGCAGGCCAAGGTGGAGGTTATTCGCGATTCGTACGGCGTACCTCACATCTACGGACAAAACCTCCATGATGTTATTTTTGCCCAGGGCTACCTGCAGGCGCAGGACCGATGGTGGCAGATGGAATTCTTCCGTCACACGTGCGCTGGAAGGATCGAAGAGCTCACGGGTAAAAAAGCCAGCCTTGTTTCGGCGGACATTTACCTCCGTACTATGGGCTGGTATACCGTAGCCGAAAAGGAATACAACAGCTACACGCCGGCCCAGCGCGCAATACTGGACTCTTTCGCGGAAGGTGTTAATGCCTATATTTCCAACAGGAGCCCGCAGGAGCTTTCGGTGAACTACAGCATCCTGGGGCTGACCGGCGTGAAATTCAAAGTGGAACCATGGAAACCGGTAGATACACTGGCATTTGCCAAACTCATGTCCTGGGACCTGGGGTACAGCAATGATGAAGAGATCCAGCGTACAAAACTGTATGACCTGCTGGGTTCACAGATGGCAAACGAGTGGGAGACGCCGCCTTACGGCTACGGCAATAAACCCACCATACTGCAATCGGAAGATGTTAAAGCCATGGATACAACCGGCGGTACTGCAGGAAATATAGCTGCTACTGAAAATCAATCTACCGTAACTCCTGTAACCCTGAAGGGCTACGATGATGCGAAACCGGATTTGACCTGGCTGATGGGAGATCCGGCCGGCATCGGCAGCAACAACTGGGTGGCGGCAGGCACCATGACGCAGAGCGGAAAGCCCCTGCTGGCCAATGACCCGCATCTGGGTATCCAGATGCCTTCTATCTGGTATGAGATCGACATGCACGCCGTCGACGATGGCACCGGGCAACCCTGGGACGTGGCCGGGTTCGCCTTTGCGCCGGCGCCCGGCGTTATCATCGGCCACAACAATGATATCGCCTGGGGCGTTACCAACGTTTACCCGGATGTGCACGACCATTACCAGATCAAGATTAACCCCGACAACCCGCTGCAATACGAATGGAACGGGGGCTGGCAAAACATCACTGTCCGGGAAGAGACTATCGCCTTCGGCAACGGAGCAACGCCCATAACAATCGAGGTCAGGGAGACCAATTCCGGCCCGATAATCAACGACAATAAGTTCGACAGCAAGACAGGCCAGCTCTCGGGCTTCAATAATAAAGATCCCCTGGCACTTCACTGGACGGCCTTGGAGCCCGGCACACTAATGCTGGCTGTCCAAGGCCTCGACAAAGCCAGGAACTGGGAGGATTTCCGTAACGCCCTCAAATATTGGGACACCCCGTCACAGAACGTTATCTATGCCGACAGGCAGGGCAACATCGGCTACCAGATGCCGGGCAAAATACCCATACGCGCTAAGAACGATAATGGGCTCTTGCCCATGCCCGGCTGGACCAGCGACTACCAGTGGAAAGGCTTCATCCCTTTCGACCTGTTGCCCCGCATTTACAACCCTGCACGCGGCTATATAGTCACAGCCAACCAGGCGCCCGTCCCGCCGGAATACTATGATATCCTGCAGAAGCAATTGGGCCCCGGTTTCAACTACAGCCTCGGATATGAATGGAATTACGGATATCGTGCCCAGAGGATAAACCAGTTAATTACGGGGCTTGCTCCTAATACCATCCAGAGCTTCCAGAAAATCCAGGGCGACAACAAGCTATTGAGTGTGGGCGAGATATTGCCCTACCTGGCAAACATAAAGTTCAATGATCCAAAACTCACCAGCGCTGTCGATTGGCTGGCTAACTGGGATTCCAGCTTCAATGAAGACAGCCCCCAGGCGGCCCTCTATGCCGAGTTCTGGATGAAGCTGGTAAATAATACCTTCCAGAACAAGCTCGGGGACGTAATCAAAGCCAAAGGAGATAACAGGGACATGTGGGCCATGTACCTGCTGCTCCAGAAGCCCGACGATAAATGGTGGGATGACCCCGCAACCAAAGACAAGATCGAAACCCGTGATGATATACTGGCCATATCATTTAAAGAAGGCTATGATGCCACGGTTGCCGCACTAGGATCAGACCGCAGCCTGTGGAAATGGGGCAATCTGCACACCGCCACTTTTGTCAGCAACCCTCTGGGTGCCAGCGGGATAGGCCCGATTGAGTCGCTGGTAAACAGGGGGCCTTTCCCGGTGGGCGGGACAACGGACGCTCCGAATGCCTGCCGCTGGACCGTGGACACAGGCAATTTCCAGGTAAGTAGTTGTCCATCGATGCGAATGATAATCGATATGAGCGATATCTCGAAGAGTGTTTGCATGAACCTGACTGGCCAGAGCGGAAACCCGGGCAGCCAGTGGTACGGGAACCTGATCCAATCATGGCTCAACATTCAATACCACCCCATGCTCTGGACGCGGCAGCAGGTGGATGCAGCGGCAGCGCACCGACTCATCATGCAACCCTGATCATTAAAGACCAGGCAAAGCGGACTTATAATTAACCGTGGAGCTAGAATATGAAAAAAACTGTAATAATCCTTAGTTTCGCCGGACTGTACCTGGCCTGACTCCACGAGTGTCTAGAGAGCCATCACCATTCGGTCATAGTGTGCGCTATATTCGGCATCGGTGATGTCTGCAAGGCCGTTGCTAAAGTCCTCTCCAGCCCTGAACCAATCGAACTGGGCCTCCTCCCGAAAGTATGTCTAAAGTTAGTGGTACCAAGGGATAGTTACCATTAGCCCATATTACGACCGATACTTTTATCAGGAGTATCTGAGGGTCATCATTATAAGGTGGATGCAGTTCAAAAAAGCCCAGTAAGACAACGTACCTATGCACCATGCCCGCTTGGCTTCCAATGGGAGCTCGTACGTGAATTCCACAGATTTTCCCATGTGGGAAGGCAGGCATCGGAGCCGCCATCTCCCATTAAGCTGATCATCTTGGCGAGCTAAATCATTTTCAGATAGGAGTTCCTACGTAACGGGAAACAGATTTCCCAGGTGGGAAAGCATGCATCGGAGCCGCCATCTGCCATAAGGTGGTCATCTTGCCCTAGCCAAATCATTTACAGATAGGAGTTCCTACGTAACGGGAAACAGATTTCCCAGGTGGGAAGGCAGCCTGCATTTTACCAGCTAGATCTTGTTCCATTCTACGGTTACAGAAGAGGCATTTTGCTCTGCTTGGGAAATAGGCGCACCATCGTTAATAATGGCGTGAAGCAGAAGATGAAAGGGAACCCGCGAAGGAAGATCAGCATCTTCCTCCAATACGAATTCTGCTACGGAAACATGTCACAACTAGATCTCTGACCGATTCTCCGATTGTTCCTCCGGTTGCTCCTCCGTCCTCATCAAAGCCGATTTGGAACGGATATAAACCGAGAGGAAGTCTCCCAGCGCCCTAGAGAGATTGGAACGACTCCTCCGGCCGATCTTCTTACCGGATTCTCTCGGCATACCCACCTCCTGGCAAATTTGAGGATTAATAAAGCCGGACACTGCGCCGCCTTGCTGGTCATATTGCTGGTTCTTCCGGTTCTTCCTCCGATCCTTCTTCCGGTTCTTCCTCCGATCCTTCTTCCGATCCTTCCTCCGATCCTTCTTCCAATCAGAGGAACAATGGGCATAAAACAGGAGAAGTCGGTTCTCCGAGCGGCCAGGGGGATTAGGGAAAATCAGCTTCTGTTAAACCAGGGCAGGAGTGATAGTCCACTGCTACGCCCTCTGCTTCGGATAGATTCTTCGGCTATTATTAAATGCCCTTTACCGTAGCTGGATTTCTTCCTGCGGGCTTGGAGAAATACCTGCAGGAGACTTGTGCCAGTCCTCCTCCGCGGTCTACCTTAGTGAACTAAGTAATGGCAGTGCATCAGGCGCCGGTAGCTTCTCATACGGGAGGTCGTGTCTGAGGAAGCGGTACAGCAGGCGCCGTTAGGTTTTCATAAGCGTATCCAATAATTGGGCAAATTGTGTACATTACACCATCTTGCCCAAGTTTGCCCACAGTGAATTTGCCGTCGAAATTCTTGGCGTCTTAGAAGGGAGAGCGATGGCTTACCGTCATAGCCAGCCTGGAAAATCCAACTCTTAGTTCCATGCAACGACATGACGGCCGTCGTGACCCAACCGGCGCTTAGTCCAGCTTCAGTATCTATTTTATAAATAAATGGTAAAAAGGCGGGAAGAACGCTATAACCATGACCCAGGCACTCACCATCAATACCCAAAACGCTGCGGTGAGAGACCAGCCTTTCTTTATCCTTAGAGTAGCCAGCCATATTAACAGCGATGCAATTATGATAGCTATCAGGCTCAAGATCATCACTCCGCTATATTGACCCACGCTTGGCACGTACATGATCGATTGTTTAAAACTGGCATTAGCCGCCTGCGCCAGGTCGAGTATCCACATTACTGTGAGTCCCGCGGCAGAACCATACATAATGGCGATGAGAGAATTATAATTGCCGGCCGCTTTCGCCTGTTCGCTGCTTTTTGTACTCAATAACCAGAACAAACCACCTATCACGATGACGGTTAAGACAGCAATCCCGATGACAATATTACCTCCGGCTTGAAATAGATTATCCCCAACCGCGAATTTTTCCAGCGGGGCAATTTTGGCAATCAGGACGGCCAGGGTGGATGTTATGAAAACCAGGACTGCTGATGTTATTGCTGCTATCAGTATCAAATTGAGAACGGCTTTATTCTTGTGCAGGGCTGGTCCCAATCGCAGTGCAATAAAAAAAGCAACTGCCAGTAAAAGCCATGGAGCAATGCCGCACAAATATTCCTTATATTCGAAAGCGATACTTTGCAGCCAACTTGTCTGCGGACTACCCAAAATGAATTCGCGGGCGCCCCCGGCGGTCCGGTAGGCAACATAGGCCACAATTCCAGCAGTACTGACAGCGCCCACAAATAAGCTTTGTATTCCCAGTATGTATAACAGCGGCTTATGAAGATTCTCCGGGCCATATTTACTGTAAACCGGGATGATTACAAAAAGCGCTCCAAATCCAAGGATGCATAGTGTCGCCAGTAATCCGTGTAAATTTGATACCTGTTCTGCTAGAGGCAAACTAAGTAGTTTTTGGAAGAATTCCATCCGGTACCTCCCACTTCAACCGAAAGCTGAATTAAGTTGTTATTTTGTATATTTTATTATTAATCATATAAAAATAAAAGTGCCAGGTAAATTTGTAGGTGTGGCATAATTTAAAGGAAGAACTATGGAAATCAAGATCAAACGGGTTTATGAGCAGCGGGAGGCGCAGGATGGGACACGTATCCTGGTAGACAGGCTGTGGCCGAGAGGTTTAAGCAAAGAGAAGGCAAAGATAGATTTCTGGATGGAAAACATGGCTCCCAGCAACGAGCTCAGGAAATGGTATGGCCACGAACCCGGAAAAAGGGAGGAGTTCAAGAAGAGATACTTCGCCGAGCTGGGCGTACAGGTAAATGCAGTAAAGAAACTTGCGTCCATAATTGAAAAAGGCCCGGTTACCTTTCTATACAGCTACTCAAAGGAAGAGAAATTGAATAATGCTCATGCGCTCAAACTTTACATAGAAAAGGGATAATCTAATATAGCTACAAAGAATTTTCATATAAAAATGCCCGTCTGAAAAGACGGGCATTTAATACTCTTGGTAGCGGGGGTGGTATTGCGGTACTGTGCTACTCAGCCTTTTACCTTTGAATTACCTGAATCTATATATGCTAAAGGTGCGCTTGCAGGAGTATGAAATGGTTGAATTAAAATGTCCCGAATGCAGTTGCACTATACCGCCTGATGCCACCAGGTGCCCTAACTGTGGGCACAAGTACGATGATGTCATAGCTAAGGTGCCGATTAAGCACAACGGGAACGGCATCACTGTAAGCTGCGTTGGCTATGCAACAAAGTGCGAGGTGCACGGCAAGATTTATATCAGGGCCAACGTGGCTTCAGCGCCTACCAGGTGCCCGTTTTGCTGATCTGTGATAACTGAAACGGATTAACAAAATAATAACCATCTCGCTTTTTAGTTTGATCGCCCTGCATAATCGTCTGACTACCCAACCGCCTTATCCACCACAATAATTGCACGGGCAGAGGTTCATTGCTATTTTATGGTTATATGGTGGAGCTGAGGCTATTTGAACCACCGACCTTTCAGATACGATCGCACGCCCTCCTACTTGCAAAAGGGGCCTGGTCAAATGGCCGTCTATTCTTGCGCAGGCGTTATCCTAAAGGCAGAGTGAAAAAGAAGTTGGATCCCCGCCCGGCGCGCCTATTCCAGAATAATGATTGCCGTGATCGTCGGGCGGCCGATTTTCTTGCAGGCCCGCCAGCGTTTTTCGCCGTCGATGATACAGAACCATATTTCGACAAGTTCCACAGTGATTGGCTCGAGCAGGCCACGCGCCTGTATATCCTCTGACAGCTCATGGATGATGCTCTCTTCGTAGATCAGCCTGGCGTTGGGCCGGACCTTTTCTATCCTAATCTCCATGGTTTCTTGTATCAATTATCGCCTCCAGTCAGCGAAATATTAGCCGAATTTGTGGCATATCCCAAATCCGCCACGCGGAAAAGTCCAGTCTATATTGAGAAGCGGGCAGGCTATTCGGCATGACCCGCATTCGAGACACCCTTCATAGTGAACAGATATACGGCCTTCTTCCAGCCGGTAGACGTTAGCCGGGCAGAAGTAGAGGCACGGTTGCTCGCCGCATTTTTTCATGCATATGCCCGGATCGGCTATCTTAAGATGGCTTTCCTCGCTGACCCGGTAGCGGTCCAAAAATAATTTGTCCTCAATTTTCATTTCACCGATCTCCAACCTTGCCAGACGAGCTTAAACAACTTCCACACTGACGTCCTGCGCCGGAGCTCTTTCATGATCATTCGCTGTTTGAACTTCTTGGGCAGGCCGTCCACGGTCAGCATCTCCCGTGCGGCGAAGGAGGCCAGCTCTGGCAAGGTTCCGAAAAGCTCCTTGTGCCAGTAGAGGAAACCGTTGAAGCGACGGTATTTCTTCAAGTCGTTCATTACATACGAGTTTGAAAGCTTGTCGCCATATTGTGCAAGGCAGTTTTTAGAAAAGTCCCGCCGTCGGAAGGCCTCGATGATGGTCTGGGCGGCCATCCTGCCGGAAGCCATGGCCAGGTTATTGCCCTCCCTGTGCAGGGAATTGAAGAGCATAGCCGAGTCTCCCGCTATCAGGTAGCCGTCGCCATAAAGACGCGGTATGGCGTGGTAACCACCCTCGGCCAGCCAATGCGATATGTACTCCAGCGCTCTGCCCCCGGCGATTAACGGCGCTACCATAGGGTGTTTTTTAAAGTCCTCAATCAACTCGTAGGGCTTGATCCTGCTATGCACAAAATCCTGCAAGTTGGCGCCGATCGACAGCGACAGAGACCGCTTGTTGGTGTAGATGACCGCTATGCCGTCCATGCCCGCTGTGACCTGACCGATTATTTCAATGGTCACGCCGTCCCCGTTTGATACGTTGAAACGTTTCTCAATGAGGTCGGCGGGTATCTCGATAACTTCCTTGACCGCCAGCGCCACCTGGTCGGGCGCAGGCTCGGAGCGAAAGCCCGTGGAGGCGGCCAGCTTGGAGTTTATCCCGTCCGCCAGCAGTGTAACCTTTGCCTTTACATCGCCATCCTCACGGTCTGTGACGACGCCGGTAACGGCGCTGTTCCCATCTCGCAGCAGCCCGGTGACAACCGTAGATGGCACTATCAGTGCTCCCTTTTTCTGCGCCTGTGCGGCGAACCAACGGTCGAACTTGGCTCTGCCGACTGTAAAGGCATTGTATTTGCGCTCATCAGAGAAGATATCGTCGCGGTAGCCAAGGCTGTAACCGCCTTCTCGAGATAGATACCAGATGCGCGATTCGATGATATTCCTTTCCACCGGGCAGCCGCGTTCCATGTAGTCCGGCAATATCTGTGCAAGGTCGTGGCCGTAGAGCACGCCGCCGGACATGTTCTTGGAGCCGGGGAAGTCGCCCCTCTCCAAGACGATGACCTTCAAGCCGGCCTCGGCCAGTATGCAGGCGGCCGAAACACCGGCCGGGCCTGCGCCAACGATGGCGACGTCGAACTCTTCTTTCAAGGCTTGCTCCCTGCCAAATTTGCAACTTTGTTTTTGAGGCGGCTGATCAGTGCGGGGACGATCTCACGGTAGTCGCCGATCAGCGAGTAGTCAGCGGCCTGCACGATGGGTGCGGCCGGGTCGCTATTGATGGCCACGATTGTCTCCGCCCCCTGTATGCCGGCCATGTGCTGCATAGAGCCCGATACGCCGATGCCTATATATATTTTGGGCGTTACGGTCTTTCCGGTCTGGCCTACCTGGCGTGCGTAGGACATCAAGCCGGCTTCGACAACCGGGCGTGAGCAGGCGATGGTGCCTCCGAGCATATCTGCCAGTTCCTGGAACATCGGCACATGCTCAGCCCTGCAGGCGCCCTTGCCGATCGTTACCAGCACGGGCGACCTGGTGATATCGGCCGCCCCTGCTTCAAGTGCAGTGGCGGTGAATTCGAGTATGTGGGGCAGTCTATCCTGGGGATAGCTGAAATCGATTTTATGAATTTCACCCTTGTGGGTTGGGTCGGGCCGGGGGGCCTTGAAGAGTCTGGGGCGCACCGTACTCATCTGTGGACGGTGGCTTTTGCAGAAAATGGTGGCCATGATGTTACCGCCAAAGGTGGGGCGGGTCATTAGCAGCAGGCGCTCTTGCAAATCAACATCCAGGCCGGTGCAATCTGCGGTCAACCCTGTCTCCAGTAGCGTGGCGACGCACGGCGCCAGGTCCCTGCCCAGAGGCGAGGCCCCGATCAGCAGTATCTCCGGCTTCGACTGCCTGCAAAGTTGCACCAGCGCAGTGCTATAAACGCGGGGAATGTAGCTGCCGAATGCGGGATTATCTATCATATAAACGTCATCGCATCCGTACGAAATAGCCTGTTGGGCCAGAGGTTCTACACCCGCTCCCGCCAGGTAACCGCTCACCCTCACGCCCAGTTTATCTGCCAGTTCCCTGGCCTTTCCGGCCAACTCCCACGAAACATCCGCTGCAGCCCCGTTGTGCGTCTCAATGAAGACCGCGACCCCTTTATAGTCCTCCAGCGGTGCGGGCTTTTGCTGCGGGAAAGTAAGTTTCTTTTTCGAGGGGCGCTTGAAGAGCACGGCGCTGACCGGGCAGACATCACGGCATTTGCCGCAGCCGATACAGGCCTCGGGATTGATCTTGACAGTGTTGCCTTCCATGCTGATGGCGCCTACGGGACAGACACCAATGCAGATCTGGCAGGCGATGCACTTGTCCTGCATGATCTCGGCGACTTCCCTGCCCTTAAGGTTCTTTGGCATTTTCAGGCCTTCACCGATAATATGGCTGCGATACGGCCGGCTTCGTGTACCACAAATTGGTCAACGAATTCATCTACCGCCTTTTCCCCGTCCCTGGAGAAATCGAAGACCGGGCCGCCCTTGCGTACGGGGGGTGTGAATATCTCCTTCACCCAGGTGGGCGACCCTTTCAATCCCGCCCTCTCGGGTTCAACGCCGATATCTGCGGCCTGCCATGTCTTTATCCCTTGCCGCAGCGAACGTATGAACTCGGGCAGGGAGGCGTAGCGCGGAACAGCCAAATCCAGTTCGGCCGTGAGCAGCGCCGGAAGATATCCGGTGACCGTCACGCGTCCGCCCTCGACCTCTCTGATAACAATGATGGTCTTTTCGTCGGGCTTGACCTCGAAGATCTGCGAAACGTATGTGAAATGGTCATAGCCCAATCTGGCGGCTATCCCCGGCCCTGTCTGGGCCGTATCACCATCGATGGCCTGCTTGCCGCAGATGATAAGGTCGACCGGTTCATTAGCGGCAATCTTGCGGATGGCCTGTGAAAGAACGTAGCTGGTGGCCAGCGTGTCGGCCCCGGCGAAAGACCGATCCGAGAGCAACACGGCCTCCTGAGCACCCTGAGCAAGACACTCTCGTAGCGCGGCCTCCGCCTGCGAAGGGCCCATGGATATGACGGTGACTTTGCCGCCGTGCTTACCCACCAGTTGCACTGCTGCTGCGACGGCCACCACATCATAGGGATTGCATATAGATTCGACCCCGGTTCGTACCAGAGTGTTGGTGTCGGGATCGATTTTTACCTGCGCCGTGTCAGGCACCTGTTTAATACAACATATGATATGCAATGGCATTCAGAGTCAGCCGGTCACGTGTGGCGGGGCGTTCCGGGCTTTTTCTTCTTCGACCAGTTTGCGGCACAGCTCCTGGCCGTACAGGTTGCGCGGGAGGCTGTCCCGGAACTCCACGTACCTCGGTATCTTATAGGCGGTCAGTTTCTGACGGCAGAAGGCCTGCAAAGCTGTTGCGTTTGTCTCATACCCTTTGCGCAACACGACCCACGCTTTTACGGCCTCGCCCTGTACAGGATCGGGTATACCACCTACGCAGGCATCCTCTACCATAGGATGCATCTTAAGCACCTCAACAATCTCCTGAGGCCAGACCTGGAAACCGCTGACTTTGATCAATTGCTTCTTACGCGATGTAAGAAACAGGTATCCGTCCTTGTCAAGATGTCCGATATCGCCTGTATGGAGCCAACCGTCTTTTATCATCTCTGTCGTCTCCTCGAGGCTATTCCAGAAACCGGTCATAACCTGCGGGCATTTGACAATGATCTCACCGGTCTCACCATTCGGCAAATCCCTGTTTCCGGTTTCGATATCCACGATCTTGATAACCACGTCAGGAAGCGGCAATCCCACGGACCCTTCCTTTCCAAGCTTACCCAGAGGTTCGATTGTTATAGCGCCGGTAGTTTCGGTCAGACCATAGGCCTGGAAAATCCTGTGTCCGGTGAGCGCTTCGAAGGCTGTCCGGGCACCGGTTGCAAAAGGCGCCGCCCCTGAAAGGCACAGCTTCATGAATTTGAAGTCCATTTTGCCGGATTTAAAATCAGGATGGTTAGCCAGCGCCGTGAATAACGTGGGCACTGCGGGGAAGAATGCCGGCTCCGTCTTCTTGATAGTTTTAATTAAATCTTTGTGATCACGCGGATCGGGAATGAGCACCATGGGGTTATGCCCCATAATGGCCGCAGCCGCAATTGCAGCATTTCCATAGACATGGAACAAAGGCGGGGTTATCATCACCGGGTCTTCCCACTCTGTCAGAATCGGCTTCGTCCAGGCTTTTATTTGTGCGCCTTCGGCAACCATTGCTTTGTGGCTGAGCATAATACCCCTGGCGGTGCCTGTAGTGCCTCCACTCTGCAACAACAGTGCAATATCTTCCGGAAGAGCTTTTACTGCGGGGCGACGTTTGGCTGCATAACCCTTTAACAGATCGTTCATTTTCGCATCGCCACTCTGTGTGGCAATCCTGCTAACTTCCTGACCTGCACGTACAAGTTCGTACGTGATTCTGGCTGATAGCGATGCGTAATCATTAATTGAAACTGTTATCAGCAGGCGTAATCTTGTGTGACGGGATTGGAATGATTTAAACATTCTATACAATGGACTGAAAATCACAGCCACTTCCACGCCGCATTGGTCAAGGCCGCTAACAAGTTCATCCTCCGTGTAAAGAGGGTTCAGGGGAACAGCGATACCGCCTGCTTTCCAGATGCCAAATTGAGCAATTAAATACTGAGGGCAGTTGGGCAAGATGATCGCAACCGTGCTGCCTTTTTTTATCCCGTTAGCCACCAGTGCCGCCGCCATAGAGTCTGAGAGTTTGTCCATCTGGTCATAGGTTATACGTTGTTCTCTGAAGATCAGAAAGGTATAGGCGGGCTTCTGTTTCACTGATTCTGCGAAGAAATCCAGGAGGGTCGCCTGCGGATAAGGCTCCAGAGTACGGGGAACACCTGCGTCATAGCTGTTGTACCATGGATACTCTGCCATCTCGTTACCTCCAACACCCAATCTTCAATTATTATACTAGCAGGGGGATAAAGAAACAAAAGGGAAAAATTCAAGCTCCAAATTCCAAGAATCCGGGCAAATTCTGATTCCCAAAATTACAAATGGTTTAAAATTTAGTCGGGTAACAAAGCTACAGGTACCCATATTTTACGCTTACGATTTTCTGATGGCAAAAAGCGGATACCAAACACTAAGCAAGTGAACAATTCGTCATGTTGTGTCCTCATCCTCACTGTTTTCATAAGAGATCTCTCAAATTGGTGTTTTGCGAGAACAGGCTAAATAGGAAATGTCGGAAGATATTATTATTCGCAAATGAGGTAGCAAAGAAACATTTCGATGGGAAAAGTTGGCAGGCCGAGTGTCTGAGAGAGTACGAAATCGAACTGCGGATGGTACAATTGCCATATGACTTACAACGGAATATTGAGAGTGCCCAGAGACGTCAGCGTAGATGACGGATTGATTGGTGGCTGTGAATTAAACAAAAGGGCGAAATGTGTAGTCCATTGCTTCTGACATACCGGAGAAATTCTGAAATACCTGATACTGTTGACATACTTTGTGAAAATACTATAATTCGGCTTGAAGCGAATATGCATATTGAAGAATAAATAGATAATCCCGGAGAAATAATCAAATACGGAGGTAGAAACGTGGGTAGTAAAGGAAGAAAAAATGTAAAAAAACCCAAGAAGCAATTATTAAAAAAGAAAGCACCGGAGGTGGAGCAAAAGAAGAAATAAAAGTACCCAAGACAGGATTTAACTTAAATTGCGCTGGTAACTAGGCGTGACAATTGTTCGTATGCTCAGCCGGTCACATTAGTCCAGAATGTTCCATAAAGTTGTTTTCATGTCATGCTGGTTGACCTTTAGCTGCTCATTCATTAGCCCGTTTCACTATTTCCTCAATACATCCTGGGACACAGATCAATTTCTCCTTTTTTGCTTTTGAAAGCTTTTTGACCATATTTTCTACCTTCAAAGCTAGGCTCCTGCTTCCCAACTTCTTCTGGAATAATAATGTCAGGGGCCCCCTACCTTTTAGGTACTTCGATCCTGCATTACCACCTTCCCGATGTTTCGCAAGCCGGCGATCAATGTCGGTGGAAATTCCCGTATACAGTGTCCCATCTTTACATCTTACTACGTACAAATACCAATCACACATTATCATAACCTATAACCAAATGAAATATTGTTGAATTTTACCCGAAACGCGAACTAAATGTCTGGACAGTTTTGGCAAAAAGTATACATAGGACACAGAAGCCTGTTTTGTGTGATCGATCAACAACGTGGCGCGATCGCAACCGTGTGCGTCCACGATGGTTAATAGCGTCGACAACGCTCGACACTCTCGTCCACGCTTACACTCTCGTCCACGGTCACAGTCTCATCCACGGTCACAGTCTCGTCCAGGCTCAACACTCTCGTCAGGCCGTCACAGCTTTAACCAGTGGGAAACCATCAAGGATGACCACCGTACCGTCACCGTTAACAGTCTCGTTAACGGTGACGGTACGGTGGTGGTGATAAATGGTGCAGGTTCTTCACAGGCGCACAGTTGGATAGCTGTGTTTTTCGCAGTTGTGGGAGGCCCGCAAGTGAACAAACCGCTATTTTGTGTAACAAGAACGCTTTATAAGGATTAATCCTCCGAGTCATCACTAGGGCATGGAAAAGAAGCAGGTTTGCATAGGCACATGTTCACTGGTAGCATACAGATATGAGATTGCACGCCTTCGATGTCGTTGATCCTGTTCCTGAACTGAACGATCCTCATGCCTTGGCTGTTATTCGGCCCTGGATCGACGTAGGCAGCGTCGGAAGCTTGCTATTGTCCTGCCTAGAGGCACATCTCGGCTCCATAGAACTGGCCAAACTGGCGCGGCCAGGGAATTTCTTTGACTTCACCCGCTATCGTCCAACAATGACTAGGCAGGAGAATAGCAGCGAGGTTAAAGTTCCAAACACTATCGCCAGCTACGGCAGACAATCGGGAGGCCACGACTTCCTGTTCCTACGGCTCCTTGAGCCCCATTCAATGGCGGAGGAGTACATTGACTCTGTGATCGAACTCTTCAAGGCATTGGGTGCTAGGAGATATTGTCTTGTCGGTTCGATGTATGACATGGTGCCTCATACCAGGCCATTCCTGGTGACAGGTGGCGCAAGCAATCTGGGGCTCCAAAATGGGCTGGATGTAGCTAATGTAAAGTACAGCGACTATCAGGGACCTACTACGATCCTATCGGTTATAGGACAGAGAGCGATTCAGTTGGGCATTGAAACTTGCAGCATGATAGTACACCTTCCCAATTACCTCGTGATGGAAGAGGACTACAGGGGTGAGAAACGGCTGATGGAGGTAATCTCGTCGCTTTACAATAGCTTCTCTATGTCTCAGGAAGATATGGAAAGGGCGGATGCGCAGGAACAGGAAGTCAGGAGGTTAGCAGAACAGATCATACACCAGGAACCAAGGCTGGGACTTATTCTCAAACAGCTGGAAGCAAACTACGACTCGCTAAGCAAGGAAGAGAGCGAGGAAACTCCACTGTCGCCCGAGGTCGAAACATTCCTTCGGGGCCTGGATAAGCGATTCCGACAAGATTAACCGAGATGCCCTCACATCAATCTACTTTGCCCTAGACGGTTAATTTAGCAGTCCAGCTATGAGGGCCTGGATGTGGCCGATACTAGCCGTGTTGCCCAGAAGAGGAATCGTATCTGACACAGCCTGAGAGACATTTTTCGTCAGATTGTTGACTTTCTGTCGCTGGCCAATGCTATAATCCAAGGTAAACATGGAAAATGACCTGGAAAATCTGCGTAACCGGGTTGTTAGCTTCTGCAACGAACGGGGCTATTCTCTGGCACCAGAAGCGGAAAGAATTCTGCGCGATATTATTCGCATGAAAGAGACGACCGGCGACTACTATTGCCCATGCCGCAAACGACGACGCCCGGATACAGTCTGTATCTGCAAGCCAGTACGCAACGGCTTAGTGGATGTGATGGGATCTTGTTTTTGTAACTTGATAGTAGCCCAAAAGTCATAAAGGAGGTGGGCCATGTCAACAGCGACTGTGATTACGGCTCAGCGTTACTCCCAGGGTTTTACTTACGAAGTTTACCTTAACCAATTAAGTGATACACGACAGCGGTTTGCCGAACATGAGGCAGCTTTCCTACTTGCGTCGACTGATGCCCAGTTTTTCAAAGATACACTACGGCGTTTCGGTAATATCAACGTGGTGGCAATTGTTGAGGACTGGTGCCCGGACGTCCACCGAGGCCTGCCGATCATGGCTGCGATTGCCCAAGCAAGCGGCATGCATATGCGTGTTTTTCCACGGGAAAAGAACCTCGACATCATGAATCTCTATCTAAACCAGGGAAAGTTTATGTCTATCCCGGTGTTTGCCTTCTTTGATCAGAATTTGAATCCGCTCTGCCACTGGATTGAGCGCCCCAAGATGGCCACGCGCTTTATGGAGCAGATAGCATCCGAGCTAGCCAAGGAAAAACTGGGCGTGGAGGAACTGCGACAGGAGATGCGCAAACGAAGTCAGCCAATGGCTGACAGCTGGCGGCAGGAGACCGTCAAGGAATTGAGAGAACTCTTCACTAAGATACAACCGGCCGTAAAGTAGGTCGAAGTCGGACTGATAGCATTCGTTCGTCCCGTCCCTTGATGCCCTCAGATACATCGTTTCGAGTCACATAAAGAACTAGCCAGATTGTGATCCGTCACACAAAACATCGTATTGTTACTTCAACAAGTAGTCGTATGGGTAAAAGCTTTCTGCGGGATTCAAAAGACTAATAGAAAGGCGTCCCGCACCGTGGTGCGGGACGGATATCAACTTCAACCTGCGATTACGGCCAGGGAAGTGCCTTGGGGTTTAGGTTTAACTCCTTCATTCCTGCATCTTTAAGAGCGGTAAGCGACTGCTTGAGCTGCCTGCGCTGCTCCTCCGTGAGCTTGGACAGGACATGATTGACTCCCTCTTTCTTCATGGCCTGTTTGAGCGCGGTCTCCCCCTTGGAAGTCAGGGTGACCCTGATGAGATTCTTCCTTTCCATGTTCTTGGCCCTTTTTAGAAGGCCCTGTTTTTCCATCCTCAGAAGTATGCCCGATATGGAGTGAGGTTCTCTAAGAATCATCCTTGAAATCTTGGCCGGTATAACGTCTTTGCCCATAGCATCGACCAGGAATAATATATCTGCAGAGGTGGCTGAAAGGTTCTGGGGCAGCAGTTCCCTTTCCCTGACTTTGACAAAAATATCTGCTACCTGAAGTAGCGAGGTTACAAGCGTATAGTCTTTGTCCGCTTTAATTTGCTGTGCCATTTCTATCCTCCGGGGTAATTTTATTCTGTTAAATTACCAATATACACAGCCGATATTTCGTCAAATTACCGGCCTCGAATCTTGTTGGTCGTTTATGTGTAACTAATTAAATTATGACAGGAAAAGTAAGAATGTCAAAATGACAGTCCCTAAAACCCATGCGCATGTGGTTATCAGTTGCCGGACACTCCACATAGTCAGGAAACTGGGCTGAGATTTGACTCAGTCCGGCGGCACAGGAGGTTCCGGGCGCCGGCCATCCGCAAACCGCTTTAGTCCGTCCATCATCTCACTGTCTTTCAAGCTCGATCTGTGGAGCTCTTTTTCCAGTTTTATTCCCTCAGCCAGCCCTATAGATAACCCTTCATACGCTGCGAGGCGGTCATTCACGAGGCTGGTAAATGGGTAGTTAGTAAGTATCTTCGCAAGTTCCAAGGCCCTGGACAGGGCTTTCCCTTCGGGTACTATCTCTTGTACCAGTGCCATCCTGAGCGCCTGCTCCGCGTTTATCATCACGCCGGTCTCTATCAGGTAGAGAGCATTTCCGAGGCCTACGATCCTGGGCAACCGCTGCGTCCCGCCATCGATCAGAGGCACACCCCAGCGCCGGTTCACAACTCCGAACCTGGCGTTTGCCGCTGCTATGCGGAAATCGCACCAGCAGGCAAGCTCCAGACCACCTGCCAGGCAATAACCGTTTACAGCAGCTATGGTTGGCTTCCGCACATCAGTAATCCGGCTGAAACCCATTGGCCCTGACTCTTCCGACCCCACTCTGGCAGTCAGTCCTTCCACTGCCTTTAAATCAGCTCCTGTACAAAAAGAAACATCTCCGGCGCCGGTCAAAACCATTGCTCTCAGCGTATCATCATGCTTAAACTCTGTTACGGCTTCTTCCAGCATTGCTGCGATCTCAGCATCAACTGCATTAAGCGACTCGGGCCGGTTTATTTGCACGACGTAGACCATATCTTCGCGTTTAGTCTCAACCTTCGCCATAATGCGTACTCCTTATTAAATTACCGGTCCACCGGTCAATCAGCTTACGTTCATAGCCTGAAATCGCACGTTGGGTCTTTTCTTGACCCGATCATCAGTCCTTTTGCTATATACCTCCCCACGCACATGGTAGAACATGGAGTCACAAGGGTCCAGTTTAATCGCCGTACTACAGTCCGATATAGCTTGGTCGTAATTGCCCCTACGCAGAGGGTCAAGATCTGGGGATAGTCATTACTCTCCACTGCTTTTGCCCCGCGTCCCATGTTAACTGATGGAAATTAACATCGTCTTCAATCGTAAATGTTGAGCTATGTCTCATATCTCCATCATTAAGCAGAAAAGGTAATTCCGGAGAATCCTGATATAGCGGCAAATGAGTATGGCCGAGAACGATCCCCTTACATTCCGGGTGTTCCTTCTGTATTTTATTTTGAATGGTTAGCAAAGCTCTCGAATGGACCAGATATACCAGCATAATGTAGCTTTCAGTTATAAAACTACCTTTTAGATTTCCTGGCGTTTGTCTTCCCCACAAATGATTCCAGAGCCACATAAACTGTCTCGGAAGGTCTGTAACAGACGGGTCATATTCGTGCCCATGACAATACCAGATGTCTTTCTCCATAAACGGTTTTATAATGGTTATCGGGCTAATTGGATTGCCAAGGCTGGGATTATCACGGTATTTTTTCAGTTCACGATCATGATTGCCAGGTATGAGTTTGGTTGGAATCTCCCCCGCAAGATCACGAAATTTCTGGGTCATGGGATGACTGATACAATGAGCGAAGCCATCTTCGTACATATGAAACCAATCTCCTAGTCCCCAAATCTCATCGCCAGGCTCAGCGTTCTTTCGAATATAAACTATCGCCTGATCCATGACATCATATTGAGCATATTTATGTCCGATATGCAGGTCTGATAAAATAAATTTCTTCACAGAAACCCCCTTACTGCACATTAAAATTTAGAGGATCAGCCTCAGATATTATGATGTCTTATTATTATGGTAATCTCACTCATTGTATCAGTCATCCCATGACCCAGAAATTTCGGTAGTGTATCATTTTGAAAATTGCACTATTGGGTTCTACCATAATGTTGCAATTGCTCAATCCAATCCAAATGATATATTGCCTGGGGTCTAAACTCTTTGATATCTTCATAAGCCTCTTCATATGATTTGTCATATTTCTTACTAACATAAATCATGGCTACAAAAGGAGTCCGATCTATGCCCCAAATACAATGAATGAGAATTTTCGCCTTCATATCAGATAAGGCTACAAGAAGGTCACCCGCCCTTAATATTTTTTCTGGTATTGGTTCAAACTCAAAGGGGCTGTTCCCTTTTCTGCAGAATAATGTTCTAGCATCGAGAACTAAATCAATGCTTTTCTCTTGCAATTCAGCGATTTTTTCTGAGTCTAACCAATCACCAATAGCAATAAAATTATCAACCCAATCCATCTACGTTGCCTCCTTTTATCTACAAGAGAAAGTCCACAATAGAGAGTTGCTACAAAACCTATTATAATTATACAGAATGTGACCCGCCCCCAGTAACGCTACCACTTGTTACTTCGTTGTGCCGGTTAAAATGGCCTCCGGGGCCGGTGGTTGGTAATTCCTGGCACTGTGAGGTCGGATCTGATTATATTCTTTCCGCCACTGATTAATCAACACCTCGATTTGTCGGTGAGGATGACTGCGTGGTAGTAACTTTGTTTACGTTCAAAAGGCGCTTTTTATCAAAACCCATTTTTCAGCTTCGCTGCAAACTCACCATTGGACGAACATAGGGATGTCTACATGGTCATGGAGCCATTACAATCCGGTGATAGTGTGTGCCAACATTCAGTGGATAGTAGAGTGAATGATATAATTAAATTATGGAAACAGAAAGACCAAGTAATTTACATGATTCACTCCACCTCTTCACATATAAGGAAAACTGGACTAGTCGAGACGGGAGAACTGTAACATTAAGATCAATTACATCAAAAGATAAGGGAATAGAGAAAGAGCTTATTGACGAACTATCAATTCAATCATCTTACTACAGATTCTTCTACGTGATTAAAGAGGCTACGGAGGAATTCGTCAACCAACTTTGCGATATTGATTATAACAAGCAGATTGCTATCATAGCTGAATACAATTCATATGGTAAGAAACGAAACGTCGGTGTTGTTAGGCTTCTTATTGACCCCAGTCTACAAACCGGCGAATTTGCCATATTGGTAGCTGATAACTTCCAGAACAATGGTTTAGGCACGGAATTCATGGAGATATTGATTGATCTCGGGCGTGAAAGGGGATTGAAAAGTATGTACGCTACAGTGCTGGCAGACAATAACAGAATGCTGACTCTGGCAAAGAAGTTCGGTTTTGATATAGGTGAAAATTCGTACGGTGAAATCAAAATTGCCCGGCAACTTTAGCTCGAGAAATAGGCCTGTTCTCTATCAGAGCTGCTCCTTAATTTTATTATCTATGCAAATGTCCCAATGAGCGTGGGTGGAGTTACCCGGAATGCAGCATTGGCGGTATAGTTCCTATTTGGGCGGGGCCTGCATCATTTCCTTAACGATCCGCCTTATCTCACGTTTGAGTATTTTGCCCAGGCCTGTCTTGGGGAGGGCTTCCATAAAGAATATCCGTTTGGGTGCAACAAATTCGTGCAAATGCTCCCTGAGGTATTTCAGCAATTCTGCTTCAGTTACCGCCTGTCCTGGCTTCAAGACGACCGCAGCGCCGACCTCCTCAGAATATGTTTTATCCGGTATGGCGATAACGGCGCACTCCATCACCGCCGGGTGCTTGTACAGCCAGCCCTCGGCCACGCCTGGGTCAATATTCTCCCCACCCTTAATAATAAGGTCCTTTTTCCTGCCCGTGATGTACAATTCGCCGAATTCATCCAATTTGCCGAGATCGCCTGTATGCAACCAGCCGTTCTTAATTGCTTCCGCTGTTTCCTTCGGTTTATTTAAATAACCTTTCGTGACTATCGGCCCGCAGCAGATTATCTCGCCCTCAGTTCCCCGCGGCACTTCATTATCCTTATCGTCGACTATTTTCAGTGCCAGCCCCGGCATGGGGAATCCTACACTTCCGGGTTTGCGGGGCCAGTCTATGCGCTGCCGGGCAATTGAACCGCCGACCTCAGTGCAGCCGTAACCCTGCGTGACTTCAGTGTGGAAAATGGTTTCGGCCTGCTTGATGGTATCCAGGGCAAGAGGCCCACCGGAACTAATCAGGAGATCCAGGAACGACAGGTCATCTTTCTGAGGATCCGCAACCAGCATCATAAATATAAGCATGGTTGGAACAACCGGGATAACTTTCACATTGTATTTCTTGAGAGTATCCAGTACCTTTCTTGGGTCGAAAGGCGGCATCAATATGTTCACGAATCCGGAAAAATAGCCTTCCAGGCAGCTCAATACTCCATATATGTGATTCATGGGAATTGTCGTAAGCAGCGCCTCACCGGGATTGCATCCCCATACCGATGTGCCGGTTTTCATCTGGCATTCAAGGTTGTTATGTGTGAGTATCACACCCTTGGGGAAACCCGTTGTTCCGGATGTGTACATCAGTATGGCCGGCGCCTCTTTGTCAACGTCTGCGACGCCGCCTTTACTGGAATCCTTGAGCAGGTCACTGTACGGTACAATGTTTGGCCCTGTCTCTTTGCCTATAACAATGATTTTTTCGATTGTGTGCAGGCCAGCGGCAGCTTCCCTGACTTTGGGAAGCAACTTATCTTCCGTGATAACCACTTTGCAGGCGGAATCCTCCAACATATAGTGGATCTCGGCAGGCGTTAGCATAAAAATTATCGGAAGATAAACGGCGCCCATCCGGTTGACGCCATTCATGATCTCAGGTATCTCTGGAATGTTGCTTATAACCGAGCCGATAATGTCACCCTTTTTGATGCCTATGTTTTGGAGCCCGGTTGCCAGTGCTTTTGCATGGTCGAGGATCTGTTTGTTTGACCACGTCTGTTCCCCCTCCGGGCCAAGATAAATAAACTGCTTGTATTCGCCGTATTTTTTCACATTGTCATCAAGCCAGCGTCCTATGTTATAATTCATGGTACCTCCATTTAATTCAGCATTAAATTGACACAGATCAGATCTGGCTGTCCGGTTTTTGACTTCATATAATATTGAACTTGTCCGCAAGCTTATTCATGCCTAGCGTCTCCTTCATATATTTTCCGATTTAGGATTCTTCTTCCCTATGTGCCCTACCCAAAATTAGATGAACTGAAGATCCAATCTAGCCCCAGATCCAATCCAGCCCCGGAAAGCGCTCGCTCGATCTTTTTTCTTTATAGAATCAACATAAAAATAGCACGTACTGGCGCGCGGTGCAATGCAGCAAACTTAGTTTTCGATGTCAAGGGAACCATGATGATGATCACATTTGTTCTCACCCCGTGAATTAGTCCATTGTATATTGTAGGTCGCTCCCTGACCTCTCATGACTCAGTTCTAAGATGTAACATCTACAAGTGCCGCTCCAGCAGTTCGGCGGCCAGGTCTTCTCACCTGAAGCTCAAGGCCTCGGCTTTCGCCTGACTGCACCCTGCCTGAGTCCACGAGTGCACGGAAAGCCGTTACCATCTCGTGATAGTGTGCGTTTACTCCGCGTCCAAAGCCGTGTCAGAGACGACTCATATCAGGGTTTTGTGTCTGATGTTGTACTCCATTGCATGGCTGCCTTTTGAACCGGATCCCAGGGGCTGGATAAAGGTGGAGTATATGAGAGATCAAGATCGCAAAGATTTTCAACTGACATGCCATCAAAAAGAGCAGCAGCAATTATATCGATACGTTTGGCAACTTCTGAGTCGCGATGCCCAACGATTTGCGCGCCCAGCAGGCATCCAGTACGGCGATCGCCGGTTATACAAATGGTCATTTCCTTTGCTCCCGAATAGTATGAATTGTGATCTAAGGTGGTTAACGTGACCGTCAAAGGATCGAAACCGGCCTTGGCTCCCTGTATGTCCCGCAATCCAGTTCCGGCTGCTATCCGTTCAAATACCTTAACCACTTGGGTTCCTAGACTACCCTGAAACTCACGATTGCCACCAACCATGTTTTCACCGGCTACCCGGCCCTGTTTGTGGGCAGTAGTACCCAGAGGCATATAGACGTTGCTTTTCAGGATATGGTGCCAGGTCTCAGAACAGTCGCCGGCGGCCAGAATATCCGGTATATTGGTGGCCATAGTCTGGTCTACCCGGATAGCTCCGCCAACTCCCAAAGCAATGCCTGCAGTTTGAGCTAATTGGGCGGAAGGCTTGACTCCTGTGGCTACCAGCACCATATCAGCCGTCGAGGTTTCACCGGCAGCTGTGTGAACAAGTAAGCTGCCATATTTGCGCTCAATACTCTGGACAGCCCTGTCGGTGATAACCCTCACACCCCTGGATTCAAGCTCGGTCCTTATAAGCCGACCCAAGTTAGGATCCATGGTAGTTAATATCTCGGGTGCAAACTCCAATAAGGTCACCTCTTGACCACGATGGAACAGGGCATCGGCCATTTCCAGGCCGATATATCCGCCGCCGATAATTACGGTCCGACGGGGGTTTCTCTGCTCCATGAATTGTTGCATGGCGAAGCCGTCCATCATCCAACGTAAAAGGAAAACACCGGTCTGTTCCAATCCGGTAATCGGTGGCCTGGCTGATTCAGCCCCGGTAGCAATTAACAGCCTATCGTAGGTTATCTCATGGCTTTGCCCTTTACTCGAAATTATCCGCACGCGCTTTGTCTCCGGAAAAATCGCTTCCGCCCGCTGATTGAGAAGCAACCGAATGCCCTGTTTCTCGAACTCCTCTAGGCTGTGATGGGCCAACGTATGCCAGTCAGTGACCTCTCCACTCAGAAAAAACGGTAAACCGCAGATACTGAAGCCGGGATAGTCATCGGCTACTACTACGGTAACATCGGTTTGAGCATTAAACTCCTTGATGCGAAGTGCTGCGCTGATTCCTGCATCACTACCACCAATGATAAGCATGTGAGGCATTCAGATTCCTCCCTTTCGCATAGGCTTCAACAGTTAGTATAGCAATCCATTTAAGTTCAAAACAAAAGAAGGCGTGGATGAATCTGCGAGACTATCGTCTGACAGTTTTCAGGACAGCTCTATTGAACCAACCTCTGTCCCATCTCCAACCTAGTTTACTTTCTTCCCAACCGAGCCGGGCCGATATGGTGCTCATTCACGGTATCGCGACCGGCTACCTATCTGCGCCCGCCATATATTTAACCCGCGCCAGACAGGTAACAAATGCAAATCCATAAACCATGCTGTAAAGGGAAACCCGGCGGGGCTAAAGCCCCCCGGGTTTCCGTTATCTGCCTGATAAAACGATTTCAGTTAACCTGTCATCCTAATGTGAGCTGCCCGTACCATCTGTGGTGCTATTCATCATTTTTCCCCCCATTGTACGAGGCACTTTTATCTCCTGCGGATGCTGAACCACACCATTGGCATTGCTGGCGGTTATGGTATATACAGTTGTATGCGTTGGTGCTACAGTCATCTTCCCTGAGGGCGGCACGGAGCCGATATCAGGGCTTATATCCACGGAGGTGGCTCCGTCCACTCTCCACTGCAGTTCGGACGGGTGGCCAACATCCAATTTGGGCGGATCGGATCCGAAATGTTCAATCCTCGGCACACGGCCAGAATTGTCCCCGCCATGATCGTTTCCCTCACCTCGTTCTCCCCCTGGGCGTATCGGCGGAAACACCACGGGCGGCGGGGTATAGTAGTAGTAATTCAAAGGATAAACCGTAACTATAGCCGAGGATGATACCGGCCCATAGCCGTTGGTGGCCGTCAGTTGGTAATAGGTCGTTGTGCCGGGGGTGAGTGTAAGGGAGCCCGAGGCGGGTACATTGCCCACACCGTTATCAATGGATACCGAATCTGCCCCGATCACGTCCCAGGTCATTACCGTCGATTCACCGGGTGAAATGTCCGGCGGATCCATATTAAAAGATATAACAGCGGGCAAGTTGGTTTCATTAGGATTGGAAGGATATACCGGGTAGGTCGGGTAAGGTGACGATGTAGAATATGTAGATAAGGGTACGACGCTGAGCGTCACAGTGCCGGTAACTACACCAGTTGTCCCACCTGCGGTCAATATGTAGGTTGTGGTAGCGTCGGGCGATACGGGTACACTGCCCGAAGGGGATACATTGCCGACCGACGGGTCAATCCTGACCATGTTGGATCCAGTCACATTCCAGGTCAGAGTGGCGGATTGACCGGCTCCAATCACCGGCGGGTTGACCGTGAAGCCGCCGATAGATGGTGGTGAGGAGAGGGGATTTACTGTCACAGTCATGCTGGCCATAGAGCTTCCGTAGCTGTTGTTGGCGGTCAGTGTATAAGTGGTGATGGAACTTGGGGCTACCGTGATGCTGCCCGAGTTTCCCACCGTACCGATGTTCGGGCTCAGCGTAACGGAGGTAGCTCCGTTTACATTCCAGGTTAGAATCGAGGATTGGCCGCCGGTGATCACCGGGGGACTAGCATTAAAACTGGTTATAACCGGCGTGCCGGAAGGGCCGGGAACCCCTGTACAGCTCAATAAGCCCTGCATCAATATGAGCGCCATGATAGCAGCTAACTTTTTCATTCAACACCTCCAAAATGCTAACGAGCGGATATTCCTGCCTTCGCGGCACGTTACTCATTTTTTCGCATTGTAGCAGCTGCCGTGTTTCAATGTCATAACATAGCGGAAAAAAAAGTAAAATATTTGTTTAATTTTAGACATCAAAAGCCAGCAAAGTAGTTTCAAATATGTTGGACCATTTGCAGATTTCTTCTTGGTGGGGTTGATCGGGTAGCTTTCTAGCCATGATTTAACTCTCTGGATTATTTCCTATTATTTAGTGTATCAAAGTGTAAGAATTACATTAGAACTTGTGAAAGCATAAAACGGGTATCTAGTTTCACTACCCGGGTGCTAAAATAACTGCTATCTGAGATCTCTAAGATATGTAGGGGCCATAATATCGACATTAGCATGATCTTCCTAGGGACGATTTCTATTCTGGTAGGTTTCCTGGGTGCGCTTACAGGGTTGGGTGGGGCCAGCATACTCATCCCTGTACTGACGCTGTTCGGCGTCCCGATCAAGGTTGCCATAGCTTCTTCCATGGTTAGCATCATTGCCACCTCAGGAGGCGCTGCATCGGCTTATATCAGGGACCGCATCACCAATATAAAAATCGCCATGTTCCTAGAGATATTCACCATCACCGGTGCAATTATAGGCGCCACCATCACAACCCTCATCGCCCCGGTTTTCCTCTATTTTTTCTTTGCCGTCTTCCTGCTCACCTCTTTTTCCAGGATAAGCCAGTTTGCCCAGGACTATGTTCCTACCGCACATGCCCAGGATAAAATTTCCGCAGCACTGGAATTGCGGGGCAACTATTTCGATAAAGCTCAAAAACAGGTCGTAGAATATAAGGCGACCAACTCCCTTCTCGGAGGACTGGGGATGGTGGTCGCAGGCCTGGCAGCTGGTATGCTGGGAATAGGCGCGGGAGCATTTAAGGTAACTGTCCAGGAGCATATCCTCAAGCTCCCTCCCAAGGTCTCCAGCACTACCAGCAACTTCATTATAGGTATGACCGCCCTGGCAGCGACCAGCGTCTATCTGTTTTCCGGGTTTTTAAATTTAACCCTTATGGCCCCTATTGCAATCGGCACTACTGTAGGCGCATTGCTCGGCGCAAGAGTTTTAAACAGGCTGAACGACAAAACCGTCAGAGTGCTTTTCTTTATCATAGTCGCCATGTTGATAGTCCAGATGTTGTATAAGGGGATTACTGCAATATGATCAATCTGGGCAGCGGCGAATCAAAACTCGAAACGGCGATCAGCGTTTTGCTTATAGCCGGTATCGCTGTTAGCCTGTCGCTGATCCTAGTTGGATTGGTCTTTTTCTACCACTCATTCGGCAACCTTGGTATATCCTTGAATGATAGCTCCCTGTATATCCACGGGCAGAACTTCTTCAGCTTTATTTACGATCTAATTACCAATCGGTTAGCGCAGGGTAACGCAATCCTCTTCATATCACTGGGGATTGCTGCATTGCTGCTGACAGTTTATATCAGAGTGATCTTATCCCTGATCTATTTTGCCTTGAAAAAGGATATCAAGTTCACAGTCCTAACAGCTTTTGTCTTTGTTGCAATTACAATAAGCATGGTCCTGCACTAGCTATTTTGATATCTTTTATGTGACTGTTCTAAAAGAACAGCAATTTACTACCTGCGAGCCGCACCAGGATGTCTGACTGTACGCGGCCTGATTCCACTAGTGCCTGGAGAGCCGTTACCATTCGGTCATAGTATGCGCTATATTTAGCATCCAAGTGTTTGCCAAACCACTGCTTCTGGGGACTCCCTGAATAAATTGATAGATGCTGCTTCTTGTTCTAAACTTACTTAGGCGATAAAGTTGCAATCCATCCTTGCTTTTCAAATAAGAGAGCGTCAGTAAAAACGGATTCATAACTATTGGAGGGGTGATTGTCCCTTTTCAATTCGGAACAGCAATGGGCCAACTTTTGGTTAGGGCGGGTAGGATGGCAGCCAAGCTGGGCAGCCAGTAGAATAGCCGAGAGCTGTGACGCAACAAGCCTGGTAGCTGACATAGGTGGTGCTCACGGTAGGGATAGTTTCTATCTCGGCGCAAAAGGATTCAGAGTAGTGCTTCTGGAACCTAATGCCTACTCTCTGAAAATGGCGCTTCAAAGGGTCAAGGGCCTGCGTATACGCATTGACATAGTAAGAAGCGCCCTGCCAAACTTGCCTGTACGTGACAAGTGTTTCAACGCCGTAACTTTCTACTGGGGCTTGCACTCGTATCCTGATGAAGCAAAGTTAGGGGCACTCGTGGAAATAGAAAGAGTCATGGCCAATGGCGGTGTGTTGCTTTCCGCAAGTTTTCGGTCCTGGAGTGGCCATAGTGTCCCATTGAGCATACACTTAGTTCCGAAGAAAGAAGGTTTCATAGCTTGGCATGAACAAGCTGGTTTCCGTACTCTAAAGGTTACCGATATGGCAGATGAAACTCACACCTTTGAAAAATCGTGGTGTGGCGAATTCAAAAAGCCGTAAAAACATAGCCACAGGGAAATGCAGAAAGAGGGGGCGGTCTTTTAATCGCCCTCAATATAGAAAGCTGCCAGGTTTTCTCCCCTAAAGCTCAAGGTACCGGATTTCGCCTGACTGCACTCGGCCAAGTCCACAAGGCATAGGTAGCAATCACGATTTGGTCATAGTGCGCGCTATTAATAGCAGTTTAGAGCTTCAGATTGCACATCCTTTCATCTTCTGTTCATCTTATTTCCATATAATAGAGGCAATAAAACCATGGGTAATTTTCATATAAGGAGCCAGAGTGCGGATTTTAGTG
>Ga0208457_1000523_pt1 | contig 37904 bp, 32 predicted proteins | sample June2015DPH_10_1_FD_185513 | JGI IMG/M metagenome (GOLD analysis project Ga0208457, IMG submission 185513) | Peatland microbial communities from SPRUCE experiment site at the Marcell Experimental Forest, Minnesota, USA - June2015DPH_10_150... | ecosystem: Environmental > Terrestrial > Soil >... | reverse complement strand
ACTGGACCAAGCGCGGGTCGCCTGCACCCGAGATTTGCCCAACGGTCCCGCTACCGATTGCGGCATTAGGAGGAGTAAAGTGCACCATGTTGAAGGCGTTAAAGAACTCGGCACGAAATTCCACTTTAAGGCGCTCCCGAATAGAGTTCCGTTTGATGAGCCCAAAGTCCCAGCTTCGGAGTCCAGGTCCAGTGAGGATGCCTTCGCCCGAATTACCGAAACGCGGGGTCCCATTAGCGAGTGCGGCCGCAAGGGCTGTGGTCGAGAAGCAGCCCGAGTTAAACCAGTTGCTGATCGTCCGTTGTCCGCTGCCATTACAGATTCGGTCGGGACGCGGCGACGAGGAGAGGGAATTGGAATAATCATTCGCTGAGTGCACAGTGAATGGGAAGCCCGACTGGAGGGTTATAATCGCGGTGGCTTCCCAACCTCCCAGAAAGCCGTTCAGTATGCCACCCTGGTTTAAATAGTGCCGGCCCTTGCCCACCGGCAATTGCCAGAGAGGACTAAAGACAAAAGCGTTTGCGGCATTAAACGGGCTAAGACTCCTGTCCGCGCGGTAGTTGTTGTCGTCCTGGGGCAGGGCCCCTATTGTGTCGTCCCCACCACCTTCCCAAATGGCTTTGGAGTACGTGTAAGAAACCAGAAACATCAAGCCACTCGACAACCTCTTGGTCAGCTTCATCTGGAGGGCATTGTAGTTGGCATTGGAATCCGTCGTGTCGTAGAAAACAAACCCATTAAAATCGGGGTAAGGTCTTCGGGACTGGTAATCGCCCACCCCGGGTCGAGGCTGGTTGAAATAGTAGTGAAGGTTATCCAAGTGCCAGGATTTGTTGCCGATATAGTAACCGGATAGACCCCAGTTGCTCGCCAATTGCGACTCAATGCCTATGCTCCATTCGCCCACCATCGGCATCTTAAAAAATGGAGCGGCACTCAGTAGGGTGGTACTCGCAGAGATGTTGGGGACCGACGCCAACCCAAACACGGTTTCTGTGGTCATCGGCACTCCATTGACCAGTGGTAGGGGAGAGGCAAAAGTATTTTGAACAGTGGGATCCAGCGCTGTCACAGGGCTATTAGTCCCGGATTCCAGAAACATGTTCATGAGAGGTACGTCGCCGAAGAGGCCGCCACCAGCGTGAAGGACGACTCTGTCTGAGCTGAGCGGGCGCCAGGTAAAGCCCAAACGGGGCAGCCACACTTTCGGGCTTTCGAGGTTGACCGACTCACGCTTTCGCCCCGTGAAGCCGAGCTTCGCACGCAAGGAAGAACTGGCGACGAGGCATTGACCTGATGCCGAGATGAGGGAAGGATTCTGCGAGCAAACTGCATCATTTAGAGCATCCGGTAGTGCCGATATCAGGATGCCATTGCCCGGCCCGGAGAATGGGGCACCCAACGGATAGAAGGTGGCCATGTTGCCGTGCCGGTCCTCCGGCGGGGCGTGCCACTCCCACCGCAGCCCTAAGTTTAGAGTAAAGCTGCGGCTGACACGAATGTCATCCTGAACGTAAGCATTCCATAGCTTGCCGTTGCGCAGCTCACCATTCTGAAAATACGCCGTATGGACAGCAAAGGTGGGAGCCCCCAGTTCAAAGTCGGCCAAATCGGAAATCCCGCCCACGTCTGGAACTTCCGTGGCCAACGAAGAGTATTGCCCACCGAAGAAGAAATTGCCGGAGGGGGAAAAGGGCCCTTCCATAAGTGGTGATCCCCAGTCGGTAAGATTCGCGCCTAAGGTTACCGTGTGGCGGCCGCGGATCCAAGTCAAATTGTCCTCTAACATCTCGGTCGCGTCCGAGGCGGCACCGGGTTGATAATACCCGTCACCCCACGTTGCAAAATTTATAAAACCAAACAGCGGGTCTTGTTCGTTGTTGGGTGTAATCGCGTGGAGGTCGTTGATTCCAAAGCCCGCAATCGTCCCCGAGGCACGCGGGCAGCCCTGGCAATTATAAAAGTCGAAATTTCTTTGCCACCCCAGACGCGCCTCGTTGAGTAAAGACGGTCCAAACGTGTGACTCCACTCCAGCACGGCATTCTGTCCTCTGAAGTGCAAGCCGTCGCCAAAGCCAGGAAGAATTGAATTGTATAAAAACGTCATGTATGTGTTTCCTAGAATGTAATGGCCAAACAGCTGATCCTTGGAACCGATCACCTGGTCGATCCGCACGTCCATCTGGTTGTCGTTGCGAGTATAGGGCGTAGTGTTGATGAAGTTCGGATAGCCAGGGCGGTTCGGGTCAGGAAAGTCACTCAATACCTTCCACGCCACGGGGTCGATGGTCGTGATGATGTTCCCTGGAACCGGAGTACCAACCAGGACCGTCGAACCGCCTTGGGCGCTCCCGGCAGGACAGGTATACAAGCTTTCCGTTGCGGGAATGAACAATTGGCCGCTGTCAAAGTCAAGGTTGGCGGGTCCACCCAGGCCGCAAAGATTAATTGTTTGCCCGGTAATGGCCGAGCTGAAGTCTCCATTCCTCTGTGCTGGGGTTGGGACCAGGCCTCCATTCGCACCACCCTGGATTTGCCGTAATCCTTCATAGCTTCCAAAAAAGAAGGTTTTGTTCTTGCGAATGGGTCCACCTATGTCAAAGCCAAACTGATTGCGGCGATACTCCGGTCGCGCCGTGCCAGGGATCTCCTGGCCGGTGACGGGATTCGTTTGGTTGATGCTGAAGAAGTTCCTCGCATCGAGTTTTTCGTTGCGCAAGAAATCCCAAACGTCTCCATGAAAGCGGTTGGTGCCGGACTTGGTGACCACGTTCAGCGCAGAACCGGCGGTCTCCCCGAAGACCGCAGAGTAAACGTTGGTCTGCACGTTGAATTCCTGTATGGCCTCGGGAGGCGGCTGTAACCCAAATCCTCCGCCGGCGAGATTCCTGGACATCATCCCGTCGAGGATGAGCATGTTGCTTCCTGGGCGAGTGCCATTCGCAGAAAAAGTTGTCTCGCTGAACGTGGACCAAACCGGACTTGAACTTTGTGAGGATGTTGAGAGTCCTGGAGCAGAGTTGCTGACCACCCCGGGTGTCATTAATGCGAGCGCCGTGAACCGGCGGAGATCCAGGGGCATGTCGGCTAATTGTGCCTCGCCGATGACGGTACTCGTACTGGCGCTGGTCGTGCTGACCATCGGTGCGGCACCTTTCACCTGGACCGTCGTGGCCACCGCACCCACCTGTAGCACCGCATCGACATTGGCCGTCTGGGCGACCTGTAAGGTAATCCCGGAAATGACGGTGGCTTTGAAGCCCGTTTTTTCCACTCGCAGGCTATAACTCGCGGGCTTCAGCGAGGGAAAAAGGTACGCCCCATTCGAGTCGGTCGTGGCTTGTGTACCGACACCGGTATTGACCTCCATCGCGGTGACGATTGCTTCGGGCACAATGGCACCCGATATGTCTGTAACAGTGCCATTGAGACTTGCGTTAACGATTTGCCCGTAGCATGGTGCTAGAGTTAACGCTAGAATCATAAGTGCCAGTGCGATCCACCTGTGCCCCCGCGCCCGCCTCGAATCCCTTTTGTTGGCAATCTTCACATTTTCGAACCAATGACTTAAAACGAGCGATCCTAGCCACCCGCCTACCCAGCCGGCATCGCAATTGCCCAATAAGCCGGGGGACCATTCAAGAAAGCGGTATCGAGCCACAGAGTGGATCACTCCCGTCGCCACCACCCCAGACACCAGCAAAACCAAGAACGTGCAAAAGTTCATTCCGATCATGATCCAACCTCCTCAGTAAACGTTGGTGGGACTCGAGCCCTTTGAGGAATTGGCCACAAATCTGCACTCTATTGTTCCGCCAGATTTGGGCAAAATCCGTTTTCGCATGTACTAATCTGTTTTTGCATTAGGGTCACTTGGTCGCGATCAGATGCGACTGGTTCTCTCCCAACTTTGCAAGCCCCAGCCTGTGAAAGGAGTTTCATCTCCGCTGGAGCCCGGCGGATAAGGCAACCGCGCTCATAGCTCAAATTGCGGAGCGCCTCCTACCCCCCTTGCAGAGTTGGCCTCGGGCTCAATTTCCTTTGGTAAAGGTGTCAAGCGGAGGCAGAGTGTCTCCCTCCCGGAAATCTGTCGAGAAAAACCTGAATCGTTCCTGAAGCCTTCGCCAGTACTCGTACTCCGCATCCCACCTTCCCAGAGCAGCAGCCAGCCGGTAGGGACTATACTCGGCCAGCCAACCAGACCGAAATTCTTCACGGAGTTCCGTGATCGCATACATAAGGTCAGCGGTGCGTCCGTGAGTTTGATATATAACGCCATCTCCGAAGTAGTACCAGAATTCCTCGCGGCTGGGATGAGAACCGAGGCTTTGCCAGAGGTCAACGATTTCAAGAGGATAAAGGCTCCTCAGTCCTGCATAATCAAGAAAACGACTTCCGAACAGCAGGCTGGAAAGCGTCATCGGATCTCCACCCAAGGACAATGCGCGGTATAAGTGCTTTTCTGCCTCTTCTGCTGAAATCCGAACCCGGTGTGAGTCCTCCCGGTGCATTGCCGCGTTCTTCAAGGTCTTGGAGCTAAAAGGGTCAGGCCAGGATGCAAACATCGTCTCGTGCCCGAGTAGCTTTTGGAGATTAGTTTCAGCGTCTGTGAGGTTTTCAAGAGCAGATGCGACCTCCGGGGCAATCTGCGGTGGGTACATGATGCCTGCGTATTCGGAAAAGAATTTCCCCTGATCCATCGGCATGGTTTGCCAAGGAGCCGCCGCTCCATAGGCAAGGCCCGGCCATACCATCCGCATAAGGAGATTGATGTTGTCTCCCCAAACCGTGTTAATTAGCCCGAGCAGACCATCCGATTTTCGCCCTGCCGCCAAAAAGGTGTCGATGTTTTCAAAGGTCGTGGCAAAATCGGGGATTAGCTCGCTCTGGATATCTCTTTCTACTCCTGGTGCGACGAAGCGGGGCACATTGTGCGCGACCAGGGGGGCTAGCCATCGCTTGTATTCTGGGTCTGGTTGTGGGTCGTAACACCAGGGGACAGCCATGATGCCGTGTGGTAGCTCAGAAAGGATCTCCGGGTATTTGGCCATAATGTCGCCCCAGGCCATGACGCGTTTCCCGCGCTGCTCAAAAAGGCTGGCAACATAACTGAGTTGTTCGACATACAACTTTGCCGGTGTGGTGCCATATTGCTTAGCAACCCGCCCAATCAGCCAAGGTTCATCAAACCCAACGTGAACAAAACGACTCGGAAACAGCCGTGAAAACTGGTCGGCCCAGTCGCTCAGTACCGCCTTAACTTTAGGATTGCGAGGGTCAAACTCATCGCCATGCGGAATAGCGGCCCCCAAGTCGGAGTGCAGCTCCACTCGAAACAGATAGTGCAAGTGGCCGTACAGCTCCAAGCAAGGGACGACATCGATGTGGCGCTGGCGGCCATAATCGACGATGCGCCGCACCTCGTCCTTTGTGAGGCGCCCCTCAGGATTCAGGAGCGGATATCCATCCAGCTCAATGCTGGCTTCGTTATACAAATAATATTGGTTGGCCTTCCAGCGAGCGAGGAAGTCAATTTGACGTTCGATCTCCCGTTCGGTAGGCAGTGGACCTTGGCTGATGTCCACCATGGTTCCCCGGTAAGCCAGCGCTGGCCAGTCGTGAATTTCTACTTCTGGAAGCTTTGCTTCCTCGGCGCTACCTTCGACCAGTTGGCAGAGCGTTTGAACTCCATAAAACAAGCCGGCCGATGAAACTGCTCGAATCTCGGCACCTCTGGGGGTTACTTTGAGCCAGTAAGCCTCGCGCGATTCGGGACCCGGACGCTCGTCGGGGACGGGCAGGGGATCGACAGCTCCGGACCGTATTAGAACTATTGCGGGTTCTGAGGCGTCGCCTTCGGAAATCTCCATTGCGCCTTTGGCCCGATCCGAAAGGAACTGGGCGAGCGTTTGCGCAGCAAACCGGTCTTCCTCAGTCGAGCCGGGCGGCAAGTGGACACGCACGCCCCGCACGCGAAGCCATCCAGACCCATAATGGATCTCCTGGGGCCGCGGCAGAAGCGGGTTAAACTCAGCAGACGCCCCTAAGGACAACGATGAGAGCAGAACAACAAGGCTCACTAATCGCATCATTCGCATTGACTCCTCCGGAGTATCCAGATAATTTGGCAGGATATGGACGCAACCAGCTGGTGCCGTCTCATCGAAATTTATTTGAGTTACTACCACGTTCGCTGGCCGCGCATCACGAGGACCTTAGGGCAGCCAAGCACAGCCTTGGCAGTTCTGGTCGTTCAACGAAACTCGCTCACATCCAACTAGAAGGAAAGCTTCAGCCCGAATTGGATATCCCGCGGGTCACCGGCCCTGTAAATCGCTCCAACATTGGCGGCCGTTATAACAGTGAACGGGGATCCGAAAGGGGCGGAGTTGAAGATATTGTACCCCTCTGCGCGGAACTGGAGCTTCAACCGCTCGGTAAGCTTAAAGTCCTTGAGCAAGGCCAAATCCCAACTATTTAATCCCGGACCATTCAGAATGTTTCTGCCTGCATTTCCGAAGCGAGGACTTCCGCTCGCGAGGGCCTGTTCCAAAGCGGCAACCGGGAAGCAATTGGTGTCGAACCATTGCTCAACAGTCTTCTTGCCTGTTCCGTTGCAGACTCTGTCAGGACGTGAGTTCAAAGTACCACTGTTTGAGAAGTCCGGAGACAGGACACTAAACGGGAACCCTGATTCGAATGTAGTGATGCCCGAAAGCTCCCAACTGCCCAACACTTGGTCGAGCCATCCGCCACGGTTTAAGAAACGTTTGCCACTGCCGATCGGTACTTGCCAGATATAGCTGATTGTGAATCGATGACGGGCGTCATTTACAGAACGACCGCGGTCTGCCCTTAAGTTGTTGTCGTCCTGAGGAGCATTATTGCCAACTCCGCCGCCAAATCCTTCGTCTCCCTCGTTCTCGTCAATGGAGTGCGCCCAAGTGTAGCTCGCCAGGAATGTAAACCCGCCGGAAAATCTCTTGGTTAACTTCGCTTGAAGGGAATTATAAAGCGAGTTAGCATCCGGCGACGTAAAGAGCATTTGGTTAAAGTCAGGGTAGGGGCGTCGTGGCTGGAGGTCACCTACCCCAGGCTCCGGCTGGTTGCCGAAAAGATGTAAGTTCCCCAGCTTCGTTCCTTTCGTGCCGATATAGTCGACCTCGAGGGCCCAGTCTCTGGCCAATTGCGACTGAATGCCGAAGCTCCACTCCTGGACGTACGGAGCCTGGTAATTGGGGGACACGTACAGGGAGACGAACTGCTGGGAGAGACCTGGAATTCCCGCCGCCCCTGCGAAGACATTCGCCATTGTGGTCGGCAAACCGTTAGTCAAAGGCGGTGGGGAGCCATACGCGGTGTTGTAAAGCTGCGTAGGCGAAAAGATGGGGTTGTTGTCCACGAAGTGCAGGTTGTTAAAGTTGGCCAAGTCATAGAAAATGCCGTACCCAGTGTGGATCACCAACTTATCCGAGCTGGTGGGACGCCAACTCAAACCCAAGCGCGGGGCCCAGTCCCCATAAAACGGTTGTACAAGGGTCCGCTGTGTCCGTCCTGTGAATCCGAGCTTGGCGCGCTCAGCCGAAGTGGCCACTAGGCACCGGCCATCGGGGGTCGTCAAATAGGAGTACGAAGGATCTGTGCAAAACGAGTCGTTCACGGTACCATCTGCTGCAGAAACGAGGATGCCGTTGCCTGGTCCTGAGAATTTCGGACCCAAAGGGACAAAGGTCACCAAGTTGTTCCGCTTATCCACCCCGGAGCGCCGATACTCCCATCGAAGGCCAACATTGAGGGTAAAGTTGGAGCTGATCTTAAAATCGTCCTGAGCGTAATAATTCCACATCCATCCGCCCACCTGGTTGAGATTCTCAAAGCGAACGGTTCGGCCTGCAAAACTGGGAAACCCCAATAGGAAGTCAGCCAGATCGGCGACACCGCTCGCATCCGGTACTTCACCTGCTATGCCAGAGAACTGACCGTCGTAGTAAAACTGGCCGTTGGTAAAAGCCGAGGATTGCATACCCAGCACCTGCCAGAACTGCAAGTCAGCACCCACCACCACCGTGTGTCGGCCATGCAACCACGTCAAGTTATCTTGGTACTTCTCCACCATATCGGGGCTGATGGTAGGCATATAGCCGGCATCTCCGACGCCGCTAAAGTTTGAAAGACCGAAAAACGGAAACTCTTCAGATTGGGGGGAAAGCGCCCTGAAATTCTGAATGCCAAAACCTTCCATGAATCCTGCGGGCCGAGGGCAGTGGGCGCAGGTATCGTTGGTGTAGTCGCGCTGGAAAGCGAAAGTCCCCTGGTTCAGAAGGTGGGGATTGAAGGTGTGCGTCCAAATAAGCCCAAGATTCTGACCGCGGAAGTTAATCTTATCCTCAAATCCGGGTAAAACATCGTAACCGAGGCTTGGGTCGAAAATGGCGGATTGGCCGAACATATATCTGCCGAACAGTTGATCTTTCATACTGAAGTTGTGGTCAATCCGTACCAGAAATTGATGATCGAAACGAGTCGCAGGTTCCTGATTTACGTAGTTGGGATAGCCGGGCCGATTGGGGTCGGGAAACGCCCCAAGGGATATGAGTTTCTGCGCCACTGGATCCAGACTCGTTAAGATGTTTCCTGGAATTGGCTGCCCCACCAAAATTGCAGAACCCGCATTGGCGCTACCTGCTGGACAAGTAAAGAGCGACTCGGTGATTGGATCAAAGAGTTGGCCGCTGTCGAAGTCTAGGTTTGCAGGCCCGCCTGTCCCGCATAGATTGATTACGTTACCTGTCAGCGCGCCACCAAAATCGCCAGAAAGCTCGTTGGCTGTCGGGAGCACGGCGGTCAGCGAGAGGCCCTTAATCTGCCGCATTTCCTCGTAGTTGCCAAAAAAGAAGGTCTTGTTCTTGCGGACCGGCCCCCCGATGGAAAAGCCAAATTGATTCCGGCGGTATTCAGGTCGTCGAGTGCCGGGGATCTCTTGATCCGTGAGAGGGTTTGCCTGGTTCAGGGAAAAGAAGTTACCCGCGTCAAGGGCGTCATTGCGCAGAAACTCGTAGACAGATCCGTGAAGTTCGTTGGTGCCCGCCTTAGTGACCAAGTTAATAGTGGACCCTGCCGTCTTGCCGAAGGCCGCAGAATAGATGTTGGTTTCGATCTTAAACTCTTGAACAGCATCTGGCGACGGCTGCAGCGCAAAACCTCCGAAGCTCAAGTTCCTTGAGTCTGCACCGTCAATCAGAGTGTTGTTGCTTGACGTGCGGGCACCGTTCGCGGCGTAAGTGGTTTCGCTGAATGGTGAGCCGTCATAAGCTGAGGCAAACCCTCCGTTATCGCCGGTGGTCCCAGGTACGAGTGTAGCCAAAGCTCCAAACCGGCGCAGGTTAAGGGGAAGGTCCACCACGTTCCGCTCTTCGATCACTGTCCCCACACTTGCCGTACCGGTTTCCACGAGCGGCGCCGTGCCTTTGACCTCCACCGATGTTGTGACCTGCCCCACGCGCAGACCAATGTCCAGGTGAGCCTTTTGATTAACCAGCAAGGTAATGCCCGAAATGATCGAAGACTCAAAACCTGTTTTTCGCACAGTGATGCTGTAAGTTGCTGGGGAAAGAGATGGAAAAGTGTAATTTCCGGTGGTATCCGTCATTGTTTGGGTGGCGATTCCGGTGGCCACGTCCGTCGCAATGACTCTCGCATCAGGAATAGCAAACCCCGCCGGGTCTGAGACAGTCCCGTATAAAGTCGCGTTCACGATCTGGCCGCGACAGGGTGTTGAGGAGATGACCACCCCCAAACTAACTGCTAAAATCAGCCCAGTCGTCGCCGTCAAACTTGAAGGATGTATGGCGTGGCGCATGTTCCACCTCCATTTTCGGTACGGTCTTATGAGGCTACAGCCCAGGACAGGGAGCACGGGCACATCCATGGCTCTTCTCCGGCATCTGCTCGGGCACCTTCTACCAGAGTCCGAGGTATGTGTCAACAGAAAAATTCATAATGGTACTTTTATATGGACCATGGGCAATTTGTTGGGCAGCATTCATCTCAAAAGTGTTTCGAACAGCTCGGCCCGGTCTTTGGCGGAGTGGTGGGAAGCCAACCATTTTTGGCACTTCCCTTCCGACTAATGGCAAGCAATTAGGGTTTCGCCATCGATCGTCTTCAAAACAGCAAGGGCTCTGGATCGACTCCATGCTTCCGGCAAATCTCGGCCACGAAGGTGTCCACGGCTTCTTGTCGTTCCCGCGGAATCCCCTGCACCGGTTTGGCTTGAGCCAGGAGTTCTTCCGCCCGCAGGTGTGCGCGTTCCGCCAGATCCCTGGCCCCGCCAGCTTCCCAGATCTGCCACGGATGCCTGTCCATCAGTTTCGTGAAATAAAGCTCCTTCTTGAAGTGCTGGAGAGTGTGGGGGGAATCAATAAAGTGCCCACCAAACGGCAGATTCATGATCTCCTGTTGGGCTAGCGTTGCTTCATCGACCAGCACACCACGCACAATCTTTTGGACATAATGGACGATCTCACTATCAATGACCAGCTGCTCATAAGAGGCGCTCAAGGCAAAATCTAGCAAGGCACCAGCTTGCGTAATGCAGTCGGCTCCAGCCAAGGCTGGCATCAGCAATACCATCGCCTTCTCCATCGCCGCTTGGGCGTCCGGCAACTTGCTGTCTGATATTCCCTGCATCATATCCGTGGGCAGCCCAAAGGCCCGTCCAACCGCCGTGGATGCAGCACCGAAAAGCGCTGACTCAGGTGTGCCGAAAACATGTGTGCCCATAGCCATGTCCATGATCCCTCCATAGGATGCCGCGTACAGCACTGGGCAACCGGGGCGTACCAACTGCGTCAACACCACGACCCCGAGAACTTCGGCTGCTGACTGCACTAGAGCGCCAGCCATGGTCACCGGATGGGTTGAGCCTTGGAAAGGCATGGGTAAGACTTCGACGGGGACCTCCGCCGGGGCCATCACCACGACTCCGATGGCACTCTTACCCCATTGCAACGCGCTGTCAGGGCAAACCGTAATGGCCCAGCGTTTTTGCGCCCGCAGCTGTTCCAGACCTCCAGCTGCAAGACGTAGGACCTCCAATCCCTCTTCCGATGTCTCGCGGCTGGTGCCGTACCAGCAACAAACCGGTTTCGTCATCCGCACAGAGCCGGTCCGATTCCAGAGCAGATGCATGACCTTTTCAGGGATCTCTTGCGGCTGCACGACTGGATTCCCGATGGTAAAAGCATCCAGTGCCTCAGAAAGTTGTGTGAACCGTTTCAGATCCCCCAGTTCCGCAGGACGACGACGCACTGCGGGCTTCCGTTCAACTACAAAAATCGGCAGTGAACCGACCGCAAAATGGGTGACACCAGTCCCCAACGCCACATCTCGATCCACCGATGCGCCCCGACGTACGAAGCGTTTGGGTGCAGTCCGGAGGGCGCTCTCCAGCTGATCAGACGCTATGTGTACGACATTACCGTCCGCAATCTCAAAGCCGTTTCGGCGGAAGACGTCTAGCACTTCTGGATCCACAAAACGCAATCCCTTCTTTGAAAGGATTAAGCGCGCCGCATTACAGATCACTTCGATTTCGCTATCGCTGAGGACGGAGAGAACGGGTTTCATAGCACACTCCTTAAAGGAAAAGGGGGTTCAGCAGTCTGTCAGAGATAGATTCCGCCGCACATAGAATCAACAACTCAGCCAAATCGAGCCGTCTGCAAGTTGTTGACTCTTCGTCAAGTAAACCTTGTTTCTAAAACACCCCTAGAGCCGGTATCTTCCCTCCTGCCCAATACGCCCCATAGCACACCGGTCGTCGGGCAAGATAAGAAGAAACTTGGAACGAGCCACAGCCTGCCACCTACGGTTGTTCGGGCCAAGGGGCACGCCAGTCGTTAAATCGTCAGTAAGAGATTACCGGCGTGAACGCCCCTTTACGGTGGGCCGGTCGTTGGCGCTTAGGCAATGCAGTACAGTCCCGCCATCGCAGCCATTTTCTTCACCTGCGGCCTGTCTCCGCCGAGAAGGTTTCATTGCGCCAATACCCGTGAGCTCCCGTTGTGCAGGAAAGAACGCTCCTGTTGGATCGTCAGTTCGCTCTAGGCCGGAGCCCGGTTGTCACGATGGCTTGGCAGCGCCGACGACATTTCGCGCTAGTTCGACAGCGGTGGGAGCGTCCTTGCCGTACCCATCGGCCCCGATGGAATGCGCCCAGTTCTCCGTTACGGGCGCGCCGCCTACTAGAACTTTGACCTTGTCACGAAGACACGCCGTGCCAAGCGCCTCGATCACGGACTTCATGTTGACCATAGTCGTTGTGAGTAATGCCGAGAGCGCAACGATACTTGCCTGGTGCTCTCGCACCGCCTGGACTACTTTCTCCGGAGCAACGTCCACGCCTAGGTCAACAATGCGGAAGCCAGCGGTCTCCAACATCATGGCCACGATATTCTTCCCGATGTCGTGGAGGTCACCCTTCACCGTGCAGCACACGATGGTCCCCATAGGTCGGACCGATTCGTCTCCCACCAACAGTGGGCGTAGGACTTCAGTCGCGGCTTTCGCTGCGCGCGCCGCAATCAAGACCTCGGGAATGAATAACTCGCAGTCCCGCATGCGGCGACCGACTTCGTCCATCGCAGGGATGATGGCTCTGTGAAAGAATTCCCCGGCCTTCGTCCCCTCCTTCAGACCCTTCTCTGTCAATTCCTTGGCAACCGGGGCCTTCCCATCAATAATCGCTTGCTTCAAATCCTCTATGATGTTCATAACAATCTCCCTTCCTTTTCCGTCGAACTCGAAGCGCGATGGAGGGTTGTCGGCTGCATCCCGGTTCTGATCCAATTCGCGGGGTGGATTCACCATTCACGATCCGACTGGCAAAACCCGCGGCACCCATCAGTTCAAATGGGCACAGACTCAAGGAACTCGAGCTTTGGAGGCTTTCCGATTCAGTCGCCATCAGATGCTTTTCGGAGTTTAAGACCGAGACCGCGATCTATTCTGCAGCCGTCGACCGGACGGCAGGATCCATTATCGCCTTGATGAAAAAGTCAGGTTCCAGTGAACCTTATAGATCTGCTTGCGAACTCCTGCGCAGTAATGCTCGAGGCTGGCTTTTACCAGAGTCGCAAGCTTGTGTCAATAGAAAATTGCCTTATAGTATTTATCTGCGCCAAAAGTTAAGTTCAACGACTGGCTTTCGTCTCGAAAGCGTTGGAAAGAGCTCGGTCAAGTCTCGGGCCAAGTGGTGGCGTGCAAAAGAATCGATTTGCCCTGTTCCGGGAAGGCAATTCCCTGCGGCCGCAGAAACGAGCGGGTTCTGATATTGCTACCTGTTCATCTGCGGAAATGGCTTCCCCTCCTGCAAGAGAGGGAGAGGAGGAGCGTCTCCCTTTTCATATCTTGTGGATCCTGCAAACCAGCAAGACAGACTTGTCAAGTCACTGCTCGTGTGGGATCGTCGACGTCCGATTCCCCATCGTATGATTGGAAACTGGGACGTGCCAGCGGATGTACGGCAGAGTCAATCATAAACCGTGGAGGCTTCAGGAGAGGCACTTCGAAAATCTTCTCCGTCACCAGTAGGCCGGCTCCCAGTAGACCCACTTTGAAACAGAGCTTTCCGAAACGGACGACTAAATCCTCAGAAGAATAACTCAGTGCTTGGATGCTAATGGTCCGGCAGATCTGTTCGAGGAGTTGTTGGCCAGCCGATTCCAGACGATAGTCCAACACGATAACGGAGGGGTTGAAAAGGTTGACCAGATTGGCCAGCCCCAGTCCCAAGTGTCTCCCCAGCTCATCGACGAGGCCACGGCACAGCTTGTCGCCTAATCCCCCAGCCTTGAGCACCATCCATCCGTCGATTTTGGCTGGATCTCCCTCCGCCAGTTTCAAGCAGTGGGAAAGGCCGCCTTCGGCCACGGCCTTATGGATTCTCGCTTCCAAGGCTTCGATGCTGGCAATCGCTTCGAGACATCCGAAACTCCCGCATTTGCAAGCCGGGCCATCTTCCAGGATGTGGGTGTGGCCAAACTCCCCCGCACTGAAGCGGTGCCCGTGGAGGACCTTCCCGCGGACAATGATTCCCGTCCCGATCCCTCTACCGTACTCCAGATAAATCATATCCTCGGCCATCTCTCCCGCGCCCAGGATTCTCTCCGCCACTGCTTTGGTGCGGCAGTTGTTTTCGACCACTGTGGGAAAACCGAATTCCTGCTCGAAAAGCTGCTTGAGTGGAACCTGCTTCCAGAACTCAATTGTCGATGACATGATGACCGAGCCTTCTCGACTATTGATCAGACCTGTAACACCCACTCCGATGCCCCGGATCCGACGTTTTTCCACCCCGGGTCGCTGAATGAGTCTGTGAACACAGGAAAACAATTGATGAATCAGCCCGTCGACTCCTCCGCTAAGGTGGATTGGCTCTCGCACCGAAGCCATGATTGCAGGATGGAGATTCATTAGGGCGACATCAACGAATTCCTCGTCAAAGTCGACGCCAATCACTAAGCCGGATTCTTCGTTGACGCGAAGCAGGATCTGCTTCCTGCCCGTCGGGTTGTCCGCGCGCCCGGCCACCTGGAGTTTGCCTTGCTTCAGCAGGTCCCTGACCAGCAGCGAGATGGTTGCTGGCCTCAGCTTGGTCAAATCATGGATGCCCACTCGTGAGAGAGGGCCGAACCGCCTCACGGCGGCCATGATCACGGCCTTATCTTTTTCCCTTACTGTTGGGACAAAATGCATGCGATTATGTTCTTTTCTTCCGGGCTCATTTGCCGTTCTCGGGGCTTAGAATTGACCAACTGCGATGTGAACGGTGCCTTCGAAATACCTGATCAAACTTCACATTCCACGATATTACTCGGAAATGCCACTGTCAAGTTCAATAAGGCTTCGCATGGCGACTGCTACGGGACTCAGACAACAGGTCCTGCAGGGCACAGATTTAGCTATCTCATCTGCGACGTCGGCGCCAAGGAAAAAGCACACATCAGGTTGCTCTCTTTCTTTTCCTGGGGCGCGGAACACCCACCTTGCTCCCTGAAGGGAGCCCTGGGCTTAGGACACAGGTTCGCTGGACGCACGGGACCCTTTTCCAGTGGATCGGGTTGCACCGCTCATCTACTCGGTCCCCATTACACCAAGCGCAGCTCGGGCATCCTGGCATGGGAACCTCGTCGAACAAACTCAGCGTGATCAGTTTCGGTCGCACAACAGAGGGTATAGAGCCGGATGGCCAACTTCCGGGCCACGGTCACCCGTGCATTTGGTCGACTCTGTCGGAAGGATGCGTCAATAGTCGCGCTTCAACTCCGGAATATAGAGGCAGGCCCGTTCGGCCGCTTCGATTGGCAGAGAACGAAAAACCGACTCCTTTATTTGCTCAGAGGGCTGAAGTAGCGTCGGCATCCGCGTGGGGATCAGTCCCAGATAGCAGGCCACCTTATTGCCGTTGGCGAACCGCTCGGCTGGCCCCGACACGACCAGCGTTGCCTGCGCCGTCGGCCGCTCCACTCTCGGATGCGTCGTCAGCCGCTGTACCTCGGGTTAGCGCTCCACTTCCTCGGCAAGGGCCTGAAGAATTCCCCTCTGGACGGCCGGTCCGACCAGTGACCCGCGTCACGGTCATTCATCTTCTGCTTGCGCACCATGCGAGCGCGAGTCTGCGTCGCATCGCCCAGCACCACTTCACGACTCAGTTCTTCTGGCATCTCGGCAAACCTTTGTGCGTGGTAGGTGATTTCCGTGCTTACCAGATTGGGCTCGGGCAACTCGGGGTGTAACCTTCGTGCTTCCCCGTCGCCATGCTCTACGCGCTTCCTGTAAGATTTCCCTGCCTCCGTGTCCGCATCGCCATCTGTTGAGAGTGTGAACGAAAAGCGCAGCTTATAATCACCACACTTCGGCCCATCTCGTGAGTGGACTGGCTTGACTTCCATCACCTATCTACCCCTAGAGTTCAGGGGCTAATGACGCCATGTAATCAGAATAAAGCCGACCGGGTCTCGGTCTTAGAAGCTGATAGTTCGAAGTCCATGGCGGCCACGGAGTGACTGTACAAGGGGCGCTACATATGGCGGGCACGAAGGGAAATTAACATTTGTGATCTTTTATCCAGATTTTTGGTATTATGCGTCGAGCGGAAGAGTGCATGTGTATCCGTGACATGACCAGAAGCTGTGCGTAAGGAACTAGTACGTAACGTGGGGTCTTGAGGACAACAACGGCGAGATGAATTGGCACCAGCAGCCCACATGTGAACTGGATTCTTTTGACCTTCCGAACCTGCCTGAGGCCACGATGGTTTGGTTGACTGACGAGCGCCGTGGGGTTCGACTGGCAGTTCTCCCTGCCGCGGGGGGAGAAATGGGCAGCCTGCAGGTCAGAATTGCCGGTCGTTGGGTCGACATACTTCACCGGGGACTGGAATATTCGGATTGGCCCTGCGAAGCAGGAGACGGACGTGCGCCCTTACTCTGGCCCATCGTTGGGCGCTCATTTACCGGCGAGCAAATTACGGAATGGGAACGAACGGGAGTCCAGCCGGTTCAAAACCGTTACCGCGTGGAAGGCGAAACCTTTGACATCGATATTCATGGTTTCGTGTGGAGGCTACCCTGGCAACTGAAAGGTTATGGCCTAACCAACGGCGCTGCCTATGCAGCGTGCCAACTGAGGAGTTCCGCCGATACCTTAAGGATGTACCCCTTCGATTTCGAGTTATCGGCCACTTACCGAATCGAGGGGGAGGATATCGTGCTCGAATATGAGGTCGCTGCGGGCGATAACGCACGCCCCATGCCTTTCTCGATTGGAAACCATCTGGCCCTGCGATTGCCGTTTACAAAGCAAGGCCGATTCGGTGAATGCACTCTGCGAACTCCCGGTCACGTCATCCTGCACCAAAACCCGCTGTGCCTGCTTTCCGGTGAAAGCACGCAAGTGAATTTCTCAATTCCCACACCGCTGGAGCGAGGGGAGCTCTTGGATACGGTCTTGGGTGGATTCAGACGAGAGGGGGCATGCCTTGAACTTAACGCACCCGGATCGATGTCTCTTTGCGTCAAGCATTGCGAGAAAGCGAGGAATGGGAAATTATTGGCTTCGGACGAAGACTACTTTTTTGTGTTCTGGGGAGACCCGGTGATGGGGTATTTCTGTCCGGAGCCGTGGATTGGCAAACCGAATTCGCTCAACACGGGTGAGGGATGTCTTTATCTGCCACCGGGGAGGCGGTTCGATTGGGAAATCCGGATCACTCCAACGATCGATGTTTGACTGGGAAGACCGGTTATTCAATACCGAATCGACCCCGACTCCTCTGTCGGTGGGACTCGAAGGGAAAGATTGTGGAAGATGCCCATGAACGAGCCGGTTGGCCGTGAGGCTTTATTTCAGCACGCTAATGGATCAAGGTATCAGTCGATGAAGACATTTGGCGCTGTGCACGGGGTGAGCTAATGCGATCGTGGTTCTATCTTGTGGCCTGTAATCTGATGTGGGCCCTCCAGTTCACTTGTGTCAAGTTGGTGCAGGACCAAGTTGGAGCATTGTTCACTGTCTGGGCTCCGATGACTTTGGCTACCATCATGCTCTATCCCATGATCCGTCGCGAAAGGAAGAATGATACCGCGCCGAACCGGCGCAAAAAAAAGGATGTCTTCTCTTACTTTCTATTGGCGGCTGTCGGCGTATTTCCAGCCCAGGTTTTGGTCACCTGGGGGACGCGCATGTCGCTTGCAAGCAACGCCGCTTTGATAGTTCTGACGTCGCCAATCACCACGGCGATTCTGGCAGTCATCGTCCTTGGCGAACGCATGACTCGCGGCCGATGGCTGAGTTTTGCGCTCGCCATCGCGGGAGTTCTCCTGTGCTCAGGATCTGATTTGCGGCATATGGACTTCGGAAGAAGCTTCTGGTTCGGGAACCTGCTAATATTTCTGGGCACAACGGGCAGTGGGTTTTACAACACCTACTGCAAGAAGATGATGGAACGGTATACACCGATGGAGATGCTCTTCTACACGTATGTGGCTATGTTCATCATCGTGACCCCACTCGTGATGGTGCGGGAACGGGACGTATTAGTGCGCATCCCAGAGTTCACCTCCAGGACCTGGACCGGGATGATCCTCCTAACTTTCTTCCACAATTTCCTTTCCATGGTTCTTTTCCTTAAGGCGCTAAAGAAACTGGATGCCATTCAAGCAGGTCTCTCCTTTTATCTCGTGACTTTCTTCGGGGTACCTATCGCGGCAATCTGGCTGGGAGAGCGACTGACCCTCCCTGCCATCCTCGGAGGGGTGCTAGTGTTGGCGAGCACGCTACTAATCACGCTGGTGGAAAGGAAACCGGTAGAATCACAGGCGACCGGATAGGTGAAGGTTTAAGTTGACGAGAACTGCCTACCGCTCCCAGTGGCGGCCGAATTCAAAGAAGATACGCCTGATAGGCTGCCCTGACCGAAAACCTGCCTGAATGATTGTTTACGCCCCCCACATTGCCCACTGGTAACAATCGTAGATTCAACAGATCATTGAGGGCCTAACCCCTCGGTCAGGCGCGCCGGAATCGGGTCAAGTCGAAGTAATAGCGGCCGAAGGGGGTGAAGTTGCGGTGCGACGGGCGTCTCCCCCCACGCCCGTCGCCCTCCCTCTGGGAAACCTAACGAATTGGGCGGCCCCTGGTTCTTTGATCCACTTGGAGAGTTCGTTTTCTGCCAAATCTACGAGACGAAGGGGGAGGTTTTGCCGTGAAGCGGAAGCGATCTTCTGGGGAGAAGATAGTGGCGGTGCTGAAGTAAGCCGAGGTGGGAGTTCCCGTGACGGAGCTGATCCGTAAAGTGGGGATCTCATAGCAGATTTTCTGCCGCTGGAAGAAGCGGCACGCGGGCCTGGAGGCAGACCTGGTGTGCCAGCTGAAGCAGGTGCAAGAGGAGAACGTTCGGCTGAAGCGGCAGGTGGCGGACCTGACGCTGGACAAAGTGATGCTTCAGGACGTACTGGGGAAAAATTCTATAGCCCTTGCGGCGGCGTCCGGTGGTTGAGCACTGGTGCGACAACTATGGGGTGAGCCAGCGGCGGGCCTGCAGGGTCGGACGGCTCAACCGAGGGACGTACCGGTATCACAGTTACAAGGATCCACGGGCCGAATTGCGGAGGCGAATCCGGGCGCTGCTGAAGCGCGGGGGCTGGGCAGTAGGGCAAGATGCGAGTCTATCGGCTGTATCGAGAAGCGGGTTTGACGGTGCGCCAGAGGCTGCGACGCCGGCGTCAGGTGGCCGTACACCGACGCGGGCGAAAGAGGCCGAGCGCGCCCAATGAGGTCTGGAGTCTGGACTTCGTGGCCGATCAGTTGGTTGTCGGGCTCCGGTTCCGTGCTTTGACCATCGTCTAGGTGTTCACACGAGAAAGCTTGGCCATCGAGGTCGGACAGGGCTTAAAGGGCGGAGACGCAGTCGGTGCTTTGAAACGTATCCGGTTGGATCGAAGAGTGCCCATGTTGCTTTTCGGTGATAATGGAGCCGAGTTTATGAGCCTGATCAGGGATCTGTGGGCGTATCAGAAGGGCGTGCCGATCGACTTCTCGGCGCCGGGGGAACCGACCAACAACGCGCACGTCGAATCGTTCCGCGGCACCTTCCGGGCGGAGTGCCTGGATGCGCATTGGTTCGCCACGCGGAGCGAGGCCAAGCAGGTCATCGAGGCTTGGCGGCAGGAGCATAATGAAAGTCGTCCTCACAGGGCGCTCGGAGAGCGGACGCCGAAGGAATTTGCTGGCGAGCTCGGGGCATGCCCCGAGCTGAGCACAGTGCAAGCAGCCGAAAACTGACTCTGAAATTGGTCCAAAAATCCCAGACCACTCAAAATTCCCCGGTACTCACATTAAGATCGGACCAGAATCGGCGGGCAGCTCACAGTAAATTACAATTATGCATATTTCTATTGAGTCTTGAACAGAACTCTGGTATACGAGACACCGTTTGGACCGTTACGTGCGAGTTCAATTTGGATAAGGAAGCCGATTATCCTCGCGCTGCCGTTTCTCAGTTCAGTCAATAAAGGAGAACCTCGTCACGCGGACAGCGCGGCATTGTGAGGAGAATGAATGAGGACCTACGTCCTCTCTCGTTGCAACTTGTGTGGAATCGCGCGTCGGAATGCATGCACATGGAGGATTCGTAAATGGAAAAGCTCGGGGTGGGAATTGTGGGGGCAGGAATCTACGGCGAAGTTCATGCCAGGACTTATGCGAAGGATCCTCGGATCGAACTCGTGCGTGTGTGGAGCCGGAGCGAGGCGCGGGCGAAGAAAGTCGGGGAGAAATTCGGCTGCGATTGGACAACCTGCTTCGAAGACTTGTTGAGGGACAAGCGAATTCAGATTCTTTCCATCGTCACCCCGGATCACGCCCATACGAAATATGCGCTCGCGGCGTTCAAGGCGGGAAAGCACGTCCTTCTCGAAAAGCCCATGGCGAAGACTACGGCCGAATGCAAAGCCATCCTCGCTGCCCGAGACCGCTCGGGACGCAAGCTGATGGTGAATTATCACAACCGCTGGTACCCCCCCTTTATCGCCGCGCGTGATGCCATTGCTTCTGGGAAAATTGGCAAGCCCCTGTGTGGCAACTTCGTTCTCTCCAACACCATCTCGTGGGTTGAGGGAAACATGACCTGGGCCGAGCATTCCGGCCCAGAATGGTTCTTGATGTGCCACATTGTCGACCTTGCCTGCTGGATGCTTAACGATCGCCCCAGAGAAGTATATGCCATGGCGGTTGAAGGACAGCTCAGAAGCAAGGGTTTCAAGACGCGTGACCTGGTCAAAGCCACCATGAAAATGAAGCAGGGAGCGATTGTGCACTTTGAATCTTCCTGGGTGGTTAGCCGGAACTGGAGAAACCCCGTCAATGACATGTGGCTCTCCGCCCAAGGCGAAACCGGAAGGATTGACGTCACTGCCGATTACGAGAACATAACCATCACTTCGGACAAATATCAAACCCCGTTTGTCCTGCTGAATGTTACCGAAGAACCTCCCATCATAGATTTCATCAGTTGCGTGGCGGAGGACAAGCCGGCACCGGTGACGGGCGAAGAGGGAATGCTCGCGACCAAGGCCATCGAGGCAGTGGTGGAATCTTGCCGTAAGAATAAGGTGGTCAAGATCAGTTAGAGGTGAGGGCTTAGATCGAATTGGAAGGATTATCGCCGATCCCAGGCGGTGCATGAAGAAGCCAAGAACTTATTTGCGATGGGCGTGGGCTGCCAGATGCACAGCTGTACCAGGCCACACCCGCTCTATCTGCCGCTCGGGTTCAGGATGGGATAGCAAACACCATGTGGTGTTCATCCCCAAGCGAGGGAGCAAGGTGCTGTTCGGGAAGACGCGCCGACATTCGGGAGAAATCTTCCACGCGTTGGTCCTGCAGAGGGAGAGTCAGATTCTGGATGGACACCTGATGCCCGATCACGTGCATATGTGTGTGGCGATTCCCCGAGGCACCCGTTAGCCTTGGTGATCGGGTTTCTCAAAGGCAAGAGCGCCATCGCCGTAGCCCGACGGTGCGGCAAGGAGCGAAACTTCACCGGGGAGCATTTCCGGGCCCGGGGTTACGCCGTGTCCACCGTCGGGTTCGAGTTGGAGCAAGTCTGCCGAGACATCCGCGGACAGGAAGATGCGGATGGAACCGGTGGGCAGTTTTGAACCCATGACCAAGGCGCGCCTCAGCGGGACGATTCAACTAACGGGTGACCGCCTTTGAGGCGGTCCCACTCATCAAGCCACTCGCTTTGCGGGGGTGCCTAACTATACCTTTCACGGACGCAAGACGGGCGCCCAGTTCGCCGGCGGGAGCGAGAAGCAGAAGGAGTCGATGGTCGATCGCGACCCCACATTCTTGTAGGTACCATCTCGTGACGGTTACAAGAATGAGGACACGTCGCCCGATCTTATCCTGAAGACCCTCAGCGAAGAAGTCGTGCAATTCCGTGAAATCGGCGGCGTGATGACGCAGATCTGGCAAGGCGGCGGCCCGGATCTCCTACCGGGGGGCTATGCTCAGGAGGTGCAGGCGCTCTTGGGGTGCATGCAGGGTAAGGGTCTGGTGGGAGGCATTCTGGTCGTGGAGTCCAGCACGAAGACTCCCATCCCTGACATGGCGTTCCAGGTTGCCATCACCTGCTTGGACAAGGGGCTGGTCATGATTGCATCGGTCGGCGCGGACGGACAGTGCGTTAAGATCGCCCCGCCATTGACGATCCCCTATGACGAGCTGCGAGAGTCCATTCAGGTTCTGGAAGATACAGTGGACTGGGTTCTGGGCGGCAAGCGGCGTTCGGAGCGACCGCCCTTGCGTCATGGTTTTTCGTAAGTTCTCGACACGTCCAGCGAGTGAGAGAGAAAAGCCAAGCGGGGCGACACGGAAAGTGTTCCACGCCGGAAGGTCGACCCAAAACAATCGTATCACGCGGATGAATTCAATCGAACAGCCAAGACTTTCTTCGATGGAACCCCATGAGAGCCTGGAAATCTTCGAGGGAACGCTTTCCCGCCTATGAATGAATTCCCAGTGTCCGAAATTCGCGCCGCTGTCCATGCATTGCGAAGCGAGACTAAGCAGTTTCTCTGCGACTTAATCCGTTACCCTTCCTTGCCCGGCAAGGAATCGGGAGCCGTGGATTGCGCAGCCCAACGCTTCGCGGAAGTGGGTGAGGTGGAACGTATCCCACTGACTGACGCACTCCGCGAGGACGAGGACTACGCCAACCCGGTGTTAGGAATCGCATATGAGGGACGATCGAACCTGCGCGTGCATGTTGCCGGAACCGATGGAGGGCGATCTCTACTTATCAATACCCATCTCGATGTCGTGCCGCCCTCTCCAGGGCAGGAGCATCCTTTCGAGCCGAGTGTGGAGGCCAATCGCGTGTATGGGCGGGGTGCCTGTGACGCCAAAGGACAGGTGGCCGCCCTGTTCACTGCGCTAATGGCCGCGAAACGGCTGGGTATGACGCTCAGAGGGGATGTCTTGGTTCACCTCGTCGTGGAAGAGGAGGTGGGCGGAAACGGGACGCTGGCCCTGGTGCGCCGCGGCGAGCGGGCCGATGGCTGTATTGTAATGGAGCCAACTGAACTGCGCATTCTCTCCTCAGTGCGCGGCTCGGTCTGGTTCCGTGTGCTTTGCATTGGCAGGCCAGGCCACAGCGGCCGTATCGGCGATACGATCAGCGCATTGAAGATGGCCATCCGAACGGTGGAAATTCTCGAGCAGTATCATGCCCGCCTTTTAGCCTCGTCCCGGGGTATTCCCCTGTTCGATCAGTTTGCCAACCCGATGCCGATCCTTTTTGGCCAACTCGTGACTGGTGACTGGCCAGCCACTGCACCTGTTTGCGCCTCTCTGGAAGGGCTCTTGGGCTTCCTCCCGAACAGGACCCGCTATCAGGTGATGGACGAGATGCGTCGGGCCCTCAGGGAGGGGGGAGATGAATGGCTCCGAGACCACTTCACGTTGGATTTCACGAACCGGCACGATGCTCATGTCCTGGATCCGGGGCACCCGCTGGTCACCCGTCTTCAAGCGTGTTGCAGGGAAGCCGCCGCGCCTGATGAAGTCAGCGCAATGACTTCCTCGTGTGACTCCTGGTTCTATAATAACCAACTATGTATTCCCACCGTAGTCTTCGGCCCGGGCAGCTTGCGTGTTGCCCACTCCAACGAAGAGCAGATCGAGTTAGGAGAAATCGATGAGGCGGCAACCATCCTGGCGCTCTTCCTCTCGGACTGGTGCGGCTGAGTCAAGGTGTGCAAGCTCTCTGGAACTGGCAGGACTGCTTCTATGGAAGGCTTCGGCGGGAAATGCTGAAAACAGCGTTCCCCACGAAATTCCCTTTGCTGGGAACAGAGAGTTTTCGGGTCTTACATCAGCAAGGTCTTACTGACTTGGGGGATGAGTTGTGCCTTGCTGCTGGCTGCGGCGCTTGTGTTGTCTGAACCAAATCCGCAGGCCGTCTCGGGTTCAGCCGCGCAGGTCCAGTTCGTGGACGCTGGGCCACGAGCGGGTCTCACCCTGCGGATCGTAAATGGCGGGCAATAAGCCAGAAGAATATATCTGGGAAAGGCCCGGGAGCGGGAGTGCCGCCGTCGACCACGACGGGGACGGATTTCCGTCTCTCTCAATTCCGAGCATCGTTTCGGGCGGTTTCACAAAAGGCGCCGAACCGATAAGTCACCTCATTCCAAACAACCACGACGGAACGTTCACCAATGAAATGAGCCGCGCGGCCTCTGCTTATTCAGGCTGGGCGCACTGAATTTGCTTAGGCGGCTACGACAACGATCCCCCCGCGCTGTTACACAACGTCGGGGCGCACACCGATCACCCCGGGCAAGGGCCCGCAAGCTCGAGAACGGTTCCAACGGCGACAGGATAGGAGCAAGGATTATGATCGTGGTCGGCGACCGGCGACAGACCATCGAGGTTCGCAGCAGAGGTATCTTAGTTTCCAAGAAACGATCTGCGGATGCAATCTCGATCAGAGAAAGTGGCCAAGATTGAAGTGCGCGATATACACTGACCCAACGGCCTCACGTACAAACGGCAGAATCTTCCAGTCGATCAGTTTCTGGTGGTTCAGGAAGCCAAGGGACTTGTCGAGGCTAACAAGTCCTTACTGATGGAAGCGTTGCAGCACGAGACTGGAGGCATGGTGGTACGGGTGATGTGCAGCTCGTCAGAGAGTTTCCCCCGGAGGGTCGAGTTGATGAACAGAACCGCCCTATAACATCCCCCTTCAGCAACCACCTCACGAGCCCATTCCGAATCATGGGCGTCAACCCGTCGCGTTGAATCGCGCGCTGAACCCCCTCCAGGGATCGGGACCCTTGCCGGGCAATGATCCGTCGCTGGATCGCTCGGCGGTCTGGCCCGACGATATTGTTCACGCACGGAGCGCCTTTATGGACCTGCGCCGCGATTCTGCCATTCCTTGTCGAAATCGGACCGATTCTGGAAAGACTTCTGTGTTCCGACCTTCGTCGTAGAAAGTGCTGCGTAGAGGCTTGCCCGTGCGAGAGCTTCCTTGTCCGGCAGTCCTTCAGCAAGAAATACAGCAAAGCTGCCGATGAAGGCATCGCCCGCACCGGTGCTGTCGATGGCCTCAACCTTGAAGGCAGGAATCAGTTCCATCCCTATCGGTCCAGCCAACAGGGAGCCTCGTTCGCCCAATGTAATGACAACACGATGGATTCCCTGCCGGAGCAAATAGTCGGCGCACTTTTTGGCGTCGTCCAACGAGTGAACGGGCATGCCCGTGATGACTTCGGCTTCGCTTTCATTGGGAATGAAATAGTCCGCAGCAGCAGCTTCTCTAAAGTCCACAGGCAGAGCCGGGGCGGGATTCACAATACAGAGTATGCCGTTCGATTTTGCGAAGCGAATCGTATGGTAGACGGTGCCCAAAGGAATTTCGAACTGCAGCACGATGGTGTCGGCCTTGCGAAGAAGGGGTGCAGCGGCATCCACATCTTCCGGGGAAAGCGTGTCGTTTGCGCCTTTTACGACGATGATGCGGTTTTGGCCATTCTGGTCCACAAAGATGGGCGCGACGCCGCTCGAAACTCCTTCAGCGATGCCAACGTGACTTGCATCGATGCCGAGGGATTCGAAATTCTTGATCGTGGCAGGACCAAACAGGTCGCTGCCGACCTTTGCGACCATGGCGACGGAGGCGCCGCATAGGCGAGCCGCTACAGCCTGGTTGGCGCCCTTGCCACCAAAGCCAAGGTCAAATTTCCTTCCGAAAATAGTCTCACCAGGGCGGGGAAACTCGTCGATGAACGTAGTGAGATCCACATTGGCGCTGCCCACAACGGCAATGTATGATTGCTTTGCCATCATTCCTCCCTTGGCCCTCGCGTGATCTCCAGCCTGAATATAATGGCGTGTTTGGCGCTCGACGCAGGCTGCATCAGCATATCCGATGACCTCCAATTGACCTTTTCTTTGTCCAAATAATGGACATCGACGAGCAGCTCGCCGAGGCCCAACTGCGTCCTTGGAAGCCATACGAGCGTATCGCTGGAGTTCGAGCCGTGGTCAACACTTGTGTCCGCGTAAAACTGCACTTATTGCGCAATGATAGACGGGTCAAGCCAAGCCCCCTCTAACGGGCGGAGTCTCTGAATTTGGAGCCTGATTACAGAATCAACAAGCCCCAACGCTGACGCGCCTGCTTGACGCCTAACCCTTGAGGTGCAAGTCCGGTTCAGGCTCTGCCGAGCGACCAGAGCACAATCGGTAGTTTTAGCCTACCCTGGTTCTTCTTAGGGCGCGGGCCGGACTTCAAAGATGCGATACTCATACCCTCCCAATTCAGTCGATAGTGAACCATCCTGAAGCCCGGACAAGGGCAGGGTCTGGACTTTCCCTGATTTTGCGTCCTTCACCGTCACGCTGGTCGGGGATAAACCGAAACCAAGATTTTCAGGTTTTACCGTCCAAACCACGCTCTTTCGCGCTTTGTCACGGGTGTTGGAAATTACCACCAGAGCCTGGTCGGCCTTCGCGTAAACCGCTCCGTAGACATCCTCCCACGCCGTATGCACTGCCCCTGAGAAGGGACTGTAAAGACGGTAGTCCTCCAACTTATACGGCTGGAACGCGTGAAAGAGTTTGAGCGCCGCTTCCAACGCTTCCGTGGCGCCGCCCTGGGATGACACCCCTTCCAACTTTTCCATCGCGGCGCCCCAGGGAAACATCCCAAAGAGAACGAGGTGAGCAATCTCGTCTTCATTCCGCTCCACGGCCCGATCTAGACCATAGAAGGGGCACGCCGATCGCGGCAGACTTTCTGCGAGCTCCGTTACAACCGGAATCTTGTCGATCCGCAACAGCTCCTCGGATTGCTGAAGCTCCTCCATGTTGACGATGAGATCGCCGAAATTCTCTATGCTGATGGAAGAGATCGGCCCGTACTGGTGAATAATCAGGATCCCGTTTTTCGGTGCCACCAGCCGCCTGGTCCATGCCATCAGGTCGATAATGCCATCCGTCCCAAGATGCACTTTGGGGTCGTGGTTCTTATTATTGCAAGGAAGCGTCTCGGTTTCGTCGTAGTAGATTCCGTCGAAACCAAACTCGCGATAGGCCCTTTCGATATCACTTTTGAGACGCTCGAGCCATCCGGACTGGGGGCACATTTCCGCACCGAACTCACCTTTCTCAATGGTGTTGTGATAGAACGTGCCCAGCTCGTCGTTGGTCCGTGCCCATTCTTGGCCGTGTTGGGAATAGCCCGCAGCCTTCGGATGAAACTCATGGACCGAAAAATAAGGAACAACCAGGATCTTGTACCGGTGGCAGGTGGCGATGACCCGCCGCAACTCTTCCATGCCTTTCTCGTCGTACGGAGGCCAAGCACCATCGTGCCAAAAGTTCTCATCCGCGTAGTAGGCGTTGTGCAGGCGGACGACATTAACCCCGTTATCGGCCCAGCGCTTGATTTCTTCCTCCGATGGCCAGTGGTGATTGTCGAAAGCAAGATGACGCCACTTCCGATTTGCTTTCTCGACGATGCGGGGAAGGCCCAGGTAATAGCTAAACGTGTAGTCACCCTTGGGGACTTTCATGGTCTCCATCGCGCTCAGCGGTTCCCGTAGAATCTGAATGCTCGTCCCATTTTCCGCCACCTGGGCCGAATAGCGCCCGACGCCACCTCTGCCCGTCAGGCCATTTTCCCACGCGGCCAGGTCCGAAGCCGTCGTCAGACCGAAACCTTCCACCCCTCGATTGAAAAAGAACATGTATATAGGAGCGTGATGTTCCTCGATCAGTTGAGTGCCCGCGCCCCGGGTCTTGCCGAAGGTTGCCAGTGAGTATTTTCGATCATCGGGATCGTCTGGGGGGCCAACACGGAGCCCAAACTCGTCGAGTTGGGGTAGCACGGATGTCGAGGCAATGTCAACCGTTGAAACCCCCATGCCCTCCGAAAACCGAATCGTGTGGTCGGCGCGTACCACAAAGGGCGATAGTGTCCAGGTCGTCTCGAAACCCACCGGGCCGGGTCTTCGGTCGGCAGTCGCCATTTGCCCCGAGAATTCCAGACGCAGGACGTCACCTTCACGCGAAGACCGGTACTCCACATGAGGAGCATTGGCGTCTGACCATTGGTCCACAGAAGTTCGGAAGGGTTGTGCCAAGAGATTTCGGCCGGAGCCATGTAGAAAAACAATGCTGTCCAGGACTCCCCCTTTGCGAAGGTCGTACTCCAGCCTCCAGTAATCGCTGCTCACGGTCACGCGCTCGCCGGGGGTGATGTCTACGCTGACAGACCCACCACCGGGAGCCTGGAAGTTGGGAACCCTGGGGGTGGAAGCGCTAGTGCCTTTGCCCGCATCAATCGCATAAAAAGACGACACCCACCCCATGAACAGGACTGTCGCTAGCATAGCCGTTCCAATCCAAACACGGGATGACCCAGGGTTCCAATTCATGCCAATACCCCCCTTGTGCAGAAAAATCGAGCACTCATCCTGCTGGAGGAGCCTTGCCACCGTGTTGCACATAACACGGCGTATTCACCTTTTCTGAGTACTCTCAAGCATCTGAGCGTGTTTTTTCATCAGTATTTAGGCAGGCTCAGGATTAAGAGTCAAGAGGTAAATTCAAAAATGTTTATAAGTCTGATGCATCAGGCCGATTGCCGCAATCTATTGTTCTTAAAAAGTTCTTTTATCTTGACCGTCGATTCCAGTAGTGCTAGAACAACGATAACGCGGCCATCGTAAGGCAGAAGGCCAATGTCCAATGCACATGCGTTGGCGAAGGATGGTTTTTCGTGTTTGCAGAGCCAGAGGGCCTTATCGGGCGCATCCCTGAGCTTAAGGGGAGATCGTGATGATGACATCCCGGGAGCGCTGGCTTGCCCTCATGGCAGGAGATCGTCCAGATCGCGTTCCCTGCGACTACGCGGGCACGGAGGAGGTCACCCGACGGCTCCTTGCGGAACTCGGCTGTGCCACGGAACGCGAGCTGTGGGAGCGTTGGGGGATCGACAAGTGTATCCACCTAGGACCGACGCATCCCCTTGCGAAGGTGGACGCTTGGCATTTTGAGTCCGTTTACAGTGTCTGGCATATTGGAACGGTGACGGCTTCGTACGGAGATGGTTTGGGGACGTATGACGAGGCAGTCATACATCCTCTCGCGGAAGCCGGGACTGTGGGTGATGTCGAGCGATTCGAATGGCCAGACCCTGAGGTGTGGGACGTCACCGGTTTGCGTACGAAGTGCGCGGAGTGGCGCAACTATCCCATCCTTGGGGGCTGCTACGAACCTTTCTACCTTTATCGCGAGCTTCGCGGTATGGAACAAGCCCTCGCCGACTTGATTCTCCAACCTGAGATGGTTGAAGCTGCCATGGAACGCATCTACTATATTCATGAGTCAATCATTCGCCGCACCTTAGAGGAAGCTGCTGGCATGATTGACTTCATTTACGTCGCCGAGGATTTGGGCACGCAAGAGTCGCTGCTCGTGAATCCGGGGGCCTTTCGACACTACCTTAAGCCCTGGATGCGGCGGATGATTGATCTTGCTCATTCTTTCGGTGCCAAGGTTATTCATCATGACGACGGGGCAATCCGGCCACTCTTGCCGGAACTCATCGAGATTGGGATCGACATCCTGAATCCGGTCCAGTGGCGATGTCGGGGAATGGACCGTGAAGGACTCGCCAGGGACTTTGGGAAGTCACTTGTCTTCCATGGCGGCGTAGACAATCAGCAGACCCTCCCCTTTGGCACACCGGGGGATGTGCGCAGGGAGGTGGCCGAGAATATTCGAATCTTTAGGAGCTGCAAGGGGCACATCGTTGCACCTTGCCATAACATCCAGCCCAATACACCCACGGAGAACATCCTGGCCCTCTACGAAGCCGTCGAGGAATTTGGCTAATTGACATGAAGCAATGATCTCTCTGCATGACCAAGAGTCCAATCAATGGCCGGGCGACTTATTGGAGAGCGTAAAAATGTGGGGAGCTACTCCAGTTTCTGCTTGATCCTGATTTTACCGAAGCTCGAGCACGACGCTATGAACATCTGGTCCGATTTTCCGTTTAAGACCATAGGTCGCATTTGGAGCAAGAGGTGCGCGCCGCGCTTCGTCCACTGCTTCTGCTTCTTCACCGCGCGCTTGCTGACGACCTGGTTGACCTCGGACTGGCAAGACACGGATGCAATCGGGTCCCGGTCGCGCCAGTGCTCGCCATGATATGGAATGAACGTTGCGATGAGCCGATTGTAGGTGTGGAGCTCGCTGGCGGCCCGAGACAATTTCGTAGCAGGCTCGGTCAGATGCTCTGCATTCTCCAAGGTCACATGCGGGTCTTCAATCGGGAGCGTTGCAAACAGCTCGGTCAAGCCTTTCGCAGAGTGGTGGTGACCGTTGCCAAAGAATCGGCCTGCGCTGCTCCAGGGAAGGGACTTCTTGGATAAGATTATCGCCCTTTGCGTCCAATGGCACCTCCGCTTGTCTCTCAGCTATCGTGACAGCGCGCACCACACGCGACACCACGCTCCCATTTACTGTTTGCGGCACTTCCTGACCGGGTACTATCATTTACCTTGGACGAGCAGTTCAACATGCTGTGATGCTCTGAGTCAGCCTTTGCCATGTCTGGCCGTTGCGTGCGTCAGGATGAGAGGTTGGCTTTGGCTGAATCAAACGTGAGCTTCCCGGGAGGGGGGCTACGCAGATTCCATGCGAGCCCCAGTGGGTGCACGATGGATTTTCCTTTGCGATATTGTTTAGACGGTTGGCAGCGGCTGGAACGGCTGCGCAAACTTTACGAAGGCCGTCGGCAGGACATGATCTTCGCCCGGATGGAAGTGCCCACAGAGGCTCTGCGGCTGTTCGCTGAGCGTCATCCACCCGGTCCGACACAGTGTCCTGACGTGAATGACCGAGTCACATTTTGGGATGCGCTCCTCGCCGAGCACGTGGCCGTCCACGACGACTCTGTACCATCAGCCTATTTGACTGAACTCGACCAAGGCCTGTACGGCGGGATTGTGGGCGGCGACGTCCGCTTCATGGCCCACCCCGAAAGCGGCTGGATCTCTTCCATGGTCCCGCCGCTTCTCAAGGAGTGGATAGACCTCAAAAGCCTTACGATCAACCACAAGAGCAATTGGTACCAATTCTACCTACGCGAATTGGAGCTGTTCCGCCGCAGCAGCGAGGGGAGGTTCGGCATCAGCCATTTCATCCTCATCGACGGCCTTAATTTCGTCTTCGAGCTATTTGGTGGAACGCGCACTTACCTCGAATTGATCGATAACCCAGAGAAGATCTGGGAGGCTGTGGACTTCGCCTACCGACTGAATGTGGACGTGCAGAAGACCTTCTTCAAATCGGTCCCTCTGCTCGAAGGCGGGACGTGCAGCAACATGGTGGAATGGATTCCGGGGCGCATAGTCTCCGAAAGCGTTGATCCTTTCCACATGACTTCGATTGAGTACTTCGAGCGTTGGGGGCGGGAGCCTGCGGAGCGAATTTTCGCTGCCTTCGACGGAGGCATCCTGCACCTCCACGCAAACGGTCGGCACTTGCTCGGAGCCGTGTCCTCGTTGCGCGGCCTCAAGGCCCTCTTCCTGGACGATGACAAGGACTTTCCCACCTCCTTCTCGGTGCTCGCGGCCCTCAAGTGCCGCGCCGGCAACCTGCCGCTGGTCGTGCAGGTCCAATTCCCGGATTTTCTCGCTTCCCTCGAAACCCACTGCCTACCCGGCGGCACCCTGTACAACGTCCTGAACGTCCCCGACCCCGACACTGCAAACCGAATGATGGATCGTGTTCGCGCCTATCGAGTCTGATTTCGAGCGCAGTGCGGCGTACCAACTAAGTACACGCGTTCCTAAAGACTGTCACGTATTGTTGGTCCTACTGTTCTCATCGCTGTGGTACGTCGTTCCTTGGTGGGGGTGCCTCGTATGCCGAGGACGCGCCAATTTCTTGTCGAGTTAACCCAGCAGGAGCAGCAAGTAAAGTCCCAAGGCCCAAAATATACGTCATCATATCGAGATCTGATCCGAACCAACATTGTTCTCCTGGCTGCCCAGGGCCTCTCGAATGATGTCATTCGCCTCGCGTCTTGCTACGCCTCATCAGATCGTCAGCAAGTGGCGCAAACGCTTCAGCCCAGCTTGATTGCCCGGTCTCGAAGATGAGCCTCGGGGTGGACGTCCTGGGCCCCCCCTCTGCCACATGGTCCAAGTTAAAGGGGATTGCTCCAGATCGGAGGTTCTCTATTCCAAGCTTAGAAAGGGTGAGCCATTTTTTCATTTTGCCAACTTACAATAAAAAGAAAATGGGAAGCTAGATTGGCGTTTAGCGTCAGGACAAAATTACGATTATGAACATTTCTATTGAGTTTCAAACTTAGGTCTGGTACAAGAGAGGTCGTTCAGACAGCGGCGTGCGACTTCAATTCCCACGTCGGAAAGTGGCCCGCAAGGATTCCACGCGGCCTCCGGGGTGGTTATTGCACCATTTACTTCGACCGCTGCTGGAACTGTCGGGATCTGACCGCCCGTCGTCGGTAATTTCGTTGAATTCGAAGCGAATGAGATTCTTGGCAGGGACAGAGGCGCGCCGAGAAGTATGCTTCGGCAATCTTATGCATGCTCTCACCGGTTGCGGTCGATGACCGGGACATGGTGGGCTTTTGCGAAGTCGCGGAGAACACACTCCCTGACTAGTGGCACGGCGAACATTTGTTATTTTGCAGGCGACGCATGGTCGCCCGGACAGGTACTGGTGGACTTGTTCAAAACCATTATATGTTTTGGGTCGTCCACTAGTTCGTTAATCTAGCATTGCACGTAGACTGTTTCGTTGTTCCGGGAGGAGTCAATGCGAATGATGCGATTAGTGAGCCTTGTTGTTCTGCTCTCATCGTTGTCCTTAGGGGCGTCTGCTGAGTTGAACCCGCTTCTGCCACGGCCCCAGGAGATCCATTATGGGTCTGGATGGCTTCGCGTGCGGGGCGTGCGTGTCCACTTGCCGCCCGGCTCGACTGAGGAAGACCGGTTTGCCGCGCAAATGCTCGCCCAGTTCCTTTCGGATCGGGCCAGAGGCTCGCTTGAGATCTCCGAAGGCAACGCATCGGAAAATGCGATTGTTCTGACTCGATCCGGAGCTGTCGATCCTCTGCCTCTCCCCGACGAGCGTCCGGGTCCCGAATCGCGCGAGGCTTACTGGCTCAAAGTAACCCCCAAAGGTGCCGAGATTCGAGCACTTTCATCGGCCGGCTTGTTTTATGGAGTTCAAACGCTCTGCCAACTGGTCGAAGGCAGCGCCGAGGAAGCAAAGCTTCCAGAAGTAGAAATCCACGACTGGCCAGCGCTGGCTTACCGAGGAACTATGGTGGACATCAGCCAAGGTCCACTGCCTACCGAACTGGAAATCAAGCGTCAAATTGATTTCCTCGCCCGCTGGAAGGCCAACCAATATTACTTGTTCAACGAGGGCAACATTGAGCTCGATGGATATCCACTCCTGAATCCTGAAGGGCGTCTCACAAAGGAGGAGGTGCGGCGCATCGTCGATTATGGCCGTCAGCGCCACATCGACGTCATCCCTTGCTTGGAACTGTACGGCCACATGCACGACCTGTTCCGTGTGGAGCTGCACTCCGATCTGGGGGCCATTATTCCGCACGGTGACGAGTTTGACCCTCGCAATCCCAACGTCAAGGCGGTGCTCAATGACTGGATTGACCAGTTTTCGCGGCTGTTTCCGAGCCGTTTTGTGCACGTCGGATTTGATGAACCTTGGCTGATCGAGCAGGTGGCCAAACAACATGGCACCACACCGGCAAAGTTGTATGTCGAGCACCTCAGCTATGTCGCCAAGCTTTTTGAGCAACGCGGGAAACGCGTAATGGCCTGGGGCGACATTATGGTCAAATACCCCGAGATTCTTTCTGAGCTGCCACCCGGCATGATGGCCGTGCCGTGGTACTACGATGCGAAGCCAGACAGAGAATACAAGCAATGGCTAGGCCCCCTGGTCGCGCACAATGTACCCCGCTTCATCGCACCTGGAGTAGATAGTTCGACGGAGCTTACCCCCGACTTCGTACAGACTTTTGAAAACATCGACACCTTCTTGGCGGCGGGGCGGAAATCGAGCGGGCTGCTCGGGCTGATCAACACGGTCTGGGGAGACGACTCTGAACTTCTCATGCGGATGTCATGGCCGGGCATGGCGTACGGAGCGGCGGCTCCTTGGCAATCCCGGCCGATGGATCAGGGGAGATTCTTTTCTGATTATGCAGGCATTATGTACGCGCCACTGATTGCCCCTGAGGTGGCGGCTGCTCTTGAAAACCTCACCGAGGCTGAGGCTAATCTCCAAAAGGTGCTGGGGCATGACACCATTTTCCCATTCTGGGCTGGCGACCCTTTTGGCCCTGAGAACCTGAAGAACGCAGCAATACACCGAGAGGACTTACGCCGGGTCCGGATTTTGGCAGAAGAGGCGCAAACGCACTTATACCGCGCCTTGTCCTTGGGTGGAGATCCCACCACCCTTTCCAGCTTGCTCTTTGGAAGTCGTTTTCTCGATTATGCAGGACTGAGGAACCTTTATCCTCTCGAAATCGTTGCCCTCTGGCAAAGGCTCGGCCCTCGTCCCAGCGCTGACCAATTCTGGCGGCAATTCGGAGATCTCGTCATATACCAAGTCCACGGACGCATCTCTGATCTTATGTACGGGATCACGGAGCTCCGTGAAGCGTATCGGTCAGCTTGGCTTGCCGAGTACAGTCCGTACCGGCTCGCCGCCGCCCTGGGAAGGTGGGATGCGGAGTACGAGTATTGGCGAAGGCTGCAACAGCGGTTCGAAGTTTTTTCGGAAAACATCCACGACGGAGACACTCTGCCTCCGCTCGATCGGTTCACTGAGGGAAAGTGAGGGCCCCGAAAACCTGTCGGTCTTAATTCCCGTTCTTGTATGAATTGCAAAGACTCTGGCCATTCTCGCAAGAATCTCTGCGCTACCCCTAGTTGCCTCAATGACCCGACGAGGAGTGCAACTTGATGAGCCACATAGATTACGATGCCATCGTTACGCGCCAGTGCACTTACGTGAAGGAACGTGGGAAGAACGTCGGCAGGAAGCTGGTGAGCGGCTTGTTGATACGATTTCCCAGTACGCCCCGAACCTGCGTGACTTGATCGTCAAATGGTCGCTATACACGCCGCCCGACATTGAACGCCGCGTGGGGATGACGGGCGGCAATATTCGCCATCTCGATATGGTTCCGGGTCAGCTGCTCGTGCGCCGTCCGCTTGTGGGATGGGCCCACTACCGCACGCCGGTCGCCGGGCTTTATTTGTGCGGAGGCTGGGACACACCCGGGCGGTGAGGTGACGGGCGCCCCTGGGCACAACGCAGCGCAGGCCATCCTGCGCGAGATGAAGTGAGGCGGACAGGGTTTTCGACCGATTATCGATTTCATTCCTTGCGTGCTGGAAAACAAGCCCGTGCAAGTTTCGGGCAACGACGCGATGCTCGCAGTGCTGGCCATCGAAGCCGTGGTCAAGTCGTACGAGACGAACAAGCTCGTAAACCTTGTTTAGATGGAGGAATGAGCACATGTGGAACTGGAAGGAGTACCCCAAATCCAAGGAGATGTATGATAACGCCAAGGGCGTTTTGGCAATGGGCGTTGCTTCTCAGGTTCAGACTTTTGGCAGGCCACACCCTCTGTATATGACGTGCGGAGAAGGTAGCAGACTCTATGACGTGGATGGAAATGAATTCATCGATTTTCTATTGAATTATGGCCCCCTGATCCTCGGACATTGCCCGAAGGTGCTGCATGAGGCAGTTCGGAGCCAACTGGATAAGGGCACGGCTTTCGGAGAACCGCATCCCCTCCAGGTCGAAGTGTCGAAGTTGTTGATCGAAGCCGTGCCCTGTTTCGAAGCGGTCAATTTCAACAACACGGGGTCGGAAGCCGTGCAAGCGGTGCTGCGGCTGGCACGCGCGGTGACCGGCCGAACCAAGTTCATCAAGTTTGAGGGCCACTACCACGGCTGGATGGACAATGTCTTCTTCAGCTTCCACCCTGACAAAGGTGAGGACTTCGGAACTCGCGAACACCCCAAACCGGTCATCCACAATTACAGCAAGGGGGTGGCACGAAATGTACTCGACAATGTGGTGGTTCTTCCCTGGAACAATCTTGATTACGTGAAGACCGCTTTCAACACGCACAAGAACGAAATCGCTGCCATCCTGACCGAACCCATTATGAGCAACTGCGGCATCATCATGCCACGGCCGGGGTACCTTGAGGGGTTGCGCCAACTGGCCACAGAACACGGTGCGATGTTGATCTTCGATGAAACCATCACTGGATTGCGGGGTGCGCTCGGTGGCGCGCAAGAATTCCTGGGCGTGATTCCGGATATTGCCTGTGGCTTCAAGGCGCTCGGAGGTGGATTCCCCATCTTCGCTTACGGTGCCAGCCGGGAGATCATGCAGGTGGTCTCCAACGGTCACGCTGTTCACGCTGGAACGTTCAACGGCAATGCCATTGGCTGCGCGGCGGCGCGAGCGGTCTTAACCGAACTGAAGAAAGATAACTGTGCCATCATTCGGCGCATTAACGAAATTGGCAGGCACATGATGAGTGAGATCGGAAAGATGGCCAGGAAACACAACATGGCGGTGCGCATCCAGGGCCCGGGGTCGGTGTTTTGCGTCTCCTTCCACGATCACGAAATCTGGGATATGCGAGATGCGTTCGACCAGGAGAACGAAAGATACTTCATATTTCGCCAACTCTTGCTAGATCAAGGGATTCACATTTTCCCGACCGAAAAGGGCCTTTGGTATCTTTCGGCAGCCCACACAGATGCAGATATCGAGGAGACTCTGAGTGCCGTGGACAGGGTGTTTAGATTGATGAAAGGAATAGGTCGATGAAGACAAGACGGGTCCGCATGGGAGTAGTGGGCGCTGGCAGCTGGGTACAGATGCCCATCCGGGTACACCTGCGGCATCTCTCTGCAGACTTTGTGGTTATTTGTGACCATGATGATGAGCGCACTGCCAAACCCACAAAGGAATTCGGTGTGCCGGAATTCTTCTGCAATCTCGATGGAATACTGTGATGTGGGCTCTCAACATGCTTGATGATACAAGAATCGGGACAGATCACCCATGATTATATGCAGCGAATCGTCGCTGCGGTGTATGGAGGCGGGAACTGCGAGCTATGCTCTCGTGCTGAATTTTTGAATTCAATTTGCCTCGGTCCTTGCCTTCAATTCACTCTGGCGGCTCGCGACCGCGGAGCCGCTTTGTGTGGACGGGTCGAAGTGATGTATCAGGAGTAAGTCTAGGCGCGGAGGGATTTAGAGATGCCTGGTTGAGCGGCACACAGTGTGTCTCCCCTTTTCCTGCGGTTGCCATGCAACGGATGTCCGTGCTCTCCAGACTGAGGGTAGCCTGGTTCGGAGACTCGCTGTTGGCCTGCAGAATTACCCTCACCAGCGGGGAATGCACTGCCACTTGGTCTGTCCTGGTCTTCCTCTCCATTCTTCCTTGCCGGCTCTTGCCACGGCAGTGGCTTTTCCGGCTGGAGGGCTACAGAGTCTGCTTGAACTGGAACCTCAGCCTGCGAGCGGAGTGACTGACCCGGGTCGAGCCAAGGGTGTTTTGGAAATAAGGTTCACTCGACGAAGAGTCAACAACTTGCAGACGGCTCGATTTGGCTGAGTTGTTGATTCTATGTGCGGCGGAATCTATCTCTGACAGACTGCTGAACCCCCTTTTCCTTTAAGGAGTGTGCTATGAAACCCGTT
>Ga0208457_1000522_pt1 | contig 38016 bp, 30 predicted proteins | sample June2015DPH_10_1_FD_185513 | JGI IMG/M metagenome (GOLD analysis project Ga0208457, IMG submission 185513) | Peatland microbial communities from SPRUCE experiment site at the Marcell Experimental Forest, Minnesota, USA - June2015DPH_10_150... | ecosystem: Environmental > Terrestrial > Soil >... | reverse complement strand
GAACTGGATCGACGTCGCCACCGACAAGCCGATTGACGTCCGCGAATCCGAACGCCTGGCTACCTCCTGCCCACTCCTTTACGCCTGGAACGGCCAGCGCTACGTTTTCGTGACGGATGTCCTGGGTATGGCCCCGCTGGGCGAGTTGGCCCCGGACGGCACTCGAACCAAGCCATTCCCCGAAGAGCTTGTGCGCCTCCCTGGGGATCTGCAGGCGCAAGACGGCCAGTATGTTTTCCAGCTCACCGACGAGTTGAGGGAAGTCGATTTCTTTGACCAGCTTCGGCTTGTGGCTGTGGACCATCCGGCCTCCCAGGAGATTTACTCCAACGAAATTTATTCTTCTTCGCCTCAGCCCCCAGCCCTTTATTCCCTGCGCGAAAAGCGCTTCCCCGTTTCCGCCGTGGACGATCGAGGCCACGGCGTTCTGCCCTTGCTGCTCGAGCAGGACGGCCAGTATCCTGCCGGCTTCGCTCGCCACCGCATCCTTGGCCTCGCTGACCTTCACACTCTCACCCTGGATTTAGGAGACCTGCCCCCCTCCGCCCGTGTCTCACTGTGGCTGAACGGCTGGGTGTTCTGGACGGATTCGAACGGCTCGCGCGCCTTGATGTCCAATAAGCAACTCGAGATGATTTCTCCTTACCTGCAAGTCCGTAACGCGCAGGGAGAATGGGAAACCGTGATTCCGGATATGGGCTTGCCGAGCGGCACCCGCCGTACTATGCGCGTGGAGTTGACCGGCAAGTTCCTCACCGCCGACCATCATGTGCGCATCGTAACCAACTTGTGCGTTTACTGGGACCAGATCTTTTTCTCCCTCGACGATGCCAAGGCCCCCGCGCCAACCGAACTTCCGCTGCTCTCCGCAGACCTGCATTATCGCGGATTCTCCACCCCCGTCAGCGACCCTGAACACCTTCGTCCCGATTCGTTCGATTATGAAAACGTGCTTGCCTACGCCCCCTGGAATCCCATGCAGGGCAAGTACACACGCTATGGCCCGGTGGGGAAATTGCTCGCCCACGTTGATGACCAGTTGGTGGTGATGGCTACGGGTGACGAAATCACGGTGAGGTTCGATGGCAGAAGGCTCCCGCCGCTCCAGCCCGGATGCAAACGGGATTTCTTCCTTTACACCCACGGCTGGGCAAAGGACGGCGAGCCTAACACCGCTTTTGCCTGGACCGTCCAGCCCTTGCCCTTCCGTAAAATGGCAAACTACCCGCCCGCAGCGCCGGACCCCGTGCCTTCCGACGACAATTACCGCCGCTACCTGCGCGAGTATTTGACCCGTCCCCGGATTGCGCTGATTCCGCCACTCGCCCCCGCCGTCGAGCCAGGGCTGTAGGCTGGGGGAGAACAGTAGGCAGTAAGCAGTAGGCAGTAAGCAGAAAAGCAGGGACTGGGGGCTGGGGGCTAGGACCGGGGGAAATCTTGGATTTTGGATTGCCCTCCCCCTTCTGCCGACTGCCTACTGCCTACTGCCTACTGTTCTCCCCCAGCCCCCAGTCCCCAACCCGGACTCCTTAACGCCCACAGCACTTCTTGAACTTCTTTCCGCTCCCGCACGGACAGGGATCATTCCGTCCCACTTTAGGTTGAACTCGGCGAATCGGTTCCTGCGGCCAGAGACTAGCCTGAGGCAGACTAGGAGGCGCTTTGCGAAGGCCCTTGCCCAAAACGTTTTCGTCAAAGCACGCCCACCAAGCCATCTCCTCCCCCACGTCCGTGATCATCTGGCAGTGGTCCTTCAAGCTTTCGATGGCCGCTTCCTTGCTGAGCGCGAGGGCACGTTCAATGTCTTTCCATCCAATGTAACCAGGGTCGACCAGACCGTCTTCGTAAGCCTGACGAATCTCTTCAACTACCTCCTCAGGACAGAGATCCGCACAGGCACTCACCAGCCCATTCCATGCCTGGCTCGGCCTTCGGGCCAACTTGTGGAACAAGCTGCTGAAGTAGGCCATGACCTCTTCCCGTGTTCGCTGGCCGCACACCACCAGCGTCACAAGACCATCCATGGCCGCTGAGCGCACGTATTCATTGGCTTGCTCGTTTTCCACCAGCGAAGTCATGCCACCCACGTCCCCGTCTGAAACCGAGGCCAGAATCCTGCCCAGATCCTGTGTAACAAGATCGCCAGCCAAGTCAAATGGCATTTCGCCCGGGGCGGAAAAGATCTGGACGAGCAGTGGGTAGGCTCGAGTCTCCCGGAATTGGGCCAGCAGATACATGGCGTAAATGTGGATGAAGCGGCCCCCATCGGATGTGAAAGGCTCTGGATCTCTGGCCACGTCTTCAAGAATTCCAAGCAGCGCCGGGACGATCTCGACGCGGTGGTCAATGGCTTCCTGAACGGCGGCTCTTGGGAAGTAGCCCTCATTTCGTTCCAGGTGCGAAAGAATTTCCTTGAGGTCCATACGGCTCCGTACAAGAGTAAAATCAGGTGCAACGACCATCCTAATGCTGTCGTGCTACTCCAGTCAAAGTCGTTCGGGCAAGGCCCCATGGGCGGTTTAGGGACCAGTGGCGTGCGGGAGACCTCAGGTCCCCTCTCATGCTGCGCTACCGACAAAGCGGATTTGGGATCGCTGCTGCGATGCGATCATTTTTCGCTTGACATCCCTGTGTACTAGGTGCAATAGTACACGCATGATCCCGTTCCGCCTTGCATTCCGGCCCGGCATCTCGCTTTATGAGCAGGTCGTCTACGCCGCCAAGAAGGCTGTTGTATCCGGGCAAATGCGGCCAGGTGATCCCTTCCCCTCGGTTCGGACCTTGAGCAAGGAGCTCAAGATCAACCCGAACACTGCCCACAAGGTAGTCACACACCTGGTGAACGAGGGGCTTCTGGAGGTCAGACCGGGTCTCGGAACCGTGGTCGCTGCTCTGCCTCCCTCCACTGCCGGCGAGCGTAGTCGTCTCCTGCGAACGGAACTCGAGCAACTGGTTGTCGAAGCCAAGCGGCTTGGCATGCGGCTCAACGATGTCGCGGATGCCCTTGCGGAACACTGGAAGAGGCTGGACGCAAGCGGCGCAAGGAGCAAGCCATGAGTGTAGTCCGTACTCGCGAGCTCTCGAAATCATTCCGCCACACGCATGCGGTCGAGAAGTTGAATCTGGAGATCGAGGAAGGTTCCATCTTCGCTCTTGTGGGGCCCAACGGCGCAGGCAAGACAACTACGATCAAGACTCTCATGAACATTCTGCGCCCCAGCGCCGGGAGCGCCGAAGTCCTCGGAACCAATTCGCGGCGCCTCGGTCCTGCGCAGTTTTCTCAGATTGGCTACGTTTCGGAAAACCAGGAGTTGCCTCTCTGGATGACGGTCGACTACTTGATGTCCTGGCTCAGACCCTTCTACCCGGATTGGGACAATGCCTGGGCCGAAGAACTGCTTCGGCAACTGGACCTGCCCCGTGGCCGCCGGCTGCGAGAGCTTTCGCGAGGCATGCGGATCAAGGCGGCATTGGCTTCATCGCTCGCCTACCATCCCAAGCTCATCGTCTTGGACGAGCCGTTCGCCGGCCTCGATTCACTCGTACGCGATGAGCTTATCGAAGCTCTCCTGGAACGCTGCGCGGGCGCGACGGTCATGATCTCTTCTCATGATCTCGCGGAAATCGAAACCTTCTCAAGTCACATTGGTTATCTTGACGGCGGGTGCTTGCGCTTTTCCGAGGAGATGACATCGCTCGCGGCGCGTTTCCGCGAGATTCAGATCACGTTTGACGAGCCGCCGTCTTTGCCCGCACCCTGGCCACAGGGGTGGCTCGACCCGACCAAGAGTGCAGCCGTTCTGCGCTTTGTCGACTCGCAGTTCAATGCCGATTCCACGCCCGCGGAAATCCGTCAAGCCTTTCCGTCGGCGCGCGCGGTGTCTATTAACCCCATGGCCCTTCGGGCCATCTTCGTTTCCCTGGCGAAGTCAGCCCGGAAGGCAGCCTGATCGGGAGGACACACCATGCGACAAGCCTGGCATATTTTCCTGAAGGATGTCCGAAGACTCCGATACGAAGTCATCGTGATATTGGTGTTGACTGCGGCTTACGCTTGGTTGCAGGGACATTGGAGTCCACTCTACAGCGCGCGAAACGCGAGGCTGAACCTAACGGCTGGCATGCTGCGTGGTTTTCTGTTGCCGATGGCTTGGTGGTATTTGGCTTCCCTGGCCGTCTACGGAGAGCCGTTGCCCGGAGATCGACAGTTCTGGGTTACGAGGCCCTATCGCTGGACCAGCCTGCTGGGGGCCAAGCTGCTCTTCATTGTGGCCTTTGTGAGTTTCCCCCTCCTGCTCGCCGACTGTTTCATCCTGACCCTGCAAGGATTTCGTCCTTGGGCCAATCCGGGGGGCCTCCTCTGGCACGAAGTGGCGGTCTTTGCCGTACTTCTCCTGCCCATGGTGGTGCTGGCCTGCATCACCACCAGCTTCGCACAAGTGGTGTTGGTGGTTCTAGCAACCATCGTCTCCATCATTGTCCTGGAAATTGTTCTCAGTCCGTACGGGGGCGCAATCGGGATTGGACTCAGCGTTGGGGGCGGGTGGATCGGGGGTTCGTTGGTCTGCCTGGTTTTGCTCTTGACCGCGCTGGCTATCATGATCCTTCAGTACCGCGCCCGGCGCACCTGGGTCTCTCGCACGATTTTCGTGGCGGCTGTGCTGCTCGTGCTGTGCGGCGGTAGATTCCTGCCTGGGGACACAACCTTCGCCTTACAGTCGCGCCTCGTCAAATCGCGCCTCGATACGTCATCCATCGCCGCCGTTTTCTCACCGGGAAACGGCCCACCGCCAACAGAGTCGCCCGCGCCTCAGGGCACTGTGCGCGTGAGTTTGCCGGTTCGTCTCTACGGCGTGCCCTCCGGAACCACGGCCGTGGTCGACGCGATGTGGGCAGAGTTGACTCTGCCCAACGGCAAGCCCTTGAACACGTCGCTGTTCTTCGGAGAAACCCCGCCTGACACGGTTTGGCATGACGCCCTAGTCGAGCGCAGCGTTTTCGAGCGGTTGAAGAGCACACCCGTGCGCCTCCACCTCACTATTCACCTGACGGTGCTGGGTAATCCTCACACGGAGGACGTGCCGCTGGGGGGTGGTCCGCGTCGCGTGCCGGGTGTCGGACCATGCGAGTTCGATCCGCAGGGACCTGACCGGACGGCGCTTAGTTGCCGGGCGCCTTTTCGCCAGCCCGTGTACGTCCTAGCGCGGTTCGATAGATTCGATAAGGAAGTGCCCAGGGAGCAGCAGCGAGTGGATTACTCACCCTATCCTGCTGAGTTTGGCATCAGCCCGATTTCAGACTACAGTTGGCCCGTACCGACAGGCGCCACAACACTGGCTTTCACTACCATGAAGCCTCTTGCCCACATTCGCCGCGAGCTCGACATCCCGAAGCTGCAACTGGCAGAATTTGCTAACTGACGGCTTGAACAGAGGCTCCGTCCGATACATACGAATCTCCGCGAGGCTCGGCTCCAAACCAAATGCGATCCAGCCGGTCTAAATCGGAGACGCTTGTCAACCTTTATTGGTATGGAGGAATATCATGTCAGCCTTCTTTTCAACGACAAAGGTCAGGCCTTTATTCATCCGCCTGCCGTTCATTGTGTGGGTCTTCGGAGTTACACTCACGCTGCTAACATCCCCAACCCATGCCCAAACCCAACCCAGCTTTATGGATAATTTCAGAAAAGTTATGGATCGCCCTGGTGATCTCACCCGTCCGCTACAGCAGGCAAGGCTGGCGAAGGACTTACCGAGCGCGCTCGAAAGCCTACCGGCGATGCTGCGCAATTCCGGAATCGAGGTTATTCCCAAGACGCCGGGAACGGAGGTCCGCCTGGGAGCTAAAATGGTGCCGGTGGAAGGGCAGGTGTGGTGGAAACACTTCGAGGGAGCGAAGCAGCGCCCCTGGATCGATGTAATTGAGTTCAAAGACGAAGAATCCGCGAAGCGAATCTTTGACCAGCGCGGGCAGTGGCACAGTGGGGCGAAGTTCCCGGACTATTTCGTATTCACGACCCTGCGAGTTCCAAATGGGCTCGACGCTGTTGCTGCCATCGTGTTACGGGGCCGCTACCTGTTCAACTTCGGGTTCGGAATTCCCTTCAAGGTCAGGTTTGCGGACGAGGGAAGTAATTCGCCGGAAGAGCTGAAGTACATCAGCGAGTCGATCGACTCCCTGGCCTTGGTCATGGAGGTCGTCGCCAGGGACGTGGTCGATCCCACTTACATTACCTGGATTCCACGAGGGATTGTGACTGACGAAGAGCGCAGAATCCTGCGCATGGCAGCTTTTGCTCGTCTGTGGAGCGAGGTGAAGTACAACTTCGTTTTCCTTGACCGGCGCCCTGACCTGGATTGGGACAGCATTCTGGAGCTTTACCTGCCGCGCATTGCCGCCGCTGGGAGCCAGGAAGAGTACACCGAGGTTCTCGAAGAAGTCGTGGCACTGCTGAAGGACAGCCACACTCAAGTTTTCGCGGGCGGTTTCAAGGACACACCTGCGTTGAACATTGAGCCGATTGAGGGCAGGCCCGTTGTTACAACCGTGGGGGAAACGCCTGCAATCCTGGCCAGCGGAGTCTTGCCCGGCATGGAACTGGTCGCGGTGAACGGCGTACCGGTGCAGGAGATGCTCAAGAAGAAGATTTACCCCTATATTGCTGCGTCCACGCCTCAGGATCGGGGTAACCGTGCATTCCCGCGGCTGCTGGAGGGCGAAACGGACACCAGATTGTCAGCCACATTTCAGGACATCGAGGGGAAGATGCATACGGTCGAGCTCTCGTGTGACCTGAGTAAGCATCCGGAAGCGGCGAAGTGGAGGGAAAAGCCGCCCGTCGAATTCCGCAAGTTGCCGCCGGGGATCACCTATGTGGCGCTCAACACGTTCGGGAGCGACGAAGTGGCGAAGGAATTTGACTCCCACTTCGACGAGGTGCTTAACTCCAAGGGCCTTATCTTGGATGTCCGCGATAACGGCGGCGGCTCCTCAGAAAACTGTTATGCCATCATAGCGCGTCTCATTGACAAAGCCACCAGCCAGACCTCGAAATGGCGCACGCGGGATTACAAGCCCGCACTTCGCGCCTGGGGGAAGCCCGAAGAGTGGTACGAGGGGGAGGCAGACGCGATCCAGCCCCGGGGCGAGAAGCCCTACCTGGAACCAGTCGTGGTCCTGATCGGGCCCAAGACTCTTAGTGCCGCTGAAGACTTTGTAGTACCGCTGAAGGCGACCAAGCGCGCTATCTTGATCGGTACCGCGACCGGCGGGTCTACTGGACAGCCTCTGTTCATAAGGATCTTTGGTACAAGCGTTATGATCTGCACCAAGTGGGACCGATTTCCAGACGGGACCGAGTTTGTGGGTGAGGGAATCCAGCCGGACATTTCGGTTCAGCAGACAAGACGCGACATAGCGGAAGGGAAGGACCCGGCTCTGGCGAGGGCGGTTGCTTTTCTGGCTAATGTAAGGTAGTTGAACCGCCTTTGGTGGGATTTGGTCCTCTTTTGCCCGGTCGTTAGGATGCTATCAGGGAAAGCAAGGTTGGCAGCCCACCGAAGTCCGAGCACTCAAAAGGGACGCTACCCAAACCGGAACGGAAGGGCGCGATGCCAGCCCTTCACATCGGATGCCAAGTCATGTCGACGCGCACCGGCATTTCGTTTTTGACAGGGACCGTTAGGAACGATGGTGGGTCGATTTTGAAGTCGGAGAGCTTTGCCGGAATTGTTCCTGTTATCCGGGTTTCGCTTCCTTGCGCCACCCGTTGGAATGGAACCTGCTTATACAGGGCGGTCTGGCCGGCGAACTGGATCTCCAGATCGAGATAGATCGTCGCGGATGCGGAGGCCGATTCGGGCACGCGGGTGCGCACGGTCACGATGGGAAATTGCGCGCCGCGCGTCACTTGAAGCATGTGAAGATCGCGGTTGCTGTCCCCCGAATCGAACGACTTCACGGGCACCGCGATCAAGAAATCGCATTGTCCGTCGTGGCAAACGCCCTTGCCCCGCGCCGCAAGGCTGACGCCCTCGCTCTGATGCAGCCGGTGAGACACATGATAGGTGAGAGTGCTTTGTTCAAGCACCCATTGGCTATCCGCTCCGGCAAGGGCGGGAAGCGATAGCACCCAGAAACCTATCAGTAGTTTTCCAAGCATAAGCCCTCTTCAGAATTTAAAGGATACGGATACTACAGCCAATCCAAACGCCGCTCCCGTCGCGATGGCCACCGGCCCGTGCAACGAGGCGATCCCGTGAACCTTTTCCCCGCGGCTCTTTTGAGCGAAAGCTATCTCCCCCAGGATGGGCGTCAGGACCATCCCCGGACCGTGAATCCAGGCCAGGATCTTGTGCAGGCGGATGGGCCCGCGAGTTTGGGTGCCGGGTATCTTGGGCGCCCGGATAGCAAAGTAAGCACTCGTGAAATACAATCCCGCCGTCGTCACACCCAGAGCGGCATGCAGGTCACGGCCGGTGGTGCTGGTCTGCCTTCCACCGGCGGCCGCGGAAGTGATGAGCGTGGCGGCGAAAGGAGCAATCGTTATCAATCCGAGCCGTTGATGGACCTTGAGCATGTGTGTCCGTCTGTCAAGGAGTGCCTGAGCCTCGGCACTGCCCTTGGCTTGAGCCGGAGTGATGCCGAGATCCTGGAGCGAAGGCGCCGTCGGGTTATTGGAAGGGGCCGTTGTCTGCTTCTGAGGAGGCGTTGCTGTATTACTATTCGTTTGCGCGTCCGCCTCGAGCTTCCGATCCAAAACGACCGTCTCGTTCTCGTTGATCGTTGCGGAAGGAATCTCCACCGTCTTGTAACCGCGGCACTCAAGCCTCATAGTGTAGTTGCCCGGCGGCAGACTAAACTTATAAGTGCCGTCCGTCCCCGTGGCCCCGGGTCGAACTTGGCCAGTGTCCGCGCTGGTCGCCGTGACCATGGCAAACGCAACCGGGGCGCCGGACGGATCGATAAGCGTGCCTGTCAATGCTCCCGTTCCATCCGTCTGCGCCACGAGCGACGGGGCCAATGTGGCGAACAGACACACGACACCGAGGCCCCCGACACAAGCGCGCCAGTTGTCTGCAGTATTCGCTGGCATCCGTACCTCCCTTTTTGGTCTTTAGCCCAATGGAACGATTAACTGGCAACCTTGGAGACACTACATCCAAGTCCGTTTGAATCGTGAGGCACCGGCAGGGTTGCCCTTACCCGCATTTCTCACCACGGGTCGGGCAGGGCTTCAGCCCCGCCGTTACAAGGCCTTCCTGATTATTCCAGCCTCCAGCGTCCCTTGGCCGAAATGTATTCCGCGCCCACAGAAGGGAGTTCATCCTCCAGCCCGGGCGGCACGAAACAGTGGACGGTCAGGAGATTTTTTCGGATTTCGCAACCTGCGAAACGAAGTGATTGCTTGGCTGAGCCGGTGTTGAGCCGTCGTGGGTCCCAAAGCGGATCTCCATGGGAGTGTTCTTTGGGAAGACCACGTCGACGCCGCGCGCTACAAAGTGAGAATAGATCGCCCAACCCGCTCCATAGAAGGCGAAGCCGGCGCTGACCGGGCGGGAGTGAGCCAACAAGCTGATAACAGCGCCTGCGAACCCAAGGCTTACCCCACCCCTTATTCCTGCTCCGGCATAGTCCGCACCATTCCCCGCGGCGCCTCCGTGCACTACGTTGCGCCCTTCGTCGAGGTCCAGGGACGTGGTCGCCAGGAAAACCTCGAAGGCGGGCATGACGTAATTCGTCTTGGGGGTGACGGCATGAGCGCCACCTTCCGCATCGAGCTGCAAGTGACCCTCTGAAGCAGCGTCAAATCCGTGCAGGCTGGCCTCAACCTTGCGCGCCGCACCGGAGGGCATCTCCAATTGCCGGAACATAAAGCGGAGTTGCCCGTTGCGGCCGAATCGACGGGCAGGAACCACTTGCGTAATTGTCCCGCTCAGCCGCGCCCCTTCTGGCAGGATCAAGGCATGCTGCGGAGAAAAGAGAGGTTCCGATATCACCGCGCGTACGGGGCCGTCGAGGTGGTCGGTCGCTGAACTCAGGGACGAAACCAACCGGACGTGAACGAGGCTTCCAGGCGGTATGGGCCCTCCCATCTTCTCCAACTGTTTGGGTGAGGAGGTTTCCGTGCCCAGGGTGAGAGGGGTCTTGAGTTCAGCGGTGAAGTTTGTGCCCAATGGCAATGACGGCCGATGGTAGGGCAATCTTGCTGACAGCGCCGCCTTCAGCCGCTGCACCTTGCCCGGCGCGGTCACATTGTTGATTGCTGCCTCTTCTTGGTTCAACACCTGCTGATGAATCTGTTCCACTTTGCTCGCCACGCGTCCTTTTTTCTTCTTTTCGTTTCCGCCCGCAACGACATGAACCATGCTGGGCGCTCCTTGGAACACCGCGGTTTGCAAACGGATGGGCTTTCTATCCTTCCCCACCAGAGTGTCGAAATCCACCTGCGCCCTGCGGAGAGGTGTGAAGTTGCCGTTAGCGATGGCCAGCGCCTGCTGTTTGTGCGAAGCGGTTTCCACCCTTGCCACACGTCCCAGCACCTGGCTTCCTGCGGGAATCACCAAGCGGTCGAATACGTATACATTCTCGACCAAGCGCCCCTCGACGGGAACACCGGCATGCTTGACGGGTACTTTTTTGGTCAAAACCACATGAAGAGGCGTTCCCGCCTGGACGGTCAAGGGAAGCGCGCCGGGATCTGTGGGCCGGTCCTCAGCGAAATTCATCCCTACCCAGCAACAGAGGAGGGCCACGCACGCTGCGGACACGTACACCCGCGTCCTCGTTTCCATATATAGAAACCTCCACGGATTAGTGCTCTTTTGCCCGGTCGTTAGGATGCTATCAGGGAAAGCAAGGTTGGCCAAGCAGTAAAATGCCGGACCGGGCGGATGCTATCTCTTGAGGATTTTGAGGCGAGTATCGGGCCAGAATTCCTTGAGGAGATTGAAAAACGTGTCTCCTCCAACCATGACTCCCCACCGGTTGAGGTTCTTGGACAGTGTCCGGTCTCTAGGGCGTGGCCAAGGGCGTCGTCGCGCTCTGGAGTTCCAATGGGCGGAGGATGGTAATCGTCCCGCCGCTCACCCGAATCACTCCCCGCTGCTTCCAGTCGCTGAGGATGCGGCTTACGCTCTCGCGAGAGGCCCCAATGTTTCGCGCGATTTCCTCATGAGTCATGTAAAGCGCAATACGCAGGCCGTCGGCGGCCGGCTGCCGGTGTTTTTCTGCCCACTCCAAGAGGAATTGGGTGAGCTTAGCATGAGTATCCGGAGCCAGGGCCAGCATCCGGGTCTGCTGCCAAGCCCGGCTGAGTTCCATGCTGAGATGCTTGGCCACGCGTAACGCAACGTCCGGATTGGCGCGCACGAATTGTAGGAATTCGAGACGTGGAATGAAGCTCACCTGGCTTGGGCACAACGTCTCCGCGCTGGCAGGATAAGGCTCATCGGTTATCAGGGAGCTCAGACCGAGCACTTCGCCGTGCTCGACAGCACGCAGCGTGAGGCTCTGCCCCTCCGCGGAGTTCACATAAAGCTTCGCTTCGCCCGAGCACATGATGTAAAGCCCGCGAGCCGGCTGTCCCTCGACAAACAGCAAAGCTCCCCTGGGATAGAAGGAAGTCTGGCGGAGAGAATTCAGGGTGGAAAGCGCAGAATGGGGGAGCTGACAGAAAAGCCCCTCTTCTCGCGCTATACAGCTTAGGCAGCTTTCGATGACTGGCAGGTTGTACGGAGCCCTCGGTCGATCCACGGGCATTGGGTCACCCCAGCAACACTATTATGTCTTAAGCAAGGCGCAGATTCCAGCGTGAAAAAGAAAATGTCAAATTAAAGTTACCACACTTTGACAAAATATCCCAATAGATTCGGGCGTTGTGTCATATCTCGTGCTGGTGACATTGTGACGCGGGTCACAATGTCTTGGGTTATCTGTCACTGAAGGTGCTTCGCCTCATCCCTTAGACTACTTGATGTTCTGAAGCGGTTCTGGCTCGGGAGGTTAGGGAATGCCCACTTTCAGCAGTTTGTCGGATGGCCTTGGTTGCTGGGCTCCGGCAATCCACCACCCATACTCAGTCGCGCGCTGGACTGCCCGCGACACGCGAACCACCCTTCCCCTCGAACCGCGTCTCCAGAGCCTTGCTGATTATTCAAGGGCATCCGTGCCCGGTGAAAGGCGGTAACTCGCTATGCGTCATAACAACAGGTCGTATTGGACTACGATGACCATTAGTTTCGCCCTTGCTGCCTTACTCTTTTTGTCCCTGATCTGGGCAAGCCGGTCTTACGGGATTCCAGCGTTCTCGCGCAAATATCAGACTTCTTGCGCCACTTGTCACAATGATTTCCCCGAGCTCAATGATTTCGGGCTAGCGTTCAAGAAGAATGGGTTCAAGTTCCCCAAGGATGACGAGTTCTTTGTGAAGGAACCTCCCGTCATGCTAGGCGCGAAGGCTCAAAAAGAGGCATTCCCGAAGGCGATCTATCCGGGCGAGATTCCCGGAAGCATTCCGATCAGCTTTCGTTATTCCGGCTTTGCTTCCTACAACAGCAAGCAACCGTTGGCGGTCGGCTACCTCCCACGCACCGACCTGTTCACGCCCAACACGTTTACCATACTCAGCGCGGGCAGCTTTGGGCAGAATATCACCTGGTGGATTGACGACGACATTTCCACAGGCGGTTCCGGCGCTAATGGCGGTCTTGGGGACGGCTACGTCAAGTTCAACGACTTGGGACATTACATCGGTCTGCCCAAGGACACGCTCAATCTGCGCATTGGTCAGTTCGAGTTGGACTTACCTTTCACCCAAGCCCGGTCGATCAACCCCACTGACTACGACATCTACGACGAAGCCGCCATGGCCGCCACCGGGATGGGCACTACGAATAATCCCTTTGTCTTCTCAGCCCCTCAGCGCGGCATTGAAATCGGCGGCTACCCCAACGACGGCAACCTTTGGTGGTCCGTGGCGGTGATTAACGGTAACAACGACAACCCCGCCGTGCGGAACAGCAAGGATGTGTTCGTCAACGTGTGGAAGCAATTCAATCTGGAGCGGGATCCCCAGGCGCGCAATGCTGTGCAGGCCGCCGGACCGACCGGGCCGCGGGACCATACCTCGCTGCGCCTGGGCGGGTTCTACTACTATGGCCGAAACGCCCTGAATGCGGACCAAACCCTCTTCCCCGGTCTGCCCACAATCCACGACCCCTTCTATCGTGTGGGGGGAGACTTCCGCTTCAAATACCGGCAGTTCGAGCTCTACGGCCTGGGCATGTTTGGCCACGATGCCAATCAGCTCGTCACGGGCGAAAACAGCGGTGTGCTGATGCCGGGACCTCCGGTCAATTTCAGCGGCGGATTCGCCGAAGGCGAATACTGGTTCTACCCGTGGCTTATCGGGATCATGCGTTACGACATCGTTAATTCGCCGATGGATTTTCAGAGCGGCCTCTCCCAGAACTTCACGCGCAACCGTTTCAGCCCGGGCGTTCAACTCCTCCTTCGCGCCAACATCAAGGCTCTTTTCGAGTACCAGCGGCACTGGGAAGTGCCCATTCCCGGAGCTTCACAGTACTTCCGGCCGAACGGGTTTGTGACGGGAGTAGATTTCGTTTTCTGACGACGTGCTCTGATTGGCCTGGAGAACCGTCAGTATCCTGAATATGAGGTGAAGATATGAAGAAAAATTTGCACCTAGTGCTTGCGCTTATCTTCCTGTTGCTCAGTTTCGGAGCCTTGGCCTTTGCCGGGGAAATCAAGGGCAAAGTGACGGCGCAAGGCATGCGCTCCTCCGAGAATATCGCCGTCTACGTTGACACCATTCCCGGCAAGACTTTTGCGCCGCCCTCGAAGCCCGCCGTGCAGGATCAAAAGCACATGACTTTCGTTCCTCACGTGCTGGTCGTCCTGAAGGGCACGACGGTGCAATTCTTGAACAGCGATCCGGTGGGGCACAATGTTTACTGGCCCTCCGTAAGTGGCAACAAAAAGCTTGCTCACAATATGGGCACCTGGCCGCAGGGTCAGCAAAAATCGTTCACCTTTAACGATCTCGGGGTGGCTTCCCTGCTCTGCAACGTGCATCCCGAGATGTCGGGGTATGTGGTGGTCGTTTCCACGCCCTACTTCGCGGTGACCAACAAGGAAGGCGAATTCGAGATCAAGGACGTTCCTGACGGCAGCTATACCCTGAAGACCTGGAGTGAAGAGGCGAAGCCCGCCACGCAGTCTGTCACGGTCGCGGGTGAATCAACAACCGTGAATCTTACCGTACAACGCTAAGCCGGCCGGAAGATCCCGACGCGCGGCGCACGCAGAGCAAGCCGGAGTTCTTGAGAGCGGAGCAGCAAGGTGGCCAAGCAACAGACCAAACTCGTAGACCTGGGCTGGCTGGAATCGAATTTCCCCTGCATGCAGGCCTGTCCGGTTCACACGCAGGCCGGCCGCTACGTCTCGCAGATCGCGGAGGGGCGCTACGAGGAAGCGTATCGCTACGCCCGCCTTCCCAATCCGCTGGCGTCAATCTGCGGCCGCGTCTGTGGGCACCCCTGCGAGACGGCCTGCCGGCGCGGGCAATTCGACGCCCCGATCTCCATTCGCGCCCTCAAGCGCTTTGTCACGGAGCGTTACGGGCCGGAATCGCGCAATCCCCTCGACGTCTTCCCCGAGAAACCCAAGGTGACTCACCCGGAGCGCGTGGCGGTGATCGGCTCAGGCCCTGCCGGGTTGGCAGCGGCGCACGATCTGGCCCTGCTCGGCTACGCCGTGACGATTTTCGAAGCGGCGCCGGTGCCGGGCGGCATGCTTCACCTGGGCATTCCGGAGTACCGCCTGCCGCGCGACGTGGTGCAGGCCCAGGTCCGCGAAATTCTGGCGCTCGGGCCGGAGTTGCGCTTGAACAGCCGGCTCGGCGATTTTTCATTGACAGACCTGCGTGCGGAAGGATTCCAAGCCATTCTGCTGGCCATTGGTCTCCATCGCAGCCGCGACCTGCCGCTTCCCGGCCACGACTTCGACGGAGTCATTACCGGCACCGACTTCCTGCTCAACGTGAACTTGGGCTACCGCTTCTCGATCGGCAAAAGTGTGGTGGTGATTGGGGGCGGGAATGTGGCGATGGACGTGGCGCGCACGGCGCTGCGCGAACAGCAACGCCATGTGCTCGATGCCCTGGGCGGTCCCCGCCTGCCGGACCGGCTGAGCGACGCCGAACGGGACGTGGCGATGAAGGAACTGATGGACGTTACCCGCACCGCGCTGCGCCTCGGCGCGCGGGTAGTGCACATGGTGTGCCTGGAATCGCGCGCCGAGATGCCGGCTTTTGAAGAGGAGATCGAAGAAGCCCTGCGCGAAGGCCTGAAGATTCATGCCTCACGCGGTCCGACCCGATTTCTGGGCCATAACGGGAAGCTGACCGGGCTCGAAACGGTTCACTGCACGTCGGTCTTCGACGCCCAGCACCGCTTCAATCCCGTCTTCGAGCCGGGCACGGAGAGCGTGCTCGAAAGCGATACGGCGATCCTGGCGATCGGACAGACCTCGGACCTTTCCTTTCTGAAGCCTCAGGACGGTATTGAGACGACTCGCCAGGGAATCGTCAAGATCGATCCCGCAACCCTCATGACGACCGCGCCCGGGGTCTTCGCCGCCGGTGACATTGCATTTGGCCCTCGCCTCATCATCAGCGCCGTCGCCGATGGGAAAAAGGCCGCAGAGGAAATCGGCCGCTACCTGCGGGGCGCCGCCTGGAAACCCCAGCCCCGCTACGTGCAGGTCACGGTATTGGATCATCACCAGATGGCCCAGGACTACGATGAGTATTCACGCCTCTCGGTTCCGACGATCGCGCTCGATCGCCGCACCGGCATTGCTGAAGTGGAGTCGGGTTACACGGAGGAACAGGCGCGCCAGGAAGCCACGCGCTGCCTGAAGTGCTGGATCAACACCATCTTCGAGGGCAATGAAGCGGAGGGCACGGAGTGCATCCTTTGCGGTGGCTGCGTGGACGTTTGCCCCGAAGACTGCCTCTCGCTCGTGCCGCTCAGCCAACTGAAGGTTTCGGAAGCAGAAAAGAAAAACCTCGCTGAGCAAGCCGGATCGGATCCCATCACCTTGCAGCACCTGACGCCCCAGGAGCTCCCAGGAGCCGAAGGCTCCGTAATGGTGAAGGACGAAACCATTTGCATCCGCTGCGGTCTCTGTGCCGAGCGCTGCCCTGCGCACACCATCACCATGGAAGCTTTTGAGGTGTTTAGCCCTGACCGCGATGCTGTTCAAACGGTGACGAGGTAGAGATGAGCATGCCGCCCGAAGGCAAAGAGAAAACTCCCCAGAAGCCGGAGGAGATGACTCCGGTCAGCCGCCGCGACTTCTTCAACCAAATTGCCGGCGGCGCTCTGGCCATCGCCGGCCTAGGAGCCGCGGTTGTGACGGTAAAGTATTCCTCGCCCAATGTCCTGTTTGAGCCGCCCACGACTTTCCGAACCGGTCCGTTGGATGACTACCCAGTTAACTCCGTGACGTACCTTCAAGACCAGCAGGTTTATATCGTCAGGACCGAGAAGGGATTGTGGGCGATGTCGTCCGTGTGCCCTCACCTCGGCTGCATCACGCAATGGAAGCCAGAGTCAAACCAGATCGCTTGCCCGTGCCATGGAAGCAAGTTTGAGAGGGATGGAAAGGTGCAAGCCGGCCCCGCTCCGCGGCCTCTCCCCCGCTTTTCGGTGCGGCTGGCAGCAGACGGTGCTCTCGTGGTGGACAAACTCGAAATCGTCGAGGAAACGGAGATCCTGAAAGTCTGAGGACGACATGGCGACGACGGTGTGGACCCAGCGACTTCTCGAACAGATTATAAAGACGCGCGTGTGGCGATCCATCTTCCGGCGTGGCCCGGCCCGCACCAACCGCACCCGCAGTCTGGCGGTGTTCGGCAACCTTTCGCTGCACATTCTGCCCGTCAAGGTGCGCGAAAAATCCTTGGGGGTCCGCGCCACATACTACCTCGGCTCGATTTCGTTCTTCCTTTTCGTGGTACTGACCGTCACCGGAATCCTGCTGATGCTGTACTACCACCCTGCGGTCCCCGACGCCTACCGCGACATGAAAGATCTGGTCTACGTGGTCGGAAACGGAACTTTCCTCCGCAATCTGCATCGGTTGGCGGCGCAGGCCATGGTGTTGGCAGTCTTCTGGCACATGTTCCACGTTTTCTACCGCGGCGGATACAAGCCTCCACATGAGTTCAATTGGGTTGTGGGCGTGGGCCTGCTGCTGGTTACACTTTTTCTGAGTTACACGGGCTACCTGCTTCCCTGGGACCAATTGGCTTTCTGGGCGATCACCGTGGGCACCAACATCATTGGATATGTCCCCCTGCTGGGGCGCCCCATTCGCTTCCTGCTGCTGGGTGGCCACATCATCGGGCAGAACGCTTTGCTGCGGTTCTACGTGCTTCACTGCGTGATCCTGCCGCTGGCCGCAGTGGTCTTGATCGCCGAACATTTCTGGCGAATTCAGAAGGATGGCGGGCTGACCGTACGAGACGATAATGAGCGAGAAGAATAGCTACGAAGTGGGTTTCAGTTCGGACGCGATGAAGGAGCCGCGCCGCATCGTCTTCATCACGCGGAAGACCTCCGCCAAGGTCAAGGGAGACGTCGGCCCGCAGCTCATGTCCTACCCCCACGTTATCCTGCGGGAGGGGATCGTTTTCCAGATTCTGACCATCGTACTGGTGGCCCTGGCGCTCTTCTGGGACGCGCCGCTCGAGCAACTCGCCAATCCGCTGCTCACTCCCAACCCAGCGAAAGCCCCCTGGTATTTCCTGGGCCTTCAGGAACTGCTGCACTACTTTCCGCCCATCGTTGCCGGAGTCCTGATCCCCACCCTGGTGGTCGTGGCTCTGATGGTCATTCCTTACTTCGGTGTGAACGTCCAGGGAGAGCCCCTCTGGGGGCGCAGCCGGCGAACCCGCCTTCAGATCTTCTTGGGAGTGTTCGTCACTCTGTTCGTTTTTCTGGCGATTTACCAGGCTTGGACCGTGCTGGTTCCCACCGTGCTCGTGGCCGCGCTGGCTCTCGTTCCGTATTTCCAGCCGTCCAGCCCTTCGCGCTTCGTCCGATACCTGATGTCGCGCACCCTGCCGTGGTGGGTGATGACCTGGTTTATTGCTGTCGCGCTGACCCTCACCACGGTGGGAACTTTTTTCAGGGGCCCCGGGTGGTCCTGGGTCTGGCCCTGGAGATAAGATGCCTGCTGAGGAGTTGGGAAAAGCTTCAAGACGCATGCGCTTGGCCTTCGCGATCTCAAGCGTCGCGTTCCTCGTGGTTCTGGCCGTCTCGCCGGTCAGAGATCACCTCCGCGCGTGGAAGCGATACGAGAGGGATTACATTCGCTTCGCGCAGTCCCGGCCGGACACCAAGCAACTGCTTGCAGGCAATCCTTTCGAGATCGACCAGATTTGGATCCCGCAAATGCAGGTTGTCGATCGTTGCACCACCTGCCACCAGGGCATCACCCAGCCGACCCTGGAAGACTCCTCCGTTACCCAGCCGTTTCGCGCCCATCCGCACATTCCCCATCGCGTGCGGGACTGGGGATGCGTCATTTGCCATCGCGGTCAAGGCTTGGCCACCGAAGTTCGCGACGCGCACGAGACCACGCTTGCCTGGGAGCAACCCATCCTGCCCGTGCGCTACATTCAGGCTTCGTGCGGCGTGTGCCACCGCTCCGACCTGCCCCAAACGCCGCGACTCAATCGCGGCCGCGAGCTTCTGGCCGCGCTCAACTGCGTGGGTTGTCATCGCCTGCAGGGGATTGAGCGCCCGGCCATGCTGGGGCCGGACCTGACGAATATCGCCAGCAAGGTCAGCCGCGCGTGGATCTACAAGTGGCTAAAAGATCCTCGCACCATCACCGCCAGCGACGGCAACGTGGTCGTGAACGGCTACGAAAATGAAGATGAGCCGCGCATGCCCAAGTTCCGGCTGAACGAAAACGAACTGTGGGCCCTTTCCGGCTACCTCAGCACCCTCCAGACCGAGACCCTCCAACCCCATAAGTTTGATCCGCGAGAGGTGGCCGCATGGGACCGGAAACCCGACCTCGTCGAACAAGGTGAGACGCGCTTCCGGCAAATGTTTTGCACCACCTGCCATTCGCTCGCTGTGACTCGCGCAGGTGAAACCAAGCTGATCGGTGGTGACATTGGCCCGGAACTCACCAAGGTGGGAAGCAAGGCGAACCCGGACTGGTTGACGGCCTGGCTGCGTAATCCTCAGGCGTATCTGCCGCACGCCGAAATGCCGCGTTACCAATGGTCCGATCAAGATCTCTATGTCGTAACGCGATACATCGAATCCAGGCTGACTGACCCCACTTTGTTGAGTGATGTGCCGAAGCTTCAATCTCCGACCACAGCGGAAAGTCAGCTTGGACGGCGGCTTTTTCTGGAGAAAGGTTGCGCCAGTTGCCACGTCATCAAGGGCGTGGCTTCACAGGCAGACTATGGCCCCGACCTCGCGAGCCTGGGCAGCAAGACCGTTTCACAACTGGATTTCGGCAACTCCCGGATGGCGCGCACTCTCGTCTCTTACATTGAAGCCAAGATTACCAATCCTCTCTCCGTGAATGCCGCGGCGCGCATGCCCCAGTATTCGCTCACGCCGAACGACCTTGAAGCCATCACGTCCGCGCTCTTGAGCATGTCAGGAAATCCTGCGCGGGCCGGCCTTGAAAACCTGATTCTGCCCGCGAAGCACCCTCAATTCCGGCCGGCCGGAGCCTTCGGGGAGCTGTTCGAGCGCTACAAGTGCTCCGTGTGCCATCGCTTCAACGGCTTCGGCAGCACGCTCGCCCCTGACCTGACGTTCGAGGGCAGCCGCGCGCAGCGGAAGTGGATGGTCGACTTTTTGAAGAACCCGCAGACGCTGCGCCCTACGCTCACCTTCCGCATGCCGCAGTTCAACATGACGACAGAGGAGGCAACGGTCTTGGCGGATTACCTCGGCATAGTCATGCAAACCCCCGACGTGAACCTGGAGGGCGTTAATGCAGAGCAATTCACCCCCCCAATGGTCAGCCTCGGCAAGCAGCTCTATGAAGTGAAGTATCAGTGCCAGTCCTGCCACACGATCGGTTCGACGGGTGGGTACGTCGGCCCCAACCTGAGTAACGTCGGCAACTGGATGAACCCCGCATGGCTTGAGGGCTGGCTGAAGGATCCGCAGTCGCTCGTCCCTGACGCCATCGAGCCTCGCCGGGCCTTCACCGACGAGGAGCGCACGGCTCTGACCGCCTACCTGATGACGCTGAAGCAGAATGGCTCCACTCGAACCACGGCGCCGGCCGGGAGGGGCCAATGAGATCAAAACTCATTGTCGTGTTGGCCCTCCTGCTCTCGGCAGGGTTCGGTACTTCCTGCCGGGAGAAGCTGGCCGCCGCAAAGCCCGACCCTCTCGCGCGCGCTTACGACAGCGAACCGGATGCGAACGATCCGCAGCGCGTCATTCCCCTCAACTATCAACAGGCGCAGGGCAAGCGGATGTTCTATCAATACTGCGTCTGGTGCCATGCGGATGCGACCCCTGCGGGGCCGTCCAATCGTTCGAATCTTAATCCCGCGCCGCCACTCGCCAACGACGGCGCGGTGTTCAATCCTTTGAGTGACGAGTTCATGCGCAATACGATCACGTTGGGCGGGAGCGCGGTGGGGAAATCCGCCCTCATGCCCTCCTGGGGCAAGACGCTGAGCCAGGACGATATCGACGCGGTCATTGCCTTCTACCGCGCCATCGCTCAGCCTCCTTATCAGGCTCCGGCGCGGCCCGGACCCAAATACTCAGTGAGGTAGAACACCATGAGCTTCTCGCGAAGATTATTCCTTGTGACTCTGTCGACCCTGGGCGCTTGCCTCCTCTTTCTTCTTTCCCCGGGATGGTGCCAGATGAGTCCGGCGGAAATCACCAACCCCCGCTTGAAGGCCTTGGAAAAGGCCAACCTGGATAAGCTCATGGAGTTGAATCACGAGATTTCGCACATGAAGTTTCCATTCCCATTCGTGCTCACGCGGTATGTGGGACTGGACCCCAAAGCCCAGACAGCCGCGGATACCCGGGGCATTGAATTCGTGAAGTTCCACGACCGCCTGGTCCTGAAGATTTCCGGGAATTACAACGCCGCTTTCAATTCCGACCTGCTCACGCAAAACGAACGCGCGAACCACGTGGTTGACGAGGTGGTCGCTCCCATTCTCCCTCTGCTCACGAAGTACTTTCCCGGCAATCCCGCGTTTGATGCCTTTGGGTTTGAGATCTCCTATCACGTACGCACTCACAATAAGCAGTTTGGCTACGAAGGGAAGGAATTCCTGGCCCTCAGCTTTTCCAAGGCAGACATATCCGCCTACCTGAATGCCCAGCGGCAGTCGAGCAAGCAGGAAATCATCGATCGCTCCGAGGTCTATCTGGATGGAAAGGAGTTCGGCCTGGCGTTAGGACAACGAAAGGCATTCGATGTGGCGGACCTCGATAAATCCGACCGCAACCCTCCCGCGCAGGCGGTGGTGGTCGCGGCTCGGCCTGAGGCCAACACGGCAGAGGCTGCGCCAGCCATCCCCGAGACGAACCTCAAGCCCAACTCCGCTTCGCCGGCTCAAGCCCAATTCGCTTCACCTCACCCTCCTGCCAGAGAGGCCGACCCCGCGCCGGCCACAAAGGATTCAGATATCCGTTTGGCCGGCTTGTTCCGAGATCCGCAGCCCAGTATTCATATGCCCTATCCCCTGAAGTCGGAAACCGTTCCCGCGGCGGGGGTGCTTCCCGCCTCACCCACCGCAGCAACGGCGCCTCCCCCGATGGACATCGACACAGTCCAAAAGCGGTACCAGCCGCAACTCGATACACTCACGAAGGATGGCCTGGCTCACTATCACTTTGTGAGCTATGCGCCCGCCTCGCTCGGGCTCTTTCATAACCTGGTCTATGTTCAAATCACGCTACGGAATCCCACCCTTTTCGATGGCACCGCAACTTCCATCTACAAACGGGCCGCACAGAGTTTTGATCTCTTCCTCGCGCCGCAACTGAAGGGGCTGTTGGCAAAGATTCCCTCCGACCAGGAAATCACCGGCGTCGATGTCACCGTCCTCGATGAGTTTTCCCGGGCTGCCTCCTCGTCTTCGGAAGCGCTGGAATTCATCTGCCCACTCAGTCCCCTGCGCCAGTTCGCAGACGCCGAAATCACCAACCAGGACCTGATCAGCCAGAGCGTCATCCTGGTGAATGGTGTGAGGATTGCGCTGAATCTCCAGCAAGTCGAGTAGAACACGGGGAGGAGCGAATCCCAATCTCGCCTGCTTCTCAATCCCTGGTAGACCACTCCGCCCTTCATCACGGAGTCCGCACGCGCGAGCACAGAGATATTTTCGAGAGGATTGCCGGGAACAGCGGCCACGTCCACAAGTTTGCCGGGCACGATCGCTTGGCCGCGATGTCGCGAGGAAGGTCCTTCCTGTGTCGGTGGCCGGCGACGCCGAACGAATGGAGCGGTTCGAGGGGGAAGACCGCACCCTGGCCTCGCTCAGATGCCGGGAACTGGTAGAGCGCACGTCGCAAAGAGAAGGAGCCACGGTCAGGAAGGTGCTGACAGCGGCTACCAGCATCAGACCTGCAGATTGCGAAGGTAGGGAACGCTGGCCTTCATCATCTCCAGGCTCATCTCGACGAAGTAATTCTCTATGCCGCCCGTTTTCGCCGCGATAAAGATTTTCTTCCAGTCGAGGGTGTCCTGGCCCACCGGGGTTATTTTCCTGGTTTTCGCTGACCACCCTTGCACGTGCATCGAGATGAAGCGACCCGGGTACTTGGTGAAATACTCGGCTGCGTCGTAGCCTTGGCTGATCGTGGAGACCTGGAACTGGAACTTGACCAGCTTCGGATCAAGAAGATTAAACAATAAGTCATAGGTGCGCTGGCCATCGACCTTTGAGAGCTCAAAGTCCTCATTGTGAAGGCCCTGTTGGATGCCGGCCTTGGCTGCCTGTTCGCCCATTTTGTTGTATTCGTCGGCTGCCCGCTTCACGTCATCCATCGTCGGGTTCCGCGGCCCGTCGAGGCTTGGCACGATCATTTGCGTCAGGCCGACGTCTTTTGCCCAGGCAATGCTGCCCGCCTGATTTTTCCTGAGTTCATCGACGCCGAAGTGAGAGCTCACACAGGTGAGGCCTGAATCGCCCAAAATTCTCCGTAGCTCGGCCCCTGTGTATTTGCCGATGCCGGCGAACCCGGAGTCGGCGTAACCCACCGGTGAGCACAGCTCGATCGTCTGAAATCCGGCCTCGGCAAGCTGCTTGATCGTGCCGGGAAAGTCCTTGGCGATCATTCTCCTGACAGGCCACGTCTGACACCCAATGGGCATGCCAAGCGGATTGGCACGAAGCATCCGTGCGCCTGAAGACAAGAACCCGGCCACAGCGGCATTCGCCGCCGCATTCTTGAAAAACTCTCTTCTCGAAATTGCGGACATATACGCCTCCTTATCATCGCTACGTCCCCACGGACGATTTTTTCAGCACGCCGTCAAATCTTGTAAGCGCTCCGATACGGCGGATCAACATAGCCGTTGAGTTTCTCGGAATTCGTGACTCGCATGTTGGTTGTATCCCATTCTACCAACTCCCCGGGGAAGTGTTGCGCAATGCAACCAAGCAGGAAGGCTTCGGTCACCGGACTCTGGAGTTCAAAATTGGCAAGCGGGGCCTGTGTTCCTCCCTTGCATGCGGCGATCCATTGATCGATGGCAGCGTCGCGCCGCGGTGCGCCCGGTTGCCGGGGCGGCGCTTGGTGCTGGTATTTGGGGGATTCCGGGTAAACCCGAGGGTCGTTGCCATTAAATCCGGCAAGCAGGATGCCTTTGTCGCCGACGTACATAATGCCCTCATTCTCCTCGCCGCCCGCGAACAATTTCTGGTCGCGTTCTTTGAGACCTGCAGGGCGTGGAGGTCGCAGCCCTCCGTCATACCACGACATGCGCAACGCCGGGCGGTTGCCGTTTGCCGGGAAATTCAGGTGGACCATGGACGCTTTCGGGAAGGTCTCGTCCCAGCTCTCGCTGGAACTGGCCTCCACCGAGACGGGCGGAGTGAGATTGAGAATCTTGAACACGCCGGCAAAGCTGTAACAGCCCATATCGCCGAAAGAGCCGCAGCCGAAGTCATGCCAGCCTCGCCAGACAAAGGGCAAATACGCCTTGCTGAAGGGACGCTCCACCGCTGGCCCCAACCACATGTCCCAATCAAGACCTTCGGGGATCGGGTCCGCGTTTTCTGGCCGGCCGACGCCCTGCGGCCAGAAGGGGCGGCTCGACCAATTGTGGACCTCGTGCACCGTCCCGATCGCGCCGTCGGCAAGCCACTCCGAGATGATCCGTGTAGGTTCGATGGAAGGATTGTTGACGGTCAGCGACGTCGCCACTTTCATCTCGCGGACCGTGGTGGCCATCCGGCGCGCGTCGCCGATGGTGCGCGTCATGGGTTTCTGACACAGGACATGCTTATGCTTGCGCATCGCCGTAAGCGAGATCCCGGCGTGCCAGTGGTCGGGCGTTGCAACGTAAACGGCGTCCAGGTCCTTCTCCTTGTCGAGGAGTTCGCGCCAATCGCTGTACGCGGTGCAGCCGTGATACGCACCGGAGGCGGAACCCTTTCGTGAACCGTAATAGGCTTCCACCAGCCGCTTGGCCGGCTCGCGCCCGCCGATGCCCACGCTCGTCCGGAAGGTGTGAGTGAGTTGGGCCTCGCCCGGCGACGCCAGATCCGCGCCCCAGTTCTCGTATCCTGGGCCGAGCAGCCTCCGTGCCGAGTTTAGGACGGCATTGTCGTCGTACTCGACGTAGTCCTTACTGCTCTTGTTACAATCGCAGACCGCGATGACCTGGACGTCGGGGCGAGCCAGAAGATTCATCGTGACCTCGAACCCTTGGTGTCCCATACCAATCGCCGCCAGCGTGATCTGGTCGCTGGGCGGAACATAACCCGGCCCTCCAAGTACATGGCGTGGAACTATCATGAATGCGGACGCCGTCGAAACAAATTCGCGCCGTGTCAGCAGATTGGTTTTCTTATTGCTCATAGCATAGCTCCCTTCGCGTGACTATACCCCAAAACGAAATTGTCCCTGTGGACCAGCGGCGTCCCCAGTTGGCGATTGGGGAGATTTTGGAAGTGCGAGAGGTTGTCCTTGCCTTCGGAGCCTCCTCGCCCCCCATCCCGAAGGCGGCAGAGTAGCTATGACAAAAACCGCTTGGGTCCGGGACTGGAGTTCGCCGGGCGGCTAAGGCGATTTCTCGCCGGGCTTCGCCGCAGGCTTCTCGAAGAGCTTCGGATCGACGCTCGGGTTGAACTCCACTTCCTTGAGCTCGACGGTCGCTTGTTTTTCCCCGCCGCGGGTTCTCGTCTCCTTGAAGGGAAGGGTGATACCGGCGACCGATTTCCAGTCGGCGTATTCGACCACCGTTTCGCCGGGCCCGGCAGGTCCCATGGACTTCCAGGCCGCGCGCAGGATTCGTCCGCTTTGCGGATCAACGAACCAGCGCACCTCCGCGCCGTCGGCGTTCACATCCAGGATCTTGGCCTCCACCTCACCGATCTTCTCAGACGCGCCGGCAAAGAAAGCAAACTTGGGATCGTCCGCGTGCTGGGCGACGACGAAGGGGTCGCGCTTCATCTCCATCAGAGCTTCATCTCTCTGTGAGGCGGGCATATCCTGCGAGCCCATCGGCGTCGCCATGAAGGACGCGGCGGGGGAGAAGACCATCGTCATTTCGCCCATGGGCGTCGCCAACTTCTGCCAGAGCCGGTCCGGGTAGATTACGACCTGCTCGGCCCCAATGGAGATCTCACCCTGCGGGGTATTGGCCAGGACGCTTAGTTTCTGGCGCATGGATTTTACCGAGCGAACCTTTTCTTCGCTACCCATGCCGGCGACGATCTTTGCCAGCAGCGCCTTACCTTCCGCATTGGAGGCCACTCCCTCTTTCTTCGCGGCCGCCATTCCGGGAATCGAAATATCCAGCGTAGCGACGGGGCCGAACGAACTCAGCGGCCGGTCGAAGTCCGCAGCCTTCCCCACGACGAGCACCGCCAACTGGTTCCTGTGGATGTACTGATGTGCCACTCGAGCCACATCCTGCTGCGTTACTTTTTCGATGCCCGCGCGGTACTTTTCCAGAAAATCCGCCGGATAACCATAGAACTCGTAACTCATCCGCTCGCGCATCACTTTCTCTTTGGAGTCGAATCGGAAGACAAACGAATTCAGAATGGACTCTTTCGCTTTGGTTAATTCGTCCGGCATCGCCGGATTGGTTTTCAGGGCCTCCAGTTCCACATTAAAGGCGTCGATAGCCGCGGCCGTGGTTTTACTCTTCGTACCCAGGAACAGGCGAAGGATGCCGGGGTGATCGAATTCGGTCCCCACGCCCCCGCCCACGGCATAAGCGAGTCCTTTCTTGGAACGGATGTTGGAGAACAGGCGGGACGAAAGCCCGCCCCCGAAAAACTCATTAAAGACCTCGATGGCATAGTAGTCCGGATTGTCCCGCGTGGTCCCCAGATCCACCATCTGCACGGTACTGGCAGTCACGTCGTCCTTTTGCACAAAGTAGATGCCGGGCTTCGGTGCCTTAAAAGAGGCCTGGATCTTGGGGGCTGCCGCGCCTTTCGGCCAGGATTCAAACGCCTCGCGCAGCTTGGTCTCCATTGCCGTCGAATCGAAATCGCCCACGACCCCAAGGATGATGTTATTGGGATACACGTAGCGTTGATGCCAGCTCAGTAAGTCGTCGCGCGTAACAGCCGCCACCGTGGCATACTCGGGCACGCGCGCATAAGGGGAGTCTGCCCCATAGACCAATTTGGCCGCCTCGCGAAACGCGATCTCGAAGGGCTGGTCATTCCGCCGGGAGATTTCCGTATTCAATTGAGTCTTTGCCAGAGGCAGCTTGTCCTCCCGAAAACCCGGTTCGCGCAGCAATTCCGTGAACACCCCGAAGACTTCGTCAAAACTTTCTTTCAGGCAATTCCAGGTAACGGTGGTGGAATCTGTGCCTCCCGAAGTCTCCACCTTGGCGGCGCGCGCCTCCAGGTAATCATCAAGCTGATCGCCCGTCTTGCTCTTCGTGCCGCCCGTGCGCCACACCTGGCCATAGATCTGGACCAGGCCCACTTTCTCGGCCGGTTCGTCCCGCGAGCCGCCGCGAATCTGAACCGTCCCGCGAACGAGAGGCAGCTCGTGATCCTCTTGAAGGAAGATGACCATTCCGTTGGACAGTTCCACGCGGCGTGGCTGCTGCGGGTGAAACGCGTGCAGCGGCGGCGCCTGAATTTTTTTCCAATCGGTCGCCTGCCCGTGCGAGGCTGGCGCGAAAGTGAAAAGACCGAGCGTGACCAGGATAGCGACAGTGAAGCGATTTCGGCGGTCCATTATTGCGTCTCCTTTCCGGTGGCAGGAGCCCCCTGTGCAAGCTGCGTGGACTCGATCATGCCTACCGTCCTGTTGGATTCTACGAACGTGGCGTTCGCGACGCGCCGGAGGTCCGCCTTGCTCACCTTTCCGATGTCGTCCACATGGCGGAAGAGCCCCCGCCAGTCACCATAGAGCGACTGGGCAGTTCCCAATTGGAAGGCCAGGCCCTGGTTGTCACCCAGACCGCGAATCAGGTCCGCCTTGGCCCGCGTTTTGATCATCTGGAGTTCGTCGTCCGAGATGTCCTCCTTCTTCACCCGCTCAATCTCCGCATGAATGGCGTCGCGGATCTCCTCCGGCGTGTGTCCCGGGGTCGAGACGGCAAAGAAGACAAACAGGTTTGGATATTTGCTGCCCGGAAATCCGTTGAAGCCCCCGGAAAAGGCCGCGATTTTCTTGTCCCGCACCAGCGATCGGTAAAGGCGGGAGGTGCGGCCATTCGACATCAGGTCCTGAAGCGCGTCGTACACGGCGTCATCTTTGTCCCGCGCACCGGGTTTGTGATAACCCTCGATGAAGATGGGCTGCGAGGTTTCGTGGAGGATGACTATCCTCTCCGCGATCTGCGGCGGCTCGACGGTGCGCAGCGGCTCCGGCTTAGGCCCGGAGGGCAGTCGGCCGAAATACTTCTCCACGATGGGCAGAACCTCGCTGGCCTTCACGTCACCCACCAGCGTCACGATCATGTTGGCGGGAACGTAATACTTCTTATAGAAGTTCTCGGCGTCGGTTTCGGAGAACGATTCCAGGTCGGACGGCCAACCCACCACCGGTCTTCCGTAAGGGTGCGCGATAAACGCCGCGCCCGCGAATTGTTCGAACAGCCGTCCGAAGGGCTGGCTCTCACTCAGGCGGCGCTCCTCATGCACCACGTCGCGCTCCTTGTAGAACTCGCGGAAGACGGGGTGCAGGAAGCGCTCCGATTCCAAATACGCCCAGAGCTCGACTTGGTTGGAGGGGAACGAGTAGTGGTAACCCGTCTCTTCATTGCTGGTGAACGCGTTCAGACCCGTGCCGCCCTTCCGTTCCACGATCTGCCCAAACTGGTTTTCCTCCACGTACTTTTGCGCGGCCTCGATGGCGTCCTTCCAGGCCTTCTCCAGCTCGGCTAGCTTTTTGTCGTCACGGCCGACTTCTTTGCGCCGTTCCCGGTCGTAGGCCCGGTAGGCCTGCTCCACTTTTGCGAGCGCCCCCTTTTCGGCCGCGTAATCTTTGGTCCCGACTTTGTCCGTCCCCTTGAACGCCATGTGCTCGAACATGTGCGCCAGGCCGGTGATGCCCGGGTACTCCCGGTCCGAACCGACATCCACGTGCGTGAAGAACGAGAAGACCGGCGCCTCCGGACGCTCGCACACCAACACCGTCAGCCCGTTGGGCAGTATCTTCACCGTCATCCGTTTTTCAAATGACGCTAGGTTCTGCGCGCGCGCCAAGACAGCAGACACCGCCAGCAACACCACCAGCATCAGTCCGTTCAATCGGAGTTTTTTCATGGGAGGTAATCCTCCAAAGCGCAAGTTCGCGATGAATAGTTTCGCCATAGGATGAACCATCCGAACCGGAAATTCAAGCGAAAAAAAGGTAGTGTCCTAATGTGCTACGTAGGGCCGGTCCCGCAAGGCGGGACCGGCCTTGCCGCCCCGTCCCGCCTTGCGGAAGAGGCGGCCCTACAGTCGAATTGGGACACTACCCGAAAAAGAGGTAGTGGGTCAGTTTGAAGATCGTCGCCAGTTTCCCCGATCGAGACTTCGGGGGAGTCAGGGGGTTGCACTTCGACGAATAGGGTGTTTCCCAGGCGGGCTGCGCAGCCTAAGAGCGACACTTTTTTGTCGATCTGAATGCCCCAAGGGACCAGTGGCGTGATGGAGACCTCAGGTCCCCTCTCATGCTGCATTTCGGAGTCTGTTGATGTCCTGGTTCTCGAGCACACGTTTTGGGGCGCCGAGCTTGGCGATTTTGATCATCGCACGGCCTACCTGTTCCGTCGTCGTCACGTACTTTGGCAAGAGGGCCTTCCACACGGGATAAAGCGGCGCCATCACAGCGTAAAGTGCTCGGTACAGTTTGGTCTTCGACTGAATTCCGTGCATCGGCTGGATATATGCGGGACGCAACATATACGCCGCCTTGAAGGGCAGCCGGAGCAGTGCGTTTTCGGTCTTGCCCTTCACGCGCGCCCACATCACGCGACCGCGCTCGGAACTGTCGGTGCCCGCTCCCGACACATAGAGGAACGTCATGTCTGGGCTTAGCTTGGCCAAGGTTTGCGCGGCCGTCAGCGTGATGTCGTACGTCACGCGCTGATATTCCTGCTCCGTCATTCCTGCTGAGGAGACACCGAGACAGAAAAAGCACGCGTCATAACCCGAGAGGCTCCCCGCGATGGCCGAGAAATCGGAAAAGTCCTTGTGCACGATTTCGCGCAGCTTCTCGTGCTGTTGCCCCGTCGCGCTGCGCCCAATCGTGAGCACGCTTTCCACCTCGCCATCGAGCAAGCATTCTCGCAAGACACCCTGCCCGACCATACCCGTAGCCCCAAAGAGAATGATCTTCATGTTGTAGTTATCGTAGACCAGTTCGATGGAAGGTGTGAAAAGAAATGGATTGCACTAACCACAGAGGCACAGAGAGAAGCCCCCTTCTTTTGAGTTCTCTGTGCCTCTGTGTCTCTGTGGTGAGAAGTTTGTTCCATAATTCTTTCACACCTCCATCGCGCTGGGAAACCGTTTGCGAAGCGCCAATCGTGCCGAGCGCACGAGTTTCACCACCGGAGGGTCGAACTTCGCGATGAAGCGTGCGAGTTGCTTGCCGGGTGATTCGGCACGCGCAGGCTTAGCACTCTGATTCATGGCCATCTCCTGTTCACCATATCAGACTGGTGGCAGGCGCAGCCAGCAGCCCCGAACATGGCTTCCGGGCGAGAATCCGGGGACGAAACAGGAAATGGAAGGGTTCGCTGGGAGACGACTGGGTGTATACTCGGAGCCGCTGGAAGACCAAAATGGAAATTTCAGTTTAGAGTCGAGGGTCCTATGAGCAACGGACGTCCTTTTCCCATTCGGTTGTTTGTCTGGTCCGTGGTGTTGGTGGCAGTCGCCGCCGCCGGCGTCTATCTGGCGTATGAACTGGTTGTCAAGCCCCAGCGGGCACTGCAGGACCAGATCAGCGAGCAGAAAGAGACCATTCTCAAACTCGAGCAAGAGAAGCAGCGCCTCGAGGCCTACCTGAAGATCCTGAAGCGCATCGACCGCCGGGCCCGCATCGAGGTTCTGCGGCAGGCGAAGGACCAGCAGGGGAACCTGCAAACTACCATCCGGTTCACCGAGATTGACGACACCGGCAAGCCGATGAATGTCTCCCGAGAGATGACTCTGCCGGGGCAAGAAGTCTATTTTGACACTCTGGTGATCAAGTTCGACGACTACTTCATCGAGCAGGGCGACCCCTTCAAAGGCCGGGCGCTCATGCTGTTCCGGCGGATCTTCTCCAGCACCATGCGGGCCGAAGATGGGTTCGTCATCGACATCGAGGGCCAGGCACCCGAGGTCTACGCCGAGCAGCAAGCCTCCAGCGGCTTCGAGAAGGAGCTCTGGAAACGCTTCTGGGAACTCGCCAACGACGAGAAACTGGCGAAGGAGCGCAACGTGCGGGCTATCCACGGCGACGCGCCCTACATGCGCCTGGAGCCCGACCGGGTGTACGAGATCTGCCTGAGGTCAACCGGTGAAGTCATCATCACGCCCGGAACGCGGCTGGCGCCCCCGCAAACGACTCCGTAGAGCCCCCCGGAAAAGCCCGCGGGTGGCGCAGACATGGTGGTTTGATGTCTGCGGCGCACCGAGGTCGCGGCGCGATAAAATGTGAGGATGGGACGGCAACGGCATTTCTACGGGCTCAACCATCTTCACTACCTTGCCACCCGTGTCTGTCGCGGCGCCCGCCCTTTCGACCGCCGCCCCGCTTCCTCTCCTGACCCGTGGCCGTGGTCGACCTTCCGGTTCGGCTACCGGCAAGATCCCTTCCTTCTCGCAATGTATCCGATGCCCTGAATCTCATAATGCAGACATCCCAAAACGATGTCTGTGCCACCCCGCGAAAAGAGTCAGGTATTTGTCGGGTTTACGATCCCGCAATGGAACAACGAGAAGCAAAGTTTTCAGCTTGTCAAAAAGTAAGAAATGAAGGACTAGTGTGCGATCACAGCACTTATTCAGGTCCGGAACCAATTCTCAAAAACCGCCGAGCTCCAGCATCCCGGTTTCCTTTAGGTAATAAAGTCGACCGTACGCCACTTTCCGTCGAAATTCAGCGTCTTGCTCCAACTGACACAACCACTCGCGGACTACAGCGTCGGACAGCAAGCTATAGCAGGCATTGCAGATACTGCCTGACACATATTCCTTGGGCAGATGCTGACTTAGGCCGGCTTCTCGCAACAAAGAAACAAGTCTGTTCGGACCCCAAAGCCTGAGGGCGTGCAGAACGACGTTCGTTTCCGATCCATCCAAAATCTCAGCCATGGAGGTTTCCCGCAGATTGCCCAAAACAAGCGGGTGCTCGTGCTGCAAATCAATCAGCGGTCCGATGCATCCGTATACCCGCCCGTCTGGAAAAATACAGGGCGAGCTGGCAGCCTGGCAGGCTTCTCTTGGCGGCTCGTCGCTAAGGCTATATCTCAATTGGGAGCTCATTTGAGAGGCTCGGCCTGCGGGGAAGGTAATCCCGGTACGAATGTTTTCCGGCGCCGTGAGTTTTAGAATCTCGGAATTGACCCGCTGATAATCGGCATCGCTCGTGTTCTCGGTGACTATTGAGACATAGTAAGGGATCCCGCACTCTTGGGTTGCCCAGATGGCATTTTGCACATGCTCAAACGGTATGTATTTCTGATGATATATATCGGTGCTAATCGAGAGGAAGCAAATCTCTGGTAGACTTTGCAGCAATTGCTTGGCCTTCTCCCGCTTGGCGGCCCAAAACCCATTCGTCACTATCGACACGTAAAACTTCCATTCCGCGGCGAACTCCATCACTTCTCTAAGCAGCTTTAGATTGGAAAATGGCTCGCCTCCCGTTAACGAAAGAACGTATACATAGTGATTACGATAGGAGGCAATCTGGCGAATCCAATTGCGAGCATCCTCCAGATTCATCTCCTCGTGTCGATCCGGCCCGGCTCGAATGATGCAATGGGCGCAGGATGCCTGGCAATGATAGGTCAGTAATAGACCCACATTCCGCATGAACGGCGGATCTTTGACTTCTTGTTCAGTTTTCATCTGCACGCCGAGGGTTGCTGTCTCAATTGTTGAGTCGATGGCTTTGCTATCTGGCGATTATAACCAGTTCCCCTCCTGCCTGGGAAAGTGCGTCGAGTTGTTTGGCAAGATTTGCTCTAGCCGCCTGGTCACCACTAAGTAGAATTGACTTTAGCATAGCCGCGTCAAACATGATGTACCCGGCGACGGGGAGATGAACTGGTATGAGGCGAAGGTCGCCCTTGAATACCTTCAGCAACTCCGCGGGTATCTTGAATTCTGTGGTCGGCGCTGTTGCGGTCTCTTTTTCCATTGTTGAACCCTCCATGGGTATTTTCGAGCTTATAGCTTATTCTGCTCCAATCTACCTAGGCAGTCATTGAAGCATGAGTAAACCCGAGTGTCAAGAACAATCTTCAGTGGTGTCAAGCCTCATTAGAACTGGGTAGTGGGTCAATTTGATGTAGAGGCGGCTTTACGCCGCCATTTGGCGATCCCGCTCCGAGCGGGATCGCCGCTACAGCATCAAAATGACCCACTACCTAGAACTGTCCCCTTTTTGTCTTTTGTTTTGAAACGAAAGCTGGCTTGAGCAAGATGATTTACGGCAGCTTGCGACCTGCCACCACGCGTTCATGCCCCACGGCATCGTAAGGCTCCCAGGTGCCTTGACCGGCAAAAGTGCAGCCTTCGGAGCTTGCCTTTCCCCAGTGCCTTCACCTGCGGCTGGCAAAAAGTCCGCCATCGCGCGAAGGTGCGCGGGTGGCGCAGACCCGCCGCGGCGGGTCTGCGGCTCACCGAGGTCGCAGCGCGGTAAAATGTGAGGATGGGACGGCAACGGCATTTCTACGGGCTCAACCATCTTCATTATTACCCCAGCACCCGTACGTGTCGCTGCGCCCGCCCTTTCCACCGCCGCCTCGCTTCCTCCCCTGACCCGTGGCCGTGGTCGAGCTTCCGGTTCGGCTACCGGCAAGATCCCTTCCTCCTCGCACTTCTAACATTGTTACGAAGAAGAAGTTCAGGGTCTGGCGGAGTTGTTGCGGAGCACAGGCGACGAACATGGCCCTTGTAACAAGTCAGGACATTATGGCAGAATTAACACCCAGCAAGGCAAATTTTGCCGGTCGAAAGTTCGTGGGCTCCGGCGAATGAGGGGGTAGATATGCCACTCGTCGTAATCTCAGTTCTCTTCGGCTTGAGTCTGCTTGCTGCCTGGGTCCTTTTCAAAGTTCTGCAAAGCACGGCTACGGTGAGCAAACCACAATATCAACTAGGAGGCGCGGCGGCGGGATTTGTAGTGATCCTCACGATTTTATCCGTCACCTACATGCAAGTTGACGACAAAAAGAAGCAGGACAATATAACTGAGCTCACGTCGGAGCGCGATGAAGCTAAAGCCGAGGCGGCGAAGGGAAAAGCTTGCCTGGCGGAGCGATCCGCCGAGGTGACTTACTCTGGCACGGTAACGCCGTCCGTGCAGGATGCCAACGTGGTGCTCGGAGTGAGCGAAGTGCAACTCCAACAAAACGGGAAGTTCGCCATCAAAGCGCACAACGTGAAGCCCTCGGATCTCCCCTATATTTATGTGATCGGGGCAGACAGCCACGCTCCATATAAACAAGTGTTTGCGACAGATGATCCAGCGAATTTGACGATACCCCATTAAAACCTGGGAGAGAGCCCATGGCCTATGGATTCCTTCATAGGGACAGGCAACAAGATGCAGGGGGAAAAGTTTGGACTTGCAATGAGGTCGCGTCCGCTTCGCTTACCACCCTGGGATTGAGCTGTGTCTTAGCCGCAGCGATCCTTCTGCTGGCTGCGGATCTGCGCGCGCAGACCTCAATGGTGATCGGCACGATTACGTACCACAATGGGAAGCCGGCTGTGAACGTGTTTGTTTCGATCGGTGGCCGCTACAGGTACACGGACGTCGGCGGCAGATACAAGATCGAGGGCGTTCCCCAAGGCCACCAGCACATGACGATCAAGAGTGGTCAAAAAATCTTGTGGCAGGGAGATGTGAATATCAACGGCACGATCGCTACCGTGGATCGAGTACTTCCCTGACTGCTGGACTTCAGAGACGTTTTTTTCTGAGTTACACAGCGCTCTGAAATGATTTCTAATTTAGTAAGCGAGTTCGCGCTAGGTCGCTATCCAAGTACCGGCGCGAATTGATCTGCCCTCTTTCGTGGACGCGGGCCGCGCAACTCTGCTTACAAACCACCCCCCAATGCGTCAAAAGAGACAGCGTCAAGTGGAATTGTGTCTTACTGCCGAGCGGTGGGTAGGAGGTCGCGATTCTACCGGAATCTGCAGCAACTCATCTTCGTAGGGGCATTGGGAGGTACGTAATGCAGAAGCTGTTCAGCAATCTTCGCTACGCGGTGCGACAGTTCCGGCGGTCGCCTGTCTTTACGGCAGCGGCCGTAATCACCCTGGCTTTGGGAATCGGTGGAACCACGGCAATATTCACGTTGGTTCATGCGGTGATGCTGCGCTCCCTGCCGGTGTCTGAACCCGGGCGACTCTACCGAGTCGGCGATGGCGACGATTGCTGCGTAGAAGGGGGACCGCAGGACCGCTGGGGAATGTATTCGTTTCCTCTGTATGAACGGCTGAAGGCGGAAACACCCGAATTTGAAGAGTTGGCCGCTTTCCAGGCCGGCGGTGCGCTCCAGAGCGTGCGGCGTGAAGGTGAATTGGCTGCCAGGCCTGTGCGCTCGGAGTACGTCACCGGGAATTATTTCTCAATGCTTGGAGTGGGCGCCTTCGGTGGGCGAGTGCTTAGCCCTGACGACGACAGGCCAGGTGCTCCGCCGGTTGCTGTACTCAGCCATCGTGTCTGGCAGACCAGCTATGCCGGCGATACTTCGGTAGTGGGTTCAACCTTCATCGTGGAGGGCCATCCGTTTACCGTGATCGGAGTGGCTCCGCCCGGATTCTTCGGTGAAACGCTCCGCAGTGACCCTCCCGATATTTGGATCCCCGTGCAGCAGGAGCCCTTGATTGACGGCGAGGGCGAACTGCTGCACCAGTCCGTGCCCGCATGGCTGCGTGCGATGGGCCGCCTGCGGCCGGGAGCTTCGATTAACGGAATGGCTCCGCGCCTCACTGGGGTGCTGCGCCAATGGATGCAGAATGATTCCGGATATCCAGCCAACTGGATGCCGGACGTGATCCGCATGCTTCCCAGGCAAGTGATCGACGTCGTCCCCGCAGGCGCCGGCGTCGCCGTGATGAAGGAAGAGTACGGGCGCAGCCTTCAGATCCTGCTCTCCGTTTGCGGCCTGGTGCTGCTGATTGCCAGCGCCAATGTCGCGAACTTGCTGCTGGCTCGCGCAGTAACGCGTCGAGGGCTAACCGCACTGCGCCTGGCCCTTGGCGCCACTCCGCGGCAGATTATTGCGCAGGCTCTCACGGAAAGCGTCCTCCTCGCAATGGGCGGCGGCATTGTGGGACTTCTGGTGGCCGTGGCAGGGGCGCGCCTGCTGCTCACGCTTGCCTTCCACAGCGCGCACTTCCTGCCGATCAGCCCCATGCCGTCTTTCGTGGTCCTGGCGTTCTCCTTCGTGTTAGCCCTGGTAACGGGAGTCATCTTCGGTGCGGTTCCCGCATGGTTTGCCACACGTACCGATCCCGCGGAAGCCTTGCACGGGTCGGGCCGCGGTACGAGCGATCGTTCCTCTTTCACGCGCCAAGGGCTGCTGATCGTGCAGGCTACATTGTCGGTTGTCTTGGTTGCCGGTGCGACGATGCTGGCGCGGAGCCTAAACAAGCTTGAGCATCAGGACTTTGGATATCAAGTTCAAGGGCGCGTGGTGGTGGGGCTGCACAACCCACCGGCCAGCTACACTGAGGCCAAGTTGGCCGCGCTCTACCGTGAGCTTGAGATACGCCTCAATCGTCTGCCTGGAGTGCGGGGAAGTGGACTGGCGCTCTATAACCCGCTCACCAACAACTGGGGGGAACTCATTTACGTGGCTGGCCATCCTGCTCCCAAAATGAGCGAGGAAGCCGGCGCATCATGGGACCGAGTGAGCCACGACTATCTTCAGAACTTTGGCATAGCGGTTTTGCGTGGGCGGGCCTTTGCCGCCGCAGACAATGAAACTATGGAACCGGTGGCGATCGTGAACGAAGCTTTCGTGAAGCGCTTTTTCAAGAGCGACGAAGACCCGCTGGACCAGCACTTCGGCCTGGACCTGCCCGAGAATTCCGCCACATTCCGTATCGTGGGCCTCGTGCGGGACGCGAAGTTTGCGGGCTGGGGCTTAGACAGGCCGGCGCGTCCCATGTTCTTCGTGCCGCTCGCTCAAAGTGTCGATTACAAGCAGGACCTGCTGAAGAGGGTCGAGCTACGCTCGCATTTCATCGGCGGAATCATGCTCGTGACCGGGGCCCCTCCCGGCGTGCTTGAGCCGCTGCTGACGAGGACATTGGCAGAAGTCGATCCCAACCTGACCATCACCAGCGTCAGGACTATGGAGCAGCAAATTGCTCTCTCCTTCGATCAGGAGCGTGCAGTTGCCAGCCTCGCGGGCTTGTTCGGGATTATCGCTCTCCTGCTGGCGGCAGTTGGAGTGTACGGCGTCACGGCCTACACGGTTGCGCAGCGAACGAACGAAATCGGCATTCGCATGGCCCTTGGCGCTGATCCCGCGAGGGTGGTCCAACTGGTACTACGCGGCGCCTTTAAGCGCGTGATGATCGGGCTGGTGCTCGGGTTGCCGCTGGCCATCGGTGCCGGACGTCTGATCTCAGCACAGCTCTATGGCGTTACCAGTTGGGATCCATTTGCGCTGGCTGTGGCTGCGAGCGCGCTTGCCCTCTGCGCATTCTTCGCAACCATAATTCCGGCCAGCCGCGCAGCCTCTATTTCGCCCATGAACGCACTGCGGATTGAGTAGCGCACCTCGGGAGTGGGAGTCCAGTCCGCTATTTTGCTTTCTGCCCCTTGATGATCTGGGTCTTGTGCGCGCCCTTCATGGTATGCACGAGGAATCCATCCGCACTCTGTAGCCACACTTCGGCCAGCACGTAATCCGTCACATATTCCGTATAGGACGGCGCGAAGTTCCCAACCACGTCGAATACAAGCTGGGGCTCTGCGAGAGGCGGACTCGGCTGCGCCAGCCTCTTCGTGAAGGGGACCTGAAATTCCTTGCCGGTCGCTTCCTGCCGCAGCGTAATCTGGCCGTCGTCCTTTTGGGCGACCC
>Ga0208457_1000515_pt1 | contig 38511 bp, 20 predicted proteins | sample June2015DPH_10_1_FD_185513 | JGI IMG/M metagenome (GOLD analysis project Ga0208457, IMG submission 185513) | Peatland microbial communities from SPRUCE experiment site at the Marcell Experimental Forest, Minnesota, USA - June2015DPH_10_150... | ecosystem: Environmental > Terrestrial > Soil >... | reverse complement strand
CGGCCACGGGCGCAAGCGTCATCGCCACGGCCAATCCCGGCTGCCACCTGCAGATCGAGAACGGCCTGCGGGCGCGCGGCGGACCGCCGGCCCGCGTGGCGCACCCGGTGGTGCTGCTAGCCGAGGCCTACCGCGCCGAGCCGCCGACAAAAGGCAAAGGATGACTCATTCCGACGGCAGCGCATCGGCCGGCCTGGTCCGACGGCTGCAACTCTTACCACACCGGGATCGGCAGCGAATCCAGGTCGTGATACATGCGGTAGGGCGTGACCTCTCCGACGGCGTAGAACGGACGAAACTTCGCTTGGATGACTTTGCCATCGGGGGGCACGATGCGAAAGGTCCCGGCCTGCTGCGCATCGGGCACCAACCACCTCTCCACGTCGGCGGGCTCGGGAAGGCGCGGGATGTCCTCAAACACCCAGTCGTCCAGGACCAGAACCACGGGGCCACGCACCACCGCGACCCGTCGCGGGTGCTCCCGGTCGACGGGCACCATTCGCAAATGCAGAGGTATCCGGATCTCCACCTCGTCGCCCGGCGCCCATGTGCGGGTGATTGCGGCCCAGGTCCCTGGCTTCGCTTCCACGGAGACGGTCGCATCGTTGACCTTGGCCGAGGCGTCGCGCGTCCACTCCGGCACCCGGAATTTTAATGTGAATTGCGCCGGTCCCTTCATTCCGAGGCGGAGCGTCGATGTCTCCGCCTCCGGATACGCGGTTTCCTGCGTAAGTTTGATTTCGCCCGCCGGGCTCTGCCAGGTCACCTCCGAGGGAAGGTACAGGTTGACGTACAGACTCGACGGGTCCCGGTAATAGATCAGGTTGTGATAGTCAGCCACCGCCTGGGCGTACGAACCGGAACAGCACGAGTAACGGGACACTTTGTAGACCTTCAATCCGCCGGTGACGCGGTAGTCCGAATAATAGAAGTGCTTGCCGTCGGCTATGATCGGGAGTGCCGCCCCGACACCATTGTAGAACAGCCGCTCCATCCAGTCGCCGTAGCGGGCCTCCCCCGTGAACCGGGTCAGATACCGTGCCATTTTGAAACCCGCCCACGAGCCACAAACGGTCTCGAACGAGCAGTTCCGGGCCTCAAGGCTGCGGCCCAGCATGCCGTCGGGCGGCACCCATCGCTCCATGGGTCCGTAGCCGCCCGTGGCAAAGCATTGCGCGTTCTGGAGATATTCGTAGGCGTTGCGTAGGATGCTCAGGTAGACCGGATCGCCGGTCACCTGATAGGCCATCGCCACGCTGCTGAAGGTGTTCACGTGGCTGTACGCGTGGACGTGATAAGCATCCCGCGGCGCGGCGGAATCGGCAAATTGGTCCCAGAATTGCGGGTACAGGTAGGTGTCCGCAAAACTCTTGTACTTCGCGTCGCCCGTCAGCTCGTAGGCGCGATAGACGTTTTCGGCCAGAGTGTACCATTCCGAGGGCCGGCCGTTCAACAAGGCGGAACTCGCCGGCGTGCGCTCCGGGGAAAAGCTGCGCATGGCCCACGCCATGGTCCGTTCCAACAGCGAGGCCGCCGCCACGCCCGCATACCGCTGCATGTCCACCAAGCTACACAACAGCTTGTCATAGGAATAGAGACTCATGCGGCAGTCGCCATCGGCGCCGATGGTGTCGGCCCATCCGGCCAGAAGAAACGCCGCCTTGTCGCGGATCGCCTGGTCACCGGTCGCGCCGAACATGCGCGCCATCCCGCTGAGCCACTGCCCAAAGACGATGTCACTATTGCGGGCCGCCCAGCCCCCCAAGGCTTTTCCGGGAGCCGGTAGGCCAGCAGCCAGGCGGTACCCGTGCAGGATGTCGTCGTTCGAGACCCCGAGGTAGAAGTCCCGCGCCGATTGATACTGGTCCCGCCACCGGCTCGCGCACAACCGCACGCCGCGGTAGTCAAAGGGCTCCAGCATCGAATGCGAAGGCGTCACCGGGTCGGCCCCGGCTGCCAAGGAGCCCGAGATCGCCAGGGCGCCCGGCAAAGCCGCGGCCATGCGCAGAAAGTCGCGACGCGAAAAATCAGTGCTCATCTTCGATCCTTCTTCCATGTTTCAGGGTGGTGGTGGCGCGCGGAAAAAACGGTGGCACGGTGGTCCGCGCCGCGCGGTTTCAAGCCCGCGGACGGGCTCGTCGGCCGCTCCAGAAGGTTCAACCATACTGACGGCGGGGGCGTGCGCCAATCGGAAAATCGGATATAATCAACGCTACCGTGGGCCATATCAGCGACAAAATCAACAAACTGGGACGGTTGCTCGGGCTCGAGACGGTGCGCGTGTGCTGACTTGGGTTCCAAGCGGGCTGGCTTCTCATATCACCCAATCCATCCGGTGAGCGGCAGGCCAAGGATGGCAGATCCGGCCGCGCCTGTGCTTTCGCAGGCCACTGGTCACTAGGTACGAAGCGATTCACTACCCGAGCTCATGGCGTAGGCGGTATTCCCGAGGTGAACAGCCGCAGATGCTATGAAACGCTGCATTGAACCGACTGACGGAGTTGAAGCCTGACTTAAATGCCACATCGACAATCTTTTCGTTGGTCGTAGCCAGCAGGCGTTGCGCGTGGGAAACGCGCTGCTGCGTGAGGTATTCGATCAGTGTCACCCCGAACGCCTTCCGAAAGACGCTCATCGCGTAGTTGGGATGCAAGCCGACCGCCTTGCCGATGTCGTTGGCGGTGAGCGACTCGGTGTAATGCCATGCGAGCAGACACGCAATCTGTTCGACTTTGTTCAGCCCGCCCTCGTAAAGCGCGGCATGCCAGTAGCTGGATTTTCTCGTCACGGTCTGCACAGGAGGTAGCACCGCGGCCAGCCGTATGAGACGCGCGCGCATTTCGAGCAACACGGCGTCTCTCATTTCCGACCCGGGATTCTGCAGATCGGCCTCCCATTGGGCAAAGAGGTCTTGGTCCAACCGCCCGCGACCCGGCGGTGGTTCGCAGTGCACCACACCGTGCAATATGGGCTGCACGAAGTGTTCTGGCAGCTTCCATTGGAGGAACCAAGCGAATGGAATGGTCGCCACGAAATACTCCCTTTTGGTCCCAAATTCGATGATTTGGTGGGGGATCGCCGCCCAGAAGGCGCTCATGCGGCCGGCTTCGATCCTGACTTTGCGACCGCCGAGAATATAGGTCATCCATCCGGATTTTAGCAGGTTGAGCTGCACCTCGTTATGGTGATCCGGCCGCGGCATGGGCGCGGGATTCCAACGTCCGCAGGCCAAGCCGTACGGGGTGAAATCCGGCCGTTTGGGATCGAAGAAGATCAAAGAATGACGCACGGTAAAACGCTCATATTTTGGGAAGAGTAGTCTAAAAAGCCACCCTGTAATCCCACCTTCACACGATTCCGTCCCCCGCCCCTCCCATAAAACCTTCCCGCGTGCTGCTCGGCGTTATCGTCGGCAATCGCGACTTCTTCCCGGACAAACTGGTGACCGAGGCGCGTGCCGACCTGGTGGAGCTCGTCCCGGGCATGGGTCTGAACACAGTCATGCTGGGAGCCGATGACACCAAGCTCGGCGGCGTGGAAACCCACGCGGACGCGCGTAAGTGTGCGGCGCTGTTTCGGGAGCACCGCGAACGCATCGCTGGTGTCCTCGTCGTGCTGCCCAACTTTGGTGACGAGAAGGGCGTAGCCAACGATGCTCACCTCATCTCACCGGTATCCACACCGTCATATCGCCGTCGCCTCGATTGTTCCATGCGTAGTATGGAACGAGCTTAATCTCGATCTCGCGCGGGGGTTCCCGGTCCACTCGCAGGTATAGCGGTCCCGGGGCGCCGCCTGTTTGGCTGGTGCAGAGGGCGGGGGTGGTGAGCGTGACAAGCTCGGCACCGGCGATCTTTTCCTTTCGGGCTCTAAAGCCCTCATGCCTCGGATCGAGGGAGAGAGCCACGTCCTCCACCCCGACACCCGGTGGCAGGTCGATAGATTCCAGGCAATAAACGAGAGGGCCGTACATTACCGCCACCTGGTTTAGCGTCTCCTCCACGAGGGGGTTGGCCTTCCAGAGAGTGGCCGTGAAGGGCATCGAGAGTTTCACAACGTCATTCAGATGCCACCGGCGTCTAATCTCCGCGTAGGTACCAGGCACCCAGCTTCCGGGCAGCGGGACGCCATTCAACTCGGCCCTCACCTGCTCGCCGTGAATCCAGCCGGGAATCCGCAGCTTCAGCGCGACCTGGTCTGAGGGTGCCTCGTCGATGACGATCTTGATCTCGCCGCTCCAAGGATAATCGGTGATCTGGCGCAGCCGGATCCGGCCGCCCTCTATCCATCGAGTATCCAAGACGCTGCCGCCATAGAGATTGATCCACAGAGTCCCAGGCGAGAGAGTGTAGATGTAGTCTTGGGCCTCAGCGATCGTCCGTACGACATTCGGGGGGCAGCAGAAGCAGTTCTTGAGGTTCGGCTGGCGTGTCCGCCACGCGCGCAGGGGCCAAGTCATCGCTTTCAGACGGCGCAGGGGATTGACGTAAAAATAGTGTTCTCCATCGAGGCTTATGGCCGCCAGCACGCCGTTGTACAGTGTCTGTTCGACGAGATCGGCGTATCGTGCGTCGCCGGTCGCGACCAGCATCCGCCAGTTCCACAGCACGAAGCCCACCGTGGCACAGCTTTCGTTGTAGGCGGTGAGGTTGGAAAGCTGATAATCCCGCCCGTACGCTTGGTTGACCAATTGTTGGCTTCCTGCCTCGCCGCCATCCGGCGATGCGCCGTCATAGAGGGCGCCAGTCGCGCCGGTGATGTACAGCTTGTGATTCGTAATGTCCTCGTTGATTGTCCGCACCGTCTCGAGAAGGCTGCGGTCGCCAGTTTCGATTGCGACATCTGTCGCGCCAGCATAAAGGTAATTGGCGCGAACGGCATGGCCTACGGCTTTCGTCATCTGCCGAAACGGCACGCGGCTCTGGTTCTGGTCCGTGCCGTCGTCGATCTTATCTCGGATCGCGATCAGATCCCGGCCAAGCTCGAGATAACGCGGATCGCGAGTGGTCCGATACAACTCAATTACCGCCATATAGTGGGACGGGCAAATACTGCAGCGGGCAAGCTTGGCAGGTGCTTCGCGACAAAGGCGAAAGAGGTAGTCGGCGGCTTTGCACCCGACGGAAAGCAATGTTTTCTTACCAGTGGCGCGGTAATGCACGCAGGCAGTAGTGATGAGATGACCGATATTGTATGCTTCAAAGGATTCGTTGCCTTGGAGTTCTGTGACTCGGGCACCACGGCGCTGCGGGATGACGGTAGCGGTGTGAAAATAGCCGTCCTCCCGCTGTGCCTTCGCAACAACGGCAATGATTCGATCCATGAGCTGATCGACTTCGGGATCGTGCGTGATCGCGTAAACTTGGGCGAGGCCTTCGAGCCACTTAAAGAAATCTCCGTCTTCAAAACCAGGGCCTTCATGGTCGCCGGTGTTTTGGATTCCTGCCGCAAGAAGGAGATTCGTCCATTCGTGGCTCTCCTCATCGCTTTGGAAGATCGTCCAGATTCGCGGGACCATCGCCGTCCGGCACACCTCGAACCGATCGCCCCACAAGCCGCCAGTCCACTTCGCATCCCCTAGGTCCGTCATGTACATCCGGGCGTAAGGGGAGTTCACGGTGTCGAGAAGCCCGCGGTCTCCCGCATAAGCGGCGCGAACCGCGAGCATCGCAGAGACAAGAAGAAACAGTCTGTAGGAAGTCATGTGAGAGAGGAGTCTTTCCCTTTCGCTGGCACGGTTTGGATGGGATCAACGTCGTGGCACCAGCTCGAGTGTCGTTTCGAATTCACGGCTGAGTTTGACGGACTTCAGACGAACAATCTCCGTCTGCTGTGCGAAATCGGGACGTGCAAGCCGTTCTAGGAAGATGGGAGCATCGCGGCGCAGCGGCAGGATCCTGAGCTCCAGCCCGGCCGCCAGCTCTTTCTGGGAGTAGCGCCATAATCCAAGCTCCCACGGCGTCCCCTTGTAAAAGTTGTCGTCGTCGAATCGGTCGCCCGCATATAACCGCGCAACGTCGCCCTCGTAGTCGATCTCGAGCAACGTGAATCTGGAAATCCCAGCCGGAAGGCGGAGCCTCCACACTGCGGCTTGTTCGAAATCAGCTTCGCCTGGCTCCACCGCCACGGCGCGCGGCGGCGGGCTCAGCTTCACTGGAACTGAGGGCGATGCTTTCCGCACGAGCGTAGCTTCGACCAAAACTGGCGCAGGAGAAAATGACTCCGTGTTTACGAACCGCTGGAAGATTCCGTCCGCACCGTCCTCGCGAAAATTTGCGGTTTTCTCGCTCAACCGCGGAAAAACCGCGATGTGCAAGTCGTCGATCCTGTGGGAGCTTACATAAATGCTATCCGGTTCGAACCGAAGCGCCGCAGGCGACAAGAGGAGTCGCTCGCGGCCCGCGATCACCGCCTTCCAGAGGTTTAATGCTTGGTCGCGCGAAAGGACGACAATTTGGGTGGGCGGCGCGTGGCGATGGATGACCCGCATCGCCACATCTGTCCCCGGCTCGATGCCGCAGACGAAAATTCCAGTTCCCTCGCGGGTCACCCGGCCTCTCGGCGCCTCCACTTGGGCGTCTGGCGCAAAGGCGAATTCGATCGCGGTGCCCGGCCAGGCGAAAAAGATCAGCGTGTCCGGCTCGGCGAGCCGGCAGACCAACTGCGCCGTCGCATACCGCAAGGTCGCACCGCGGAAATCGAGGTTGATCGGCCAGATCAAGTAGGCTCCACTGGGAATGACCGTGGGTTGGCGCGGAATGGTAATCGTGCCTTGCGGGAGTTGCACCGATACTTGGAATTCGGCTTTCGGACCGAGTTGGTGGTTGCGCTGGTAGTTGTTGATAAAGACGAATCCATGCTCGCCCTCGGTGCGCGCGGCGACTCGCGGCGTGTTGGTGTCGTCGAGGCTGACCGGGGTCTGCTTCGGAAAATGGGGGACCATCGGGGCGAGTTCAGTGCCGTAGTCCTCCAGGAAAAGGTGCAAGATCTTCAGCGTGCGATAGGTCGGTCGAAGTTGCCCGAACTCACCTAGGGGGGATTGCCAGTCGTACGACTTCGCCTCCATGTCGTTGTACCCATTCCACGCCGCTTGCGTTTCCTGCAGGGGCATCCGGCCCGGCGGATTTGTCCCGCCGTGATACATGTAGTAGCCGAAGCCGTTTGCTCCTGCACCGAGCTTCACGACGGCGACCGCAGTCGAATCATCCGCTGTCATGATAGGTCGGCGATGATACGCGGTCGACATCCCGGCTCCCATCTCCGCCATCAGGAACGGGAAATCTTCGTATCTGGATTGGTAAATCGGATCCCTCGGCGTGAAGTCGCTTGCCACGTTGTCTTCAGCGCGGATCGGAGAAAAGAAGAAATTCTGGTTTGGTGGTAGCTCAGTCATGCTTCCGCTCCAGAATTGCTCCGGGTAAGCGCTGAAAACGGGGAGGAAATCCGTCGGTGGCACTGCTGCGCCATCCCAGCCAGTGGCGCTGTAGTACGGGGCCAGCAAACCGGTTTCAATCGCAAGTTCACGCAGGCGGCGCATATGTTCGATCCCGCCGTTCTCCGGATGGTATTCGTTCTCCAGTTGGATCCCAATGATCGGGCCCCCATTCGCCCAAAAAAGTCCGCGAACCTGCCCCGCGATTTCGGAATAAAATCGCTTCACGCGCGAGAGATACGACGGATCATTTTGGCGGAGCAGAATTCTACTTTGCACGAGCCATTCAGGGAGGCCGCCATTGCGGGCCTCGCTGTGGACCCATGGACCGATTCGGAGCCATACATACAGCCCGTGCTCTGCACAGAGTTTCACGAATCCGCGGAGGTCGCGTTGACCTGTCCAATCGAAGATGCCTTCTGTTTCCTCGTGATGGAGCCAAAACACGTAAGAAGATATCACATTAATCCCACCAGCTTTCGTCTTCAGAATTTCTCGTTCCCATTCCGACCGTGGATACCGCGAGTAGTGGAATTCACCCATCAGTGGAAACCACGGTGTTCCATCAAGCGTGAGAAAACGCGCGTTTGCCGACAAAACGTGACCGGCCGGGGATCGGCCACCGATAGGGAAGGGAAGCGGTTCCATCGGGCGCGACGCAACACTTGCGTCAATCGTCACTTGGACCGCGAAAGTGTGAGGACCTAGCGCGATGGCAAGGACGAGCGAAAACAACGAGGTTCCGCGCCAGCAGAGTGGATTGTGGAGATCCGTTTTCAGAGGCCAGAGGAAGGGCGGACCAAGATAGCCACCTCTCGCGCCGGCAGCTCGACCTCCCGGACTTCGGCGCCAGCGAGGACGTCAAGCATCACTCCTGGCAAGGTTACCGTTGCCTTAGACAGCGCGTGATTGATTAGGATGAAGACGTCACGCCCGGCCCCAACGCGGCGACAGACCTCCACGCCATCGGGAGCTGGCAACGGCGCCGCATCTAGCCCAGCCGTCTCGCCCCACCGTCTTGCCGCCGCATTCACGAGAGGCTGATCCAAGATTGCTCCCAAGTACGTAATTGTGCCGTGGCCGAGTGTCCGCTGGAGCGCTGCGGGATGGCCCTCAAGCCAGTCGTTGCCCGCGCCGTAGCGCAGGACAACCCTGCAGTCCGACGCTTTCGTAGAAAGGTCTTCGGCCCAGATGGTCGCCTTGCCTTGGCCCCAGTCGCCTGCGACCGGAATGTCCTCAAGTAGGGCATACCATTGCTCCACGCGTCCTCCCAGGGCGTCGACCAGCGGACCGGGCTGTCGCTCGACATGCAGCGCGTTGAATTCATCCACCATCCCGGCGCGTGGACCGAGAACAAGGTGTCCGCCTTGCTGGACGTAGTTCTTGAGCTGTTCACCGAGCGCCGAGGAAATAACAATTAAGCTTGGGGCGACCACGAGCTTGTATGGCGAGAGATCGCACGACGGATCCAAGATGTCGACCGCCTGCGTGCGTTCCCGCAACGCGCGATAATAGGAAAGGAGCACTCCGATTTGGTCGTAGCGCTGGGTTGGGGGACGCAGATCGATCGCCCACCTGCTATCGTAGTCGTGCAGGATTGCGACTTGTGCACGTGGTGCCGTGGTATCGGCGAGAACGGAAACAGCTTTCGCGAGCTCGCCGGCGGCGCGTTGCACCTCTGCGCACACTGGTAATGGAGTTGTGTCGGGGCCAACGAGCGCCCCATGATACTGCCCATCCGCAGCCCGCCCTGGGCGCCACTGCCAAAAGGAGATGCCGTCAGCACCGTGTCCGATCGCTTGCCAGACCATTGTCCGGACAACTCCTCGCCCCAGCGCATTGCACACGAAGGACCAATCCACGTAGGCCGGCTCCATCTCCAAGACCCAGAAGTTGCGTTGCTTCCAGCCGCGCACTAGGTCGTGGGTCGCGCCATTACGCCATGGGTCAAACCTCTCCAAAGTTGAGTAAGTCGAGCCGTTTCGCACCGGATCGAAACGCTCGATCGCGACGTAGTTATCCCATGAAACGAGGTCCAAGTCCTTGGCAAGTTCTTGGCGGCTGAGCCTATCCGCCCAGCCGACGCCCCCGAAATTGGTGGTGATGAATTGTCGCCGGTCGGCGAAGCGCCGGATTACGTCGATCTGGACACGGTGAAAACCCCGCCATTCACTGGAAACAAAGCGCTTGTAATCCAAGAAGTGCCCCGGGCCGCGATAGTGGAGCCCGATCTGGTCCCATGAGTTGTAGGTATGACTCCAGTACCACGTTTGCCAGCGCTCATTCAGCGTATCAAGCGACCCGTATTTTGTCCGCAGCCACTCCTGAAAATCTTTCCGCGCTGCGTCGTCGTAGGAGTCCTCCGTCGGTTCATTACCGATTTGCCATCCAATGACATTGGGATGGTGCCCGAAACGCCGGGCCAGCTGCTCCACGATTCGGCAGCAAAACTCTCGGTACTTCGGGCTCGCATAGGAAAACGAGCGGCCCGCGCCGACGAGGGAGCGACGCCCCTCGATGTCGACGCGCAGGATCTCCGGGTATTTCTGCGCGAGCCAGTTCGGAGGAACGTCTGACGGAGTGCCTAAGACGATCGCGATATTGTGCGTCGCGGCCGCATTGATCACCCGCTCGAGCCAGTCGAGTGTATAATGTCCCTCTTCGGGTTCGAGACTGCTCCAAGCAAATTCGCCAACACGCGCCATCCGCAATCCGACCTTCTGCATCATGGCGAGATCCGCTTCGATCTGAGTTTCGGTGCTGTGTTCCGGATACCACGCGCTGCCCAACATGAGCGGGGGAATGTCCGCCGCGACCGAAGCAAGGGGAAGGAGCACGGCGAGGCCAAGCCACGCTGCGATTCGGAACATTATGGATTGGGTGATCGTTTTCATGGGGATCGTTTCTCCGGCAATACGAGATCTGGCCGGCTAGGGGCCGGTTTGGTCAACGTCGATAACGATACGGCGGTAGCTGGTCAGCGGAGCCGGTTTGCCGTCGTCTTTCACCTCAAGGATGAGATGAATCTGTTTGCCGCCCGCGCCGGCGGGAACAGTCAGGTGTGGCTTGGGGGTGTTAGCGTCGTACACGACAATGCGGCCGGAGAAAGTCCCCGCCTCTTCGTAAATCCACCACAAGAAACTTAGTCGGTCGCCATCGGGATCAGAGCTGGCGGAGGCGTCAAACTGGAGCGTTTCACCAGGTAGCGCGCGCATCCGAACAACGGTGCGGCTCGTATCGCCATCGAAAGCTGCGACGGGGTTGTGATTGGCCGCCGCGTAGGGCTTCACGCACCAATCCATCCGGCAAATGTAATCGGCATACATCGCCGTTTTCCAGCGCCACACGGGCACGCAAACGCCTTCGTAAACGGTGCCGTCCTGCGGATCGGTCCAGACATCGCTCGCCTCGCGATAGGTGAAGAAAGGGGCGACCGACCTTTCTTCGACCCGGATGTCGTCATAGCGCGACCAGTAATCGGGAACCTTTTCCGCGGTGAACCGACCACCCCACCCACCCCACGATGGATGGTCGATGTCGAACAGACCCTTGTTGACTAAGCCGAGGAAGGGGATCGTGCCGCCGCCCTCCATGAAGGCCACGATGGTCGAGTTGCCGTTTGGCCAACACCGGTCGGGAATCAACTCGCCGAGCGCGCCATGGTTGGTCTGCACGTGTTCTCGCATCCACTGGCGCTGACCCTCCGCGGAATAAGCGTAGGGATGCCAATAGTGCGGGCCGAAACCGGCGGGGTCACCCGGACCGGGGCCACCGTAGGCATATGTCTGCACGTTAGAACGGAGCCAGTGAATAAGCGGAAATTGGTGGCAGATCCATGCGCCAGCGTCATCTTGTGCGCCGTTGTCAAATACCCGCAATCTCGCGATGGCTGCGCGGGTCTGTGATGGTGTGTGGGTGGCGCAAAAGTCCACCAGCGCCTGCGCAAGCGTGTTGGAGCCCGCATTGACGACGATCCAAATAGGCCGCGGATCGGGCTTGTCGAGGGCTTGGACGATGAGTTTTGAGCCGGGACTGGAGTTGCCCAACCTGACGTCCGCCATACTGTAAAATGCCTGCCCGGTCGCAACGACGCTATGCAGATCGGTCGGTGTGGGCCAGCCGGTTGCATGGAGCTGGAGGTTGGGATATACCTTTGCATATCCTTCAATGAGCCGGTGAGCCAAGTCGGGCCGGAGCGGCTGCGCCGGCGGCTTTAGGTGCTTGCTTGTCACGCTGAGGAGCCCTTCGATGTCGAGCTCGTTGGCGTACATGAGAAGGTGGGCCACCTGCTGCTCTTCGTCGGGCTCGCAGCCATAATCATCCAGCATGATCAGGCGGGGGCGAGGCGAGGTATCCGGCAAAACGGCTCCGGGGGTTACAGGAGTGGCGAACGAAACGGCGATGAGGCAGGCGACAATTTTTTCCGCTGATATAGTCATGGTGTACACGCCCGGCACGGAGCGGTTACGAGGGGGTAATCGTCCTGGGCAACGGGAAAGCTAGAATGGGTTTTATTTCGTTTTAGAGGGCAAACTAGAACCGAGATTTCGCGGGACAGTAGTTCCAAGGTTCGGGTTTCGGCGCCGCTGAGAATGTTCTTCACTGCGCCGGGCAAAGTCATTCGCACCTTCTTGTCCGCACGATCGATAAGCACAACGTCCCCAATGCATCCCCATCGCAGACTATGGGATACTACTCTAACATTGGCGAGGATTCTGCCTGTTTATAGAGGAAAACCTCTTAGATTCTAAGCCCGATGGCCGCACGCATCCGGGTGCGAACCGCGAATACGTGTGGGTTGTCGCTACCGACAGCCCTGCCCAGCCTTGAGCAGCGCCACATTGTGCTGAAAATCCGTCAGCTCCTTTTCGTACAGAGGCAGCAGTTGCGTCCAGTGGTAGTTGGCCGGTTGGCCGAGGTCTCCGCCACACACCGGAATGCGCCGCTGACTTGTCTGCATCGAATTGGCGTAGAGGTAGGTGCCCCTGGTCAGCCGCATGAGCGTCCGATAATGGTCGAGGCTCTCTGCCAAGTAGCGCCCGGCCCGTTCCATGTCGGCGATGTCATGGCCGTGCTGGTAGCGTAGCACGCACAGGGCAGCGTTGGCCTTGGCGGCGTAATTCTGGGACATGGCCCGGATGCAATAAACGTCGTTGCGCAGTCGCTCATATTCGGCGCGGTTCTTTGTCACCTCCGGCCCGGCCGCATCGATCTCTGCCACGGCCTTCTGTGAGTAATCCAGGATCTCTCGGATGACTTGCGGCGGGGTCTCGCCGGCGTGCGGCTGGTGGTTCCATTCCCTGTCGGCGTATTCCGGCAGGCGCTCGCCCGGCGGCGACTCCGATTCCCATAGAGTGGGAAACGGCCGGTATTTCTCCGGCGTGACCAGCTCGTCAAGGGTCATGCCGAGCGACATCGTCTGGCGATTGCCGTCGGTGATGCCGAAGCGGCGCAGGATCCGCGGAGCGCACTCGCCGGAGTCGTTGTACGCGTCGAGGATCTGGGCGGCCGCCGCAGGCGTGCCGTACACGGCGGCCAGCCGGCCGATCCAATAGGCGCGGTCGGTCGCCGGATCGATGTCGGGGTTCCAGGCATAGCGGGCCCATGCCTCGTACCAGATCCAGTCGCGTCGGTATTGCAGGAGCGGCATGTTGGTTTTGTCGGGCGCATCGGGCCAGTTCCAGTACGAGAGCGGGTACAAGTGGAGGCCGAGCGCCCCGAGGCGGTCGCGCGCCGCCTGCATGCACTGCTGGATGAAGCGCTGGGCGCCGTAGCGGAACGGCTCAAGGTTGGCGAGGATGTGCACGTTGATCAGGTGGATGCCGCCGAGCCGGCTCATCGCTAGGTGCAATTGCTGCCAGGCGCCGCGCACCTGCCAGGTGGTCAAAGCCTCGCCGTTGAATTTGGTCTCGGTGTAAAGGTTGTGGTAGATCTTCAGTGCGGTCGGCATGACCACGGTCGCGTCGGTGGCGTGCGTACGGATGATCACCGGCGGCTCCTCCGTCAGGCCGGCCGCCTTCATGCCGTCCTTGACGCCGGGCAGGATCACCTGCGTGCACCATTGCACTTGGTTGTCGATGCCCTGCAGCGCCTCGCCGAGGCAGACCATCAGGCCCACATGGGGATACTGCTCCACGAATGCGGTGATGGATTTGCGGGTGTAGTCGGCCGCGATCGGATTGGGCGCCTGTAATTGGGTCGGCAGGCCGTTGTGCTCGGCAAACGGCTTCGAGAGGATGATGTTGTAAAACATCTGCACGAGCCAGATGCCGCGCCGGTCGGCCTCCCGCGTGATGAAACGCATCATCTCCACGTTCTTCTCGTAGATCGCCTCGGACACCTCCAGAGCATAGGGATAGTCCGGAAGTTTCACCAGCGAGGCAAACGGGTGGCCGTTCCACAGGTAGAGCGTGTTCATCCGGTGGTCGGCAAGGAAATCTAGGTACTCGCGCCAGAATGCCTTATCGTAGAAAAATGGGAACAGCTCCAGCGTATAGGGGTATTCGTAAACATGTCGTCCGGGCAGGATGTAGGTCTTCTGCATGCCGATGCACGGACCGCGCAGCTTGAACACCGGCGCGTCGGCGAAATGCAGATTCGCGGGCAGCTTCCCGGTCTCATCGAACCGGCGGGTCAGCTCCAGGCAACCATAGAGCGCACCCGAGTTATCGCCGCCCGTGACGGCGATCGTCCCATCCGGGCAGGTGTCGAGCTGAAAGCCTTCCGCCCTTAGTCCGTCACCCTTAAGTTTCACCTGACCGGTGTCGATCAAACGGCGTACGCCTTCCTCGTGCTGGTTGCCGACGACGATCAGCCGCGCGCCGGCAGCGTTTGGCGCCAGCGACGTACGCTCGATCGCGGCCTCTCCCCTCGCCGTTTTCAGCGCCTCCGCTAGGCGCGTCGCGCCGTACTCCACGCGTGGCGCCGCCTGCGGATCAATGACAATGCGGATCGCCTCCGCCCGCAGCCCGCTGTAGGCGAGGCAGGCGAAAATCAAAAAACACCGGATCAGTACGGAACTCATGAGAATCATCTTTGCGTCGTGAGGTGCAGGACATCGTCGGTTCGCAGCGCTGGCGGACGGCGGTGGTCGGCGTCTCGAGAAATGGAAACACAAGTCACCAGAAAGAAAGCTTGGCCGGGTGCAGAGCCATGAATCAGGAAGAGCCGCAGAGCCGATGAATTTCATGGTAGAGCCGATGCTGGGTCTGCGGGTCTTGCACATGCGTGCCGACAATCAGCTTCAGCCCCCGTTTCCACAAGCGTTTGACCCGGGCCAGAACCTCCTCCGGATCGCCGACGATCCGCACGTGCAAAATCACTCCAGTGTTGGCCAGCGCATCGCGGAACTCCTCGCAGTTGTTGTGGGCCGGATCGGTCTGCGGACTGAAGGCCCCGTCCACCATCAGCAGGTTGGGGATTTTTTTGACCGCACTGATCCACCGGCCCCAGTTGCCGCACGAATGGATGGCGGTGCCGCCGAAATGTTCGCCGATCCGGGCGCTGTCCGCGACGCAGAACTCCTCATACATTGCCGGAGAAATCATGATCAGATTGTCCGTGCTCAGGCCGATGCCGCGCCCTGCGCGCGAGCTGGCAAAGCCGTGTCCGGGGCGGACCAGCGCATCGCCGATCAATTCACTTTGTTTCTCAGTGAAACGAATCACCTCATCGGCCATGAGAGTCAGGATGGCTTTGGCTTGCGCTGGATTCTCGTGCAGCGCCATCAGAAACTGGGTGATGTCCACCAACCCGCCAACCGCATTGATCGGCGATTGGATGTCACACCAGGACATCGGAACACGACCCCGGGTCTGCTCCAGAAAGTATTCGATCGTCTCCAGCGTGTGACGCTGAATCGGCACGGCGGGGGGTTCACGCGGCTCCAGACGCGCCGGCACCTCGGCCAGCGACTGGTAGCGCGGTTTGACGGCGGGGGCCTGGCCGGGCAGCCATTCGTAGTCCGCGCCAAACGCGGACGCGGTCGTGCCGATGCCATACCACGGTTCGAGGTAGGCAGGGAGATCGGTCAGATAATCGAGCGACCGTGTCAACCCGCCGAGCTGCCAGCGCAACGACTGCCGCATGTCCCGGCATTGGTCACGGAACACCTCGCCCACGCGCACCCGCTGCCACACGGCGACGCCCTCGCTCTTGCGAAGAAACTCGGCATAACGCCGGTCGCATTCAGTGGCATGTGCCTCGAAGCGCGGGGGGTCGAAATCCGCGACCTCCACCGGCGTCACGGGCATCGCCATGGCGTCCTTCTTGGTGTAATCGAAGCATGCTTTGGCCATGGTAAGCGCACCGGCGACGGTTTCACTGTAGCCATCGGCACCCATCCCGTTCGCGCCGCGCTGCATTGCCCGGTGGGCGCGCCACCTCGCCCTTGGCCCGCATCCCCGGCAGGGTCGCCGGCAGAAGACGGATGGCTGCGAGGTAGGCGGCGCTTTGCGGAGGGTTCATCACGCACCAGGTTCGCGTTCAGAGAGACTCAAAACGGAAGTGAATGGTGCCACGGTGCACGCCGCTGCCATGCTGCACCTGCGACTGCGGTCCGAGCAGATCGGTCGCGTGAACTTTGTTCCGCATCGCCGGGATCACGTCGAGCACCGCGATTCCGCTCGGAGGGAAAATCGCCAGCGGGCCGATTTGCCCGTCCTTCGGCGTGTAGACGCCGAGAAACCGGCCGGCGCTGTCGTTCGCCACGGTGATGCTCCCTTCCGTCGTCGCAAACACCGCCCAGCGCCAGTCGCGGAAGTAGCCCTTGAACTCGGGAAAGACGTAACTCTCGTCGGGCGTTGTGTCGTTGTAGGCATTCTGCCAAACATCGAGCGTCGTACCCTTCATCCGGTTCTGCCAGACCCGGTAAGGCCCCATACCGAGCCAACGGATCGCCTTCATGTCGGCCTCGGGATAGTCAAACTCGACGCCCATCAGATCCACCGCGCCGTCATAGGCGTACGTGTAGTCCAGCCGCACATCGCCATCCGGAGAGATCTGCCAGAGCGCCTGGCGCAGCGGCCCCGTGTAATCCGCCTCGACAACTACGTCGTCACCCTCGCTCCGGCAGGCAAGGCTGGTCAGCGAGCTCAGCTCCGCGATGACGGAATACTGGCGGTCGACGCCCTTCTCCACATGCGGCATCACGCTGCCGTCGATATTTCGATCCGCCCGCCGCGCCGCGATGAACCGCGGCCCGTTGTGCCATGAGATCGGCCGACCATCGACCAACACCGCATCGAGTTCCCCGTTCGATTTACTGAAGCGGAGGTCGAGCGAGCCGACCCGCACCGCGAGTTGGATGCCGTCGTCGCGACCCGCTACCTGCGCCCTCGGCGGTGCGGCAGCGCCGTGGAGGAAATCGGCGTTCGGCTTCCAGCTCCACGACCACGTCCACAGCGCCCGACCCTGCGGGTCCTGAGCCGTGAGATAGAGCACGTCGGCGTCGCGCCACGCAGCCGGCAGCGGCAGCGCGAGTTCGCCGGTCGTATGCGGCGCGATCGCGGGACCGGATAGCTCGCCGGCCGCGATCACTGTGTGGCCGGCGCGTTTTTCCTGCGGCGCCGGGAAGCACGCCAGCGCCCAGTCGAACCGGCATTGATCTAGGTTGGTGAAATCGTAACGGTTTTCCACCGTCAGTCGACCGTCGAACGCTTCCGGCAGCTTTTCTAGGCCGACTTGCACGGGCGACCAGATCTGGCGGACCGTGAAGAAACTGCCCTCCTTCTCGCGGTGCGGCCCGACGATGCCGTCCGGTGCCAGGTCGCCCGCGTTGTCGACGCGTCCGTTCTCGTCGGTCCGCACGACGCCCTCGTCGAGAAACGCCCAGAAGAAGCCGCCGGCGCATCGCGGACTTTGGCGCATCACCTCCCAGTAGTCGTCCAAGCCGGCGCCAAGGCCGCCGTCGTAGAGTCCATGCAGGAATTCTGTCGGCATGAAGATGTCCGGGCCAGCGCAGCGCGTCTGAGTCTGAGCGTAGGAGCGGTAATGCATTGTGTCGATGCCGCTGAAGACCCCGATCGGATGTAGCACCGGCCGCTGCTGAGAATCCCACTTCGCAAACTCGCCGTCGTTCTCCGCGTTCCAGCCGGTCTCGTTGCCGTTGTCCCAGAAGAGAATGCTGGGATGATCCACGTCGCGCCGGACCATCTCGCCGATGAGCTTGCGGCCGGTCGGCGTGTCATAGCAGCCATGCCAGCCGGCCAGCTCGTCGAGCACATAAAGCCCGAGCTCATCGCAGGCCTCGAGAAAATCCGCGTCCGGCGGATAGTGCGACATCCGCACCGCGTTCATGTTCATCTCCTTGATCAGGCGTGCATCCTCGTAGTTCACCTCGCGGCTGAGCGTGCGACCCGACTCGGGCCAGAAACTGTGCCGGTTGACGCCTTTCAGGGTGATCTTTTGGCCATTGAGATAGAGCCCGTCATGCGGACGCACCTCGAATGTGCGGAAGGCAAAACGTTCCGTGACTTCATGCCACGGTCTAACGCCTTCCGTCAGCACTAGTTTCACACCGTAGAGGTTCGGAGTCTCGGCGGTCCAGAGCTTCACCCCGGCGAGGCGCGTGTGCAGCGTAACCTTGTCTTGGCCGGCTGCGATGTCGGCCACGAACGGCTCGCCGGTGGACGCGCCCCCGGCGTCGACAATCTGCGCCACTACCTCCCCGGCCGCGGCGGCGGGCGCGCCGAGGAAGACTTCGGCGGTGAATCCCCCGTCGGCCCGAGCGTCGATCGCGGTGCGGTCGATGAACTGCGCCGGCAGGGCCTCGAGATAGACCGGCCGGAAGATGCCGCCAAAATTCCAGTAGTCGCCGCGTCGCTCAGCCTGGTTGACCGTGGGGTTGGCCGACTCCTTGCTAACCGTGACTTCCAGCAGGTTGGACTCTCCGTATTTCAGCAGGCGCGTGATGTCGTACCTAAACCGGTAGAAGGCGCCTTGATGGACCGGGCCGGCTGGCTGCCCGTTCACCCAGGCCTCGGTATCCGTCATCGAGCCGTCGAACACCAGGCGCACCGTGCGCCCCGACCACTCCGCCGGCACCGTGAATTGCACGCGGTATTTCCCCTGTTCGTTGGCCACGGGTGGCGCGTCCTTCTTACTGCGCAATATGACGCCGTATTGGTAGGTGCCGAAGCCCTCCTGCTCCCAGCACGACGGCACGTGGATCTTCGACCAGACGCCACCGTGGCGCCCGCCGGTGCAGTAGAAATCCCATAGAACGGCGTCATCCTTGCCGGTGCCGGAGAGGTAGTGAATTTCCGTCTCAGGCGCACCGGAGGACACTGCCGCCAGTCGCGCGCCGGGCATGGTCAGCCCGATCGCAGCGGTCATTCCGAAGAGATGAGCGTTTCGTGATAGTGTGGTTATGAGGAATAGGTTGTTTCGGGTCATCGCTCACCGTTTCTTTACTAGGGAGTCAAGGGATTGTTTGGGGTGAATCGCCGGTCTTCAACCATCCGCCTCCGAACCGCGACGGATCGGCAGCGGACGACCGTTGCACAGATAAAGAGGGATTCTTTCCAGCGGGGCCTCAGCTTGGATTGTCTGACCGCCGGCGAGCTTCTGACCGGTCCATGCGTCCGTCCAGCGAGCTCCGTCGGGGAGATAGACCTCCCGCTTCGTTGCGCCCCACGACAGGACCGGTGCCGCCAGCAAATCCGGCCCGAAGAGGAACTGATCATTAACCACCCGGCAGTCGGGATCAGCGGAAAAATCGAAGAATAGGGGCCGCATCGGCGGGATCCCCTTGCTGCTTGCCAGCGCCATCTGCTCCATGATGTAAGGCCGCAGGCGTTCGCGCAGAAACAACAGCTCCTTGATGATTCCGTAGGCGCGCTCGCCGAAGCTCCACACCTCGTTGGGTCCGCCGCGGGTGGGGTCGCCGGTCTCCGGGTCGGCCAGGGGGCTGTTGCGCCAGCCGTGTAGCCGGAACAACGGGCAGAACACGCCGTACTGGAACCAGCGAACGATGAGCTCCTGGAAATAGGGTGAATCGGGTTCGCCGCCAAAGAACCCGCCGATGTCGGTAGTCCACCACGGAATCCCGCTGAGGCCGATATTGAGGCCCGCGCACACCTGCTGCCGCAGGTCTTCAAAGGTCGAGCCAATGTCACCGGACCAGATCGCGGCCCCATAGCGCTGGCTACCGGCGAATCCGGCGCGACCCAGGGTCACGATCTCGGTCTCGCCCTCCCCGCGCAGGCCGTCGTACACCGCCTGCTGCTGCAGCATCGGATACAGGCAGCCCACCTCCCGGCCGTTGCCGGCGTAGTAGCGCACGTTGTCGTGGTCGTACACCGCCAGCTCCGGCTCGACGGCGTCGAGCCACCAGAGCTTGATGCCGTGGCCGTAGTAATTCTCGCGGAGCTTGCTCCAGAGAAACGCCCGCGCCTCGGGATGGGTGCTGTCCAGCAAGCCGGAAATGACCGTGCGGCCGGCATTCGCATCAGTGAAACGCACGAAGCTGTCGAGGCCGCGCTCGGCGCGCACCAGCAGATTGCGGCGCTCCAGCTCAGCGTAGTTTTCGCTGTCGGGATTCACCGTCGGCCAGACGGAGACCATCACCTTGATGCCAAGCTGCTCCAGTTCGCGCACCATGGCCGCCGGGTCGGGCCAGTTGGCGGGGTCGAACTTCCATTCCCCCATCTTCGTCCAATGCAGATAGTCGATCACGATGACCGACATGGGCAGGCCGCGGCGTTTGTGCTCGCGGGCCACGGCCAGCAACTCGTCCTGCGTCCGGTAGCGCAGCTTGCACTGCCAAAAACCGGCGGCCCAGGACGGCAGCATTGGGACGTGTCCCGTGAGGTCGGCGTAACGCTCCATGATGCCGGCGCAGCCTTCGCCGGTCAGGACCACGTAGTCGATGAGCCGCGTGGCCTCGGCGACCCACCGGGTCTGCGTACGCCCCAGCTCGACGCGGCCGATGGCGGGATTGTGCCAGAGCAATCCGTAGCCGCGGCTGGAAACTAGCAGCGGGATGGAGACCTGCGAATTGCGATGGCACAGCTCGAGCACGCAGCCTTTTTGATCCAGCAGCCCGTGGCGCCGCTGGCCGAGGCCGTAGATGCGCTCGTCGTCAAAGGCGGTGAAACACGCCTCGGCATGATAAAGGTCGCCGCCGACGGACTTGAAGGTGCGCGATGGCGGCTCATTCGTCCGGGAGGTGATCTCCTCGACGAGCGGCAGGTCTCCGCCGTCCTTAAAGAACCGCACGCGCCCTTTTTCGTCGACGGTCGCCATCAGTCGTCCGTTCAACAACCAAGCCGTGCCGTTCTCGATGCCAATTTCCGGCGCCGCCGGCTTCGCCGCCAGCAGGCTCCAGTCGCGCAGCGGCATCGTGGGCAGCGCCGTGGCGCGGACACGGATGCAGTCGGAGCCCAAGGGCTCGACCCAGAGGGTCTGCTCTTTCCTCCGCCAGATCAGGCAGGCACCCTCACGGGCAAAAGCTGAAGTTGAAGGATTCATCCTGGGAAACGGGACCGCTCAGGTCGACGGCAGGAGATCCGCCAGCCCGTGTCGGGCGAGGACGTCCGCGATCCTGATGGTCCGGCCCGTCGCCGCCGCCTCTTCCATTGCCTGGAGCACCGCCACCGTGACGATCCCTTCGGTCGCGTCGGGCTTCGGGGGTGCCTCCGATTTCAGACATTGCGCGAAATACTCGATATAGTTCTGGTACTCGCCGGCGTGGTGGCGGCGTCCTTCGAAACGGAAATAATAGTCCTCCTCGTCCTCGAAGGTCTCCACCACGGCCTGGTCCCCGATCCGCCACGAATAACGCAGCTCATGATAGTCACCCTGGCTGGCGCCGTTCGCACAGCGCAGGATGCAGGTCATGCCGCTGTCGCGCTGGCAGGGCACCACCGGGCCGGAATAGGATCCGCTGACGCGCGCAATCGTGCCGTTTGCGGCCTTGAGCACGAAATGGAAGGTGTCGGGGTGAACCAGCCCGGCCGCGCGACCGTTGCTGCTGAGCGACACGCAGCCCATGACCTCGATGATATCCGGCAGGTACCACCGCACAAAATCCACCGGATGGCTGAGGCCGCCGTAATGCCACTTGAACGAGTCGCGTTTGGCCCACGTTTTCTCAAGGAACCACCGGTGATCGGCGTGATAACTGGCCTCGACCGTGATCAGATCGCCAAACACGCCGGTCTCATAGTGGCGCCGCTGGCGCGCAAACGACGCGAAGAACCGCGAGCTCTGGCCGACGAACACGCGCCGGTCGCTCCGCCGGGACGCCCCGAGAACCTCCCGGGCGCGGGTCAGGTTGTCCAAGAAGGGCTTGGTGCAGATGACATGCTTGCAGGCCCGCAACGCACGGAGGACGTGCTCGGCGTGCAGGTGGTCCGGCGTGTAGATCCCGACGACATCGACCGCCGGATTATTCAGCAGCTCATCATAGGCGGTCGTGAAGTTGTCCAAGCCAAACTCCTGGCAGCGCTGGCGGCCGAGCTGTCTATTGAGGTCACACAGCGCGACGATCTGCCACGAGCCGCTGTGGAGGCCGGCGGAGATGATGCTGCGTCCCTCGCCCAAACCGAGCACGCCTAATCCAAGTTTTCGCATGGGTCCATCCCTTCAGGTGCACAATCAGCTCCATAATACGGGGCGACGCGCTCCGCCAGCTTCTCCCATTCGTGCGCGGCGCGAAACGTGGTGAGAATGTAGACCCCTCGGTTGCCGATGGCGTTGAGCAGCGGCCGGATTTCGTAAAGTTCGACGCCGACAATCTGCACCGATTTGCCCGCGGCTAGGATGCGGCGATAGAGATCATACCAGCGGGGATGCCCGCCGGTTTCGATCCCCGCTTGGGGCGTCCACTCGATCGCGTCGAGCGGCGCGATTTCCAGCAGCGCGTCGAGGTGCACCATTGCCTGCGTGCCGTCGAGGTGGTAGAGGGAATGATCCAGCCATTCGCATTGTGCCGTCAGCGCTGGCACCACGAAACGCCGGAACATCTTGGGCGAAAACATCGCCGAGGCGTCACATTGGACTTTCGCGGTCTTGCCGGGGCCCCAGAGGTAGAAGGCGCCAAACGTGGAGCTGCCGTCGTTGAGTTTGATTAGATCGTAAATGCGCTGGTAGACGGCAAACCAGACTTTGTTGATCTCCCGGACCTTCTGTTCGACCCACGCGGGGCGCTCGACCATGTCGAGGAGCAGGGTCCGTGCGCCGCGCAAGGAGGAGAGCACGTCGATGTTCTCGATCAGGTCGGGGCACGCGACTAGGTATTTGCCGTGCGCAAGCCCGGCGCAGTGGCGCAGGATGTCCTCGGTGATACGCCACCACGGATTCACCGGATCGAAGCGCAGCGGCGGCAGCTCCTCCGGGTCGGCCGCCTCCTCGAGGCACGGATGAAACCATACGGTATCCTCGGCGAAGCCGGGCCGGGCGCCGAGGAAAAGCGCCAGCGAGCCGGGTCCGAGGTCGGTGGTCGCGCTCGGCAGCACGTCCGCCGGAAAGACTGAGCGCGAGAGGCGGTAGTGGTTCTCCGCGGCGCGGAACGCGGCGTTGCAGTAACGCTCCTCCAAGGTGACGGGCGGCACCGGTGCCGCCACCGTTTCATGAATGCAGCGGCCCGCGTCGGGCGCACCCCACATGCCGATCACCAGCCCCCGACGACTCCACCAGTCAACGAACCGCTGCTTGGTTTGACCCCAGTTTGATTTCCACATACCGTAAAATCGAGGTGCCACAGCGGATCAACCCGCCGCATCTTTTTGCGGCGCAAGGAGCCGCAGTGCAAACAGCCGAGCCGCCGGGTTTGTTTTGACGCACTCCGCCAACTCGACCTGGCATACGCGCCAACATCCGTTGCCGTCGGCCCGTTCCACCGCGGCTGGGGCGTAATTCCAAGGATGCAGCCACTCGCCATCGCCGCTCTGCAAAATGGGACGCCATCCGACGGCGTCCAAGGTCGTATGTAATATCGGCACGACACGGCCGAGACGGTGCGAATACCAAAACTTGAAATCGTCCGGATCAAATCCTTCGACCAAAGGATGCCCGGTCGCCCGGGATACGAAATGCCGTGGCCCCATTCCTGCCTTACGCACTTCGATGGGGGATCCTCCGATCGTATATTTTCCTGGCGGCAAAGAAAGAAACACCGCGCAAGCGCCCTCTCTCACCTGCTGTTGGATCTCGGACGATTGACTCTGATAGGATTCGTAGTCGGTGATGAACAGTGTTTGGGCGTTGGCAACGGCCCCGCTCGATTCGTGCAGGCCGAGGGATCGCACAAAATTGACGCCCGCTCGCGTTCGCCGCGAAAGCCAGACTTTCCCTTCGGCGGCGGCCGGTGCGGGGAAGACCTTGATCGTGAGCGTCGTATCGTGCACCGTGCGGCCCTCCTGATTTATCAAGCTTGCGCCAATCTCCATGATCCCGCGCTGCACGTTCTCTGGCGCCGTCACCTCGATGATCCCCTGGCCACGCGGAGCACAGGCATCGATCTGCGCCGGAACCGTGCCATTCGCTACCACCGTTCCCTGCCAGCGCACATCGTAATGCACCTGCCAGCGCTTCAAAGTTTCCGCACGGTCGTTGCACACCCATAGTTCGATCGGCACGGATTCTCCGCTCCAGACAGAAGTCCGATCGCAACGCAGGGAGACTGCGGTCGGCGTCAGGACATCGCGATAGGTGAACCACGCTTTCTTCGGCACCCGCGCCACATCCATGATGGTTTTCATCCAACCGGCCGGCCAGGCATCAATGAACAAATGAACGGCAAAACTGTTCATCATCGCATTCCGCCGATACGCCTCCGTCATCATGCGAACGATCCAGTCCTGGTGTTTTTGACTGGCTTCAATCCACTCCGCCGTCGTTCGCGGAGTATCATACCAGAGAAAATGGAATCCCCAGCTCTGCGCCCGCGCAATGACGTCCGGCGACCACGGGGTGTCCAGGCCGTGCGGGCGCCACGTCGCCGGATAGTACTTCTGCATGACTTCAAATGAATCAAGTCCCTCCGCCCCGAATTCCCCGCATCCATAATACCAGCCGGGCTTGACCGGAAGCCAATCGCCATGGTGCACCGCCCCCAAGTCGATGCCATGCCCAATATACCAACCGCAATAGCAATGGTTGTCGGGCATTCCGAACTTTGCCGGTGGATCGTAGTCTCCATCCACACATTTGATCACTCGATCCGGATTTTGCTGGCGCACCGCCGCGATGCACATCTCAAACATTTTCTCCATCTCCTCTCGCAACACGAACCGGTGCGGTTTGCCTGCGGCCTCCGGACGCGGCTCGTTGATAAAGGATACGAGAATGCTCGAAGGGTGGGCCCGAATGTGGTGCTCCATCCGAGCCGCCTGCGCCACCACCTCTAAAAACTGATTGCGCCGAACCGTGGCGAACAGCGGCAGGTCGGTCTGCAACATCAGCCCTAGCCGATCGCACCATTCGTAGACCTCCCGGTGCACCGGACGCTGCGTAAGCCGCAGAAAATTCATATGGGTGAGCTTCGCCAGCAAGATATCGTCCCGCAGCTGGTCGAAATCCCCTTGCATCACGCATCGTTCCAGATTCCCCATGGTATTTGCCCCCCTGAGCCGAATTTCCCGACCGTTGAGCATGAATTTACCCTTGGGCGTGGAATGCTCGTCTTGGACAAAACTGCGCATGCCGAATTGCCGTTCCGCCACATCCAAGACGCGCTCATTAGCGTCGAGTAGTTTGATCTGCGCTTGATAAAGCCAGGGGGTTTCCAGATCCCAGACGCGAAATTCCCCCATCGGCAGCACGATCCGGATGTAGTTCGTGCCTAAACCCATCAGGGCCGGCACCTCTTCGTCACAGCCGTGGTCGAGATCCCCGAATCCGCGCACGAACTTATTCCACCCCTGATGGCGGTGATCCACGTGCACCTGAGCGGCAAAATTCCTGCCAAATATTGAGACAAGAATCGCCACACTTTCAAATGGGTTGGTGCCCGCATTTTTTATCTCAAGCCGCAGATCCACGGCCCGATCAGACACGAGTGGCCGCACCCAAAGATCCTCAATGTGCAATCGCGAACGGCCTTCAATGGTTACGCGGTTGTAAATTCCCATGGCCGGCGGACAATGATGCCAGCCTTCTTGCGGATCGTCATAACCAAGCCCCGTGGCGGCATAGATCTTGTCGCCGTCAATTACTTGGTCGCCAGCGCGACTGCCCAGCATCGGGTAATCGTTGACCACGCGGACCAGCAGGACGTTGTTACTTTCCCGCGCCACGCCGGTGCAGTCGAACTCAAAGGCATCAAAAAAACCCTCGTGGGACCCAATGCAGACCCCGTTGAGATAGACTTGGCACGCGTAATCCACGCCTGCGAAGCAAAGCATTACGCGATCCTGCCTCATGAGCTCCGGGGCAAGATTAATCACCGTGCGATAGAGCGTCGCCGCTGTGCCTAGGGGCGGACCATAGTGCGGTACCGTCACTGTCTCCCACGCCCCCTCGCCGGCCAGCGCCCGATCAAAATTTGCCCGGTCGTCAGGCCGCTCAATCCGCCATTCAAAGCGATCAACCGCCTGCACCGTTCGCGTAGTCGGCAGCGTGGGCGCATGATTTTCCAGAAACGGGGCATAATGCCGCCGCGATTCAGCAAGGGCCGCGCCGAGTTCTTCGACCGTGCGGATCTGCTCCGCACGTGGGCGAGCCGCCTCACCGGCGCCCGCGGTCAACGGCAGACGGACCTCGGGACAGACCGTCCGTTTCGGGAGAACTACGCCCGCTCGCAGCGGCGTTGGCGTAGCCGTGGCAATTTCCATAAGAAAGTCGGCATCTTCGCGCTCTGTTTGCATAATCAGTGAATTGTTCGAATCGGAGAGAAGATCGGGGTCGGTTTACGTTGCCGGTTGGGGATCAAGCTCGCCGCCTTCCACTCCGGGCGGAGTGTACTGCATGTCGCCGCCCAGTTTTTTCCATTGCGTGAACAGCGTGATACTGGCGACAAATCCAATGGCCGCGCACGCTCCGCACCAGGCAAAGATATAACGGTAATCACGGATCGTTTCCAGTATCACGCCGCACAGCATGGGCGAAATGACGACGCCGCTGAAACCTACAATCTGATTGGCGCTGAAAAACTGCCCGTACTTTTCGCGTGGGAAAAGCCTCGGCAACAGCGCCAAGTAGGCTCCGAGAAATATCGCGCACGCGCCCTGGTTGATCACCAACCACAAAAGCAGGGTCGTGGGACCGCGAATAAACCAGAAGCACGCAAAATAGCTGAAGCTTGCGAGCGACAGTCCCACCATCGCCACGCGCACCGGGTGGAAGCGATCGACAATCGGGCCCACGATGAAAAAGACCGGTACCTGCACAAGAGACGTCCAGCCCTTCACCCGCCCGAATTCCATTAAGGTCAGTCCGATCGTATTGGCATATCTTGGCTGGCCCGCGCTCGTGGCGAAAAAGAGCACAAACGTCGCGAAAGGCACGATCGCGCTCCAGAAAAAAAACGGCAGGCAATAAACATTCAGGTAAAAACGGTGGCGAAAGCATTCCCGAAAATAGACACCCAGCAAAGCCAACCTGCCTCGCCCCGGCCGAAGCTCCGGCGGAGGCGGATAGCTGCCTTCTTTGACCCTCCAAACCAAGAGCATGAAGGAGCTGGCATACAGAAGCGCCGCTAAGAGATAGATATGAAGCGTGTACGTTTGCGCCCATCCAAGCACCCAGCGATTAAAGGCGAGCGCCCCCAACGCGCCGATGGCGCGATATATCCCGACGAACGTGCCCATGATTTTTTCGGGGATGACATCGGCAAAGAGAAACTGATAAACCTGCAGGATATACGTATTGAATATAACAAACACAAAGACACAGAGACCAATCCATATGATCGTCCAGGCCGCGATCGTTAAGTTGCCTCCTCCTAGGTTCGCAAGGATGCGCTGAAGGAATGCCCCGGCTGGCTTGGCGGCGCCAAGCAGCACAAGACTGATCACCACCGGCGGAGTGCACCACAAAAGGAACGGTCGGCGCCTTCCCAGCCGGCCCCGATGGCGGTCGCTCTGCATGCCGACGATCGGGTTCATCAATATGCCGATGAACGACGGCAGGCTGTTGGTCAGCGCACCAACCAACGTATCACCGGCCCCGACCCAGCGCAGCTGCAAAGGAACCAAGCTCGGCACCAGTGATTCCATGATCACAAAACAAAAGTCACCCCATAACATCCAAAACATCACCTGCCACAAGGCCCCCCGCGTATATGTCAATGAACCGACCCGGTAGAGCGGGCGGGCACCCGTCGCACCTCCCGTGGAAGGCGCTTGCTTACGGGATAATCGGGTAAACATGCGAAGTCTAAATGGTGGCGTCAGCTGCGCGGCGACTTCCCTCATTACATCGCATTGGCGTCTCGCGCAATGCCCGGGAGCTTCCGGGGTGAGGGCGCGTCTTCCACAAAGGCCGGCCTCCCGATCCTGCGCATTCCCCCCTTCCGCAGGAGCGGCGAAATGCTGACCCGTGAAGTCGCCGCGCCCATCGGAGTATCAGAAGCTATAGACGAGGGAGGCCTTCACGTTCCTGCCGTCGCCGAAAAATACGCGCGTGGGGAGATAACCGCCTGCGAGGTACCATTTGTCGAACACATTGTCGACGTTTACTTGGACCTTGTAATGTTTACCCCAAGAGTAATACGCCGCAGCATTCACCAAGGTACGTCCCCCCATCCACAACTGATTGGCCAGCGACGCAGAGCTGTTGAAGTATATCGGACGCCTGCCTTCGTAATTTGCGGCGAGCGAGAGCCCCAGACCCTTCAGCAAGCCTCCCCTGAAATCATAGCGGGTAAGAAGCGCCACCGTTTGCTTTGCCGCATAGGCGAGAGCCAGGCCGGAATTGTCAACGGGCCGCATGGTCGCGCCCGAGCCGATCCAACTCCAGTTGGGCGTCGGATTGTAAAACACGTCGGCTTCCCATCCGCGGGACGTGCCGCCCCCCACCAAGGTGTACAGACTCGGCGTAGTTCCAAAGATATACTGGGTCCGGTTTGTCAAAGACATGTTGAAATAATCCACCGTCGCCGAGAGCCGGTTGTCGAGCAGCAGAAACTTGACTCCGGCCTCGCGGGATTTCGTCATCTGGGGAGGAGCCACACCAGTGGCGATCGCCGTTCCGTTGGATTGGACCACGCCAAGTTCCGTGAATTGGGGGTTGAAGTTCTCGTTGAAGCTGTAATAGAGCGACACGCCTTTAACCGGACGGTAAATGGCCCCGTATTGAGAGGTGTCCGTCACGCCGGTTTGATAAGTGAACCCGTTGAAGCTGGTGTTCCAAGATCCGGTTTCGAACCAATGACGCGTGACGCCCCCGGAAAGCAGCAGCCGGTCGTTGAACGCCTTGAGCATGTCCAAAACGTACGCCTGTCCGTTGCGCTGGTCGCTGGTAGGGATCAATGGCGCATAGTAGTGCGGAAGCGGCACTGCAACCGTCGGGAAATAAAGATTGGTTGAGGGCATTGCGAGAAAGCCGGAGTCTGCCTTATCCTGCCTATATTGCAGACCTTCGGCCCCGATGATGGCGGTGTTGTCCACGCTCCCCTTTGCATAGCGCACCACATTATCAAAGTAGATGCGACTGTCCCGCAGGTACTCCTTGAACCGTTCCCATTTCCGCGGTACCGTGCCGTCCGGCAGGACCAGGGGCGAACTCGCGGTTCCAGCGCCGCTCGGGCGGGTGTTCTGACGCCAGTAGGTGATGTCCGCATAGTCCGCTCCGAACGCGAAGCGATAGTAATCGGTGACTTTCAGCCCGTAAGTCAGGTCGTAGCGGTTCCTGTGCAGATTCTGCATGTCGTTCGGGTCGTTGTCCGTGCGGGTGCGGGGTACCGGATAAATCTTGAGGATGCTTAAGTCGGAGGTGTCCTCCGGCTGGCCTACGTCCTGCGTCGTCTTGCTAAAGAATCGGTTATATTTGAATGTGATGTAGGAATCCTTGGTGAATAGGTATGTGAATGACGGCGCCACCATGGACTCTTTCTCATACTCGTTCTCGGCATAACCCTTTCCGTCTTGATCCATCAGTATCAAACGATACAGAAGTTTTCCGGAGGTTCCGGGAACGGGACCGGTGGAGTCGGCCTCAACGCGGTCCGAGTTATACTGCCCGGTTTCAACTTTCAAATAGCCCTGCGGTGTTTCCAGCGGACTCTTGGTGATTCGATTAATGACTCCTCCGCTGGAGCCGCCCTGGGTCAAAAGAATCGAAGACGGCCCCTTGAAGACCTCAACCCGTGCGACGTCGGCCAAATCTTCCGCGCCTTCGACCCCTGAAACAAAGCCGTCGGTCGAAAGCTTGGGATTGAATCCGCGGAGCATGATGCCGAGGATGTCCTGGTTCGGTATCGCGGAATCACTCATGCCGCTCACGAGCCGCGTAACGTCGCTAAGCTGATAGGAGGCGGTGTCGTTGATCAATTCCCGCGTGAGCACGACGACGGAGACCGGCATGTCGACTACCGGGATCGCAGCGCGGGATGCGCCGAGAGAATTGGAACCAACGTAGCCCGTGTCTTTCGAAGCATCGACCCTAAACTCCGGAAGCTTGACAACCTCCTCTTCTTTGGGATTTGAGGTTTGGGTTCTCCCCAAATTGGCGGCGGCAAAGAGAACCGGGAGCAAGCTGAGCCTGAAACTCAGCGACACAAAGTTTCGGATGGGATTCATACGGCTAGGGGTGGGGTTGAATTGAAGTCAGGTGCAGCTTCGTCGGCAGCACCCTGACGCAAATTTGTTTTTATTGGTTATGATTATTAGTCAAGCTTTTTTTATCGCGGAACATTTTCTAGCAGCTAGTTGTTAAACAAATCGCGCCCATATTGTGCCAATAATACCGGTTTATTGGCCGCTATCACACAATCGCGTTTCCCTCGCTCTAAACGATACTTGAGCCGCATTCGACGGCTGGCGGCGAGGCCCTGCTCTTTATGGAATCTTGAGGGCGCTGTGTATTGCCCAGCGCGTCCAAGCTTGCTCTTGTCTTAGGTGCTCTGCAGGCGAATCTTGAACGAATACGCGTAATCGCACACCTTTCCCGCCGGGAGGGTGATCGCTAGTCCACCCTCGTTTCTGGTCCACTTCAGCCGGGCCTCTGAACCCAGCAACAGAACGCTGGCTACCTCCCCGTCCAAATAGGGCGACGGGCGAGCCAGCGATTTGATGACCAATACCCCGTCACTCGGCCAATCCAAGGCTATGGCGTAGAGCGTCGCGCCCTTAGCCGTAAACCTTATGTCTTTCGCCGTATACCGGACCTTGACATAAGGGAAATCGACTGCCGGCGCGTGAGTGGGGCCCTCGCCGAAAACTTTCCATGGTCGGGTGTCAAAAATAGCTTCGCCGTTTACCTTCATCCAGTCGGTGATCTGCCCGAGAAAACTGAGCTCCCGCTCATCAATGGACCCATCCGCCTTTACCGGTATGTTTAACAAGAGGTTACCGTTCTTGCTCACCACGTCTACCAGGTAAGGCACAACCTCCGCCGCCGACCGGTACGTGATGTCGCGCTTGTAATGCCAATCGCCAATGCAAATGTCCATTTGCCACGCGAACAGCGCGATTTCTTCCGGGGGCAGTCGGTCCCACACGAGCCCGTTCTGGAGATCAGGCGGCACGTTCTTCGTGTTGATCACCACATCGATTTCCTTTCCATGCCATAGGAGACTCGCATTGTAGAAATGCGCCGCGAGCCTCAATCCGGTGTCGCCAAGGGGTAATCCATTGTCCGTGAAGAACACCTGGTCTGGACGATACCTGTCGATCAGTTCTTTGGTTCGGTTGAAGAAATTCTGGAAATACTCTGCCGACGGCGGCTCGCCGTCGGCATGCGGGGGACCATAAAGCATTTGAGGATCGTATCCGTCCCACCATTTGCCCAAGCCATCGACCTTGGTCAGGTTTCCATCGTAAAGGACTCCTTTCAGGGGGCCCGTCTTGTCGCTTCCGTGACTGACGTTGAACCACTGCCAATTTGGGGTCGAGAAAACGGCCAATCCGAACCTCAGCCCACATTGCCTTACGATACCCGCCCAAGTCCCAACAATGTCCCGATTGGGGCCGATGTTGACAGAATTCCACGGCTGAAAGCTCGAGTCCCAACAGTCGAAACCGTCATGATGATTCGCCAGCGCCACGAAATATTTTGCGCCAGCCTTTTTGTAGAGATCAATCAATCCCTCTGGATCCCACCGTTCTCCCTTCCACCTATGGCAGATATCCTTGTAGCCGAATTTCGAGGGGTGCCCGTAATGAGCGACGTGGTAATTGTATTGCGCGCTGCCCTGGATATACATGTTCCGGGCGTACCAATCGCCCCGTTCCGGCACCGATTGCGGTGTCCATTGCGCAGACATGCCGAATTTGGCGTTACGAAACCACTCCGGCGCGCGATACTGTCCGAGCGAATGGCGGTCCGGTTTGAACGGTCCAGTCGCGATCGGTTCATTCAGCGGGTCGGCTGCGGCTCCAAAGCTGGCGCCTACCCATTGCGATCCCGCCAACAGGGCCAGTCCCGACTTAATGAATTGCCTTCTATCGATGCCCCTCACTCCCATTGCGTCCTTTCCTGTGCTGTAAACACGGCTGACCGTTCGGCACGGCGAGAACGCCTCGCCGGGAATCAAACGCGCACGAGAAACGCCGACCGTTGCGGAAGACGAACCGGATCAGCTTGATGGTGGAACATTCGGCAAACAGCACCCCTTGCTCAAATAGCCGCACGTGAGGTAAATCATTCGAGAGGCGAGGCGACCGATCCGCGGGAGACCAATCGCGGACTGATTAACACCAACTGGCGCCCGGCGTCGGGGTAAGCCATGCGTTGTTCGAGCACGTTGATCGCCGCACGGCAAATCTCCTCGATTGGTTGCTGAATTGAGGTTAGCCGCGGCTCCGCTAGGGCTCCGGCAGGAATATTGTCTATTCCCACGACGCTCAACTGTGCGGGCAATGCGATGCCACGTGCCTTTGCCGCCCCCATCACCTGCAGCGCATAATGGTCCATCATAATGATGGCGGTCGGCCGGAAATCGGCGCGAAGGTCGGCCCAGGTGTCGACGAATTGTTTAGGATCAATGGATTCAGACGGGAACCGGGCCGGAAGCGAGGGGAAGCATTGGTAATTGATCTGGGCGTTGGCTGCAAAGCGCTCGAACGCACGCCAATAGGGATCATAGCGGGGGGAATTCTCAAGAAACAGGCCGATACGCCGATGCCCCCGATCGAACAGGTGGCCGGCAGCCGTGCGAATGAGCGCCTCGTTATCCATCGTGACCAAATCCACTTCGTTGTCTGGGTGGTGGTCCACAGAAACCAGGGGGAAATGTTCCGCCGCCCACCTAACGAGTGGCGTATCTTCAGGAAAATATCCGCGCCATACGACGCCGCTTGCTCCCGAAGCGAGTAACGCTTGCCGAAGATCACCGATCGACGGATTAAAAAGCGCCATCTGGCAGTTCCTGAGCGCCAGTTCATGCAAGAGGGTATTGAGGTAGCTTCGGTAAAAACTCTCGTAATCGGCGCTTGGAACATGACCATCCCGCACTCTAGCCAGCATGGAATCGACCACGGCGATCAAACTCGAATTCTTAGTCTTTTTCCTAGCTTGAAAGGGCGGTTTTCGCCGCTGGTAGCCGAGAACCTTTGCCACTTGGATGACGTGCTCTGCTGTCTCTCTCGCCACAACCATACTCGAAGAGTTACCCAAGACGGCTGAAACGACAGGCTGGGATATGCCTGCGACTGTTGCGACATCCTTTTGCGAGACGCGGCGTTGCTTTGATGGTTTCAATCCAATAATTCCTGAATATTAGTGAGCAATTGGCAAGCAATAACGCAGCAAATTGGGTTATAATTCGCTGGCCAATGCTAACACTACGTTGACTTATTTTACGACCAATAATCTCAAATTATTGACGGTACTCAATTCGAGGCAAAGATTGGAAACACCGTGACGAGAACCCTCGTGAAGCGAGCTTCAAGAAAACCCCTCAACCGTCTTCTTGGCTGTTTGATCTTGGCCGTGGCACTCGTTCTGTTTGGTAGGGCGGGCCAGTCTGAGACCCAAGACCGTCGGTCAGAACTAGTCCTAGGGTATGACCACGCCGCAAAAGATTGGAACGAGGCACTGCCAATCGGAAATGGTCGGCTTGGTGCCATGGTTTTCGGCGGCGTCCCGGAGGAACGGATCCAATTCAACGAAGACACCCTTTGGAAGGGCCAGCCCCATTGTTATGATCGGCCTGACGCGGGGAAATTCCTTGGCGAACTCCGCCAACTTCTCCGCGAGGGTCAGGTGGAGGACGCAGAGCGTCTGGCCCGGGCACATTTCCTCAGCGATCCCATTCGGCAAAAAGCCTATCAACCGTTCGGCGATTTGCGTTTGCACTTCATCGGCCTCGGAAATGTCACCGACTACCACCGCGAGCTGGACTTGGACTCCGCCGTCGCTCGAGTGACATATCATGCGAACGACGTCACTTTCCAGCACGAGGCGTTCGCCAGCTACCCGGACCAAGTGATTGTTCTGCGGATCACCGGCAATCAACCCGGGCACGTCAGTCTGACGCTGAAGATGGACAGTCCGCACAAGATCTCACAGACGAAGGCCATCGCGCCGGACACGCTTGCCCTGACGGGACAGGTCGAGGAGGGTGGAGTGCGTTTCGAGTCACGATTGCGCGTGCTCAACACCGGCGGTCGTGTCACCACGGATGACCAGGGCATTACGGTCGAAAAGGCCGACGCGGTCACGTTTCTTCTCACCGCCGCGACCAGCTTCAAGAGCTTTCAAGACATCAGCGCCGATCCTGCTCAACGCTGCGCTGCGGTCCTCGACGCGCTGAACCGGCGGAGTTTCGATGCGCTCCGTGCCGCACACTTCGCCGACTACCGTCGTCTTTTCGAGCGCGTCAGTTTTAACCTTGGTTCCACCGCACGTGCAGCCCTGCCTCTCGATCAACGGCTACAGAAAGCGGAGGACCTTGGATTAGCGGGCGATCCCGCCCTGGCGACGTTGTGTTTCCAATTCGGTCGCTACCTCCTGATCGCCAGCAGTCGCTCCGGCGGCCAGGCCGCCAACCTTCAAGGCATCTGGAACGACCTGTTAACGCCGCCATGGGAAAGCAAGTGGACCACCAACATTAACCTAGAGATGAACTATTGGCCGGCCGAGGTGACCAATCTGACCGAATGTAACGGGCCCTTGTTCGATCTGATCGATGACCTGGTCGTCACTGGTCACCACACTGCCCGCACCTACTACGGATGCTCTGGTTGGGTTCTGCACCACAACACCGACCTGTGGCGGGCCACCGCACCCATTAATAACATCGAAGGCATCTGGCCGACCGGTGGCGCATGGCTTTGCGACCACCTTTGGCAGCACTATCTCTTCACTGGCGACAAAGAGTTTCTAGCCCATCGAGCCTACCCCGCCATGAAAGGAGCGTCCGAGTTTTTCCTGGATTTTCTGACCAAGGATCCGAAAACCGGATGGCTGGTCAGCACGCCCTCCTACTCTCCGGAACAAGGCCCGCTCACGATCGGTCCCACCCTAGATCACCAGCTCATTCGTGCGCTGATGGAACACACCGTCCAAGCCGCTGGCCTCTTGGACATCGATCACGACTTCGCCGCTAAACTATCAGAGGTGTGCCGGCAGATCGCCCCGAATCAAATCGGCCGATACGACCAGCTACAGGAGTGGCTGCAGGATATCGACCGCCCCAACAACAACCACCGGCACATGTCGCCGCTGTGGGCGCTCTACCCCGGCTCCGATATCACCCCGGCTGACCCCTTACTATTTGCCGCTGCCAAAAAGCTGCTGACTTGGCGCGGCGATGGCAGCACCGGCTGGAGTTATGCCTGGCGCATCACCTTGTGGGCGCGAGTCTACGATAGCGATGAGGCTTTTCGACAGCTCTCCGGCCTGATCTCGCACCAGATGCTGCCCAATCTGTTCGATCAATGTGGGAAGTGGTTTCAGATCGACGGCAACTTCGGCGCTACCGCCGGCATCGCGGAGTTGCTCCTGCAGAGCCAGCTGGTCGCGCCCGGGCGGCGCGAATGGACGCCAGAAATCGACCTACTGCCAGCGCTCCCTAAGGACTGGCCAACCGGCTCGGTGACGGGTTTGTGTGCGCGCACGGGGATCGAAGTGGATATGGCGTGGGCTGACGGCACCCTCACACGGGTCGTCCTCCGTTCGAAGCTCGGCACCCCGTGCCGCCTCAAATACTTCGGCCGCACACTTGATTTAGAGACGGAGGCAGGAAGAGAATATCGCTTTGATGGCTGCCTGCAGCCAACGCCATGAACGAAACAGTCCAATTCTTTTTACGCAGCCGTAACGCGCCGTACGGAGTCACCACGCATTTCCAGCGCCAGCCGCCGGTCGCCCCCCTAAACGAAGCACATTCGCCGATTCAGCCGCGAGAAAGATAATCATGAGGAAAGCAATCGCATTCTTGCTGCTTGGCGCCGGTATTGCCGTGAACGCCCAGCCACTGGAGATCTACGTCTCCCCTGCGGGCAATGACGCGGCGATTGGCACACAAGCCCATCCATTCGCCACCTTGGACCGGGCCCGCGATGCCATTCGCGCCGTCCGAACAGTGGGAAAATCCATTCAAGCCGCCACCATCTGGCTGGAAGCCGGAACCTACCGCCGGACCCAGACCTTTGCGTTGGATGATCGCGATTCAGCGACAACCTACCGTGCCATGCCCGGTGCAGAGGTGCGTATCGTCGGCAGCATAGGCATCCCAAACAACGCAGTAAGACCGGTGACCGATCCGGGGGTGCTGTCGCGATTGCTGCCGGAGGTTCGCGGCAAGGTGCTAGAAGCCGATTTGCACGCGCTCGGCATCTCTAATTTCGGTGAGATCGGTCCGCGAGGCTTTCGGCGGCCCTATCTTGCAGCGCCGCTGGAGTTGTATATTGACGATAAACCGCTGACGGTGGCGCAGTGGCCCAATCCCGGCGAGGCCGGGGTACCGATCGGCAAGGTCTTGGACAAAGGATCCATCACGCGTAATGGCGACAGACCGGATCGAGGTGGCACGTTTCAATTTGAAACTGATCGCCCGCTTCGCTGGAAGCAGGCTGACGATGTGTGGATCACCGGCCTGTTCGAGAATGGCTATGCCGATAGCACGGTGAAGGTGAAGGCCTTTAATTTGGAGAAACGCACGATCACCACGCTACAGCCCCATATGTACGGTTTCTCTTCGGGTGAGCCATGGAACCGTTGGACCGCTCTAAATTTGCTGGAGGAGATCGATGTGCACGGCGAGTTCTTTGCGGACAAGCAATCTGGCAAACTCTACTTCCTCCCCCCACCAAGAGGGACGACCATGGATAAGGCTCGTCTCGAAGTGTCGGTGCTCGATGAACCCCTCGTAGCCATCGAAGGCGCCCAGAACGTGGTATTCCGAGATGTCACCCTGGAGTGTTCACGCGGGATCGGGGTGTATATCGAGCGCGGCGCGGATAACCGCGTTCAGAACTGCACCTTGCGCAACCTAGGCATAGTCGCAGTGTGCATCGGCAAGGGAGTCACGCCTGACCCATTGTATAGGCACGATGGCTACACCGGCCAACCCCTATCGCGGGCGTTGGGATCCTGGCACGAACACATCTACGAAAACACCACGTACGATCGCGAGGCGGGCACGGGGCAGGGTGTTGTCAACAGCGATATCTATAACATCGGCCAGGGCGGAATTTCATTGGGGGGCGGCGATCGCATCACGTTAACACCAGCCGGCAACTTTGTGGAAAACTGCCGCATCCACGACTTCAACCGCTGGGGACGCACCTACAAGGGAGCGATCAACATTGATGGAGTGGGCAATCGCATTGCCCATAACCTGATTTATAACGCGCCCGGGGTGGGGATCTATCTGCATGGCAACGACCATATCATCGAGTATAACGAGATCCATGATGTGATGCTCGACGGTGACGATCACGGCGCTTTCTACATGGGACGTGATCCGTCGGAGCGCGGCAATACTCTCCGCTATAACTATTGGCATGACATTGGCCTTGGCCCCAAGGCCCACCAGACCTTCGCCATCTATTTCGACGACGCCGGTGGAGATGGCGCCAGGGTCTATGGCAACGTGTTCTGCAAAGCCGGCAAGCAGACGGCGATTTCCTTGAACGGCGGCAGCGACATCACGATTACGAACAATATCTTTGTGGAATGCGCAGCGGTGGTCAGGATGGGTGGCCGCAGCATATGGCTCGAGCATGAGGGGCGGTTCGAACGGCGTCTTAAGGCGGTGCATTACAATCAATCTCCTTGGCGGGACCACTATCCCGGCATCACCGCCTACCTAGAGGATCGTCCCAAAATGCCCCGAGGCGATCTCCTGGAAGGCAATCTGTTTGTCAAGTGCCAGCAGATCGTCTTCGGAATGCCGAAGTTCATCGAACAGAAAAACAATCGCCAGACAAACGACGACCCTGGCTTTGCGGACATAGCGAAGGGCGATTTTCGCATGCGACCCGGCAAGGAAGCAGGCATCAAGGGCTTTGAGCCGATTCCATTCGATAACATAGGCTGGAAAGAAAATGTATCGAAGCCGTGATAACTGCCGTGCTTGCGACATGAACACCTCGCTCATCAGGACGGCCCGGGGGCGCACCATCGTGATGCAGTACGACACGGTGAATCCCGTGGTGTCTAATAATTCGAACGGAGTAGAGGATCTTGCGGGGAAGCGGGGCAAGGGAGAAGTTGACGAGGATGACCTCCCGTATGCCGACCTACCTTCTGCTCGGAATCTTTGCTGGCTGGCTGAACCGGCACCAGCAGACGATCATCGAGTATTTGCGGTCAGAGAACGAGATCCTGAAGCGCCAACTCAATGGGCGGCGGCCCAGACTAACCGATGAAGAGCGGCGATTGTTGGCGGTGAAAGGGAAGGCGCTCGGGCGAAAAGTGCTGGAGGCCATCGCCTGCATCGTCACACCCGACACGATCTTGGCGTGGCATCGCCGCCTAGTCGCCGTGAAATGGACCTTCCCGCGCCGGACGCAAGGACGGCCGACGAC
>Ga0208457_1000514_pt1 | contig 38546 bp, 37 predicted proteins | sample June2015DPH_10_1_FD_185513 | JGI IMG/M metagenome (GOLD analysis project Ga0208457, IMG submission 185513) | Peatland microbial communities from SPRUCE experiment site at the Marcell Experimental Forest, Minnesota, USA - June2015DPH_10_150... | ecosystem: Environmental > Terrestrial > Soil >... | reverse complement strand
GCCTGTGAGAGTTCCGGGAAAGAGTGATTTTGCGACGCTCTAAGTTTGAGAGAGCATCATAAGCGCTGAAGCTCATTCCCGCCGCAGGACTAACTTTTGCCGTTGGCCTGATTTTTCAACAGACTCAGTAGTTTTCTAAACAGTTGAAACCTAAGCTAATCGCGGCTCGAATGAAAAAGAAGGGGGTGCCAAAAACCGATGAAAGTGTTCTTCGTAAATGAAAGGCTTGCCTTCGGAAGCCGGGCCACCCGAAAGGTACACTGCGAAAAGCTAAAAGCCATCGGCATCACGCACGTGGTGAACCTGCGGACAACGAAATCCAAAAGGCTGAAAGAGTTTAAGAGGATTTGGCTCGGCTTCAAGGACGATGCGAAGCCAAGGCCAGCCTGGTTTTATCGCCGCGCTCTATCCTTCTATTGCAAGGCAATCAAGCGGCCAAGGGCAAAAATATTCGTGATGCGTCGGATGGGACGACACCGCAGTACGTCGCTAACATATTTCCTCCTCCGTGCCTCAGGTGCATCTCCCTCCGCAGCCGAAGCAGTAATTCTCCGGGCCCGCCCTTGCGCGAAGATTGTTAAGGCGTACCGTGAATCAGCCGAGAAATACTTGTACGGCAGGAGCATTTGACTGTCAGCAACCGTGACAGTGGCAAATCACATCGCACGCTTATAGTTGAGAGATTACCCTCGAATAGCTTGTCTTGTTCAGCCGGTTTTCTGCGAACTGGAGGGACCCACTTTGCAACTTAGACGTCCCTTATGCATGGTCAAGTTTTCCGGTACCGATCGATTCGGCACTGCGATATACATTGTTTCTCGCTGGTGACGCTGGAGTCTAAGCGGTAGCTGTCCCCGCGCCGATGTGGTTTCCTGAGGGCCTCACTGCCGAGATCCAGAGAGCGCCCTCACCGGAGAGCAACCATTCCGAAACTTGGATCCCGATTCAACAGCCGGAACAACGGAGCGTCAAAAAGTAATGAATGTGGAAAGTTGGAGCGCAGAAGCATGGTGGAGGAGGCTAGATGCCTGGTCTTTCGCAGAATGCGGAGAGGAAAGAGAAAAGCTGTACCAGCGGCCGCACCGGAGTAGGCGTGGGACATCAGCGTGCGTGGCACGAATCGACAGTGGGCCGACTCAGAAGGCTGGTCCCCGCACGACGGAAAAGCGCTAAGATGGCGAGCGGTGCGGTGAGCGGGGGGTGTGCGTGCGACTTCGAATTTGCGTGTTGCGCTCAGGGATGGCTACTCTGTCCGTCCGCACCCGCCTTTGGGCAGAGTTGATCTGGCCAACGGAGATGAGCGTGGAGGATGCGTTTATGATGCAGATGCATTCCTCGCGGCGCTCGACCCAGGCGCCACCAAGCCCACGCAGTTTGTTTCTTCATTTCAACCGGAGATTAAGCGAGGCTGACTAAGTGAAGCTCTATCGCACAACCAAAGGCGTGTTAGTTGAGGAAGATGGCAAGTACTATGTTGTGGCGGCCGCAGACTGGGACGAGCTCCTCAGCAGTGCAGACCTGCATGCGCGGGTTCGCGCGGCCGTGGGCAAAGAGGCTGTGGCGAACTTCGATCCTGCCACGATTCTTGCACCCGTGGTCAGCCAGGAGGTTTGGGCTGCAGGAGTGACCTACTACCGCAGCCGTAGTGCGCGTATCGCGGAGAGCAAAGACGCTGGAGGAGGCAACTTCTATGATCGAGTTTACGCAGCAGAGAGGCCCGAGCTCTTTTTCAAGGCCACAGGGCGGCGCGTTGTCGGGCCAGGCTGCTCCGTGCGCATCCGATCCGACGCAAAGTGGTCAGTACCCGAGCCGGAACTCACATTGCTGATCAGTCCAGCCGGCGCAATCGTGGGTTACACCATCGGCAACGATATGAGTTCGCGTGATATCGAGGGGGAGAACCCGCTCTATCTGCCGCAGGCAAAGATCTACGACGGCAGTTGTGCGCTGGGTCCCTGCATCCTGCTCTCGGCGGAACTGCCGAACAAAACTGCCATCCAGTTGGAGGTCGCGCGCGAAGGGAAGTGCGTCTCTACAGGGAGCACAACGCTCGCAGAACTCAAGCGCGATCCAAAGGAGCTTGCCAAGTTCCTTTTCCGCGACAACAGTTTTCCCCACGGTGTGTTTCTAATGACTGGAACCGGCATTGTCCCGGGGGATAACTTCACGCTGGCGAGCGGCGACGCGATCCGTATCAGCATAGACGGAATTGGCACGTTGAAGAACTACGTCGCGTAATATCGTGCTAATGCAAAAAAAACAATCGCAGTTGACTAGCTGCGCGGAAGCTTGCCATTCACAAGGCGCATGATGCCGAGAGGATTCCCTTGTTGCAACTCCGGCGGCAGCGCCTCGTCCGGGAAGTCCTGGTAGCAAATGGGTCGCACAAAACGAAAGATTGCCTGTGTGCCGACCGAAGTCGAGCAGCCGTCGGAGGTAGCCGGGAACGGGCCGCTATGCACCATGGCGTGGTTCACCTCCACACCAGTTGGATAACCGTTGAAGAGAATGCGGCCCACCTTCGTTTCCAGCACACGGATCAGTTCTTTGGCGCCGGCGATATCCTGTGCTGTTCCATGAATGGTGGCCGTAAGCTGTCCGCGCATTTTCCGCGCAGCAGCCAATAAATCGCTCTCAGTGCCGTAGTACACCAACAGCGTTGTCGGTCCAAAGACCTCCTCCGCCAAGTGGGGATGCGCGAGGAAGTCCGAGAGCGAGACGCCGAATACTGTTGCCGCGGCACAAGCATAGCCCGGCTCAACTGCGGGCGCGCCTGCGATCAACTGCGCCTGTCCGTCAGAGAGTCTCTGTTGAATGGCCCTGTTGTACCTCGCCGCTATGCCGTGAGTCAGAATCTGGTGTTGCCCAAGCGCGCTCACACCGCTCCGCAAGGTCTGAATGAATTCCGCGTTATCCGCTTGCGGCATGAACACAACTCCCGGCTTGGTGCAGAATTGCCCGGAGCCCAGTGTGAACGATGCCTGCAGCCCTTGCGCAAGCTGCGCGCTCCGCTCCCGCATAGCGCCGGGAAGGATGAACAGCGGATTCGTACTTCCCATCTCGGCGTAGCAAGGGATGGGTTCGGGTCGCTCTGCCGCCAGCCGCATCAATGCCTGTCCGCCACTCGCCGATCCGGTGAACGCAATGGCCTTGACGGCGGGGTGCCGAACAAGAGAAATTCCCACTTCCACTCCAGCATCGAAGAGGAGAGAAAACACTCCGGGTGGCAGACCGTGCTCCTGCACAGCCTTCTGCAGGACCCTTCCGACGAGTTCGCTGGTTCCGGGATGCGCGGGGTGAGCCTTGACGATTACGGGATTGCCCGCGGCGAGGGCGGAAGCCGTGTCGCCGCCGGCGACCGAGAACGCCAGCGGAAAATTGCTGGCGCCAAAGACCGCGACAGCTCCAAGGGGCCGCAACATCGAACGGATATCCGGGCGGGGAAGTGGTTTGCGCTCACGGTCGGCTTCATCAATGCGGGCATTCACCCAGGAACCCTCTTCAAGAACTTCAGCAAAGAGTCTGAGTTGCGAGGTGGTGCGGCCGAGTTCCCCCTGCAGACGCGGCAGTGGCAGGCCGCTCTCCAGGTGCGCGCGATCGACTATGTCGGAACCCTCAGGCGCAAGCCCATCGGCGACACGGCGCAACAGCGCAGCACGCTCGCGTCCACTGAGGCCAGCCACAGCGGGGAACGCGGCTTCCGCGAGGCTGGCGGCCCGATCAATGTCCTCGCCCGTGGCCGAGTAGAAAACCGGCTCAAGCTCAGCTGCATTTGCCGGGTTTACTGCGCGAAACGCAGCGCCTTTCCCTCTGCCGGTCTGATCTCCGATAAGTGATAGACCCGAGAGCATAAATTCGTGATTCTCCTTTTGATTGACCTCTACCTTCTAAGCATGCCGCAGATCGTTGCACAACGATAGCGGTCGGGCGAAAAACAAAAGCGTTCCTTACCAGGCAGTTTCATGGCTTTATCAGTCTGGAAGCGTTTTCTCCGAGGTGATTGTGAACAGGGCGCTCACACCATCACTGGCGAGCTTTTTTGCGGCCACGGGGGGCTGACCCCCACCGATCCATGCCTTGACCGTGCCGTTCACGATACGCCGCTGCCCGTCAGCTTCCACCACGCTGAGATCACGGTCGCGTATTGTGAATGTCAGCGTCCTGGTTTGGCCGCGCGCAAGATGAATCCGCTGGAACCCGTGAAGCTCCTGCAGCGCAGCCCCGGCTACTCCCTCGTGCGTCAGGTACAACTGGACCACTTCGTCGCCATCCATGGCACCGCGGTTGGTCACGTCCGCGGAGACGGTGACGAAACCGTCCGCCGGGATGGATTCGCGGCTGACTCGTGGATGGCTGTAGCGAAACGTCGTGTAGCTCAAGCCATAGCCGAAAGGAAAAAGCGGGTCACCGCTGAAATAGCGATAGGTGCGATTCGCCATCGAATAATCCCCAAAGGGAGGCAACTGCTCGAGACCCTTGTAGAAGGTTACCGGCAGCCGGCCTGCGGGACTGAAGTCACCCGCAAGTGCCTCGGCGACGGCTGTACCTCCAGATTCTCCCGGGTACCAAGCCTCGAGGATTGCGCGCACGCGATCGTTTGCCCAGTTCACAGACAGCGCACTTCCGTTCGTCAACACCAGCACCACCGGCTTGCCCACGGCATAGACACGTTCCAGCAATTGCTCCTGCGGAGCAGGAAGATCGAGACTCGTGCGGTCCCCGCCCGAGAAGCCGTCAGCCTTCACCTTCATCTCCTCGCCTTCGACTCGGGCCGAGAGACCCAGCATCATCACCACCAGGTCCGACTTGCGTGCTGCTTGTACTGCCTCGTCCTCTTCGCGGCCGGGTACGCCCCAAATCAGTTTTGCCTCGGACGAACGTATTGTCTGAAAGTACTCGATTTTGATGGAGTACACCTTGCTTTTCTCCAGGTGAATCGATTTGGTCAGCGTCGTGGATGGCCGATGCGGTGTCCAATCGTCCACCAAAGGCTCACCGTCGATCCAGACACGGTATCCATCCTGCCCAGTGAAGCCCACAATGTAGTCGTCCGTTTCCAACGGCGACAGCACTCCCGTCCACCGCGCTGAGTAGTTCGTCTTCAGTTTTGGAGAGACCCCGTTGAATCCCCACACGAAGTCCACCGCCGCATCCGTGCGCCGCATCACGGGCTCGCCCTGCAACTCGATATTGTCGAAGTACTCTGCTTGCAATCCATGCTGCGTCCGGGTCGCATCGGTATAGAGTGATGCACCGGGCACCGGCCGCACGACCGTCCCGATCAGACCAGTCCCCTGGACATAGCGAATCCTGGACTGCCGGAAGCGCTTTTTCAGGCCAGTCAGAATGGTAACGGGAGCCGAGGGCGTTCCGTTGTAATTCCCCTCCAAGGCATCCAGGCTGTCCGCATTCGGCCCAATCACGGCAATGCGGGGATAGCTCTTCTTGAGCGGGAGAAAGTGATTCTCATTTTTCAGCAGGACCAGCGACTCGCGTGCTGTTTTCAGTGCCAGTACCCGGTGCGCCGGCGTGTCGTTGGCGGCGGCCCCGAGTTTTGACCACGGAACCATGATCGGTGGATCGAACATGCCAAGACGAAAACGCGCCACAAGCGTTCTTGTGACGGCCGTGTCGATCGCTGCTTCTGGTAGCACACCCTGATGCACGGCGTTCAGCGCGGCCATGCGTTCCAAGAGCACTCGAGACTGCGGGGCACCACAAATCAGGTCTGTACCGGTCGCCAGCGCAACCGCTACACCTTCCTCCTGTGTTGGCTTGTACTTGTGGTGTGCGCTGATGTCCTCGATTGCGGCGCAGTCGGAAACAACGTAGCCCTTGAACTTCCAGGCCTCGCGCAAGTAGTTGTGCAGCAAAACCTTGCTGGCGCATGCCGGCTCGCCGTTCACTGAGTTATAGGCGCACATCACCGACCGTGCATTGGCGTCCATCACCGTGGCGCGAAACGCGGGCAAATACGTGTCTTCCAGGTCATGCCGCGAGACGGATACATCCGCTTCATGCCGCGTGGCTTCCGGGCCGCTGTGCACGGCAAAGTGCTTCGGCGTCGCGACCGTCTTGAGGTACCGGGGATCGCTCCCCTGCAGTCCCTTCACGAACGCCACTCCCAAACGCGAAGTCAGGTAAGGATCTTCTCCGTAGGTCTCCTGCCCGCGTCCCCACCGCGGATCGCGAAAAATGTTGATATTCGGCGACCACACGGTCAGGCCTTTGTACCAGGCGCTCGAACCGTCCCCGCCCCTGTTCTCGTTGTATTTAGCGCGAAACTCCGTACTTATGGCGTCGGCATCCCGGAAAAGCAGCACGTCGTCGAAAGTCGCAGCCATACCGATCGCCTGTGGAAAGACCGTCGCCACGCCCGCGCGCGCAACTCCGTGCAATCCCTCGTTCCACCAGTTGTATTCCGGAATCCCAAGACGCTCGACAGCCTCCGAGGTATGTCCAAGCTGAGAAATCTTCTCCTCGAGCGTCATGCGCTGCTCCAAATCGCGCGCTCTTTCCTCGAAAGAAAGCTTCGTGTTTTTGTAAGCAGGAGTTGATTCGTCTTGCCCAAAGCAGAGAATCGCTAGCCCGGCGAGAACCAGCAAGGGAAGGAACGCAATCATTTTGCAGTTCATAAGCCTCGCAAGGATGCATCAGGAGTTTCGCAGCCAAGGACCATTACCGGTGTGAACTTCAGAAGGGAATGCATGAGATTTCTTGGCCCGCACGGGAGTTGGAGTTCTTCGGCAACATAGAGTCACGCAATCGGTGCACCTGCGGCCTTATAAATCGCCTCGATGGCGAGCATGTCCTTCAGGCCTTCTTCGCCAGGCGATTCCGGCTCCTTATCATTGCGGATGCAGTCGGCGAAATGCTCGGCTTCCAGCGTGAACTGGTATGGGGCCTTGCCAGTGCTCAGTTGTTCGATCACTTGATCGCCGGCTTGCCCCCGCAGGTGGACACCATCGTAGAGGAAGGCCGGCTCCACCTGGAGGTGGCCCTCATCACCATTGATATCCAGGAAGCTCGCACCGATCTGGCCATACGAGCAGCCGCAGGAGGCGATGATGCCGGATGGGAACTTCATCGTCCACTCCATAGACTGCTCCACCTCGGCATAAAGTCCGCTGTTGTCGCGCGTGGCCACAACGGCGGTGAAATCCACGGGCTCTTCACCTGTGATTTGGCGGATTGCATTCAGCGGGTAGATGCCGAGGTCCATCAGTGGTCCGCCTCCACAGAGCTTCCTGCTGAGACGCCATGAGGCCGCGCGCTGCCGGCTGAAGAAGCCCCCCTGGAACGACTGCAATTTTCCGATGTTTCCGGCTTTGATGATCTGGATAGCCTTCATCCAGGTGGGGTCATATTGCACGCGGTAGCCGATCATCAGCTTGACCTTCGCCTGGCGGCAAGCGTCGTTCATCCTGTGGCACTCGGTGCTCGATATCGCCATGGGCTTCTCGCAAAATACGTGCTTGCCCGCCCGCGCGGCACGCACGGTGTACTCGCAATGCATGCTGTTGGGCAGGCCTATGTAGACGGCGTCCACGTCTTTGTTTTCGAGGATGCGGTCGAATGTCTCGTAAGTGTAAATAGAGGTCTTCGGAATGCCGTACATCGCTGCGTACTTTGCGCCCTTCGTGTCCGGATGCCCCGTCACCAGAGCGGTGACCTTGGCATTGCGGGAGTTTGCGCACGCTCGCATGAAGATGTCAGAGACCGTCCCCAGGCCGATGGCTGCATAGCCGACGGATTTCTGTGAGCTGCGGGCGCTTCGCGCGGACGAGGGAAGGAGAGCCCAAGCTAACGTCAAGGCAGAGATTTGCGTGAAGTCACGACGATCCATGCACGAAACTATATGCGGCTAAATTTAAGAAGTCGAGTTGGTAATTGTCGAGTTGGGAATTGTGCCTCTTTGTGATGCCCCGGCCGGAATCACGATCGGATCCGCGACGCCGATGCAACGCATTAAATTGCTTTACATCGGTGGTTGGGGACCAAGAGATCAGTCATTTTGTTCCGTTTGTTCCGGTCGGCCCGGGCAGGTGGCTGCAACGCATTGAGGGCACAGGCCTTATTGAAGTACTTGTCGTTTCGATCCCCACCGCCCCTACCAGTTTTCCCATTCACTTCAAAGGACTTGCGACTTCCGCAAGGCAACAAAAGGCAGCAATAAGAAACCGAATAGCGTCGGCCAGCGGGGCAAACCTCGCGGCACGGATGGCAGGTCGGCGAATCAACCTCAGCGCTCGGGCACTGTATCCTAGATTTCTTTGGCAGGATGCGCCCGTGGGCCAAGGGAAGACAGTTGCGAGCGATGAGGCAATAACTACGCCAGATCCAAATCGAGTTTCGCGGGCTTCACTGCTGCAATTTTCCAGCAACGTTGCCGCTTTAGCGAAACATCCGAGAAGCTATGTTGACGGCAAGTACCCGCCGGACCATAATCAAGCAGCGGATTTACAGATGGAGGTGACCGCTTTTTTATATTGTCATCCCGTTGTGCGAATGGGCAATCGGATGACGCATAATTCAATTGGCTTACGCGATGTTTTTGGGCACTGGATGACACCTTTGTCCCGCCCGAGCACCCTCTACTCGGCGGAGCGGTTCTCCCCTTCCTCTCATCCTCCCAGTGGTGAAACGTTTCTCGACAAAACAGAGTTTTGTCGTTTGCAAACCCTAGGTGAAAACCAACAGGGTTGTTCGCTCGCAACCTTCACAGGTTCTCTCTGGGACGCAAGCTCCTGAAGGGATAGCCTTTACACATCAAGTCTGGGATAAGCGAACCGGTTACGAACAGGCACGGGTATGGCACAGAACCCGAGCGAGTTTTCTAGAAGACTCACGAAGTACCTGTGCAAGGTTAGATTCACTGCGATTAGGAGGTCCCTAGTGCCACAAGCTGCGGAACAGTCTGCTCTAGAGATTCACGCGGATGAAGAGGCGCTTCTCAAGGCCTTTCCCGAAGCCGTTGAATTGTGCGATCTCCACGGCCATATTCTCCTCATCAGTCAGGCCTTCACGGACCTGGCGGGCAAGCAACCCGAAGGAACACTCGGGAAAAACACCGCCGACTTGTTCTCCGAGGAGTTCCGCCCGGCTATTGATGAAGCCGTGGCTAAAGCCGCCGCAGGGCACACAATCAGGGATGTGCGCGCGGCTTGTTTAACCTCCCACGGCACGCGAATACCGGTGTCCCTGGGTTTTTCGCTGCTTGAACGGGCAGAGAGCGGCGCGGAGTTTGTCGTAGTCAGCGTGAGGGACTCGACGAAAGAGCAACAACTCGCGGAGGAGCTAAACCGCACCCAGTCCGAGAGCGAGTCGCTTCTGGCCGAACTCGATGAAGCCTACCAGCGATTAAAGAAAGCCCAGGACGACCTGGTCCGCAGGGAACGCCTGGCCGTTTCGTCTGAAATGGCTGCCAGCGTGGCCCACGAGATACGCAATCCTCTCGCCATCATCATGATGTCCATCCAATACCTGCACTCCAAACTTTCTCCAGGCCACGCGCTGCGCGAATTTACCAGTGTGATTGTGAACAAGGTGAAACAGCTCGATGAGATCACCACCCAACTGATCGACTTCGGCCGTCCGCGGAAGCTCAAGTTCGAAACGCGGGATCTGCACCAAAATCTCAACCAGGTGCTCTGTCTGGCCAACCCCAAGTGCTCGGCCCAACACATCAGGGTCGTCAAACGATTCGGTCGCGGCACGGCCCGAGTGACCTGCGACCACAGTCTGATGGATGAGGTGTTTTCCAATCTTCTGATGAACGCCATTCAGTCCATGCCCAAAGGTGGCGTGTTGACGGTCGAGACGCAATATTACCAGCGCAACAATCAAGCCACCATCCATATCAAGGATACCGGCTGTGGCATCCCCAAGAACGTCCAGCCACAACTCCCCAAGCCTTTTTTCACCACCAAACGCACAGGCACGGGGCTGGGCCTGGCCATTTCTCAACGCATTATCGACCACCATCAGGGCAGCCTCACCTTTACTAGCGCGACCCAGGGGCCGAAACGCGGCACCACCTTCACGATCAAAATTCCCATCACGCGGCCCGTAGAGGACAGATTGGCTGGATGAATCCCCCGTGAAGATTGCGCCCAGCAAAATCCTGGTGGTCGACGATCAGCCTGAAGTCGGCTGGCTCTTCGGAAAAGTCCTGGGAGAAGAAGGCTACCAGGTGCTCACCGCAGAAACAGGCGAAGAGGCCCTCGCAAAAATCAAGAAGGAACAGCCCGACCTAATCTTTCTGGATGTCCACATGCCAGGCCAGGATGGCATCGCGCTCCTGCGAAGCATTCAAAAGTCCCGGTCAAGGCAATTGGTGATCATGCTGACGGGACACGGGCAGGTGGAAACCGCTGTCGAGGCCATGAAACTCGGCGCCTACGACTACCTGACCAAACCGCTGCCGAACGATCGGCTCAAGATCATTGTCCGCAATGCGCTGGAGACCGTCGGCCTCAGCCGTGAAGTCCACGGCCTGAAACAGGAAGCCTCTAAACGGTGGAGCTGGGACCGCTTCATCGGCGGAAGCCCGCAGATGCAGAACGTCTTTGACCTGGTGCGTAAGGTGGCCACCCACGACGTGACGGTGCTCCTGCGCGGCGAGAGCGGCACCGGCAAAGAACTTGTAGCCCGCGCGGTGCATGCCGAGAGCCTCCGGCAAACACACCCCTTTGTTCCACTCGACTGCGCGACTCTGCCCGAGGCGCTGGTTGAAAGCGAGATTTTTGGCTACGAGAAGGGGGCTTTCACGGGCGCTATGGACCGCAAGCCAGGGCGCTTCGAGCGCGCGGACAAGGGCACGCTTTTCCTGGACGAGGTGGGCAACTTGGCGCCTCACGTCCAGATGAAACTTCTTCGCGTTCTTCAAGAAAGCGAGGTGGAACGTCTCGGTGGCAAGGAAGTCATTTCCGTCGATGTGCGCCTGATCGCCGCTACCAACATGGACCTGGAGGACTTGATGAGGCGCGGGGTCTTCCGAGATGACCTCTTTCACCGCTTGAATGTCTTCGTGATCTCCTTGCCGCCGCTCCGGGAGCGCGAAGGCGATCTGGAACTCCTCAGCAAGTATTTCTTGGAGAAGATCAATCGGGAGTTGGATCGCTCGACCGCGGAAATCTCCGAAGAAGCGATGGCCATCATGCGTCGTTATGCCTGGCCCGGCAATATCCGCGAGCTTCAAAACACGCTCCAGAGTGCCGTGATTCTTGCCGGAGACTCCATCCTCCCGCAGCACTTGCCTGTCCGGCTCCTGAATGGGCATGCTCCTTCACAACCTCCGCTGGAAACCGGCAGCACCTCCGAACGCCGTGAGGAATCTCTCTCTACGCAAACGGTTTCTCGAACCGGAGGCGCGAAGACCGCTTCGATGAAGCAGGTGGCCAAAAAGGCGGAGCGTGATTTGATCGTGGAAACGCTCGACAACTGCTACTGGAATAAAGCCAAGGCTGCACGTCAGCTTGGCGTCGACTACAAAACCCTCTACAACAAAATCAAAGCGTACCACATAACTCAGGACTCGAAGCCATGAGCGGTTCATCAGCGCATGTGCGTGCCCTCGGAAAGTACAGTCGATTGCTTAGTCTGGGGTTGTCGGTTCGTTTCATGCCACACGCCATGCACAGCAGAAGCCCGAAGCAGAAAGGCGCGTGGCAATGACTTGCAAGATCTTAGTGGTTGATGATCAGCCGGAGTTTTGCCGCTTGCTCGCCAGCGTCCTGACAGAGATGGGCCACCAAGTCTCCACTGCCAGCGGAGGTCACCAGGGACTGGCAAAGATCCGCAAGAATCCTCCCGACCTCGTCTTCCTGGACATCAAGATGCCACGGATGAACGGCCTCGAGTGCCTGCGGCGCATCCGAAAGTTCAAACGTAAATTCGTCATTGTCGTGATGACAGGATTCGGAGATATCCAGAGCGCGCGGGAAGCGCTGCGTTTGGGCGCCGAGGAGTACATCTCCAAACCGTTTGACCTTGATGATCTCAAACAGCTTGTGAACGAGCTCGTCAAGGACCTCGCTGGCGGTGCCTAGACGGCTCACATGAGGGAATTAATCTACGTGCCGGTCATCCATTCCGAAGCCGATATGGGCTCGCTGGCCGGGCCTCACAAACAGGAGTTCACCGATCAGCTCGGCGTGTATGTTTGGAACGAACACATCCAGGCGGTGGACCAGATGTGGGAAGGAATCAGCAAGCGCCTGGGCAAGTTGGACGTAGAGCACGCAAATCTCAGGATCTATCAGGATGGGCTGCCCTTTTGCGGCAGGGAACTGGACATCGTGCGCGATGTAGCTGCTCATGGTAGCCAAAATCACCGGCTGGTGCTTTCCCTGGTCCAGCGCGGCGCTTCCCTGGAAGGAACGGAAGACATCCAGCTCCTGCTCGAGGAATATCGCTACATCCAGGCCATCACCGGGGAGCACGAGGCTGCCGAAAAACGCAAAAAAGCCAAGTTGCTGAGCAACAAAAGAAAGTTGCTGCTTTGCCGCCGTGACCGCTTCATTGCCCAGCGCATTGACAAGACGTTGAAAGAGGGCGAAACAGGCGTCCTCTTCGCCGGTATGGCACACCAGGTAGACAAGTATTTGCCCAAGGACATCCACATTTCCTATCTCATCTTCCGCTTGCCATTCAGCAAACTGCATCCAGCAGAGATTCTCTAGAGGCCATCTCCTAAATGGCTCTTGGGAGGGCACGGCTTTTGCCCTGCGTGCAGCGAAGGGCACGCCTTGCGGAAACAGTGGTTTCGTTCGTCATTCCGGGCGAAGCGAGGAATCTCTCTTTGGCGGAAACCCAAGAAAAAAGCGATTCACCGCACAAAAAAAACGTGCGACCGAAAAGCGTACCTCAACCCGACGAAGCGTACGGAGCGCACAGATCGCGCTCCGTGGACTCTGTTCGGAGTGACGCAATAATGCTTCTTCCGCAGGGTGTTCAATCGTCGCGAAAAGCATCTCGAATTCAAGGGTTTTAACCCCTGAGGCGCGTAGGCTCGTGCCTCGAAGCATTTATTGGACTGGTTCCAGTTGTCGCGCTGCGCCCCTGGAAGTCGTCGCGGGCTAAACGGAGCGACTGGAGCTGGCTAGTCCGGAATCGCTTCGCGCTCACGCGCTCTTCCGCGCAAGCCGCCTCATTCTCGTCACCTTCCATGGAATCTTTTCCAGAGACTATGGTGCGGGTTCCATGGCGCTTCACTCTTCGGCCTTTTGAGACATTTCCGTACGCCTCGCGAAAAACAATGGATGAGCCGTATTCGGCTGTTTCTTCTCCATCTTACGCAACACCCTTGCGCAAAGTCCGCAGAGCTCACCACATGGCAGCTCAGATGCTCTACCGAGACACCGATGCCCAGCAGGCACCACATGGAATTGTTCATCGTCGTCCCACAAAAAAAGAGGCAGCCGGATGGAGCGTTTTGTTGTGGAGGAGATTGGGGCCGGTCTTTTGCAAAATCCTCGAACACAACCGGGAACGAATAAGGTCTTACGCGTGCTCATCGTGGATGACGAACAGGGCTTCTGCTGGACGCTCACGAAGGTTCTCGAAGATCTAAACTACATGGTCATTTCCGCGCACACTCCGCCCCAGGCACTTAAGCATCTGCAAAGCGATCCGCAGATCGCGCTTGCCTTGTTGGACATGCGGCTCTCCGATGTTGGCGGGACCGAAGGTCTCACGCTCCTGGAGAAATTCAAGACACTCAGTCCTAGTATGCCGGTAATCCTCATGTCCGCATTTGGCACGCCCGAGCTTAAAAGTGAGGCTTCGCGCCTCGGCGCCCTGGCGTTTTTGGATAAGCCCTTTCGCGTTGAAAAGCTGCTCCGGCTCATGCGCGAAGCCGTTGGCGGAGCAATCGCGCCCAATCAAGGGAGCCACGAGTTCGTTAGCTAGCTGTGTCTGTAGAAGAGAATAACGAGGAAAGGAGGTGAACAGATATGCCAGTCGAGAAGACTATCGCAGGTGCCAGCCTCGCGGAAGTTTTGGACCGCGTCCTGGACAAGGGGCTCGTGATCGACGCTTGGGTGAGGGCATCCTTGGTCGGGATCGAGTTCCTCGGCATCGAGGCTAGGGTCGTGGTTGCATCCGTCGAAACCTACCTGAAGTACGCCGAGGCCATTGGACTCACCGCAGGCGCCGCCGCGTAAGTGGATGAGTCTGTTTCAACGCAGGTTGTGGCTCCGCGTGCCCTGAAAACGCTTTTGCCAGGGCACGCGAGCCGGCCTGTTCCTGATTTCATGATTGCCAGGATGGCTCCATCGAGAGCTTTACCGATGCGCCCATCTAGACGATCAGCCGGTGAGGAAACATCGTTTCCTCAGTGACTCCCCGCCAAAGACGGGCCAATGGAGGTGGAATGACAATGAGTCTTGCGGAACAAATGCAAAATATGACGGACAGCTTTTTGGTCGCTCATGATTTCCGCGCGAACGCTCTAAAGGAAATCGTTGAGGAGACCAACAGCGATCTCGGCGATACCCGGAAGATGATGCGCGACGTGCATGCCGAGCGCCTGGAGAATACGGAGAGCCTGCAAAAAACGCTGCGCCGCGTTGCGGAAACTCTCAGCAAGGAAGTGGATCAAGCGATTAAAGGGTTTCGTGCGGCACGCAGACATATGAGCTCTGAGCTCCATGGGGAACTCGCGAAACTAACGGAAACACTCGCCAAGGAGACTCGCGATACGCTGCGGCGCTTTCGCACCACACACAAGGCCCTGAGCGGCAAGCAGGGAGAAGAGCTTGCAAAGTTCGTGAAGTCCCTCGAGGCGGAGGCGGAAGACTTGTGCCAGGCGGCACAGGTCATGATGAAGGCTTTTCACAAAGACCAGCAGAAGATGAGCCGGGAGCTCCAGGAGTCTCTATCGAGCTTCGCGGGACAGAACCACAAACGGACCGTGCAATTCCTGAAGGGCTGCAACACGGATCGAAAACAGACGGCCGAGGCACAGAAGACCTTTCTGACGGATTACGTCAACACCAACGCCAAAGAAACCAAGCAGTTGCGCAAGCACGCCACCGCGGAACAAAAGAAACGCATGGAGGCGCTGCAGGAACGCACCGAACTGTTCTTGAAGGGCGTCCATCAAACCGTGCGCCAGATGAAGAAAGCTGCCCACGAGATGACGGAAGGCTTTCATGATGACCACGCCAAGGCCCGGCAAGCCTGGCAACGCATGGCCGTTTCCATGGCGAAGAAACGCGAAGGAGCATCTGACGGGCCAACCACTTCATCAGAGGCTGGAAAGCGCGGAGAAAGAGAAGCCGCGGTCGTCAAGCTGCTGACGGAGACTCCAGAAGGCATGACTCTGGCGGAACTTTCTTACGCAATGGAACTGCCCAGCGCCGCTGCTTCCAAGACGCTTAAGCATATGCTGAAGCGCAAGGATGCCGCGATCCGCAAAAAGGGTCACCTATACCTGGCCAGCTAGTGCCGTTCCAACCATTTGGGCCAAATGACGGTCCAAGCATCTGACGCGAACACGAAGAGAGTATTCTCGAAGGGATTTGCTGGAACAAGTTGGAACGGCACTAGGCGCTCGTGGCCGGCACTGGCGCCCCGTTCTTCCGGAGCGCGCCCTAAAGTCGGGAACCAGAATGCCGGACGGAACCCTGGCTTTCGATGAATCCGCTGGAGAGCTCGCAAAGCCGGGTGCGCTTCCGCACCCGGCGTGCTTATGATTTGCGTGGCTTGTCCGCTTTTGCGGCCGCTGGAGCGCACAACCTATGAACACGGATGGCTGAGGGTTGTGGCTGCAGCGAGTTTCTTAGGGGGAGGACAAACGGGATGAGGCGAGAAAGCTTCAACTATCTTCGCACCATGCGTGAGATCAAGACCGGACTCGATTTAGCCCGGGAGCCGCAACGCATTCAAACCACGAGCGGCCGCTTCCGTGCTTCCTTTGAGAAGGAACTCGAGCCACACATCAATGAAAAGGCCATTGCCGTTGAGCTTGAGGAAGAGCAGCGAAAATTCATCCGGCAAAATCAGGCCCTGGCGCGCTCGCGCCAGAAGTTGAAGGCCACACGAGGCCGGCTCTTTGCCAGCAAAGCGAAAAACGAACGCGTCATGACGTTGCGGCACAACTTGCAGAAGCAGCGCTGGCTCGAACTTACGGACACTGCCAGTTCCCCCGCGGCAAAGCCCGGCGCTTCCGAAAAGCCGCGCGCCAAAGCCACGCGCAAGTACCGCACCGTCAAAGTGAGAAGGCATTGAAGCCATGGAGAAACTATGCCAAGAGATCGCAAGCGCGCACGAGCAAAGGCGAGCATTTCTGACCTCCCTGCAGTCGGAAACTCCGCGCTTGAGGGCGGAAACAGCCCAGAGGCTCCAGGGCTTCCGGAACCAGTCCGCGGCGCTGCGCGAAGACCTCCAGGCAGCAAGAAAGGCTTGGCAGAAGGCAGCTACGGTGCTCGCGAAAAAACGCCGGCACGCGAAGCGAGGCGCGGAATGATTTGCGCCGAGGAAACCACCGTTCTGTCGTTGGACCCAGAGGAAAGCTTCGTCGAAACTCCACTGGTCTGCAATCTGACCGAGCGTGCTCTCTCCTATCTCAATGCAGGCTACCCTGTGCACTTTTCCGGCCTTGCGGGCACCGGCAAGACCACACTGGCGATGCACGTCGCGCGGAAACTCGGACAGCCGGCTATGCTGCTGTTCGGTGACGACGAGTTTGGTTCGTCCGATCTTATCGGCGGAGAACACGGCTACCGCTCCCGCAAAGTCGTCGACCGCTTCATTTCCCGCGTTCTGAAGACGGAAGAAGATGTCTCGACCCGCTGGGTAGACAACCGCCTGACGCAGGCGTGCCGCGAGGGGTTCACGCTGATCTACGACGAATTCAACCGTTCGCGTCCCGAGGCCAATAATGTGCTCCTCTCGATCCTCGAAGAACGCCTTTTGGCGCTCCCCATGGTCAGCGGTGAAGGCGATTGCCTGGAGGTGCATCCCAACTTCAGGGCCATCTTCACCTCCAACCCGGAGGAATACGCCGGCGTGCATAAGACCCAAGATGCGTTGCGCGACCGTATGGTGACCATCGAACTCGATCACTTCGACGAAGAGACGGAGATAGCCATCACCGAGGCACGCTCTGGCATTGCCCGCCAGGAAGCCGAGCGCATCGTCCGAATGGTGCGTGGCCTGCGTGAACTGGGCGACGGCTGCTACAACCCCACGGTGCGCGCCTGCGTGATGATCGGGAGAGTTCTGAAGATTCGCCGCGCCCACGCTGCCGCGCATGACGCAATCTTTCGTGAGATCTGCCTGGACGTCTTAACGGGCGAGAACACTGGCTCGCACGGCCACAAACAGAAGAAGGAAGAGATGTTCGCTGTTATCGAGGACCTCATTCAATCCCGGTGCAACCTGAACCTTAACTGTGTAGTGGGGAGCAACTTCCATGGCAACGCAAGAGAAGCACAAAAAAGAGTCCAACAACAAGCGTGAACAAGAACCCATCGAACTGGACTTGGGTCTAGGCAAGTTGTCCTTCGGCGGGCTTTTTAAGGGCCTGGGCAATCTCATTGAACTGGCCGGCAAAGTCGCGGAAGACGGCGAGGAGTTCAAGAAAGAGCAGACTTTCACCGCGAAGGGCCCTGGCGGCAAGGATCTCAATGGTATTTTTGGCGTTTCGATCCGCACGCTGGACGGAGGCAAGTCAGTCTTCGAAACTTTTGGCAACATCAAAAAAACGCCCAAAGGGCCGGTTGTTGAGGAAGTCCGGGAACCAATCGTTGACGTGTTCCACGAGCAGGGCCATGTCCGTTTGATTGCAGAGGTACCAGGTGTGAGTGAAGAAGGGCTCTCTATTGAATTGAAAGGCGACATCCTCAGCCTCAATGCCGCAAGCAAGGAGCGCCAGTACGCCAAGGAAATTCTCTTGCCCTGTCCCGTAAAGAAGGAGACCCTCCAGCGAAGTTTTCATAATGGAATCCTCGAGATCACCATCGAAAAAGTCTGAACTGGCTCGGTCATAAGGTGCGGGGACGACTCTTTTGACGACGGAGTTGTTTAGACCCCGCGGCTGCGGAATCGTTCCAAAACGGGAATCTTACGATGCTAATTCCTCCGAGCACAGCGACCATCCTCTTTGGCGTGCAACCCCTAAGGCGGGAATAAGTCAAACGTTATGAAGGCAAAGCGCGCGTCGTGGCTGTGGACTGAGCCTTGGAACGATCTCTTGCCAGCGCAGACAGCTAGCGGAATGTGTCTTGCATGGAAAATGTGATGCCCACGGAGACAAACACACTACTTACTCTTAAGGTCGTGGAAGCGCAGGCCAAGGATGTAGGCCGGGCGATTGCCCGCATCGATCCGAAGGACATGGAGCAGCTTGGGCTGGAGGTTGGCGGCTGTGTTGAGATCACGGGAAAACGCACGACCGTGGCCAAGGTCATGCCCGCGTATCCCGATGATCGCGGCAAATCCACCATTCAAATTGACGGGCTCATCCGCGAGAATGCCAGAGCCGGTCTGGATGAGAAGGTCACCCTCTCGAAAGTCTTCGCCAAGCCGGCTGAGAAGCTTATCCTAGCTCCGGTTAGCTTGATGCACAGCGCTCGCCGTGGCGGCGACCAGTACCTCGGGAAGCTCCTCGAAGGGGTGGCGACGGTCACCGGCGACCGCATTCGCGCCTCGCTATTTGGAACTCAGAACTTCGAATTTACCGTAGTCAGTACCTCGCCCAAAGACGGCCCCGTCGTCATCACTGCCAATACCACAATTCAACTTCAATCCAATCAAGCCCCAGAGGGGAAGCGCGCGCTCACGATTTCCTATGAGGATATCGGTGGCCTGCGTCCCCACATCCGGCGCATCCGGGAAATGATCGAGCTTCCCCTGAAATACCCCGAGGTCTTCGAGCGCCTCGGGATTGAGCCGCCCAAGGGGGTCTTTCTGTATGGTCCTCCCGGCTGCGGCAAGACTCTAATCGCGAAGGCTGTGGTTAACGAGACGGATGCCTATTTCCGGCATATCAGTGGCCCGGAAATCATGGGCAAATTCTACGGGGAATCGGAAGCCCGGCTGAGGAAGGTCTTTGAGGACGCCCAGGCGCATGCGCCCGCGATCATCTTCATCGATGAGATTGACGCCATCGCGCCGAAACGCGAAGAGATGGGTGGAGAAAAGCAGGTCGAGCGCCGTGTTGTGGCGCAACTCCTGGCCCTGATGGATGGCCTGGAGTCCCGCGGGCAAGTCGTCGTGATCGCCGCAACGAATATCCCCAACGTCATTGATCCGGCGCTCCGGCGCCCTGGCCGCTTCGATCGCGAAATCGCCATTCCCATCCCGGATCGCAACTCGCGCCTAGAAATTCTTCACATCCACACTCGGGGCATGCCGTTGGCAAAGGATGTGGACCTTGCCCGGCTCGCGGACATCACCCACGGCTTTGTGGGCGCGGATTTGGCCGCGCTGTGCCGGGAAGCGGCCATGGTCACCCTGCGCCAGCTTTTCCCCGAAGTCGATTTTGACCTTGCGGAAATTCCTGTTGAGAAGCTGATGAAACTTGAGGTCACCCAGGAAGCCTTTCTGGAAGCATTGCGGGAGGTTGAGCCCTCGGCTATCCGCGAGGTTTTTGTGGAAACCCCCAACATCACCTGGAACGACGTTGGCGGCCTGGAGGAAATCAAGAAACGCCTCATCGAAGCGGTGGAATGGCCGATCAAGCATGCTGCGCTCTTTGCGCGAGCCAATATCAGGCCTCCCAAAGGCATCCTCATGACCGGGCCGCCGGGCTGCGGAAAGACCCTCCTGGCGAAGGCCCTCGCCGCGGAAAGTGAGCTCAACTTCATCTCCATCAAGGGTCCCGAATTGATGAGCAAGTACGTTGGGGAAAGCGAGCGGGGTATCCGCGAAATTTTTCGCAAGGCCAAGCAAGCTTCTCCCGCAATCCTTTTCTTCGATGAGATCGATTCCGTCGTTCCTCATCGCAGCGCCGGGGGAGTGGACTCCCAGGTCGCCGAACGCGTCATCAGCCAGTTCCTGACCGAACTCGACGGCATCGAAGAGTTAAAGGGAGTGCTTGTACTCGCTGCGACGAACCGCCCGGACATCATCGATCCGGCGCTGCTCCGGCCGGGACGCTTTGACCTGGTCTTTGAACTCCCCGCCCCGGATGAGCAGGCCCGCCAAATGATTTTCCGCGTGCACACCAGAGAGAAACCTCTTGCCGGGGACGTGGACCTCCAGAAACTCGCCAAGGATGCCGCAGGTTTTACCGGAGCCGAGATTGAGGCCGTCTGCCAGGAAGCTGCCCTGCTCGCCATCCGCGAGGCCATTCAGTCAACGGCTGGTCCTGAAATCTCCGTGACCATGCGCCACCTTCGTGGGGCATTGGACTCTATGCGGACCCGCAAGCGCCCCAACGCTCCATCCGAGGTTCCTATCGAGCCCCGAGCACCAGTCGGGAAAATCCAATGAGTTCGCCCATGGGCGCGGCGCAACAAAAAGCACACTTGCCTGCCGCAGTTGATCCGATTCATCGTGTGCTTTTGATTGAGTCGGATCCGCAATTGCAGCGCTTCTGGCAAACGGCTCTGACCGGCGGTGGCTTTCAGGTGGCTATTGCCGCCACCCCAGATGACGCGCTGCGCCTGGCCACCAACGCAGCGCCCAATCTCGTCTTCCTGGGGACAGGCTTGGATGGCAGCAAAGCCGTGGGCCTCTTGGAAGCCTTACGACGGGTGAGCCCGGACCTTTCTGTCCTGGCGCCCGCGAATGTCGACCAGGTCCGGCAAGAGCTGAATGCTATGGAGAGCCACGCGGCAGTCACGCCAGCTTCTCCCCTCAAGGTCGATCAAGTAAAGATTGCTGTCACAAACGCCCTGAGCTTCGAGCAGACCACTCGAGAGAAGCAGGGAAGTGATGAGCCAGAAGTGCGGCCGCCTCAGTTTGAGGAACTTGTGGGCGCAAGCCCGCAGACCATGGCCCTTCGCCGTGCCATTGCCGAGGCCATTCAGGCCGACCCCGCCACGGTCTTGATCCTTGGCGAGACCGGCACAGGCAAGGCCGTCGTCGCGCGGGCGATTCATTGCAACGGCCTTCGCCAGAAAAAGCCGTTCGTCGTTGTGGAGTGCACGGCGATGCCTGCCGCATTGCTGGAAAGCGAGCTTTTCGGCTACGAGGCGGGGGCATTCACGGATGCCCGGGCCTCCAAGAAAGGCCTGCTGGAAGTGGCTGAAGGTGGCACGGTCTTTCTGGATGAAATTGGCGATCTCGAAATGCCCGTTCAGGCCAAGCTCCTCCGCGTTCTGGAAGAAAAGCGCGCGCGCCGCTTAGGCGGCACGCAAGACTATGCGGCCAATGTGCGTTTTGTTGCGGCCACGAATCGCCCGCTGGAGACACTGGTCCGCGAAGGGCGATTCCGCCAGGATCTCTACTTCCGGCTCAACGTTTTTCATATCTCCGTGGGCCCTTTGCGTGAGCGGAAAGACGACGTGGTTTCTTTGGCCCGGCATTTTGTCGAGCAGTTCAGCCGCGCATTCCATAAACAAATCCACGGTCTTTCCTTTGCCGCCCAACAGCAGCTCGCCGCCTATGATTGGCCCGGAAACGTAAGAGAGCTGCGCAACATCATGGAACGCGCCGTGATTCTGGAACAAGGCGAACTCATTTCTCCCCGGCATCTCGCCTTGGGCGCCACGGGCCTGATAGCAGAAGACGCTGTCCGCCTGCCGGAAGGCGGCGTCGCCTTGGAGCTAGTGGAGAAGACCCTGGTGACTCAGGCCCTTGAGAGAACTTGTGGTAACCAGACCGAAGCCGCGAAGCTGCTGAAGATCACGCGTTTTGCCCTGCGAACGCGCATGAAGAAGTTCGCGCTCCTGTGACTTAGTTCCAGCCTTTCGGAACACTTTGGAGGCCGCCCGCGGAATGCACAGCTCCTCTCAGCCACGACCCCATTTGGCCGCGAGTGCAGGATCGCACAGGCATTGTGCGGAGTCGCACAGGCGTCACGCATCTTTGAAGAGCCGGCTCGCACTCTCCAACTCGTAACTCGTTCTTATGTTTGGGGAGTGCCACTTCCGAGAATTTTGCCAGTTCTTGGCATGAGAGTTGCCTTAGGTCAGTGCGGTACCTTCACCCAGGCGCCGATTACCTTGCCACTGGCACTTGGCAATGGAAAAGATGAATGCCATTTCCCCGAAGAGCAGCAACCTTCATCGCTTTCGGGGAAATGGCCCGTGAAATCCTGCTAAAACGAGGACAACCGTTTGCTCCAAATTGACAATCCAGTAAACCCCAGCGAGGCTGCCGTTCCTGAACGCAACACCGCAGGCGGCGGACTGTATCTCTATGGGATCACTCCTAACAACCAGACGCGCCGCTGGAAACTGCAGGGCATCAACGGCGCGCCAGTGATCTACACCATCTCTCATGACGGCCTCAGCGTTATTGTCAGCAATGGGGCCGGTGAACTCCTGGGGGCCACTCAAGAGGATCTCCTCACTCACAACCGGGTTCTGGAACAGGTCATGCAATCCTGTTCGGTCCTCCCACTGCGCCTGGGAACCGTGGCCAGAGACGCTGCGGACGTGCACGCATTCCTCCACACGTCGCAGCGCCCGCTGCGCAACGCGCTGAAACAAATCGAACGTAAAGTCGAATTCGACGTGGAAGCCGCGTGGAATGGCGGCGAGATCTTCAAGCTGATCGAGGAACAGGACGACGAGGTCCGCAAGTTCAAGGAGAACGCAATCGCCGCCGGCAAGCCCCTGAAGCCCGACGAACAAATCGCCGCCGGAATATTGGTTGCCAACGCCATCGCCCGGCAAAGGGCGCAGTTTGCCGCGGCAGTCGAAGAGGAGCTCAAACCTTTGTCCGAACGCGTAAGCTCACTGAAAAGCCGCGCCAACGAGACGGTATTCAACGCAGCGTTCCTCGTCCACGAGGAACAGGCTAAAGCCTTCGAGGCGGCCATCTATCGGCTGGGAGACTTGCACGGGCAAATCCTGAAGTTCCGCTATGCGGGTCCATTGCCCTGCTACAGCTTCGTCAACCTCCACGTCATGAACGTGGAATTTCAGGCCGTCGATGAGGCTAGGCGGACACTTGGTCTTGGCAAGCAGACCACGCTTTCCGAGATTAAGCAGGCATTCCGAAAACTTGCACCGCAAAGCCACCCGGACCGAAATTCCATCGACCCTGAGGCAACCTCTCGATTTGAGAAACTTGCGGCCAGCTACCGGCTCTTACTGGGTCTCTGGGAGAACACCGGAGGCGATTCCTCTCAGCCAATTTCGCTCACCCGAGAGAGCGTCGGCAAGACCATGCTCGTGATTTCCAAGGAGCCGCGGCTGCCCTCTCACACGGGCGGGCTCTCCAAATCAGATGCCCATCCTATAGAAGCATCGATGCGGCAGAGCTAGCACGCGGACAAGGGGACAGGATGCCGCAAACGTATTACCTGTACGGTGTGATCGAGGCCTCCGAAGAGCGAATCTGGCAAGCTGTGGGAGTTCAGATGCAAGAAATTCGCGCGCTTGTATTCAGGGACATCGCGGCGGTGGTCAGTCCATGGACGGCGGAAGTGGTCCGCGCCACTCCAGAGAATTGTCGGGCCCACGAACGCGTACTCAGTGAACTCGTCAAGACGGAAACGGTACTGCCGTTCGAGTTCGGCACGATCGCTCCTGATGCCGAAGCCGTGAACAAACTCTTGCGGCGTAACTATGCGCAGATCCGGCGGGCCCTGGCCAAGTTGAGCGGCGCGGTCGAAGTAAACGTGACGGCTTTGTGGCATGACATGAAGGCGATTTTTGAAGAGGTTGTAAAAGCACATCCGATGATCGCTGCCTACAAACGCGAAATTATGAGCAAGTCCCACGAGCAGACCTACCAGGATCGCTTGCGAATCGGACAGATTGTGGCGGAGGCACTGGACTCAAAAAGACATTTGGAAGGGGAGAAACTCTTCAAGGTTCTGAGGAACAGCGCAGGGAAAGCTTGCCAGGACTGCATGGGAAAGCCCGTGGGGGATAACGTCATATTCATCGCCGCCTTCCTGGTGAAGCGCGACGCCTATTCCGCCTTTGAGCAGACCCTCTTGGAACTCGGCAGTCGGCACGATGGCCGCATCGACTTCAAGTACACCGACCCGCTGCCGCCGTACCACTTCGTCGATCTGAAGATCGCGGTATAGCCATGGATGAAGGACGCTATCTCTATTGCATCATCGAGGAAAATGAGCCCAAGACCTTTGGCCCTTTGGGCATTGGCGGGCGAGGCGATGAGTTGGTCACCGTGCTTTGCGACGGGCTGGCCTGCGTGGTCAGCAACTCCCCCATCACCAAGTATCGCATCATGCGCGAGTACACCATGGCCCACTACCGCGCGATTGAAAAAGTGATGGAAAACTATGCGGTGCTGCCCATCCGCTTTTCGACCATCGCCGAAAGCGACCAGGAAATCATCGAACAAGTCTTGCGGCCGCGCCGCGAAGAATTCATGCGCCTTTTGCATTGGATCTCTGGCAAGGAAAGCGTGGAAGTCCGGGCTTCCTTCACCAACATGGACGCCGTGTTCCAGGAATTGCTGCAAGCGAGTCAATCGCTTCAAGCCATCAAAGCCACCGCCGCAGCGAAGCCCGCGGCCGCCGCCTACTATGACCGTATCGAGATCGGCAGAACCGTTCAGGCCATGGTCAAAGAAAAGCGCAGGGCCACGGGCGCCCAGATCCTCGACGCGCTGAAACCCCACGCCTGCGAGTTTCGGGATAACAGTCAAAAACTCTATGCCGACCAGAGCGTTTGTTACCTGGCCTTCCTACTCGAAGGGCGGAAAACGCCCGCGTTTGATCAAGCGCTGGGCGAACTGCGTTCCACACTCGGCGCCCAGCTCAAATGGACCGTCAAACGCCAGGTTGCCCCTTTTGATTTTGTGACCATCGTCATCAACCTGCGCGAGGTGAGCCATGTTTCTGCTGGATGATCTGCTCCTTGCGCCGGTGAAGGGCATCATGTGGCTGGCCGAGCAGGTCCAGAAGGAAACGAACAGTCAACTGTTCGACGCGGCAGCGATCAAAGCGCGATTGGCGGAAATTCAGGAACTGTACGATTCGGGGATGATCAGCGAAACGGAATTCCTGAAAGCCGAGGAAACTCTGATGGCCAGGCTCAATGCGGCTAAGGAGCGGGAATGAGAAAAGACAACGGAGAAGGACAGAGAACGATGGAGTCCTCGAAAGTCATCTGTTTGTACGGTGTTGTGGATCATACGAAAGCTCCCGCGTCGTTTGCGGAGCCTACGGCACCTCCTGGAGTTCGCTGCCTCCCGGTTGGAGAGCTGGGAGCCTTGATCCGTGACGTCTCCCCGCAAGAGTTTGGAGAAGAAGCGCTCCACGAACACATGAAGGACGCCAAGTGGCTGGAAGAGCAGATCTGGAATCATGCGCGGGTGCTCGAAGCGGCCATGAGGATCGGCACCGTGATCCCCATGAAGTTCCTCACGATTTTTAGAACGGAGGAAAGCCTGATGGAAAGTGTCTCGGCCATGGACGAGTCACTTCGTGCGCTCTTTGCCCGGCTTGAGGGCAAGGAAGAATGGGGAGTCAAAAGCTTCTGCGATCTTCCCGTCATCCAAGAAGCTGTCGAAGCTCAGGATGACGGCGTCCGTCAACTCAAAGCCCAGTTCGTGGGAAAACCTCCCGGCACAGCCTACCTCATGCAAAAACACTACGAGGAACTGGTCCGGCGAGAGAGTACTCTGCGGCTGGCCGTTCATCTCTCGTCAATCTCCTCCCGGCTCTCGGCCGTGGCCCAGGAAGCGAAGTTCAACCCCCCGGCGCAAGAGTCCTCGCCTCATCCAATGGTGCTCAACGCATCGCTCCTCATCAACAAATCGGCCTTCAGCAGCTTGGAAAATGAAGTCAACTCTCTGCGTCAGGAATACCTACTTCGCGGTTTTGCATTTGAACTAGTGGGGCCATTTCCGCCCTATAGCTTCAGCGCATTGCCGCAAGGCTCCGGCCATCGCGAGGCCACCAGTCCTGAAGGTGCTGCTCATGCATGAAACGCTGCTCGAACCCGGGACCGTGACCTTGCTCGACCTGCTCGACCGGGTTCTGGAAACCGGTGTGGTGATAGACGGGGAGATCGATCTAGCCGTGGCAGACATCAACCTGGTCCACCTCGGTTTGAAGCTGGTTCTCGCCTCATGTGCGACGCTGGAGCAGCAGAGCAATGGCGGTGCAACCCAGTTTGGGGATGTTGCCGACGAGTCTCTAGGTGGCTCGCCAGGAGAATGTTCTTTTGATTCGGCTCCCTGCCCAGGTCCGCCCATGCTTGCAGAAGCCGATTCACAACCCGCGACAGATCTTCCGCCGCCTTGCGCATCGCAGACGATTTTGGATTCTCAGCCCGTGCCGGAGCAAGAACTGTCCGGCGAATGGCTCGATCCAAAGGTGGACCGCTCGAATGGCAACCATACGCTGCCTGTTCGAGCCGGTGAAGAAACTTCCCCAAAGTTCGCGCTTGGGCGCGTGCCTCCTTTGCCGAGGCGCAGGGACCGCCATGACTTTGATCCGTCGAAGATCGAGCACGGCTTGGCGAAGCTGGCACTCACCCTGATCGAACTCATCCGCCGCCTGATGGAGAAGCAGGCCGTTCGAAAGATGGAGCGCGGAACACTAACCCAGATCCAGGTGGAACGGCTCGGCGAGGCTTTCCGGCGGCTCGAATGCAAGATGGCGGAGCTGAAGATCGTTTTTGGGCTGGAAGACGAGGAACTCAATCTCGATCTGGGTCCGTTGGGCTCTCTCATGTAGTGGAGGTCCAGATGGCTGAGCAGATTGTGCAATCCGTCCAGGCGACCGGCCTGGCAGACATTCTCGAACGCATCCTCGACAAGGGGCTGGTCATTGTCGGCGATATCAAGGTCAACCTGACCGACATCGAGTTGTTGACCATCAAAATCCGCCTGCTGGTCGCTTCGGTGGAACGCGCTAAAGAGATTGGGATTGATTGGTGGGAGACCGACGCCAACCTTTCTTCGAAAGCCAGCCAGGTGAAGGCCGAGAACCGGCTGCTCAAAGAGCGCCTGGATCGCTTGGAAGCCAAGATCGAATCGCAGGCAGCAGCTCCTGCAGATAACTGAGAGGCAGCAATGGCCGAAGAGAGTCTATCAACCTTATTGGAACCCGACGTCGACGCCGGGTTTGTCGTCACCCCCTACGTCACGGATGTGGTGGATCACGCCTTGGCGTATCTCCACGCCGATCTCCCCGTACACTTCTGCGGGCCCGCCGGCACAGGCAAGACAGCGTTAGCGCTGCATGTCGCTGCGAGGCTGAACCGCCCCATCGTGCTCATCCATGGCGACGATGAATTCAAAACTCCCGATCTCGTCGGCGCCGAATACGGGTTTCGCCTCAAGCGCCTGCGGGATCAATACATCCACTCGGTCACCAAGCTCGAAGAGGACGTCGTCAAGCGCTGGACGGACAATCGCCTGACCGTGGCCTGCAAACACGGCTTCACTCTGGTTTACGATGAATTTACCCGCTCCAAGCCTGAGGCCAACAATACCCTGCTGTCCATCCTGGAAGAGAAACTCCTCGACTTGCCCGCCGGCGGTACGGCAGACAACTACCTCGCGGTGCACCCAAAATTCCGCGCTATCTTCACCTCAAATCCAGAGGAATATGCCGGTATCCACAAGGCTCAGGACGCCCTCAAGGACCGGCTGGTTACCATCCATGTAGGCTACTTCGACGCAGACACGGAGATAGCCATCACCGCAAGCCGTTCGGGAATCGCCGAAAACGATGCCAAAAGGCTCGTCAACCTGGTGCGGGCGTTTCGCGCGGAGTGCCGGCGCCAGCAACTCCCCTCGGTGCGCGAATCGATCAAAATTGCCAAGGTTTTGAAGGCCCGGGGCATTCATCCGTCCAAGAAGGATCCGTTCTTCCGGAAAGTCTGCCTCCATGTCCTGACGGCCCAGCAACACGTCGCGGATGCCAACACCATTCAAGAATCGCAACCCGGCCAACTGCTCGAGGAGTTGATCGAAAGGTATTGTTGAAATTTCATGCGCTGGAGAAAATGCACACTCGCTCGCTACCTCCGGGAGGAAGACTTCTACAGCACTTCCGTGCTCGCTTCCGAATCCGGTTGGGCGAGCCTGCGCTGTGCATTCTGCAAAGGTCAAGGCGCCGATCTCAGGACGTATGGCCAGTGTCCCTATTGTGGTGGGAGCAAAGTTGTCACTCTTCCCGAGCCCATCGTCCGCTGCGCGTTTTGCGCTGGCAGTGGCCGCATGCGCTCACAGCCGACAATGGTCTGTATAGTGTGCCGTGGCAAAGGCGCCGTGAGCGTAAGTGAGCCTCTCGAGCGCTGTCCTGTTTGCCAAGGCACCGGGAAGTCGAGAGGCGTGTGGCGGCTCCCCTGCAAACGATGCTCCGGTAAAGGGGTCGTTCCAGTGGCAAGCGGGTGCGAGCCGGCAACTCAAAGGGAAACCAGGAGGCGGTTCCATGGAAGTAGCAGAGTTAGTAAATAAACTCGTGGCGGAATTTCCGTCGCTGATCAATCTCAAACCCTCCAGCGTCATGGGCATCTCCCGTAGTGAGGACGGTTGGATTGTCACCATTGAGATGATCGAGAAGAAGTCCATCCCCGACAGTATGGACATCCTGGGCTGCTACGAAGTCACCCTCGATGGTAGTGGCAGCATTCGTGACTTCAGCCGTGTGCGGCTTCGCAAACGGGGCGATACCGCTGATCAATGAGGAGTGGGAAGGGCGCCGGCAGATTTTTCCCGGTGGGTTCATCGTATCGGGGGAGCAGGAAGGGTGCGTGTCTCAACCAGCCGCATTCGGAATGTCCGGGGGTTCACAGGCAAGGAGGTGAGGATTCATGGCTTCGTTCAAATGTCCCAAATGCCAGGCACCTGCGTCGGGGGACGCGGACTTCTGTTCGCAGTGCGGCGCCCGCTGGAACGTGGAGTGTTCCAAGTGTGGCAAGTCCTGGCGGTTTTTCTACCAATATAAATTCTGTCCAAGGTGCGGCGAACCTATCACGAAGCAAGGAGCTAAACCTGAAAGTGCCCAAGTCAAACACGGAAAGGCCTAGACGAATGTATGTTCGCATCGAAGCTTCATTCATTAAGGTCAAGTATGGCGTGGCCGGCGCAAGGATGGGGGAAATGGTTCGTGCAGCCAAGGATGTGGGCGGCGGCGGAATTCGATTTCCCGTGAACAAGCGCTTGCCGCATGGCGCTAAGCTCGATCTGGAGTTGACCCTCCCTCAAGAAACCGAGCCCATTCAGGCGCAGGCCCAGGTCATCTGGAGCGCTCGCATTAGTGGTCGCCGCACGTATGAGGCGGGTTGTCAGTTCACCAGGATTGACCCGCTGGACCGCGGCAAAATTATTCGTCGCGTCCATCAGGCGCTTAGAGACCGTAAGCCCGCCTGATGCTCATAGCGCTGTGTTTTCGACCCGACCAAATGTAAGGAGGTAAAATGCACCAACAAGTCGAATGCCCCCTTTGCCAGAAGGCGGAATCGGCTTTTGCACGGATCAACGAAGGCATCAACCGCGCCGCGACTCTTACGGAGAAGGCTTTCCATGCCCGGGAGTTGATTAAGAAAGTCGATACCCTCCTGAAAGAACATGAAAACGTCGAGAGTGGTCTTGCCGAAGCGTGCTGCGCCGTGTTGAACCTCAGGAAGAAAGCCGCGGAGATGGTTCTGAAGTTGGAGAAAGTGAAAAGGTAATCCCAGGAACAGGCTCCGGCCGGACGGTGTGATAACTTGCCACCGTCCACGCGCGTCGCATCCATCGCTACGTCGGCACCGCCCCCGTGCGCTGCAACGCCTCAGCCACCTCCTGCGTGGTTTTGCCAAGCGCTTGCAGTGCGGATCGAATACACTCAGCCCCGCCGTCGGCCAGCGCGCGCTTGCATTGCTCTAGCGCCCCCTCGACTTTCGCGATATCGTCGTCACTCAACTTCCCACGGTTTTCCCCGAGCAGCTTCTCCACTTGATACACGCGGGCGTCGCACAGGTTCCGCGCTTCGACTTCCGCCAGGCGCTTGCGATCCTCCTCAGCATGATGCTCCGCGTCGGCGCGCATGCGCTCCGCCTCCTCTTCGCTCAGGCCGGTCGAAGCCGAGATCGTAATCTTTTGCTCCTGCTCGGTCTCCAGGTCTACGGCCGTCACGTTCAGGATACCGTTGGCATCGATGTCAAACGTCACTTCAATCCGCGGGGCTCCGCGCGGCGCAGGAGCAATGCCTTCCAGTCGGAACTTGCTCAGCGTGCGATTGTCCGCGGCCATCTTGCGCTCGCCCTGCAGAACGTGAATCTCCACCGAGGTTTGATCGTCCACCGTGGTCGAATAGATTTCCGCCCAGTGCGTGGGGATGGTGGTATTGCGCGGGATCAGCACCGTCATCACTCCGCCTTGCGTCTCGATGCCCAGCGAAAGCGGAATCACATCAAGCAGCAGGATGTCCTTCATCTCCCCGCCCAGCACGCCCCCCTGAATTGCAGCGCCCACCGCCACCACCTCGTCGGGATTAACTCCCGTGTGCGGTTCTTTTCCATCGAACAATTCCTTCACGATCTGCACCACGCGCGGGATGCGCGTCGAGCCGCCCACTAGCACCACCTCATCTATCGCGTCCGCATTGAGACCCGCGTCGGCCAGCGCTTGCCTCACGGGCCCGGCCGAACGCTGCAGGATGTCTTCCATCAATTCTTCGAGCTTTGATCGCGTCAGCTTCAACTGCAGGTGCTTCGGCCCCGAACCGCCCGCCGCGATAAATGGAAGACTGATTTGCGTCTCATTCGCCTGCGAAAGCGCGATCTTGGCCTCTTCGGCGGCTTCCTTCAGCCGCTGCAGAGCTATCTTGTCCTTGCTTAGATCGATGCCCTGATCTTTCTTGAACTCGGCCAGCAGCCACTCGATCACGCGCTGGTCGATGTCGTCACCGCCCAAGTGCGTGTCGCCGTTCGTTGCTTTGACATCCACCACGCCCTCGCCGACTTCCAGGATGGAGATGTCAAACGTTCCGCCGCCCAGGTCGTACACTGCGATCGTCTCATCCTTCTTCTTGTCCAGTCCGTAGGCCAAGGCCGCCGCTGTGGGTTCATTGATAATCCTCACAACCTCCAGTCCCGCGATCTCGCCGGCTTGTTTGGTAGCCTGGCGCTGGCTGTCGTTGAAATAGGCCGGCACTGTGATCACGGCCTTGGTAACCTTCTCGCCCAGGAAATCTTCCGCCGAGTGCTTGAGTTTTTGCAAAATCATCGCGGAGATTTCCGGCGCGCTGTAGGCTCTGCCGAAAATGTCCACCCATGCGTCGTCGTGTGAGCCCGGAGTGACTTTGTACAGGACGCGCCGAATCTCGTCCCCAGCCTCATCCACGCGGCGGCCCATGAACCGCTTGATGGAATAGACGGTGTTCTCCGGATTAGCGACGGCCTGCCTCTTGGCCACCTGGCCGACAAGACGCTCGCCGTTGCTCGTGATGCCCACCACGGACGGAGTGGTGCGCGCGCCTTCCGAGTCGGGGATCACCACGGGCTCACCGCCCTGCACCACCGCGACGACGGAGTTGGTGGTGCCCAGGTCGATGCCGATAATCTTGCTCATAGTTAAGCTGACTTCTCCGATGAACTCACTTGTCGTGAAGCCCATAACTCGCAGGTTCATCGAGAAGTCATTATAACGGCATAGGCCCGCCCAAACGTTAGGTTTGTAACCTGCAATGACCATCGGCCAGAAACAGGGGTTACAACCCTAAAAGGGGGAAATCGATGACACTCACACGCTCTCGCCAGCCAGACAGTTCTTTTCAACGAGATGTCCGAGCATCTTTGTGCTTGCTCCGGAGCGCTGTAGTGAAATCGAAGATAGTCAGTTTCCTTCGCGATTCAACGAGCGGGGAAACGTGCCACATTCCTGGCGTGCTGCTGAGCGAAGTGACGGAGCCAAGGCCGTCCTGCTCGTAGTAGCTCGTGGTGCCGCTGCGCAGCATGACCAAAGGTTCATCAAGTAACCCGCTCTGGGTGTAGCGGGCGACCGCAGATCCCGCCCCGTTGGTTTCCTCGATCACATCGGCATGGTCATACGCGTAGATCGACGTGGCGCTGGAGGAGGATTTATAGATTCTTCTGCCGAAGGGATCGTATTTGAAGCTAACAGTGCTGTGCTTCTTGTCGTACGCGTAGCTGCCGAATTGTAACCCTAAAGTGCCACGTACCATCAATTCAGACCACTAATCCTGAGAGGCGTGAGTTTGTGACTCTCCAGATCGAGCAAGTAGGGCTCGGGGTCAGTAACCTCAAACATCCAGTTGTGGTGCCACTTCAAGAATGCGGCAGTCTTTCCGTTCGCGGAGACTTTGAGTTCGGTCGCGTAGCCATTCCGGTTCGTGAGCTTCTCGATCGCCCCGGTGTCGGGATTCATCCGGTATACGTCATAACTCACGTGGCTGTCAGCAGCCATGAAGAGAATACTTCCATCAGGCAGGTAGTTTGGGTAGGCAAAAATAGGATGCTTGTGATTTATTTCGTCCGGAACGTGAGGCCGAAAGGTGCGCAAGGAAGGGCCCGGAGAGATTATCGAGTAAATCGCAATCTGCTGATCCGTTTCGAGACCCTCGGTTACGACGACCATATTCTTGCCGTCTGGGGAGACTGCGGGCCGCGATACCATATAGAAACGCTCGGTCGTCAGCTGGCGTACGTTTGTCCCATCCAAGTCGGCGGCAAAAAAACTCCAGCCCTGAGGATGCGGCTGCGCGATCGGCGAGTGACTGCCATAGAAGTCCGCCCGGGCAAAAACGATTGTTTGATTGTCGGGCGAGAGGACCGGTGACAAATCGGTCATGCTTGAAGGCGACCACTCGTGCTTGCCTGATCCGTCCACGTTGACGGTGACAATCCGAGAGCGCGTATGATTGCCGGGCTCGTAAGAGTATGCAATTCGCTTTCCGTCTGGCGAGAATGTGGGACTTGTTTCTTCGCCATCTTTTGCATCCGTCAATCGTGTCGCAACGCCGGTGTCTACAGCGACTGTGTAAATGAATGACGTGCTACGCTTCGAGGCAACCAAGGCAATCACCCTGCCGTCGGGAGAAACCGCGACTGATGTGATCTGCCAACTCGAACTACGTGCATACGACGCGCGCGAGAGAAGGAATAGAAGGATTAGTCCTCCTAGTTTAGCCCAAAGGCCCAACTTTCCGTTAGTCCCCATTTTCGAACCTCTGTCAAAGAGAGTGTCTGATAAAGATCTGTTCGCCTCTCACAGGGCGGCCCAAAGAGTTGCAGATCCGGCAAGGGGTCCTCAACGAGCGCCCGCCCCGCAGGAGGTGGAGTTTTGCAGCATTTTGCCGCCGGCGGCTGGTCTGGATGGTACGGATCCGCGCCTCCATTCGGGCCCGCAGGCGGCACGAAGTCGAGAGCAATTCCGAGGCCTATGATGGGTGCCCACGGATTCAGTATGTTTGGCAGTGAGCCATTTACGCGTTTAAACGGATGGCCTAGAATCCCCCCGACGAGCGAGAAGTCGCACTTTCTTTCACAGACTCACCGCCCCCAGGGGGAGCATGGATGTTTGTCCCGACACTTGGAGTAGCACTTGTCGTGGTTGCTGCACGGAATATCGACGTAATCGATTGGCGGAGCGTAGTAGCCAGGTGTGTCGTTCGACGGAATAAATGGTTCCTCTTTCCCGCCCGTCCAATTGGAACCGCACCAATTTCCGTGAATCTTCTTGAGCCCGGATGGGTCACTGAAAACTAGCGGATTATTTGACACATAGTCGTAGAAATTGAGGCTGTCTGAAGAAAAACCCGCCGGATCTTCGCTCGGGAACCGCCCGGTCGTGGGGTCGTAGTATCTGGCGCAGTAGTAGGATGAGTCGTGATTTTGGCGCGACTCTACCTGACATCCAGTAAACGCCGCCATTTTCGGCAAAAATTCGCCTGTGGACGAGATTGTGGCCGCTAAAGACATTAGCTGGATTGTAAGCGCTCGAGAGGATGCCCCACATTTAGTTGAAACTTGAGAACAAGAAGCAGCGGCTCTCGCCCGAACTCGGATAGAGTTCGGGTTGAGAATCCCTTTTTAAAGGAGAGAGCCGCCGTGAGAAAGAATTACCAGAGGAAAGAGCGCAAGTCCAATCACAAGTTTGAGGTGGTCGGAGGGCAAGAGTTGCTGGTGCAGGTGCCTTTGCCGATGGCCGAGGTGTGGGCAGAGATGCAGGCAAAGGTGGAAGAACTGGCTGGACAAGCCGGGCTGCAAATCCTGCGGGCTATTCTGGAAAACGAAGTCACCCACCGCGTCGGACCACCGCATCGACCAAATCCGAGTGCCGGCTGTGTGCGCTGGGGTAAGCAGCCCGGTTATGTGGTCTTTGGTGGACAAAAGGTGCAAGTGGAACGGCCGCGGGTACGCACGCGGGAGGGCCGGGAAGTGGAGCTGGAAAGCTACCGTCAGTTGCAGCAGGACGGAAAACTGCAGCGAGCGGTGCGGGAAGGGGTGGTGGCGGGGCTGTCCACGCGGAACTATCGGCGAGCGGTGGAAAGTGTTGTGGAAGGCTACGGGATCGAGAAAAGCAGCGTGAGCCGGCAGTTCGTGACCGCGAGCAGCAATCAGCTGCGGGCGCTGTGCGAGCGACGCCTGGAGGATCTGCATCTGGTGGTGCTGATGATCGATGGCATTCACTTTGGGGGCCAAGTGCTGGTGGTGGCGCTAGGCATCGCAGAAAGCGGGGAAAAGCACGTTTTGGGAGTGTGGCAAGGGGCCACGGAGAACACCACGGTGGTCAAAGGGCTGTTGGAAGATCTGGTGGATCGTGGACTGGATCTGCAACGACGGTATCTGGTAGTGATCGACGGATCGAAAGCGCTGCGCGCCGGGGTGGAACGAGTTTTCGGGGATCGCGTGGAAGTGCAGCGCTGCCAGATTCACAAGCGGCGGAATGTGAAGGAGTACCTGCCGGAGAACTGCCAGAGAGACTACGACCGGCGCATGCGCAATGCCTATGCGATGAGCAGCTACACGGAGGCCAAAGCGGCGTTGGAGAAAATCTTCCGGCAACTGGAACGAATCAATCCGAGCGCCGCGCGGAGCCTAGAGGAAGGCTTGGAAGAAACGCTGACCGTACATCGCTTGGGGATCGGAGCGGTGTTGCGGCGGAAACTGGCCACCACCAACCCGATCGAATCGTGCTTGTCGACGGTGCAGCGGGTGGCACGAAACGTAAAGCGCTGGCGAGAAGGAAATCAGCCACTGCGCTGGACGGCCACCGGACTCCTGGAAGCGGAGAAGAAGTTTCGACGCATCAAGGGTTATCAAGAACTCTTGTTGCTGAAGGAACGCCTGAATCCGTCGCGCATTCCGCAGAAGGAGGTGCGAACCGTAGAAGTTGCTTGAACTTGGTTCCAGGCAGGTTTACAGTGCCGAACATCGAGAGTCGCTGCAATCAACTAAAACTCGGACATCCTCGTAGACGGTCGCGACGGCGGCCAACTCCCGATTAGTCGGCTTACCGGAGAAGTGGCTTCTTGTACCGACTTCGGCGGTTAGCCCGGTAATCGGGGACTATCAGTGCATCTCCTGGGTCGCTCTGCTACACTTCACTGAGATTACAGGTCACACCATGGTTGGACCCTCGGCTCGTAAGAACCCACCTTGAAAGGAGTTCCGCCTCCCATGTCTGGTTTCTACCCTCGTCTGCTTAGCTGTTCCCTCATACTGCTGGCTGACTTTGCGCTCGTTCTCCCGTTGCCTGCCCAGGAGGCTGCTCAGCCTGTCTATTTGAATCCAAAGTTGCCATTGGAACTGCGCGTTGACGACCTCATCGGCCGCATGACGCTGGAAGAAAAAGTCGCGCAGATGCGGGATCACGCAATCGCCATCCCACGGCTTGGCGTTCCGAAGTACGACTGGTGGAACGAAGGTCTGCATGGTGTCGCTTTTTCCGGCTACGCGACGAATTTTCCTCAGGTGATCGGGATGGCCGCCACCTGGGACGCCGACCTTGTGCACGAGATGGGTGAGACGATTTCGACGGAGGCGCGCGCTAAGTACAACGAAGCCATCAGCCATGACCAGCACGAAGCCTTCTTCGGGCTAACGTTCTGGGCGCCGAATATCAACATCTTCCGCGACCCCCGCTGGGGACGGGGCCAGGAGACCTATGGCGAAGACCCGTTCCTGACGAGCCGCATGGGCGTGGCCTTCGTCAGCGGCATGCAGGGAAGCGATCCGCGTTATGTCCGGGTAGTCTCCACGCCGAAGCACTACGCGGTGCACAGTGGCCCCGAGTTGCTGCGGCACGGTTTCAACGTCAACGTCTCGCCGCATGATCTTGAGGACACCTACCTGCCCGCCTTTCGCGCGACCGTGACCGAAGCGCACGCCCAGTCTGTGATGTGTGCCTACAACGCGATTGACGGCGCGCCTGCGTGCGCTAGCACGATGCTGCTGGGTGAACATCTGCGCGACGCCTGGAAGTTCGACGGCTACGTCGTCAGCGACTGCGGCGCCGTGGCTGACGTATACACCGGGCATCACTACTCTGTGGACATGCCACACGCGGCAGCCGCCGCGTTGAAAGCCGGCACCGATCTGGAATGCGGGTTTAAGACGTGGCAAGCGTTCCCATCGCTCATTGACGCGGTTCGTCAGGGCTTGATTAAGGAAGCCGATCTTGACAACGCGTTGCGCCGCCTCTTCCGGGCGCGATTCAAGCTCGGCATGTTCGACCCGCCTTCCAGTTATGCCTATGGACGGATTCCCGCAACTGAGGTCAATTCGCCCGAGCATCGGCAACAGTCGCTGCACGCGGCACGGGAATCCATAGTGCTGTTGAAGAACCAGGGTCAGACGCTTCCACTGAAAGCCGGCATCGCGCGCATCGCTGTGGTCGGCCCCACTGCGGAGTTCGTCCAGTCCTTGCAGGGCAACTACAACGGACCACCGCCTTCGCCCGTCTATCCACTCAACGGAATCGAGAAGCGCTTCGCTTCGGCAAAGGTAGCTTATGCGCAGGGCTCCACGCTGGTGGAGGGTTTCGCGATGCCGATCGAGCATACCGCGCTTCATCCTGCCAGTGGTTCCGGCAACGGACTTACCGGCGAGTACTTCAGCTCGCAGGATCTGAGCGGAACGCCGGTCCTCACGCGCACCGACCGGAACGTCAATTTCAATTGGGACAAGGTTGTTCCCGTAAACGGCCTGCAGCGCAACAACTACTCCGTGCGTTGGAGCGGCAGCTTCACCCCGCCGGCGCCCGGCGAGTACAAGCTGGGCGTGCGCGTGAACTACTGCTATTCCTGCGACAACGAGGAAGGTTTTCGGCTTTACCTGGACGGGAAACTGCTTGTGGAAAGCATCGGCAAGACGACTGGCGACCAAGGCACGGTTATCGAAGCACCGGTGACGTTCAGCGAGGTGCAGCCACATCCGATCCGTCTGGAGTACTTTCACACCACCGGAACTGCCGGCATCGATCTTACCTGGCAAACCCCGGCCGCTGTGCTGCGCGACCAGGCCGTCCAGGCAGCAAAAGAGTCGGACGTGACCATCGCCTTCGTAGGGCTTTCGCCCGCACTGGAAGGCGAGGAGATGGCCGTGAAGCTGGCGGGGTTCAGCGGCGGCGATCGTACTTCGATCGATTTGCCGGCGGCCCAGGAAGAGTTGCTCAAAGCGCTCGCCACCACCGGAAAACCGCTGGTTGTCGTGCTGCAAAACGGCAGCGCGCTGGCGGTCAACTGGGCGCAGCAGAATGCCAATGCCATTCTCGAGGCTTGGTATCCCGGAGAGGAGGGTGGTACTGCAATTGCCGACGCGTTGGCCGGCGACAATAACCCTGGCGGGCGTCTCCCGCTGACCTTCTATTCGTCGCTGAGCCAGATCCCGCCATTTGAAGATTATTCAATGCGCGGCCGGACCTATCGTTATTTCACGGGGAAGCCGCTTTATGGATTCGGCTTCGGTCTTAGCTATACGAGCTTCGCGTACAAGAACCTGAAGATTGCGCCGTCGCAGGTCAAGGCCGGCAATCCAGTCGAGGTACAAGCCGACGTGCGGAACACCGGCGCAGTGGCAGGAGATGAGGTCGTTGAACTCTATCTCACCCAACCTCCGGGCGTGGAAGCTCCGCTGCGTGTGCTTGCAGGATTTAAGCGCGTGCACTTGGCGCCGGGCCAGTCAGCTCACGTCAGCCTTACAATCGATCCACGCTCCTTGGGCCAGGTCGATCAGAAAGGCAATCGCGTCATCGTGCCCGGTGAATACAGCGTCTCGCTGGGTGGTGCGCAACCTCAGGATGCAGCCTCGGTTCTGACGGGCAGGTTCAACGTAAATGGCACAGCCGAGCTCCCAAAATAGCTGAGCCGACCAGGCGACTTCTGCGAATCCGCGAACACATTCTAAACATCAGAATCGCCTTTTCTGAGTTCAAGTGCCTGATTGGTTCTATAAAGGTAGAAGTCAAGAAAAAACACCTCTCCTGCGGCTGGAGCTTTTCTTGCTTCGCAGCCCACTTGATTAAGCGAGATCTGTTCTGACCGC
>Ga0208457_1000506_pt1 | contig 38765 bp, 35 predicted proteins | sample June2015DPH_10_1_FD_185513 | JGI IMG/M metagenome (GOLD analysis project Ga0208457, IMG submission 185513) | Peatland microbial communities from SPRUCE experiment site at the Marcell Experimental Forest, Minnesota, USA - June2015DPH_10_150... | ecosystem: Environmental > Terrestrial > Soil >... | reverse complement strand
AGAAAACCACGGAGGCGGCTAATCGCCCGCCCGAATTTCAATGAAGTTGCGAGGATGTCAACAGAGCCAGATGGCTTCTAGTCCACGACGACAGTCGGCTACCCTTAAGTCCTTCCATGAGAAAGCCGGTTGATGTCAAGGCACACTTTTGCTTTCTTCTTTCCATGAGTCTGTTCCCATTCAGCCAAGCCGCCTCTGTCGCCATCCTTCCATCCGCACTCTTTTGTAAACGCGACAAAATACTGCTTGGCCATATTGGGCTCATCCTCCTGAAGCGTTTATCAGATGACTTGGCTTTGTTGTTCGTGGGGCATGCGAGATGGGATTCACAGAGTTACCTGTCGGCGAATATGGTCGCTTTCCCAAAGTGGAAAGGGGAGTCCCAGAATGACACGCCCCTAGGCACCGGGTGCTTGGTAACCCCAAGTTATTGCTGAATTCGATGCTGGACCTTAAGCTGCAGCGACCCCCAACTGATGCTTATGTGGACTCTGGGGAAGATTGCCGCCTGCTTCTTTCTGCTTGCCTCGGTCTCGGATGCTCAATATCCGCCAGTAGCTGGAATCGGGCCGCTCGTCGAAGGCGGACTTGGCTACACATATGTCAGCATGGATTTCCCTTCCACAAGCCGAGTCGGAATGAATGGTTTGGATGCCAACGTCACTGCTGACTTCCTCAGAACTTTTGGGGTGCGAGCTGATCTTGGTTATGCCCGCACGTGCAACGTGTTCAATTCGGGTCATCACAGCGATGTTTTGAGTTATCTGGCGGGACCAGTGTTCTATCCGTTCCGTCGGAAACGACTTACCGTTTACGTGGATCTCCTCGTCGGAGGAGCCCGGGTAACCGGTGTTACACCCAATCTCGCCGGTGAACAGTTTAGGGGCTTCGCCAACAAACTTGCATGGGTCTATGGCGTGGGCTTCCAATACTCGGTCTCCCCGTCACTGGGGATTCGATTTGATACGAATTATCTCCATACTGCCTATTTTAATTCTTCGGCAGCGGTTCAAGGGCAAGAGAATCTGCGAACAATGATGAACGTAGTTTGGTACTTTGGAAAGCGGAGGGAACGCTAGACGCGTTCTTCCCTAGCCTTCATGGAAGACGTATTCTCACCAGTCTCTCGGCAAGTGCCCGATAAACTGTCTAAATTGACGAAGAGCACTTCTTTTGTTGACATTCATAAATGGACAGTTATAAAAGGATGTTGCGTTCGGGCAGCCATCCAACCTCCCTCAAGGAAGGATGTGCTGAGATGACCCCACCGGCCGGGACGCCAGGGACGTTGGTCCCAATCAAAGCCCATGTCTATTTCATGGTAGGAAGGCACGGCTCATGAGAAATGACTGCTGCCCAATCACGGAGACGCGCTCTAGAAGTATTCAGATTGAAGAATCCACGCTGAAGGAACTTAGAGAACTATGCCATGAAATGAGTAATTCAAATGGCCTGGTTACAGCCCAGTTGACCGTCGGCTTGAGGAAAAATCGCGACACTCACATTCAAGTGATGGAAAGCGCCTTAAGCCTCGCAATCAGAGGAACCGAGGCACTCAGGAAGTTGATGTTGCTCTTGGGTACTTTAGAGGAGAGCCTTTCCGCAGCTGCCCCAACGACCGGGCGTTCTGGGACCATCACCCTTGGAAATGAGAGTAAAAAGTGAAAAAAGCACTCTTGCTAAGTTTGTACGGAACAGCTATTCCAAGCAGGCGACTTTCTCAGGCAAGGAGTGCACCCTTGTTATTGGTCCGTTGATAGTGCGCTTCATTGTTGAAAATGTTCAGTCGCAGAGAACAACATTGTGGTTGGAAACAAGGGCTCCGTTTGATTTGCTGGGCTGTGTCACCGGGGTGCGGTCGCAAGCGGAAGAAGACTTATGGAACTCAGCCGGGACCCTGAGATCGCTTTACAGGGAATGGCGAGGATAAGTAATCAGCAGGAGTATATTGCGGCTGACGATGCTTATCTGAAGCTGATCGACCATCCCCTGAACAAGTTGATCGGTTCTGACTGGAAATCCAACATTCATCCAAGAGACGTACCACGAGCTGTCCATGCCTTTCAAGACATGCGATTATCCGGCATTGGTGATTTTCATGGGCATGTGATGACCAAACGGGGTGATGAAGTTCCCGTTCGGGTTCTGCTGATTCAGAACTACAACAAAGAGGGGGTTTTCACCGGCCACTTTTGCTTCATACGGAATGCACACACGCCTATCGATAGAAATACTGGAGTTCGGCAGGACTATGAATTATTCCGCGCGGCATTAGGACATTCTCCGATTGGCTCTGTTCTACTAGATCCCTGCTCTGGCTTCAGGCGCGTCAATGAAGCACTCCTAGCGATGCTAGGCTATGCGGGACCGGAGCTTTCGGGGAAAAACTTCGCCGACATCACCGATATTCAAGGCTTCGATCGAGATGCAGACTTAGCTTATTTGGTCTTGAAAGGAGACCTACCTGGATGCGAATTTCAGAGGCAAATCCATAGAAAAAACGGAGAGTCCTTCTCGGCTGAAATATCTGTGCGGATTATCCGTGATAAACCAGATGACCCCATTTATGCGATTGGTTTTGTTAGAGAGCATCCTGTGGCGGGACAATGGGAGGATTCTACTCACCGAGGAAAGAGAAATACTGCCGATATGCCCGCACGCGGGGGCAATCCTCTGGGTAGGCCAGATACCCAGGCACTTCTATCCACAGAACGATACGTGAGGCTCTTCAATTCGCTGTCACAAAGCCTTGCGATCTCGACACTTCCAGACCACCGCTATGTCGCGGTGAGCGATGGTTTTCTTCGATTGTTCGGGTGCCGTAGGGAAGAGGTTATTGGCCGAACGGGTCAGGAATCAAAACTTTTCGTTGAAGCGGAAGGCGCAACCGAGATTCATGAGTTCAATGCCTCGCCTCGACATGTTCACGAGATCGAGGTCACGCTGCTCGGCCGGTCGGGAGACAAAAGAGCGGGATGTCTGAGAACCGAAACCATTGAAGTCGATGGGGAGAACCATTTGTTGGAGATTTTTCGCGATATTAGTGTAGATAAAAACACAGAACAGCTTTTGAGGTTGAGCGAAACGCGCTATCAGGCTATGGCAGAACAGGGATGGGAGGGAATTGTCCTGGTCGACCCCGTCAGTAAAAGGATTCTTGAGGCTACTGGCGCCTTTCTCCAGGTAGTCGGTTACACACGCTCTGAGATCGCTAGTCTCTGTTTATACGATCTAACTGCCAAATACCCAGCTATAGTTGACAACGATATTCGTAATGTGTTGGCGAGCAAGAGTCGCGTAATTGGTGAGTGGCCATTCCGATGCAAGGACGGTAGAATGGCGGACCTCGAAGTCAGCACAAATACAGTTTATTACGGTGGGGGCTTGGTCGTCCGCCTTGTTTGTCGTGACATAAGTGAACGGAGACGACTGGAGGAACAGCTGCGCCACTCTGCGAAAATGGAGGTCCTTGGCCGCTTCGCTGGTGGGATCGCGCACGACTTTAACAATCTGCTCGTTGGCATTCTCGGCTATAGCATGCTACTCGAAGGCAAACTGCACCAGAATCCGACACTCTCAAAATTAAGCCACGAAATCACTAGTGTCGCGTTACGAGCCAGAGAATTAACTTCGCAATTACTTTCGATCAGCCGACGCCAAGTACTACCGGCAGAACTCTTGGACATCAATGTTGTGGTCAAAGGCGCAGAAGGCCTCTTGCAGCGAATCCTAGTAGAGAACATAGAACTCCGTTGCGAGTTGAATGCCGTGACGGCTCGTGTTCGAGCGAATCCGGGACAGATAGAGCAGATCATAATGAATCTAGTCGCAAACTCCCGCGACGCCATGCCTAAGGGAGGAAAGCTCATAATTAGGACTGACGAAATTCAAGTAGACGAAGCTTTGGCTTTTCGGAAACCAGGGCTGATCCCAGGGAAGTACGTCCTCTTGTCGATCAAGGACACGGGGCTTGGTATGGATTCGGTCACACTCTCCCATCTGTTCGAGCCTTTTTATACGACAAAGGATGCTGGAGTCGGAACTGGCCTAGGCTTATCTACCGTGTATGGGATTGTCAAACAAATCGGCGGGTTCACTGCAGTGGAAAGCCAGATGAACGTTGGAACGACTTTTGACATCTATTTTCCGCGCGTTGAGGAACAGCATTCATTATTTCAACCGCGCGAAGAAAAGGCTTACGATGCTCCTGTTTCGACGACAGTCTTAGTTGTTGAGGACGAACGAACTGTTAGAGGACTGGTGGTAGACATCCTAGAAGCTGAAGGTTATAAGGTTCTCTCTGCTGAAGATGCCGAACAAGCACTGATTCTGGCTAAGAGCCATGATGGCCCCATTCACTTGGTCGTCACCGACATTGTCATGCCGCATGTGTCTGGCTCTGAATTGGCTGCGGAACTGCTACGATTGCGCCCGGATATGAGGATCATATTCATCTCGGGTTATTCCGATAGAGAAATTGTAAGGCGGACGCAGTCAGGAGCGCCCGCGAACTTTGTAGCGAAGCCATTTACGCCGGAAGAGCTACAGCGCAAGGTTCGAGAGGTCTTGAAGGACAGTTCGAAAGACCTTGACCTGCCCCCCGAAAACTAATCCAGGCGTAAGTCAGCTTGTCCGGGTACCGTGCTTGGGTTGACGCGCGTGCCCCACAACGCTTCGGTGATGTCTTCCACTCGCCGCATGCTCACTCCCGCAAGATACATCTCCACCAGCGCTTCTTCCACTGGACTCTCGCGTCGCCGGTAGCGTTCAATGATGGCCGTCTCAAACGGCAGCGTGCGCAGCTTCGGCACTTTCAGCGTCACTTCGCCAGCTTTCGTGTGCAGTTGCTGCTGGTAGGAACCCGCCCGCGTATCCTTCCGCGCCTCAGTTCGTTCGTACCGCTCCGCACAGCAAAGACGGTCCGCTTCGGCGTCCAGCATGGCGTTCAGCGTCTCTTCCACCGTGCTGCGAACCACTTCGCCCAGGTGCTCCTGAATCTTCCCCTCATCAATCTGGATCACCTGGCTCAGCTTCCTTGCTTGCTGCGGTCCTTCCGGTCCTGTCTCGTGCTGCTTTCCTTCCTGGGTGGTGGGCTCCATCGCCCCTCCACTCGGGCCTTCCTCAGACCTTCTGTTTTACCAACCAGACCTACTCCTCCTCAAATGTGCGAAGAATAGGGTACGTTATCGGTCGCAGCGAACAGTACGGCAAGCCTCCTTTCTTCGGTCATATTGGCTCGCTGATTGAGGTATAGAGGAGAGGATTACAGTCTTCCATTAGTCACAGCCCCGGGCCGCCACGCCGCCCTTTTACCGTGTTAGCATTCGGGGTATGACCAACCTCTACCGAAAACAACCGTGCCGGTGCGGCCATGCCAAGGCCATCCACCACAGCCGCCGCACCAAGATTAAGAACAAGACTAAGTTCCACAGTCCTTGTAACTTCCCCGGCTGTAGTTGCCGTGACTACCGGTTGGCAACGAAGACCTGACGACACCGCCCCGTCGGGTATGGGACAGGTCATTCCCTCGTACTGTCAGAGCAGCTTGGCTGTCCCCGGCTCTAACATACCTGCTAATTAGCGTTATAGTATCTACGAGGGTCCAACGCTCTGGTTAACCTAGTAAACTCTTGGCCCCAACCTTGCCTCAGAGGAGAACTCATTATGCACAGGTTCAAGCTGATCGTCATAGCCTCGGCCCTATTGTTTACCGTGGGTCCCGTTTCGGCTCAAGAGAAGCAGGCACCACCTCCCGTACAGCAACCGACTCCCCAGCGGAGCAAAACCCGCTCCGACCTCTACCCAATCTCCACCGAGCGACGGGAAAATCCGCATTTATGTCGCTGACAGTCAGTCATGGGAAATGAGCGGAGGTTGGGGATCTGCGAATGGCTCTGGAGGCGGCCATGAAAGTGGCGGGGCGCGGCCTCAGACTGCGGAGATTATCAAAACCTTCAACCAGCGGTGCCCGGAATACACGATTACGAACAACAAAGATAAGGCAAATTATGCGGTGATCCTCGACCACGAAGGCGGCAAGGGAGCGCTACGACATCGGAATAAGGTTGCGGTCTTCAATCGGGACGGTGATGTGATCTTCAGTGACTCAACGCGAGAACTGGGAAACTCGGTCAAAGATGCGTGCGAGGCAATTCAAAAGGACCAAGGAAGCCTGAATAAATAGCCCCCACTTGTGCCGCGTAAGCTGAGCACTTGTCGAACGAGCATCGCGCTTGGTGCGGCAAATTGCCTTCACGACTATCTCTTTCGCTTCGCAGCAGCCAGCTTCGCTGCCAAATGAAGGAGTAAGCGTCTATCGGATTCTGTGGTGTGGCTCAGCGCACGGCGCAACTTCGTGAAAAATCGGTGACCTTTTCCTTGCGATGCCCAATCTGGCTTACTTTTGTCGGAAAAGATGGGTGCCTCAGGCAATTTCTGCCCTTCATAGAACCATCTGTACAGTGGTACTCCCAAGGCCTGGGAAATCTTTTCAAGGGTCTCGATGGTTGGGACCGCATGGCTGTTTTCTAGGCGGGAGATGTAAGATCGAAGCAAGCCCGAACGCCGTTCGATGTCGCCCTGGGAGAGCTTTTTGGCTTCCCTCAATTGCCGGAGCCTTTCTGCGATATCCATGGAATCCCCCGATGCAAGAGTTAGCTAACATTGTATTATACTATGTTGGTAAGTATTAGGCTAAACTTTCGCATTTTTGTAAATACATATCTTACGTGGCCAATGTATTCCGCATGCGAGGCACTGGCTGACGCTTGCGCGGCCGGTCTTCAGATGTGCGTTCTTCGGGCACCAACTACGCCTGACAGCGCAGTTTTGCCCGAGAAAGAGGCCTTTTTCACTTCTATTCAACACCCCGCTCTTGTTCCTTGTGAGATTTCTGGGCTAATGGGGTAGATGGGAAAAAGCTTGCAGCCGCGATTGAAGACGTCGACATCTAATCACTGGTCTTGTGAGCGATTCTCGGGCGGTAGGGCTGCGCAGCAACGAATGCCGTCAACCTGTGACGGGGACGGTGACAAACACCGGCTCGCATCTGGATGCTATCGAATCTACATCCTGTTGCGCAGAGAAGGATGGAACGGAAACCACAATCGGGTCGATCGATCCACAATTGACAGCGCTGGGGTTGGACATATCGGCGAACGCAGGCAACTCCGATCGCACATCAGACGGCTGGCTTAACCCATGGTCTGATGCCCTTCTCAACGGGATGCTCCTGTCGAGTGCTCCCCCGCGTCCGGCACCTTTTCACTTACAATTCTCATTGCTATGCCGGTCACCCTGCCTACGATTTCTGCCTGGGACGGGTAGTCAAATCGGCGAACATCCTGGTGAGAGTGAGGGTGGGGAATAACAATCAGCTGACCGCGATCCACCTGGCACCAACTGCAAACGTAGCCGCCTCGGAGCTCCACGAAGTAGATGGGACGGTCGAATTCTGTCTTCCATCTCTCCGTACTGATCTTCCTTTGGCTTGCGTCAATCTGTACAAGCGAACCGGGACGGATGAGAGGAAAGAGCGTGTAATCCTCCAGCCCGACGTAGCCGTACACGGATTTGCGCAGGTCGAGATGCTGCAGGAAACCAACGGGGATCTCGTCCCACTTCTCCACAACTCGAGCAAGGAGATTCGTTTTCTCCAGGCGGAACTCAGGCTTGAACCGCACGGGTAGCGACACCTTTTCGGCCTCAAGGTCGGTTCCACCATCCAAGAGATGTGTTCGCGGGACTCCGATAGTCGTACGATAGCGGCTCAGGTCACCAGTCTGCAATCCAAAAAAGGACAGCAGTTCTGTGATTCGGCGTTGGTAGATGGCGCTGAATGTGAAGAACTTATAGATGCTCGGCGTAAATTCGCCGTTTTCAATGTCCGTGACCCATGCGTGAGACAGATAGTACTCCTGGCTGTGCTTTTCCTCCGCAATCTGCCGACTTTTCGCCTCCACATCGCGGGTGGTCAGTCCCAAGCGCACACGCAATTCCTTCAACTTCTCTCCGGCGCTCGGACTGGCCTTACGCACGTCCATTGGCGGAAATCCTACGCTGGTAGCTCGTCCATGTCCAGTCACTTCACTCTTCATCTATCCATGCACAGATTTCATGCGGACGGCCGAAAAGTTCGCGACTGGTCGCAATTGCGGCCACTGGAGCAATTGTTTCCGCCGTGGACTGAATCTAGGGTATACGCCCAAGGATTGGCGTATCTACGAATGGACCGGGCGGAGCAAGTACGGCAGATACTCTCCAGCAAAGGCCTGACTCTCTACCGCGTCTCTCAACAGACCGCTCAGATCTTCGGCCGTTCCTCCCGCTCTTGTGTCCCCCACAACCTGTATTACGACGTCGCAAATCCTTCTTTGATCCCCACGATTCACCAGTTGCTCGCTCTCAGCCATGTCACAAACTACCGGCTGTACGACTGGCTGGCAGTGTTCGGATTCGACTTGGACAAAATTTCCCGGCTTCGGTTGTTGATTCCCAAGCAGCGAACTACACTTTTGGACTCCACAGTTTACGACACACACGCATGGATTCCGTGGTTTGCCGAGAGGCCCATAGCAGGGCAGGTGCCACCGATCGCTCCGCTCAGACAGTTGCTTGCATCAGCCAAGCCGAGGCGCGCAAAGGAATTACTTGCGCTGAGCAAGAGAAAATTTCTTTATGGCAAGGTCGGCGAAGGAGACGTGCATGCGTTCCCACACCTTGCGCCCGGCAGCATCGTCAGAGTAGATAAACGGCGTTCCGAAGAACTGCTGACTGACGGGAAGAATATTGCCGAAACGCGGCTCTTCCTTGTTGAGCATGTCTTCGGATTCACTTGCTCGCAGCTCGTGATGCTCGAAAAGGACAGGATAATGCTGCATTCGCCGCAGCGCCCTTGCGCACAGCTCGAGCTAAGGCTCGGCGATGAAGCCCGAATCCTCGGGGTGGTGGACGCCGAAATCCGCCCGATGACGGATCATCGCGGCGTGCAAATGCCGCACCGATCGGCCGGTATGCCAAAGCCAGGACCTCTGCATGCACCAAACCTTCCAAACCATCTCAAGGATCTTCTCAGGAGTTCTCGTTTGCGCGTGGGACTGTCCTTCCGGGAGGCATCCGGCATGAGCCGATGGATCGCGCACACACTCTCGGACGAGCTCTATTTCGCGGCGCCCAGCACCCTTTCAGACTACGAAACGCTGTCGGCTCCGCCCCGGCACCTCCAAAAGATCATCACGCTTTGCGTGCTGTACTGCATCGACTTCCAGGAATTTCTGCGGGCTTGCGGACTTCCACTCGATCAAATTGGCCACGATCCTATCCCGGACGAACTTGTTCCCCGGCAAGTGCCGAATCGAAGTCCGGGTCTCCCCATCCCAAACGGGCAAGAAAGCCTCCAGGAACGCGGCGGTTTCCTAGACTTACTCACGGAGCAATGGGAAGAGGTTCCATTTTTCCTGAGACATTCACTCAACGAACCTACCAGTCTCAAGAACTTCTCTCTTTCTGATGTGTTCTGGGTGGGCGGAGATAAAGCGCCAATCCATCCTTGCCTCATCAATGCCACATTCGTTGCCGTCAACCGGCGGGTAAAGAAACCGACCCAATCCACAGCGAATGTCGTCTGCGAGCAGCAGATCTACCTCATTCTCAAAAGGGATGGCAGCTACCTGTGCGGCCGGTGTGCTCTGCAGCAGGGTAATCTGGTCGTCCACGCCTATCCTGGCGGGCCGTTTGGCACACAACAATTTAGGAATGGGATTGATGCCGAGGTCATCGGGCAAGTCACGGCGATTCTAAGGCGACTTCCTTGAAAAATAAAACTGGTGCTTTGCTATCTGACTGAAAATTCAGCTAATCCCTTTGCCAGCCTGTCAGATAGCACCACTTCCTGTTTTCTGACGTTCTTCCGTTTTTGCCCGTTTTGCGCCAGTTGTAGCCGTGCGAGACAGCGACCGTGTTCACGATAAGGTTGAGGCTACTGCCATGAAGTGCCATCTCGCTTGGGTTTCGCGAGACCACAACTTCATCGGCGCCGAGCTTCAACGCATCCTGGCGCTTCGAGTCGGAAGTAGTAAAAGCAACCACATGGGCACCGAGCCCGAGAGCGAGCTTAATGCCCATGTGACCGAGGCCGCCGATCCCGAGGATGTCGACCTTTTGGCCTGTGCCGAGCCCTGTCCATGCTCAGCACATTTCTATCGCTCACAGCAGCTTTTCCACTCTATTCGCCGCTCGAAAAGTACGCTCCAATCCACATTTCCAGAGTGCCATCATGCCAGGTCTGTCGCGCCATGAGGTTGGGACGAAGCTCTCGAACGTATAGCTCCTGGAGGGCCTTTGGATCTAAGGGAATTGTTTTTGCGAGATATTCGACATCTCCTTGATCCTTCGGGCTGTTCCGCTCAAGTTTGGATAAAACGAGATCGTATGGGTCCGGCGCAAGTAGCCTGAGCTTCTTGAATCGCCGCGGGAACATCTCTTTCAGGCGAGATTCATAGTCTTCGGGCATTGTGACTACCGTGACGTGCTGAAGGTGAACCTTGAACTTCGCTTCGAGCTTGGACCCACGTCCTGCGAGTCTTTCAAGTTCCTCTATCCGATAACGCGGTATCGCAGCAACGTAATCAACATCTCCGGTCGGCCGCGGAAGCCCATACAGTAGACTGACGACAAAACCGCCGACGCAATGAAGCGCGATCGGCCCGGAAAGCGCCTGATCTAATTGGTCAAGGAATGCACCCCCACGGCGGGGGAAGTCCGTGTTCTGATTGATGTTCAGAAGGCATACTGAAGATGTTCCGGACGCCAGTTCGTTAGCAGATTCCAGCGTTTTGCTTCCTCCGACCGATTCCGCCTCAGCCACTCACGTTCGACGTCGGTCTTCACTTGCTTAAGAAATGTATCTTCGCGAGCCAGTCGGCTCATTTCAAGAGTTTTCTCGAGCTCTCCGAGGGCTCGATTTCGATCTTCATTGTCGGACCGCTCAGACACCCGCCGTGCCAAAGTAACGACAAATCCCAGGCGATTCTGTAGATCGTTTAATTTGACGTTTCTCACAAGCCATCCCTTGTCCATGTCCCAGTAATTCAATACGAGCCAAGGAAGAGCCTCGACCAAACGGGCCTCAAGACTATCTTGCTTTAAACCCTCGACCAGGACTTCGGCGGGGTTTCTTTCCCGCATCCGAGTTTTCATATAGGCAAAACCCGGATAGCCCAGTGCAGATAGGGTTTTTGCAAACTCCTCGTTGTTGACATGAGGATGAGGCTCGAACAAATCAGGTGTCGGAAGCGATGTTGGACTGAGCCCGTAGACAGCGTTGAATTTACGTGCGAGTCGAGTCGTCACCCTCCTCTGCCCTCCTTCGAGCATTGCCAGATAAGACTGTGACATTCCGAGCCGCTGTGCAGCTTCTGTCTCTGTCCATCCTCGTTTCTTTCGCGCGAGTCTAAGCGTGTTCGGCTGCATTCCTTGCCGCCCTTCAATACGCTCATTCTATCACATGATGTGTGATAGTCAAAGTGATCCTATCTAACTAGCTATACTACACTTAGGATGAAGGTTAACAGCAGCCATGCTGCGCCTCTCGCATTGCTAGATATGGCCATACCTAAATAATGTTTTATCCATAACGTCTGTAGGTCAATTGACAGAACGGCAAAAAACTTGAAACTCAAAGGGTGTCATAGCACAACAACGCTGCCCTCTCTGACAATCCTGCGCGAGGAAGTTAGTTCATTCCGATGAGTCGTCCCACACGACATTGTTCAATCTGAGCTCAGTCCAGATCCGCTCGCGCCTACGGAGCGGCAGAGCGGTCGAAACTGACACAGTTTGTTTTTCGAGGATGAACCTTAGCGCTCTTTTTCGGCCGCTTTTGGTCGTAAACGGTTGAGACGTCAGGACGTGAAAGCCTCCCTTTTATGTCGTACCTATCCCCCTAGACGATACCTCACTCGCTTTTGATGTTGTTCGGCCCTCGATGAGCGATGGACGGGGTGGGATTGTTGTGAGGATGAATTCGAACACTTCAAGACTGCTTGTGTCTAGCCTCAGGCGGTAACTGGAGAGTTAGCGGGTGTCCATGCATGGTCGGGCAAGTTCAGCCTGAAATGGCTAGCACCAGATGCAACCAGACTTGCAGATAGTAGCGCCAAACGCAAACGGAGTTACGAGGCAAGAATAGCGAATATCAGAACATCTCCAACTGTCCCGGGTCGGGATACGCATGAAAGAGGGCTTCGGTCCCCTGTAGCAGGCAGAGAGGGACCAATTCCGGAGAGTGGCTTCGCAGAGGGATTGGCCGTAAAAAGCAGTGTAACAAGTCCAGCTTCCAATGTTCCCACATGAAGGGCGTTCACTTTTTCTGCCGGGGTAAGGCTTTGAAAGTTTGTTTTCACCCCTCGGTTGACCCTGCCGCGAACGCCGGCCTTACCAGGACCTCCTTCGGCTCCTGATGTAACTCATGTGAATTCAATGCAGCCGTCCCGTTTGCGAACAGATTTTGCGTTTGGTGGCGCGTCCATTGGTGTTCGTCTAACCTATCTACCGCCGCCTGCCGCTGTTGCAGGCCGATTTGACACGTATGCCCAGTCCGATTCCCTCCGAACTTCGCTGGCTCTTCCCGAAGGTCAAACCGCAACTTGCCCTGCATGTTGCAAGTTTTCTTTGTCTCACCCTGGCAAGTCTGCTGGCGCTCGTCACTCCACTCACTATCAGGTGGTTGATCGATTCCATCCTGCCTGCACACAATGCCCATTTGCTCGTGATCGCGATCGCGTTGATTTTCGCGAGTTACGAAGGGAGGGCAGTTCTCAGCTCTCTTGGCGGCTACTTTACCTTTCGCGCTACGCAGGGCACGGCACTGGCCTTGCGCATATCTCTCCTACAACACATCGACTCGCTCTCGGCGGATTATTTCGACCGCACCCCGGTTGGTGAACTGCTGTATCCGTTCGAGGGACCAATCGACGAAATCTCGTACTTCGGTTCCGATCTCCTGCCTTCCATCCTCCGCACAGCCATTGCGGCGGGAGTAACCCTATCGGCGATGACGTTCCTGAACCCACTTCTCACACTTGTGGTTGTCCCGCTCGTTCCCGCGTTTCTGGCCGTCCGCCACCGCTACAGAAGGAGGATCGGCCGGCAGGCAGATTTGGTCCAGGCCGCCAGAAGCAAATTCAGCAGTTTCCTTCAGGAGCATCTCTCCGCCGTGACACAGATCCAGCTTCTGCGACAAACGGGACCGCAGGAGCGCAAAGCCTCTGAACTCCTGACCAACACCGTTCGCTCCCAAGACGGCCTCTGCAAAACAGGTGCTTTCTTCTCGGCTTTGTCGAACCTGGCGGTCGTAAGCGGAGTTGTCGTAACCATTGCTTGCGGAAGCGTGATGGTTTTCCGCAACCAACTGACAATCGGCACGCTGGTCGCCTTCTACAGTCTATTGGTACAGCTCTTCGACCCGTTGAGTATGGCCATGGAGATGTACTCACGGGCCCAACGCACCTTTGCGAGCATCCGTCAAATTCAGGCTGTCCTCGAGATAGCTTCCACTGTGAAAGAGCACCATCAGGCAAAACCGCTTGCCTCGGACCGCCCGTTGCACGTCGTGTTCAGGAACGTTTCCTTCGTCTACCAGCGGCGAAGCGATGTCATCCGAATTCCGAGCCTGGAGATTCTCCAAGGAGAACGTATCGCCATTGTGGGCCCGAATGGTGCCGGCAAGAGCACGCTGGCAAAACTCTTGGCGCGCCTTTACGACGTGGACTCGGGCGAGATCTTCATCGCCGGGACAGACGTTCGTGCGGTGACGCTTGCGAGTCTACGTTCGTCTGTCTGCTATCTGCCAGCGCAACCGGTTCTCTTTCACCGATCGATCGCTGATAACCTCCGAATCGGGAGATTCGATTCCTCGTGCGATGACCTGGAACGGGTCCTGCAATTGGTTGGGCTGACAAAATACCTGGACAGATTTCCTGGTTCACTGGAAGAGTACATAGAGCCTAGCGCATCAAATCTTTCGAGCGGGGAACGTCAACGGGTAGCGATTGCCAGAGCGCTTCTCCACCGGCCGAGAATCTTGATTCTCGACGAGACGACTTCCTCGCTGGATCCGACCTCGGAAGAGGCGATGCTTCGAACGATTGACCGCATGCTGCCAGACTCGACTCTCATCGTAGTGTCTCATCGCTTGCACTCGATCTCGCGGATGGGAAGAATCCTGGTGATGCGGAAGGGACAGATCGTGGGCGACGGAAACCACTCCGATCTCAACGCTGCAAATGCTCTCTACAACGAATTCTTAACCTCTGCGGCCTCCGTGAGTTAGGCCGCGAATTCCACCGCTGTTCTTCCGGACAGCGCCTGCCTTGGGCGCAGGAGGTCCCGAGTTCAAATCTCGGCGCCCCGACCACTTACTTCTTTATTTTCAATGAACTGTCCCAGATACTGCAGAGTCAGAAACCGAACTTGGGTCCAACTTGGGTCCAAGTACGAGCCTCTCCACGCTTTCAACTGCGCGACGTTGTTCTTCCGGTATCGCGTGCAAATAAATCTCGCGCGTAATCTCCGGTGCGGAGTGCCCCAACAGTGCCTGCATGGTTCCTATTGGAGTGCCTACGCCATCAAGCATCGTCGCGTGGCTGTGCCTCAGAAGATGCCAAGTGACACCGGAAAGCCCTAACTTCTTCGCGGCAGGCTTCAGGTGCTTGCGTAAGAGATTCCACCTCTCTAATGGCGTCCCATCGCTTTTGGCAAATACAAGGGCTCTCATATCAGACGCAACTGGACGCCGTGCGGTGATGAGTTCCACCGTAGCTGCTCCAATAGGGATCGTGCGCATCCCACGTTTCGTTTTCGGTTTGTCGAAGTGACCGTCGTAGACTGTCTCGACTACTCGAAGCAGCCGAGCGTTCAAATCGACACTCCCCCATCGAAGCGCAAGCAGCTCACCGACCCTTAAACCAGTCAGCACTAGCAGCAATGTGAACGAACGCACTGGCTCTCGCAAAGCATCAGCAAGCTGTTGCACTTGGACCGGAGTGAGTACAACTCTCTCTGGTCCATATTGCCGTCGTGGGAGTTTCGTCTTCTGAGCAACGTTCTCGGCGACAGAGCCCCATTCTTCAGCCGCCCCGAGAATCTTGCTAAGACCGCACTTGAAGTGGTGAACGGTTTCCCATGACAACCCGCTGTTGAGCTTTCGACTTAGAAATCCTTGCAGATTCTCCCGCGTCAGATCCCTAAGTGGTGATTTACCGAAAGCCGGAATCAAATGCACGTCGAGCATATAGCGATAGTGTTTCTGGGTTGCGAACTTGAGCGTTGGCAAGATCACAGGCATCCAATCATTCTTTACAAAATCACTGAATGTACGGACGCACCGTGGTCGAGCATCGCCGTGGTTGATTGCCCTCAACTTCTGAGACAGAACCTGCATTGCTTTACGGCGTGTCGGGAATTCGGCAACCGTTCCAATTACTTCTGATCGCCTCAAACGCCCGAGCGTGCCGTCTACTTGAATTACATCCTCCCACCAACGAGCTACCCAAAGTTTTCTTCGAGTGCCCCGCTGGAATAGAGTGCCTTGCTGGAAACCTCTACGAGCCATCGTTCCTCCCTTTTCAGGGACCTCGATGGCCCGCCCAGCTTGTTCTGCGTCAGTTTTCAGTGTAGCTCGCATGTCAAGTGGCATGCGGTCCCCCGCAGTAACAATCGACCCACGCCAATACTTCGTCCTTGCGGAAACGCCAATATTTCCCAAGCCGGTAGCCTGGCAGCCGTTCTAAAGAACGTTTGCGCATGCGTCCGTAAACCCAGGACACGGGCACATGCAATAATTCGGCTACTTCGTGCACATCGAGAAGATGGCGTCCGTCTCTCGCATCTCTGCCTGTGGCCTCGTCCGGCAACGGGGCATGCAAGCGTTTCTCGGAGTCTTTCACTGAACGAGCATTGCGTGGCGAAGTCGGTTGGGTTTCGAGGCTTTTATCAGCAAGATGGGCAACATTGGAGGGAGTATCTACTGCAAGGCGCGAGGCATGCTGTCTTGGGGACGCTGTATTCTCTCGCACACCGAATTGGATTGAACGGAACGTCATGATTGTTAGAGAGCCTTTGCAAGAACCTCTCCTCTGGCTCTTTCGTTGTTGTGATTGTTTATGGACTGCTCGGCCCAGCGTCTGAAGTCGTCGTCCTTGCGGAAGAGCAGTTTCAGCGCTTCAGTGATCACGTAGGACGGCGAAGCATCGATGAACTCAGCGTAAAGCTCTAGCTGAGTCTTTACTGATTCTTCGACTCGGGCTTGAACGGTAACGGCCTTGGGTTGTTTTGGTGGTGATTTCAGAATCGACAACGGGCTTCTCCTTTCGTGTTCATACAAGCTGTCAGACATTCTGTCCGACAAATCCTCGGGGCTGCCCTACACGGCCGCGCGATACGCGTTGGCGAAGTGCCTATGAGGGCGCGAGCGACTCCTGGTTCGCGCCCATGCAATTTGGCTTTTCTTGCGGGTGACTTCCGCAGCGGTGGTTGTTGTAAGTGTTTGGGAACGAATTCGGGAAGCAGAACGCCGGCTAAACAAGTGGCGGTCTTGAAGGGGCAGCGAGTAATTCTTATCTTCCTCACCTAATTCACCTTCGTCCTTCACTTGTCGTCCCTAGTATCCGGCCACGCACGCGGGCAAGACATTTCTATGTGGGCTGGAGCGACCCACGATTCACTTTGGCCACGGAACCGTGTGCAAAAGTGGGGTCGCTCCAGCCCAACGCGGTGTTTTGCCCGCGTCCAAACTGATCGTTGCGCAGTGAGCAACCTCTTGTTCTTTGGGTACTTGCTCGATCGCCGCGGTGACGGCGAGGGTGACGGGTAAGGTGATCTTGGCCTTTCATGCACACGTCACCTTCCCGTGCTCCTGAAAGTGATGGATGCCCTTTAGCATCGCCCACTCCTCTACTAATAAAGAGGCTTTGAGAGCGGAGAAAGTAAGAAAAAATCTTGTCCCCCTTGGCCTACAAGAAACTGTAGTGAGTATCTTCATGGCAGAAAGTCCATCGAATCCCCCTACTCACTAGGGAACATCCAGTCGGGAAAAAGTGAGAAAAAACCTCATTCCCCGAAAGGTCCATGGCTGGAGGCGAACTCCCAGCCAGAGGCCCCTACTGATATAAGGAACATCCAAACGGGAAAAAGTAAGAAAAAATCTTGATCCCCCCAAATGTCCCAGGCTGCGTGAGAAACCTCGGCCGCAGACCCCTACTTATGTAAGGAACATCCAGAATGGAAAATAGGAGAAAAAATCTCGGTACCAGTACCTTTTTCTCGGGTCGACCAGGCAAGCCGGACCGCAGAGGGAAGGTGAGGAGAGGAGATTCTAACCCATACTGGTTCGGTGACCAGTCTATCGATGGCGACTCTCTTCGTGACATCGGCAGACTCTGCCACTTTTGCAGGCAAATCTAAATCTCCGGTAAGCGGGCATTAGAATTCACGTATCGGTCTCCGACGATGTCTCCCCTCTCACGAGTGGCACTTAGGTCTTCCTCCAGTTGGTATTTATTCTTCCCGAGACATCATTCCATGTAAGGGTCGCGCAGGGGGCTGACCCCTGTCAGAGCTTCGCGGGATACCCGCTGGATCTGATTCTGAAGCCCAGAGCGAAGCTCCGGCTCTTCGGGTGCATACTTAAGTGCATCCGAATAAGCGCGCAGGCACTCCTGGCGAGAGCCGCGCTTCAGATAGAGATTGCCGAGCTGAATGTGAACGAAATAGGCTGTTGGGTCAATTTCCACGGAGCGGCGAAACGCTTTTTCCGCCTCCGCATCATCAGGTTTCTCGCCATAAATCTTGCTGATTCCGAACCAGTAAGAATCAGAGGCCGCTTGGCCGGGCAAGTAAAAGTTGCCTCGAAAAATGAAGAGATTCCCCAGCCGCTTTACGGGAGTTGCTTCCCGCAAGGCGGCACTATCCCAAAAACTACTTCTAATAAAGTCGGCCGGGCCGGCAAAGATGGTGCCCGACCTATTCGGGAGCTCCATGAACCCACGGTCCCGTTTCTCGTCGCTACCAAAACAGTCGATGCCTCTTGCGGCCTTTTCCTCGACCCAAACCCAATAGAGGCAGACAGGCCGTATACCATTTGGTTTCAGCTCCTGCCTGTAGTATTCCACGAGCTCTTTCGACCTTTGCAGAAGATCCACGCCTTCATCGCTGAAGTACTTGTAAGCATTCGCGGAGCCACCCACGAATTCATTGAAATATTCCCAGGGCCGCAGCTGCGGCAGCGCTGACGCGGCCGCTGCGACGAGACCGAGCGCCACGAAAGCCTTGAGTTGCGGAGGTGTGGAAGATAGCGCCGCCTCAAAGCCGACACCCGCAAAAACGGCGAGCAAAACAACGGCAGGTAAAGCGTGTCGGATTCCTGCGTATGTCGCTCCTTGAGAAAGAACCAGCAGAAACAACACCACGACTGCAAGCACAACTCCACAGGAAAGGAACCAATCCGGCAGAATGCGCCGAGTGAAAAAGAGAAACAGCCCGAGCAGCATTAGTGCGATCAGGCCGATGGGCACTTTCACGGCAATCATTGCGGGGAAGAAATATTTTGGGCCCTTGAAGTGATACAGCCTGCCAAAAAATAACTTAGGACTCTCCCGGCCCTCCATTCCCGCACGAATGGTGTCTGCAAAACCCCAGAGATAGGCACGGGGCACCATATGAGTCGTAGCCATCGTTGCTAGCACGGCGTGATAACGGGGTGAAGCAACGTCGTTGATTTTTTCTACCAGCGGGCGATTGAACGACTCCACCCCAGAGGGAGACTCGGCATAGCGGAAGAAGTAGGAGGCCCACAGGACAACCATTGCTCCGCCGAGTACCGTGCCAAGCTTTACAAATTTTGGCCATCGCGAGTCCTTTGGCGAGGGAAGCGGCTGAAGCATGGCAAACGCGGCACCAATGAGAGTTACGCTTAGGAGTATCACGGGCGCAGAATGTTTGGCGGTCAGAGCAAACCCGAGAAATGCCGAGCAAGCTACGAGGTCGGTCCAGACCCATTCGCGAAAGGCCCTTGCGGCAAGGACGACAGCCGTGGTCGAAAGGAGCGCCACCGGTAGATCGGTCATGACGACGGGCAGGTGCGCTGCGACGGTCGGGTCAATAGCGAGGAACAGGAGTGTACCGAGGGATACGCCCGCATTGAATACGCGTTCGAGCGCAAATGCTAGGGCAAGCAAAAGTACACCATTCAAGGCGTACATCGCTGCCCTCGCGCGCCTCTGCACGGAATCAGGGTCGTTGTCTCCAAAAACAGCACGTTGCGTGAACTTTCGTTCGCCCGGCTTATCGTTGAATTGTTGAAGTGAATCCAGACGAAATCCGGTCGCTGCAATGACGCTGCCCAACCAAAGCTTTACGAGTGGAGGATGCTCGGGATTGATTCGGAAATCGTGGTACTTCACGTAAGAGACGCCAGCAACGATGTGATAGGGTTCGTCGACGGTGAAACCATCTAGGCGGGTTGCGACGATCGAACGGACGATGGCACCGCCAATAATCAGCAGTGTCAGAACGACGAAGAGATTTCGGCTCATTCCTGGTGACCTCAACGTTTCCTCCGCATTGCCAAGATCATGACCTTGAAAGTCCGTCGTACCACGGGAAATAGATCCTAAACTCCAAAGAACACATGAGTGCACCAATGGACACGGCATCCCAGCGCCAAAACAGCTGCCTGCTCGACTCGCTTCATGGCCGTGTAGCATTCCCAACGATAAAAGCGACCAGCGTCAGCCGCGTCACACTTCTGCCAACACTCTCTTCCAGTTTTGTCCGAGAATGAGGCGAATGTGCTCGTCGGTATAGCGCCGTCTCACGAAAGCTGCCGTGAGAGCGAAGATTGGCTTTTGGCCTTCGAGGCCCGTAACTATCTCGTGAGTCCCACGAACGTGGTAGCGACTGTCCGCTTTTGTAAGCATGTCCCTGAGAATTTGAGGCGCCCCCAGCTCGTTACTTTCAATTCCCGAGTCCGAGCCAATTCCCACGTGCTCTATTCCTGCCAAGTCGCGGACGTCAGCGAAATTGTTAATGACGTCGTCAAGGGTCGCCGAATCACTGTTTAGGAGTCTCACCACTCCAATTGCTGTTTATCGGGTCGAAAGGCTGCGCGTCTGGATCAATGTGTGTATTGTGGCCATGCGTGATCTTCCATTTGCCACCTCGCTTGACGAGCACGTACGTCAGCCTGCCAGACCCCGGAGAGGGTTTGCTGCCATCTGGCAGAATTCCGCCGCCTTTATCATCCTCAATAACGACCGCAATCGCGACATCTGGAGTCACCGCCCGAATGGTTATGTCACGGTTGCTCATTCCTCCGTCCCGAAATACCGTTTTGAGGTACACCTCGTGCGCTTTGACGACGGCGGCTTTCCCGCGCCAATGCATTCCGACGACATTGATCCAATCCGCATCGTCTGCGAAAAGGTCTGCATACATCTTCATGTCCTTCTTATTCAAGGCCTCGGGAACAGCCTTAACAATAGCCCGGATGGCCATTTCGTCGGGCTTGCTTAGGGTTTGAGCATTGAGAAAACTTGTGGGGACTAAGCCGATTACAATCAAACCAATCTGATAGCTGCGTAGTTTCATGTTGCTAACCTCCCTTATTTTATTGGATGCTGCTGTCAATTTGGGGATCTCGCCATTCCAATTTGTCTTGCTTGGGTCGAACTCCCGGGCCTCTTGCAAGGACACTCGCACCTATCGAGAAAAACAGTAAAGCAAACCCAACAACACCAGCAGCTAAAACAAGAGCAGGGCTAACATCCGCATGTTCATGAATCCTCCTTTCTATGGGGCCTTGCTTGCCGGTAAAGCTGCAAGAGGTAATTCGAGTACGCTTGTGTGCTGTGTATCGTGAAATAACTTGATGTTGGCGATCCGCGCATCCTCGATCTTCTCGTAGCCGATACGACCGCCGGTGTTGTAGTTCTTCTGATATAGGGGCGAGTTGAGGGGAGCGATGGTGAGTCGCAACCGCGCGCCTGCAGGAATCCGTCTTGCCATCCAGTAAAATTCGAATGGCATTTCGACGATTTGATCTGTCTTCAAGAGTTCCTGCTTGAAGAAGCTGTTGCGAAACCTCGCCCGCCGTATGTCTTCTCCCAGACGAATCGTTGACCCATCCGGTTGAATCAACAGGATCTGTGCCCAGAGGTCGAAATCCGGGGCGTCAGATTTGACGATTAGCTTCAGCTTCATCTGCCCTGCGACTTCCACGTCACGAGTGAATGGCTCGGAGTGAAAGACGATGGCTCGCTTCTGATAGTCCCGAAATTCACTGGTCAAGCCTTCGTCGTTCACGTACTTTGCGACTTCGAGCTCAGGCAGCTCGTGAGGATCGCTGACGATTGTTGCCGGGGGCTCTACCGGCGCCGGATGTTCCACTAGTGACCCTGAATGGAAAACGTCCCTTGGCGTGCCTTCGGTCGCAGAAAGAAAGAGGTCGAAAGTCTTTCCAGAAGAGGCCGCGTCAAGCGACTTGGCCGACCGCCATTCGTCGGCTCCGAGCATGAAATAAGTCACCTTGTCGCGCAAGAATCCGGGACGGGGGCCACGTCCAAGCACCCAGTCGTACCAATCAGCGCGCAATTTGTTCATGTCGATGACTGCGGCTTCAGGAATGTTTAGCCCCAGGATTTCTCTTGCAGGATGTTGCGTCCCGCCGTGATCCCAAGGCCCAATCACGAGATAGGCATTGTCCACCGCCGCAGCCGGTGCGTCGGCCATGTATCGACGGTAGTAGCGTAACGTGCCTGGCTGATCGTCGTCGAAGAAACCCGTGGCCGTGAGCACGGGAAATGTCATCTGTTTGAAGTCCACTGCTTTGGGTTCGGCCAAAAGATTGAAAGTCTCATCCCCGACATGATCCATCCAGACGTTCAACATCGGTTTCTTTTCGCCATGTTCGTCAAGCATCCACCAATCACTCGCTTCAATGCCAATCGCGGAATAAAGCTCTGTGAAAGAGTGATAGGCCGCGTACTCTTCGAGCATTTTTCCCATCCAATAGTCCTGATTGGCAACGAAACCCTCGTTGTACGAACGACCCGCTGTAATGCCCAAAATGACCGTCGTCCAGGCTTGGGGGATTCCGTTGGTATTCGGGATGTCCCACCCAGGATAGATAGGGACATAGGGAGCTATTCCTGCCAGATGCGGGGGGTGCTGTGCAGCTGTGCGCCATTGCGTCATGCCCACGAAAGAGCCGCCGTACATAACAACTCGTCCATCACTCCATGGCTGCTTGGCAATCCACTCCACCAGGTCGTAGCCGTCGCGTCCGACCTGCAGACTAAGATTGTCGGTCTTGACTCCTCCCGACATACCTCGGCCACGCACATAGGCCTGCACGAATACGAATCCTCGCTTGACGAATGCGGAGAAGTCGCGACGCCTACCGCCATCGATGTCGTATTGCGTCAATTCCAGCACTGTGGGCGCTTTGCCCTTGAGATTCTCCGGCTTCGATATCCACACCTCAAGCTCCACGCCATCGCGCATCGGGATCATGCGGCTCATTTCGATGCTGTAGCCTGGACCGACCTGGGCCGCTCCAGAGAGCGGCATCGCGACTAACAGAGCGATTGTAGGTACGGCCGTGGCCAGAGCTCGTATGCGCCAAGTTTTAATCATTGTTCTCCCCCGTTTGTGTTGCTCACAACCTTCAGAGACTCTGAACCCAAAGAGTGAACTGATGCCAAACCGCCGTGTGTCCGAGCGGGCGCATCGAGAATTGCACGACGAGTAAAAGCAGCGTTCCGGAAATCGTTACGCGATGGATCTTCCTGCACGACCAGAGGTCAAAGGCGATCAAAAGAATCGGAATTAAGTCGAGAATGCCGAAGAAGACGAGAGCACTCGAAAATACAAAGGCAAACGGCCAGCGAGCCAAGGCTGGCCCCAAAAGCGCGACGGTCCCCAAGATCATGAGACGCTTATGCGCGGGACCATCTCTGCGCGCCAGAAAACCCCAACCGACCAGGAGGGCGAACGTGGATAGTTGAAGAACATCGCCAGCAAACAAGGTGTCCAACCCCATGGCGAAGACGGCATGTCGTCGCACTACGGCAATGAGGGTCGCGAATCCGACAAGAACCATCAGACCCGCAAGAAACATTCCGGCGATGCCAAGCCGCATGTGCCAACGAATGCGATGCGAGGAAACCAGAGCTATCTGCGTGATGAACAGAAGAATCCAGCAGGTAAAGATGGCACCGTGAAAATGAACGAGGAGGCTCGGCAATTTGGCATGAAAGACACCCGCAAGATAGTACGTACGAGCGAAACCGATAAAGACTGTCAAGAGTATGAGGACCGCCGCGAATATAAAGAAGAGATCATCGGCGCGTTTTCGGACTAGAAGTGTTTTAGTGGCGGCCATCTGACACTCCGTTCGGAAGTCGGAATCTTCGAGTATCTATCGGACATCGTTCGCTTCGCGCACAACGTCGGTAAAGCCTTTGGCGTGTAATGTCCGCTCAGCTTACGAGCGACATTTGATCTCGATCCGTAGGAGGGTTGTGTCGGTCGGCGCCCTTTCCGGTCTCTCGACAACCTCAATGGCATGCATCGGCTCTGGCTTCATCCATTGAATGCTCCATTTGCCGGGATGAACGGGCTCGTTTATGCTCGGCTCGTCCCGCACGCTGCCATCTGGGCGAAGGTAGCGAACATGCGGTGTCTGGCCACCTGTATCCCAACTCAAGAAGAAGCTAGGCCACCGGTGGTGATGCATCGGTTCGGTGACGCCGGTAGACGGCACGGTGACTTCGAGGACGCGCACGAATGCGTTCTCGAAAATCACTTTGTGGCTGTTTGGAGCGGCCTGCACGGCGTCGTAACCGTCGGGGAAATCCGCTTTGTCCTGTCCGAAGGCATAGAAGTGCCAAGCGGACAGGAACAGAAAAATCGAAAATAAGACGCCAACGAATCGGTGCTTCCAGGTGCTGCCGGCGCTCTGAAGCTGTTTCAAGTTCCCCATGGTGCAGTCTCCTCGCAAGCAAACCGCGAAGCTGCGAACCCGATCACGTAAGCACCCACTTAGCGAAATGCAGCCACGCCGTGGTCCCAGCCAACCACACTTGCGTGAAGTCGTACGCAAGAAGAAGCAGACCGCCTGCGACGAATGCAGGATGGAAGCGCCGGTAGCGCAGGGTATCCACGACGATGCAGGCCAAGACTAGCAGATTGCGCACCCAAGCCGCGTCGATTGACCAATGCGTATAAGCTGAGATGAAACGGACAAGCGCCGCGTCGAGCAGCAGCATCGTCGCCAGCAACATCAGGCGTTTGTGGACGCCAGGTCGCCGCCGCATTGCGAGGCCAGTGCCAGCTAGAACGGCGAACGTCAAAAGTAGCAACAGGCTTGCTGACAGGAAAGGAATCGCTGGAACGCCGGGCGGCAGGTGATTGCCGCCGAGACGGGCTGCGACGATCGAGGTGTAGGTTCCGACGATCACTATCATAAGCGCCAGCGCCGCGCCAGAAATTCCCAGGCGTCGATGCAGATCTACACGATGCCGCGCCACCAGCAATACCTGCGCGAAAAAAACGCCGACCCAGGCGAACATCACCAGACCATGTGCGCGCGCCAGAAAACTCAAACTGCTCATGTCAAACAGCAGATCGAAATCGATGCTGAAGCCGGCCAGCACGACAGCGATAATCCCGACTGCCGCGATCAGGTAGTAGCGACGTTCTCCTCGTAAGCGCGCAGCCAGGGTATTCACCTGGTCGATAGTTCCACCCGAACTCTGCACGCTCTGATTCGACTGTGGGATCATTGCGGCCTCCTGGAACAACGACGCAAAATCGGACCGCTCATTTAGTGCTCCCTGCGACCTTTGTCCCGCGGATGGTTACCACTCTCTTGAGCGAGCCGCCAACCTCTCCCATATCGCCCGTCTGCGTGAAAGAAGTCGAAGAAACGTCAGACCAAACTTCGTGCCACATCATCTTCTTGCCGCTTTGCGGAAACTCCATGTCGATGACAAACTGCTTTCCATCCCACTTGAGGGAACTGTTGTAATAGGAATCCAGATTGCAGGTTGCCGGACCGGAATTATTGCAGAGCATACCGCGAAGGCTATTCGTGCTCTTATCCCACCAGTGGAGCGCGAGGAGAAAAACCTCTCCTCGCGGAGTGCGAACGTGTTCTTCCTCCATGAGAGTGAATCCCCCCGGACCGGTCCTCCAAACTTCTTCGCCATCACCGTCTCCCCCTTCAGGCACCATGCCCCCGGGCTCGAACTTGTACATAGTGGACCATTTTCCGGCGAGCGCTTTCGTTAGACTTTGCATCTCCGGAGCCGGTTGCGGCGTGTTCGGAGGTAATTGGCTTGTAGGACGCGTTCCGCTTTGGGCAAAGCAGGCGACCCAGATCGCTATGAGGCTAATCAGGACCAGGCCGATTCTCAGTACAGTTTTCACGGCATCCTCCTTGTGCAGGATGTTTCAGACCGGACGACTCATGGACTAGCGCAAGACACCAGCATCGTAGACAGTTTTTCCGCCCACCAGCGTCAACACAGATTGGGTTTTTGGCAGTTCGGCTGTGGGAACGCTGAAAATGTCTTGTGAAAGAACCGCAAGGTCCGCGAGCTTGCCAGGCTCGAGGCTCCCCTTTTCCTTTTCGACAAATTCGGCATATGCGGAGGTCGCAGTGTAGGCGATGACTGCCTGTTCCCTCGTGATCGCCTCCGAAGGATTATCCGGGTGTGTTATTGCGAACATGATGTTCAGGTACGGGTTCATCGGCCCGTCGGAACCAAAGGCAACCGAGATTCCTGCTCTTAGGAGCGAGCGCAGTGGTTGAAGCCCCGCTTCGCTGGCTTGACTGCCGAAGCTCGGGACCGCGTCTTTGCCATCAAGGTGGGTGGGATTTTGCACCACGATAATGCCCATTTTTTCCACAACGGGTATGAGTTCCGGCACCAGCCCGTCGCCATGTTCAAAGCGCACGCGGCGTCTGGCCCAGACTTTCTCCCCGCCGGCATCCTCCATCGCCTGCAAAATTGCCTCAGGAGCGGGGCGTCCCGAAACGTGGAGTATGAGCTGATCATCCTTCCTGAGTGATTCGTGTAGCATTGCCGCAAGTTCAGATAGGGGAAATGTCATCGCCAAGTGCTGGACTCTCTGACCCAGGGGTGTGGAATCGGGGCGTGGCAGGAAGGTTCCCTCAAGAGCGGTTCCGTCCAGCATCCACTTGGTTCCGCTGACGGTTAGGAGTGGGTTGGAGACCGCCGGCCTCGGCCAGCCCTCACGGATATCGCGACCTGACGGAGTTGTCGTCGGCATTCGTATGATCCGCACACGAATCGAAGCAGGCACTTGCTGCAAGAGCCTGACACAGCGTTCGGGTGGCATCGCATTGGACATGTCCTGGATCGTTGTGATGCCAAACTTGCTGGCCTGCGCCAGAGTTTCCCGCAACTGAGCAACCGCATCGTCGTCGCTCGTAATATTGGCGAGGTTCCGAACCATCTGAAATCGCGCATACTCGCGAAGGACTCCGCTAAGTCTCCCATTAGGCAATCTCTCAAAACGGCCTCCGAGCGGATCAGGCTGATCTTCGCGGAATCCAGCCGCCTTCAAAGCAGCGCTATTTGCGATGATGGCGTGACCGGTAATGCTTGTGAGGATGACTGGGCGTTCGGCAGCGACTTTGTCCAAGCTTTCCCGGTTCACGCTAACATCGCGGAAAACGTGGAGGCCAATATCGCCGCGGATGAAGGATCCTTTCGGCGCCATGGCGACAGCACCAGCGATCTTTCCTTTGACTTCCTCCCACGAAGGATCGAAATTCTTGAACTGTAGGTCCATGGCATTGGACGGACCAATTTCGAGGTGGTTGTGAGCATCGTTGATGCCAGGAATCACCGTGCGCCCACCGAGATCGATTACTTTTGTTCGGGGGCCGGCAAGGCCTTTTATTTTGTCCGAATCACCAACTGCCAGGATGCGGTCACCGCGAATGGCCAGCGCTTGGACATAGAGGCGCGCTTGGTTGCTGGTGAACATCTTGCCGTTAAATAGGATCAAGTCTGGCGCTGCTTGCTGGCCGTGAGCAATCCCACAAAGCGATAGGGTCACTAGGCTAGCAAGCAAGAACATTCCTGGCTTTTTCGTCATGTCTATTCCCTTCGATCAAGTGTCCCCACCCACGGCTCGACCTTATGTAGTGCGACCATGCCGGTCATCATGTAATCGTCGTTATGGTAGCTGCTACTCCATTTAACGGCCCGCATCATAGGCATCACGTTTTGTCTGTAAAAAAGTCAACACGCTGCTGTAAAAGGCTTTGGGTTGCTCCCACCAGGGGAAGTGGCCCGCACTCGTCCAGAAAAATGAGTTGCGCGTCCTGGAAGGTCTCTTTGTTTTGAATGGCCGTACTTTCCGGTATAGGGTCCTGGCGCCCGTGGATGATTAAGACGGGCCGGGAGAATTTCACCATTTCGCCGTGAACACGATAGTTCTGCGCAACATCCTGCCAGAGGATGTGCGATGTCTGAGGATGGGTAACCTCCTTCGTTAGGCCGACGATCATTTGCGCCGCCAATTCGCGGTCATAAAAGTAGAAAGGCGTGAGCAGTTCGAGCATGGCAAAATCAGCGGCTTGTGGATCGGTCGATTGCTCAATTGCCTGCGCGGCTTCTTTGATCTTCTGGCGCTCAGAAGTGGACGCGCGAGCGGTGATATTGTTCCGCGCCGCGGTTTGGAAGCTACTGTCCATGCCGCCTGAGTCTACGAGTATCAGGGAATCGACGCGATCGGGATGCGCCGCAGCATAGGCCATCGCCAGCATGCCTCCCCAGGAGTGACCTAGGATGAGCAAACGCTTTTGGTGAAGCGAAGCACGCAAGGCCTCGATATCTTCGACCATGAGATGTACGTTTATAGTTTCCGGAGTGAGGTGCGCAGGAAGAGAACGCCCGGTTCCGCGCTGCTCCAATAGGATGCACTGGTAGGAACTGCCGAGTCCCTGAGCTACTGGGGACATGTAGCTAACTTCAAGCCCAGGCCCGCCACTCAGGATGAGCAAAGGGCGGCCCTTTCCGACCGCCCTGTAATGAAGCGTGAAATCGCCGAGAGAGACGGTTCCATCGATGCCGGGTGGCTCCTGCAGCGGGGCCGTCTGTGCTGCTTGAGCGGTTCCAGGTGCTTGGGCGCATGCGGCGCGTGCAGCTAGCACTGAACCCAGGATTGCCACAAATAGCAGAATGCGATGACCGAGCGACGTCATTTTCTCGGAGATCCCCCGACAATCATTGAACCCATTGGCAGATAAACTTCCCGTTAGCTTCACTCCTGATTTTCTTCCTTTCGTCGCCTCTTGCTCTTACCGCTGGCTAAACGGCGTATGGCTAAAGCTCATCTCGTAAAAAGTTTGGTTTGTCTGGTTTGCGGCATACTCGAGAGCCGCAATGAAGATCCCCGTGAAGATTGCCAATGCCGCCAGGAGGGTGAACATCATGACGAGAACGACGACCGTGCGTTTTAGCATGTTCGTCGAAGAGAACTCGCGGCTCCCGCCACAGACGGGACAGATCCCTTTGTCTGCTTTTCTCACTGCGGGACGAGGAGTAATTTTGGGTTGGTCAAATTTAGAATGCAGATGGCTAATTCTTAAGATTTGTGCGCCCATGACGATGTACCTCTCACTTCGCAAAAAACATAGATGAGGCGGAGACGAGGCTCCCAGATCGATTCGGGGCCGTTGGTCTCATTCGGCGAATTTGCGTGACACGGACTGCGGCGTCAATAAAACAGAGTGTTAAGTCTGCCTTAACCGAGAACTCCTGCGTTTGCTTGCGGTTAGGAGGGACATTAACTATGCCCCGCCTTCATCGTGATAGACTCGGCACGATTGCAGGATTGGACCATGGCCACATCCGAACCAAAAGCTTTGACTTACCGTTTCGGTCCTTTTGAATTGGACCCTGTTGATGGGACCCTTTTCCGTGACGGCACTCGCGTCAAACTGCAAGACTTACCCTTCCGTCTTTTGTTGATGTTGGTGGAACGACCAGGCGAGATTGTCACCCGCGAAGAAGTGCGGCTGCGGCTCTGGCCAGAGAATACCTTCGTTGAGTTCGACAACAGCCTGGGCGTCGCTGTGAGAAAAGTGCGTGACGCTTTGGGGGACGACGCGGAGAGTCCAAGCTTTGTCGAAACCGTTCCCAAGCGGGGATACCGCTTCTTGACTCCAGTCGAGCGTTTCTCGCCGATAACTCAGCACACCCATAGTTTGGAATTTCTCCAGCCAGGACAGGAACCAACCCTCAGTGTTAGTTCGGCAAGAAGTCGAGGGATACCGCTCCAGGCGATTCTCTTGGGTTCTATTTTGTTGGTACTTCTGGGCGCGCTCACACTCCGAACCGTTCGCAGGCATTACACCTCTACCACAGAGGCGCGCACTTCCCCTTCTCAGCCTCAGATGCGTCGCTCCGTCGCCATTTTGGGCTTCCGAAATCTGCCCGGACGCAAGGAAGAAGATTGGCTATCGCAGGCGTTTGCCGAAATGCTGAGCACTGAACTCGCAGCGGGGGGCAAGTTGCGGATCGTTTCCGAAGAGGATGTGGCTCGAGCCAAGCGAGAACTTCCGCTTGCTGAGGAAGAAACGTTAGCCAAGGGGACTCTGGGACGACTGCGGTTGAATCCCGGGGCAGATGTCGTGGTGCTCGGGTCGTATACACCCATCTCGGGAAAGGATGGTGACCGCATCCGATTGGACGTTCGGCTGCAAGACACAACGAACGGAGAGACCATCGCCGAGGACGCCGTGACGGGAAACAAGGAAGACCTCTTCGAAATTGCTGCTCGCTCCGGCGAACACTTAAGAAGAAGTTTGGGCCTGAGTGTGCTCGCCGTGGACACAGCCAGTTCCGTGCGCGCCTCGCTCCCCTCCAATCAAGCGGCCATTCGTTTTTATTCGGCAGGGAAAGCAAAGCTATGGGACTTCGATTTCATTGCCGCACGGGACCTGCTCTTAAAAGCAGTGGTTGCGGACCCGAATTATTCTCTGGCGCATTCCGCCTTATCTGACACATGGTGGCATCTGGGTTACGGATCGAAGGCTAAAGCAGAGGCCTTGCGTGCGCTGGAACTTTCTTCAGCACTCCCTCAGGAAGAGCGATTGCTAATCGAGGGCTCCTATCACGGAACGATGGAGGACTGGCCTCGGGCCGTCGAAGTGTATCGGACGCTCTTTCAACTGCATTCGGATAGTCTTGGATATGGGCTCCATCTGGCCGGCGCACAGTATCACGTCAAGCCGGTTGACGCGCTCCTCACGTTGAAAACACTGCGTCAGCTTCCTGCTCCGGTCGGCGACGACCCGAGGATCGATCTTCTTGAGGCGTCCTCACTGAACACTCAAGATGTCCCTGCGGCCCAAGCTGCGGCAACGCGCGCCATCGCGAAAGGCGTGTCCCTGGGCTCCCACCTGATGGTGGCGAGGGGATATGGGATTCTTTGCCAACAGGGCATCGCCACCGGAGTGTCCACCGAAGAGAACATTAGCAACTGTGAGAAGGCCATCCAGAGCTATGCATCCGCGGGCGACCGAAACAATGAAGCGCGAACACGCAACGATCTTGCCGGTGTTTATTATCAACGAGGCGATCTGGCCAAAGCGGAAACCGTGTGGAGAGAAGCGGCGAAGGAATTCAGGCAGGTTGGCGATCCGGGGGCATTCGCTGCCGCCACTAATAACATCGGTGACGTACTGCTTCTTCGAGGAAATCTAAGAGATGCAAAGAAAATGCTTGAGTTGGCCATGCCTAGCTATCAGGAAATCGGAGATAAGGATGGGGTGGCTCTTGCGTTGAACGATCTTGGGGACCTCTCGCGGCACCAGGGGAATCTGACAAGCGCGGAAACCACCTATCAACAAGCAAAAGCAACTGCCGCGGAAATCGACGACAAGAATGCTGTTGCCACGATTCTTTTTGGGCTCGGAGATGTCTCGAAAGATCGCGGTGAGCTCACGGCGGCTCGCAAGTACTATGAGGATTCGTTGTCCATGCGGAACCAGACCGGGGAGAAACAAGCCGCGGCACAGACGCAAGTTGCCCTAGCCCTGCTCGCGATTGAGGAAGGCCATCCGGCGGATGCTGAAGGGACCGTTCGCAAATGCCAGGAGCAGTTCCATAAGGAACATGAGGCGGACGATGAGTTATCGGCAACTGTTGCGCTCATCCAGGCTCTCCTTGCTCAAGGCAACAAGGCCGAGGCAAAAGTAGAAGTGGACCGAGCCCAACTTCTGGCCACCAAGAGCCAGAATCGCTTCGCCAGTCTGCAGTTTTCTTTAGCTTCAGCGAACTTTGTCCTCGCGTCAGACCACCCGGAATCTTCTCTCACGCAGCTGCAACAAATTCTGAAGGAGGCACGCGGGCATGGCTATTTAGGTGTGGAATTCCAAGCCCGGATGGCCCTGGCCGAATTAGACAAAAAGTCTGGCCACGGCGCCTCTGCGCAAGCACAACTAACATCGTTAGAGAGGGCTGCGAACGCCAAGGGGTTTGGCCTGATCGCTCGCAAGGCCGCCACACTCAAGTAATCGAGCATAAGCGAAGAGCCAGCCTCGCTCTAAACATAACTTGGTTCTCCGCAGGTCAAATTAATATCCCCTTCTAGCAAAACTCAACCAATGGCAAGTGTGCCCATCGAAAACTGTCTCATCAGAGGGGTGCAGTCGGCAAAGTTGGGTCCAACTTGGGTCCAAATGCTGACAAACTAGGTCCAAAACCATGTACTATGACGCAGCACAAAGCTAGGCGGACCAATAAGATAGCGTTTCTATCGCTGCCTTGGGCGCAGGCGCACAGTGTTGACCAGCCCGAGTTCTTGTATCAGTGGACATGAAAGAGCTTGCATCGCCGATCGCACTGGTCCATTTCTTCCTCGCTCTGACTCTGTCTAGTCGGAAAAATCTGAAGTCCTAAAGGCGCGTTCTCAGGATCCCCCTACTTGTATATGACGAATCCTCCCGGAGGAACCGTAAGGCAGACAGCTTTCCCGTTTTTGGGTACGACCTGTACAGTGGTGTTGACCAGCGTGGTATTTGTCGAGTAAAGGCACGTTAGGTTTTCACCCGCCTGATGAAGAGAGTCATCGATAGTCACCCAAGCGGAGCAGTCCCGGTCTGGATCGGTATTGATTGCAAGTAGCAGCTCCTGATCGTTGAACAAACGCGACCAGGGAACCACAGAGCGGATCTGCCCTCCAATCATGCAGGGCAGACCAAAGTTAACGCCGTCGCCGGAAATCTGACGGAGATACTGACGGCCCCGGCGGAGAGCAGGTTCGTTCTTCCTGATCTTTAGGACTTTACTCAACTCAACGTAGATGGGGTGCCGTTCGTAGAAGAAGTGCCTCTTTCTGCTGCGAAAAACTCCAAAGGAGCCGCCAAACATGGCCTCACTGATGTATCGATCGCTTCCGTCGCCAGCACCCTGGCCATGGCCTGTAGGCCTTTGGTGCCAAAATAATTGTCTCGGCCAACGGCGTGATGTAGAGTCTCTCGTGTCCACTCCACTGGTACAAAAACTCGGGCTGGTCGGGCTTCAGTGGCTGCTGTTTTCGAGGCCAAAGAGGAGATTCCGGATGAAAGCGAACCGCCTTCCCTTGGGACTTTGTTTCGCCGCACTGTCATGCCTGGCTGCGCTGTTGATCTTTTCCGGCCATCTGAAAGCCAGAAACGCCGCTGACTCTTCCTGGGGTTTCTCTCTGGGCAATCTCGACACGACTTGCAAGCCCTGCGACAACTTCTATCAATTCGCCATGGGCGGCTGGATGAAAGCGAATCCCATCCCGGCGGAATACTCCTCGTGGGGCACGTTTACGCAGCTTCGCGACAATAACCTTACCGCCATGCGAACGATTCTCGAGGCCGCCGCCAAGGCCAACTCTGCGCCTGGCTCGAATGAGCAGAAGATCGGGGACTTATATACGAGCTGCCTGGACACCTCGGCGATCGAGGCCGCTGGCCTGAAGCCCATCGCCGATGAACTCTCTGCGATCGACGCAATTAATGACCGAAAATCTCTGGACGCGGCAATCGCGCGGCTCCAGCGGGAGGGAGCTGGCGTGTTGTTCCGCTTCAGCTCCGGTCAGGACTACAAGGACAGCTCGCGCGTCATTGCCCAAGCCAGTCAGGGCGGTCTCGGCATGCCGGACCGCGATTATTATTTCCGCGACGACGAAAAATCCAAACAGCTGCGCGCGGACTACCAGCAACACATGACGAAAATGTTCGAACTTGCCGGCGATGCGCCGGATAAAGCGGCCGCCGAAGCCAAGACCGTCATGACCATCGAAATGGCACTGGCGAAGGCTTCGCGAACACGCGTCGAACTGCGCGACCCCGAGAAGAATTACCACCTTATGCAGGTATCGGAAATGAAGACGCTCACTCCGGACTGGTCCTGGGAAAGCTACCTGCACGACGTGGGTGCCCCTCCCGTGGAACAGGTCAACGTTCGGCAGCCCGAGTTCTTCAAACAAGTAAACCAGGAACTCTCCAGCGTTTCTCTGCCCGACTGGAAAATCTATCTGCGGTGGCATGTGATCCACGCTAGCGCGCCAGGCCTCCCGGAACGATTTGTGGAGGAGAATTTCGATTTCTATGACAGGAAGCTCTCCGGAACGAAGGAGATTCTGCCGCGCTGGAAGCGTTGCGTGGAGTCCACCGACCAGAACCTTGGCGAAGCTCTCGGACAAGTTTATGTCGATAAGTACTTTCCTCCAGCCGCAAAGGCCCGTGCCAAGGAAATGGTCAACAACCTGATTGCCGCGCTTCGCGACGACATCCCGACGCTCTCCTGGATGGGGCCGGATACCAAGAAGGAAGCCCTCGCCAAGCTCGAAGCCTTTAACGTGAAAATCGGCTATACCGATAAATGGCGCGATTATTCCAAGCTCACTATCAACCGCAGCTCTTATGCGGCAAACGTCCGCCGCAGTATTGAGTTTGAGTACGCCCGCCAGCTCGACAAAATCGGAAAGCCGGTGGATCGCACGGAGTGGGGCATGACGCCTCCGACTGTGAACGCCTACTACAGTTCCAGCATGAACGAGATTGTTTTTCCCGCCGGCATTCTTCAGCCGCCCTTTTACAATCCCAACGCCGACGACGCTGTGAACTACGGCGGAATTGGTGCTGTGATCGGCCATGAGATCAGCCACGGCTTTGACGATCAGGGCTCCAAGTTTGACGGCAAAGGCAACCTGCACGAGTGGTGGACGCCGGACGACCGCAAGAACTTCACGGAGCGTGGCGACTGTGTGGTGAATCAATTCAATAGCTACGAAGTAGAGCCCGGCCTGCACCAGAACGGCAAGCTCGTGCTCGGCGAAAGCATCGGCGATCTCGGCGGCCTGGCCCTCGCTTATGCTGCGTACGAAAAATCCATCGAGGGCAACCGCCCGAAAGATATCGACGGCTTCACGCCCGAGCAGCGTTTCTTCCTCGGATGGGCCCAGGTGTGGGGTACGAATCAGAGGGTGGAGGCAGCGCGCCTGCAAACCAACACCAACCCGCACCCGCTCGCGCGTTTTCGCGGCAACGGCCCTCTCTCCAACATGGAAGTGTTTGCCAAGGCCTTTGGCTGCAAAAAGGGAGACCTGATGGTCCGCGAGCAGGCCTGCAAGATTTGGTAAAGATGGCCTTGTGTGCTGAGAATCGCACAACTCTGCAAGCGTAACTTCCATAAAGAAAAAATGGGGGAAAATGTCTCGTTGGTAGCGTTCCTGCAGTGCGATGGGCTAAGTCCCGGGTGAGTAGCCCCGGGGAGTCCCACCCCGAGGCTCTCGTAGAACCGTACGTGAGCCTCTCAACTCATACGGCTCCCATCGCGGAGCCATGCCGCACACTCATCTGCCAGTGAGCGAAAAGCCCCGGAGTGCGCTTTCTGATGCGCGCGATCCAGCGTGTCGCTCTGCGTAGATGTCTGCGCAGCTTCTTGTATTTGTGTGCAGCCCAAAGGGTCAAATCGCGATCCAGTTGGCGCATCAGCGAATAGAGTGCCGAGCGATAATACCGCCCGTAGTACTGGAGCCAACCTCGTACGATAGGATTGAACATCCGAGACAGATCTTCGATCGCCTTTTCGCTGCGTTGTGGCAGTTTCCAGCTACGAACTTCTGTTCGAATGGCCTGTGCCGCTTTCGCCGAAATCGCCGGACTGAAGTTGACGAAGTGCTTTCCCTTGCGAGTCATTGAACTCCGAGCTCGAAACGTGTAGCCCAGAAAATCAAACTTCTCGTGCAGGTATGTCCTTCGCCGATCATCATCCTTGCAATAGACGATCTTCGTCTTCTCCGGATGAAGTTCCAGCCCGCAGTTCTGTAAACGTTCGGCGATTGCTTTCCTCATCGCCAGAGCTTCCCCTTCAGTTCTGCAATGTACAATGACGTCGTCAGCGAATCTCTCGAATACTACCCGAGGGTAATTCGTCGCGAGCCATCGATCGAATGCATAGTGCAGAAACAGATTGGCTAACAGAGGGCTAGCCACTCCGCCTTGCGGAGTGCCTTTCTCCCGTGGGACCAACCGGCCATTCTCTTCTTGCATTGGCGCTTTCAGCCAACGCTCGATATAGAGAATGTTCCACCGATCCTTGGCGTGTTTCTTCACCGCCCGCATCAGTAGATTTTGGTCGATGTTGTCGAAGAAACCTTTGATGTCCAGGTCTAAAACCCAGTCATAGCGCCAACATCTTTCTCGCGCTCTGCCAACTGCCTCCAACGCCGACTTTCCCGGTCGATATCCGTAAGAGTCTGCATGAAACAGTCGATCCACCTCTGGTTCCAGTCTCGACTTCACTACCTGTTGCGCAATTCGGTCCGAAACAGTTGGTATGCCCAGCTTTCTTTCCCCACCATTGGCTTTCGGTATCTTCACCGTCCGCACTGGTGGAGGAAAGTAGCTGCCCGATGACATCCGATTCCAGATCTTGTAGAGATTCTTCTTCAGTCTCTTTTCAAAATCCTCGATCGTTTGCTCATCGACCCCCGCTGCTCCTTTGTTCGCTTTCACTCGCTTGTAGGCTTCCCAGACCTCCCATTTGGAAATACAGAACGGCTTTGCCTCCCTCATCGGGCTCCTCCCATTGCTGGTTGGCTCATTGAGTCAGGCTCCTTGACACAACGTCTTCGCTCCATCCCTTTATCGGGGACTTCTTCGCTACTACACGTTGTTCCGCCTCTGAGACTCCGCATCCGTACTCTCGCCCTCATGGTTGCTTCCACTTGTAGCTTCTCCGTTTGCATCGCAGTCTCAGATTCCCACGTTCCGCTTAACCGCCTCCTTGGCAAGCTCAGGCCACCTCTCATGCCGGATGCCGCTCCGCCCGTAACCAGGTTTCGTCGGAGCTAATCCCGCAGTAACTTACCCCCCGCGGTTTTGACATCGTCTAATTTGTTTCGACACTTCAACAGTGGTTCCCTTGCGGTCCTCTTCTTGCCTGTCACCTGACCTGGTTCGTGCCAGGCCTTTTCCTTCCGCGTTCACGACCATAGCTTTTGGCTACAGCCGCCGAAGGTGGTTTGGAACTTGCTCCTGTAAACCGGTTCCGAGGGGCCTACCCTCATCAGTCAAGCAGTTGCGCACTACTCAGGCTTTCCTCCTTTCGTGCTCGTGGCACACGTAAGTCGCCAAACCAGTGCTTGAGCCCGCTTGCGGATAACCCATCACTGCGAAGCCGATCGATCCAATAACTCCTTCAGATGGTCTCCCCAAATTGCGGGGAGGGAGTGCGTGCCGTGGCCGCGAGTGGCGTCGGTGATGGGCAACAGCACGTACTTGCCTTGCTTGAGCCGATGAATGTCAGCGTCAATGATCTTCAGCTCCGGAGGGTTGATCTGATCGTCGGCTGAGTTTACGGCAGTGAGGGGTACGGTGATTTTGTCCAGTTGCGGCTCCGGGTTGTAGTTTCTTGACGCGTCAAAGTAGTAGAGCATGTCATTCGCATCGGTGGTCTTCGAGCGGGTGGCGATGTAGTTTTCGAGAAATTCATCCGCCTTCGCACGCGTAGGCTCCTGCTTCTGCATCTGCAGGGGGCTGCTGCCCATAATCAGAATGACGTCCAGAGCCGCAGCCAACCCGTGGGGCTGCTGCGTGTATTCGCCGTTGTTCCAGTCCGGCGACGTGCGAATGGCGTCGAGGATCATGCGCCGCATCATGCGGTTGCGTCCCGCGATCTCGATCGGCTGACTGGCTAGCGGCATGGCTGCCTCCATGAAGTCCGGATGCTGTTCGGCCCATAACCAGGTGTGCATTCCGCCCATCGATGTGCCCATTACCAGCCGCAGGTGGTTGACTCCCAGCCCCTGTGTGAGCAGGCGATATTGCAGTTCGATCATGTCGTCATATTCGTAATGGGGGAAGCGCATGTGCATGCCGTCGCTGGGCTTGCTGGAATCGCCGTGGCCCAGGTTGTCAGGCAGGATGAGGAAGTATTTGGCGGCGTCCAGAAGCTGGCCGGGACCAAAGAGCACGCCCGCGAACGTGGGCGTCAGGAATTGGCGGCCGGAACCACCGGTTCCATGAAGGATCAAAACGGCGTTGCGTACCTTTCCGCTCGCGTCTTTCTGCGGTGTGCCCAGGGTGTAATAGTGCAGCTTGACCTCTGCCAATCTCTCGCCAGACTTGAACTGAAAGTCTTTGACAATGAAGTTCCCCGATTGGGGTGTGGGATAGTCGTCCGCGCGAGTCACCAGGGCGGCAGAAAGAAGGCACAGCATTAGCAGAGTGCGATGAAGTTTCATGATGCCTCCTGGGTCGGAATCATATGAGATGACATACCCTAGCGCTCTGGTCCGACGTCGCGCAAGGTAACCCTACTGCAGACTGGCTTGAGATAGCAGATCCGTCAAACAGCGGCGAATCAAACCGGAATCTCCTTTTTGGTTCAAAAACGGCTCTGCTTCGCCAATACTCTGTCTGCCTTTGAAATCAACAGTCTAGGCCGTTGCTCTACACAGGCAACCTGGGATAACACCCAGCCATGTTACACAGCATCGGACTCTTGCTGGCCTCGATTCTTCGCCTCTTCCGCACGCGCCGGAGCCTCCTTCTTGAAAACCTAGCTCTTCGGCAACAACTCGCAGTTCTGAAGCGCAAGCACCCCAGGCCGAGATTGGTAGCTCTCGACAGACTGTTCTGGGTGCTCGCGCGGAGGTTCTGGTCTGGCTGGAAACAAGCCCTCATCATTGTGAGCCCGGCGACCGCGGTCCGCTGGCACCGGTCTGGATTTGCGTTGTATTGGCGCGCCATCTCAAGCGCGCGCCAAGCGATCGGGAGGAAAAGGATCTCTAAGGAGGTTCGCGATCTGATCTTCCGGATGGTAGCCGAGAACCCAACGTGGGCTGCGCCGCGGATTCACGGAGGGCTGCTGATGCTTCGCTTCGATGTCTCCGAACGAACGGTTTCTCGGTGGATGCGCCGCGCCCCGAGAGATCCCGAGCCAGCCAAGAGATGGCTCACATTCCTGAGGAATCATCGCGAGATTATCGCCGCGATGGACTTCTTTACCGTGCCGACTGTGACTTTCGGCGTGCTCTACTGCTTTTTCATCCTGAGCCACCATCGCAGGCAGATTCTGCATTTCAACGTCACGCGGCATCCGACGAGCGCCTGGATCATTCAGCAGTTGCGAGAAGCATTCCCGTATCAACCCGCTCAGAAGTTCTTGATCTTCGATCGCGAT